>OKID01000080.1_pt1 | contig 33673 bp, 26 predicted proteins | sample 1610601 | NCBI WGS metagenome assembly OKID01 (sample SAMN04436667, study PRJEB24849) | human gut metagenome | biome: human gut; feature: NICU; material: stool | host: Homo sapiens | place: USA: Saint Louis, MO | collected 2010-06-09 | reverse complement strand
TGTTGCTGTTGCTGTTGCTGTGGCTGTTGCTCTGGATCGTAGCGGGTACAGGGCGCAGCCCTGCCAATCCCCTACCCCTTGGCCATCGCCTGCCACCACTGCGACAGCAGCTCCGGCCTGCGTAGGCGCTCGCGCCACCAGCGCAGTGCCGCGCCATCCTCACCGGTGCGCCAGGCCAGCCAGAACGTTTCCTCCGGCTTGTGTTCCTCCACCTCGCGGATCACCAGCTGGCCACGCGCCACCGCAGCACGCGCGCATGGCTCGGGCAGGAAGCCGAAGCCCACGCCTTCGCACTGCAGCTTCAATTTGCTGGCCATGTCGGGCACGGTCAGCATCTCCTGCCCCATCAACAGGCCCACCGTGCGCGGCAGCAGCCTGCGCGCCGAATCGGAAACGGCGATCGCGCAATGCTCGACCAGCTGCTCACGGCCCAGCACGCCCTGCGCGTTGGCCAACGGATGATCGGGTGCCACCGCGAACACGAACGCCACCGTGCCCAGCGGCTCGACCACATAGCCGCCACCACTGGGCCCTTCGCCCGGCGCGCCGACCAACAGGTCGGCACGGCGGTCGAGCAGGGCCTCCCAGGTGCCGGACAGGGCCTCGCCGATCAACCGCAACCGGGTTGGTGCCTCGGCCTCACGGAATGCGGCGATATCCGGCCCAAGCAGCCAGGTCGGGAACACCGAATCCACCGCCAGGGTCAGTTCGGTCTCCCAACCCGACGCCACCCGGCGCACCCGCAGCTCCAGCTCGCGGGCCGCGCGCAGCAGGTGTCGGCCTTCGTCCAGCAGCGCGCGCCCGGCCTCGGTCAGCTCTGCACGTGGGCCGACCCGGTCGAACAGCTGCACGCCCAGAACCTCCCCCAGCTTGGCCACGGTATAGGAGATCGTCGAGGGCACCTTGTGCAGGGCCTTGCCGGCGGCGGCAAAGGAGCCACGGCGGTCGATGGCATCCAGGATCTGCAGGGCATCGAGGCTGAGCTTGAGCATTCGAATTTTTCGATGATGGTCGTCAAAACTATCCGTTTTTCAAACCCCGGACGCAAGCGGATACTTCTCTCCAACGGGGAAACACAGCGGTCACTGGTCCACCCCGCCCCATCGAAACCATCGAACAAGGAGATTCCCTCATGCTGCAGATCCGCAAGAGCGCTACCCGTGGCCTGGCCGAGCATGGCTGGCTGTCCTCGCGCCATACCTTCTCCTTCGCCAACTACTACGACCCCCGTTACGTCAGCTTCGGCCCGTTGCGGGTGATCAACGAAGACAAGGTGATCGGCGGCCAGGGCTTCGGCACCCACGGCCACAGCAACATGGAGATCATCTCCTACGTGCTGGGCGGTGCACTGGAACACAAGGACTCGATGGGCACCGGTTCGGTGCTGCGCTACGGCGACGTGCAGCGCATGAGCGCCGGCAGCGGCGTCACCCACAGCGAGTTCAACCACTCCGCCGACGAGACCGTGCATTTCCTGCAGATCTGGATCTTCCCGGACACCGAGAACATCGCGCCGTCCTACGAGGAGACCCACTTCACGCCGGACAGCAAGCGCGGCCAGCTGCGCCTGATCGCTTCGCCGGACGGTGCCGAGGGCTCGCTGCGCATCCACCAGGATGCCCGCATCTTCGCCACCATTCTTGATGGCGGCCAGAAGCTGCACCATGCGCTCGGCAACGGCCGTGGCGCCTAAGTGCAGGTGGCGCGTGGCCAGCTGCAGGTCAACGGCATCACCCTGGAAGCCGGTGACGCGCTGCAGGTCAGTGACGAAGCCCAGCTGACCCTGGAAAACGGCAACGACGCCGAAGTGCTGGTGTTCGACCTGCCGCTGTAAACACGCCCTGTCCTGAAGACGTGGCCCGGCGATGCGGAAAGGCATCGCCGGGCCCGCTGCGCCTGATGGACGGCCCGCAATCGTATTCGGCCTTCGGTGACCCGAATGCCCCTTGCCCGATGCGACTGGAAACGCTTTCATGACAGTGTTTATCCGGACCCGCTCTCGCATGACGCCTTCATCTCCGCGTGCCCAGCAGCACGCCACCCGTGCCGCCTTCTTCATTCCTGGATTCGCCACCGCCGCGTGGGCGCCGATGGTGCCTTACGCCAAGGCCAAGGCCGGGCTGACCGACGCCAGCCTGGGCGCCGTGCTGCTGTGCCTCGGGCTCGGCTCGCTGCTGGCGATGCCGCTGGCAGGTGCACTGACGGGGCGGTTGGGTTGCCGCCGGGTGATGGTGATCACCTGCGCGATGATGCTGTGCGCCCTGCCTTTGCTGGTGCTGGCACCCTCGCCGGTGTCGCTGGGCGCGGCGCTGTTCGTGTTCGGTGCCGGCGTCGGTGCACTGGATTGTGCGATGAACATGCAGGCGGTGGCGGTCGAGCGCGATGCCGGGCGCGCGATGATGTCCGGCTTCCACGCCTTCTACAGCATCGGTGGATTCGTCGGTGCTGGCTGCATGACCGGGCTGCTGATCCTCGGCACGCCGCTGTGGCTGGCCGCGCTGGTTTCGGTGGTGGCACTTCTGCTGGTTGCGATGCTGTCGGCGCCGCATTGGCGTCCGCAACGGATCCTGCACGAAGGCCCGCTGCTGGCACTGCCGCATGGCGTGGTGCTGTTCATCGGCGTACTGGCCTTCGTGGTGTTCCTCGCCGAGGGCTCGATGCTGGACTGGAGCGCCGTGTTCCTGGCCGAAGTGCGGCAGGTGCCGCGTGACCAGGCCGGGGCCGGCTTCGCGTTGTTCACCCTGGCGATGACGGCAATGCGCCTGTTCGGTGACGGCATCGTCGAGCACCTCGGCCGCACCCGCACCCTGGTCTTTGGCGGTATCACGGCCGCGGCAGGCTTCATCCTGGCCACGCTGGTGCCCTCGTTTCCGGTGGCGCTGGCCGGCTACGTACTGGTCGGGCTGGGCTGCGCCAACATCGTGCCGGCGCTGTTCTCGATGGCAGGCCAGCAGCGGGTGATGCCGGAAAGCATCGCCATCACTGCCGTGACCACACTGGGTTACGCCGGCATCCTCGCTGGCCCGGCTGCGATCGGCGCAGTGGCGCACGCCACCAGCCTCGGCTTTGCCTTCCTGTGCGTCGCCGTACTGCTGCTGGGCGTAGCCGCCTCCGCCCGCTCACTGGCCCGACGCGTGGCCTGACAGAAAAAGGGGACGGAGGGGATTAAGTCGCACCTGCCCCGAGTGTGCTGCAAACGACTTAATCCCCTCCGTCCCCTTTTTTCAGCCGTGTGCCAGCCATTCGGCCTGGGCCGGCAGCTGTGGGGCTGGGCACGCGCTCTGCGGGTGGTGCTGGTCGCGCGCCATCCAGTCATCGACCACGCCGGCCAGCAGGTCCAGCCGCAGCGGCAGGGTGATGTGGTCCTCTCCGCGCATTTCGATGTAGTGCGCGCGCGGGTTGGCCTGCGCAAGCTGCCGGCCCTGGCTGACTGGAATATGCTGATCACCCTGCCCGTGCAGCAGCAGCACGCAGGCGCGGGTATCGGCCAGCGCACGCGCAACGTCGACGCGGTCCAGATCGACATCGATACGGCGGCTTGCGGCGGCGATGACCTGGTTGATGTCCTGGCCCCCATAGCGCCAGCGTGCGTACGACGCCACCGCCTGCGCCCTCAGGCCCTCCGGCTGCAGTCCCATCAGGTGCGGGATCATCGTGCGGATCGCCGCACCGGCATTGGCGAACGATTCCATCGCCACCACCCCGGCTACCTGGTCCCCCAGCTTGTCGGCGGTGAACAGCGCCGTGGCCGCACCATAGGACACACCGAACAGGTACAGCGGGCCGGTCACTTCGCCGCGCGCGCGCAGCTCGCCGATGACATCGACGACGTCATCCGATTCATAGGTGCCATAGCCGGACGGACCTGCACCGGACTGGCCATGGTTGCGAAGGTCGAGCGTGACCACGCGGTAGCCGGACTCGGCCAGCTGCAGCGACCATGGCAGCATCGAATCACCATTCATCATCCACCCATGCAGCAGCACCACGGTGCCGCGTGGCGCCTGCGCGCGGAACGGCTGTGGCACGGCCAGACTCAGGCCGGTATCAAGAGGCAGGCCGTTCTCATGACGCTGCGGAAGGTAGTGGTACCGCGCGCCGTAGTCACCGGGGTCGAACACGCGCCAGAAGATCGGCACGCCATCGCGACCCGCTGCGAAGCCATGCCGGTTGGGCAGCCCGGCAATGGCCGCGGCGATGCGCGGGCGATCGAGCAGGGTCGACACGCCGCCTGGCGCGATCAACCGGTCGGCAAGCGAGGTGGACGAGGCGTTGATCGAGGATGAGCATGCAGCCAGCCACAGGCCGGCGCACGCCAGCAACAACAGCAGCAGGCGCTTCATGGGCAATCGGGAAAGGATGCGACAGCGTGGCAGGTTAACGACGAGGGCGCGGGCCATCTATCGCGCGTGGATGACGGCTTGATGACAATGCGGGATCGATTCAGGTTGTCACAATGGCGCGATCGACCTCGGCATTGATCCGGATCAATGAATACGCCGGCATGCTTGTCCACAGTGTCCCCATGCGCACCTCGTTCAAGCTCGCCATTGCCCTGGCCGCCGCGCTGGCCGCCGCCTATGGCATCGCCCGCAGCACGCCCTACTGGTTCGCACCTCGGCAGGCCGCGCAGGTCGACATCCACGACCCGGCGCTGATCGCGCAGGGGCAGTACCTGTCGCGCGTCGCCGACTGTGCGGCCTGCCACACCGCGCCGGGCGGCAAGCCGTTCGCCGGTGGCCTCGGCATGCAGACGCCGATGGGCACGATCTACTCGACCAACATCACGCCCGATCCGCAGACCGGCATCGGTGCCTACGATTACGCCGACTTCGAACGCGCGGTGCGCCGTGGCATCCGCCACGATGGCCAGCCGTTGTATCCGGCAATGCCGTACGCCTCGTACGTGGTTGCCCGCGACGCCGAGATCAAAGCGCTGTACGCCTATTTCATGGGCTCGGTGCAGCCGGTGAAGCAGGACAACGCCGACAGCACGATTCCATGGCCCGCCAACATGCGCTGGCCTCTGGCATGGTGGCAACTGCTGTTCGCACGCCCACGCAGCTTCAGCCCGGATCCGTCGCTGGACGCCGGCCAGCAGCGTGGTGCCGAACTGGTGGAAGGCCTGGCGCATTGCGGTGCCTGCCACACGCCACGCGGGCTGGCGTTCCAGGAAAAGGCGATGGCCGATGATGGCAGCCGCCAGTTCCTGTCCGGTTCGGTGCTGGAGGGCTGGTACGCGAAGAACCTGCGCAACGAATCGACCGGCCTGGCCAGCTGGAGCGAAGGCGAGATCGTCGACTTCCTGCGCACCGGCCGCACCGATCGTTCGGCGGCTTTCGGCGGCATGGCCGATGTGGTCGAGCACAGCACGCAGTACCTGTCCGACGCGGACCTGCTGGCGATGGCACGCTACCTGAAGCAGCTGCCCGCCCGCGAAGGACGCAGCGCACAGTGGTCGCTCGGCACCGACACCACCACCGCCGCACTGCGCAGCGGCGACTACCGCGTGGCCGGTTCGCTGGCCTATGCCGAGCACTGCCAGGCCTGCCACCGCGCCGACGGCCGCGGCATGCCTCGCGTCTATCCGGCCCTGGCCGGCAACTCGATCGTGTTCGCTGACGATCCCAGCTCGCTGGTGCAGGTGACCCTGATCGGCGGCCGCACGCCACAGACCCCGCACGACCGCATGGCCTTCACCATGCCAGGCTTCGAGCAGCTGCCGAACGCGCAGCTGGCACAGATCCTGACCTTCATCCGCAGCAGCTGGGGCAATCAGGCCAGCGCAGTGAGCGAGGTCGACGTGGCGCGCATGCGCCGGGTGGTGCGCGACAAGCCGGTGCACTACGTTCCGCAGGAGGCCGCACAATGAAGCGTTCGCGCACGCGTTCCCGCCTGCTGATCGGTAGTGCGATCACCCTGGTGCTGCTGGCCGGCGCCGGTACCCTCGCTTACCGTCATCTGTACCCGGATCCGGATGCCGCCGTGACCGGCACGATCGATATCCTCGATGCACAGGGCAAGGTGGTCGGCGCCTACCATGCGCCGAGCGCCGAAGAAATCGCCGGGCTCGGCAATGCCGAGTCGGTGATGCTCGGCCGCCGCATCCTCAACGAAACCGCACGACTGCTGCCGGACAACGTCGGCAACGATCTGAACTGCAATTCGTGCCACATGGCCGAGGGCAAGCGTCCCTTCGGCAACCACTACTTCAACACCGGTGGCGGCGCCTATCCGCGTTACATGCCGCGGCCTGGCAAGGTGATCGGCCTGACCGAACGCATCAATGGCTGCCTGCAGCGTTCGATGAACGGCAAGCCGCTGCCGAAGGACGCGCCACAGATGCGCGCGATGCTCGACTACATGGCGTGGCTAAACAGTGCAGTGCCGGACGGTGCAAAAGTCGCCGCGCCAAGCGAAGGGCCCATCGACAGCACGCTGGCCCCGGATCCGATCCGCGGCCAGGCGCTGTACGCCGCGCAGTGCGCTGCCTGCCACGGCGACAACGGCGAAGGCCGGCGCGACGCCAGTGGTGACATCGCTTTCCCGCCGCTGTGGGGCGACCACAGTTTCAACATCGGCGCCGGCATGGCGCGCCTCTACAAGGCGGCCGGTTTCGTCAAGCACAACATGCCACCGGCAGTGACCCGCGAACCTCCGCTGGGGCAACAGGTGATGCCCGACCAGGATGCGGTGGACATCGCCAGCTATTTCATCAACCAGCCGCGGCCGGACTTCGCCAACAAGGGCAAGGACTGGCCGCGCGACCCGAAACCCAAGGACGCGCGGTACTGATGCAGGCAGCAGCTGCGGGCCGTCACACAACACGGTTCCTGCATCTTCGCGTCATGCCGATGTCATTGGCGCTGCCGACACTCCGGGGCTTCCCTCTGCTGAAGGTCCGGTTTCGATGCGAACGATTGCGTGCTTTCCCCGTGTTTCGCTGCTTGCCCTGCTGATCGCCCCTGCACTGGACGCCCTGGCCGAAGCACCGCAGGGTGACGCGGCCGAGGCGCGCAGCACTGATGCCCGTACCCTGGACCAGGTGCAGGTGATCGGCCAGGCCACCAGCTACGCCAAGACCTCGGTGCGCGCGGAAACGCTGAACCGGCAGACCGTGATGAGCAGCGTCAACGATGCACTCAACGAGGTGCCCGGCGTGGTGGTCAGCGAAGCCGATGCCACCGGCTCGTCGGTGTGGGGCACGCAGATCAGTATGCGTGGCTTTGTCACCAACCGCGACACACAGCAGATCGGCACTACCATCGACGGCCTCCCCAACGGCGGTTCGGGTTACGGCGGCGGCTCGCTGGCCAACCGCTACATCGACACCCTCGACCTGGAAACGGTGGAAGTCAGCCAGGGCACTGCCGATATCTCCTCGCGCTCGAACGAGGCCCTGGGCGGCACGCTCAACTTCCTTACCAGCGACCCGCTGCAGGACAGCCGCCTGCGCTTCGTGGTCGGCGCCGGTGACAACGATGCGCGCAAGTACTACGTGCGCTACGACACCGGCCTGCTCGGCGGCCACACCCGCGCCTGGGTCAGCGCCTCCTCGTCGAAGGTGCACGACTGGATCGACGGCACCGGGCACGCCAGCAACGACCACATCGCCGGCAAGTTCATCACCGAACTGGACCGCTGGACGCTGACCGGCTACCTGTCCTACAACGATGCGGACGAGCCGGAATACACCAGCGTCTCACCGAAGGGCTTCGCGACCAATCCGGATCGCGACAACCTGGTCGGTACCCTCACCGGCATTCCCTACCTGGACCAGAACTACCGTTCCGGCTCGCGTGCGTTGCGCGAGAACACCTTCGGCTACCTGCGCGCGGCCTTCGACGCTGGCAACGGCTTCAAGGCCTCGGTGGCCGCCTACGGGCACCGCATGCAAGGCCGCGGCGACTGGCTGCCACCGTACCTGGCGCAGGTCAGCGATGACGGTGCCGGCCGCCCCGAATCGGAGTACATCGGTGGAAAGACCGTGTACGGCGGCAGCAATCGTGGCCAGATCTTCTTCGTCAATCCCGACGGCAGCGCCGCGCAGCGCCTGGCCAACTGCACACCGCGGCTGGGTTTCACTGCCGAATATGATCCGAACTGCTACGCCGGCAACGTGCTGGGCGCGCAGTCGTATCGCCACACCCACTACGACAACGACCGCATGGGCGTGACCGCCGACGTCGAGTGGCGGCAGACCTTCGGCACGGTCGACAACACGATCCGTGGCGGCCTGTGGGTGGAGCAGCTGGACCGATCGGCACGCCGCGACTGGCATCGCCTGCTCAACGTCGGCCAGGATATCGCCTTCGACCATCAGCCGTACTGGGTACAGTTCGAGGACAAGTACAAGGTTGACGAGCAGATGTACTACGTCGAGGACGTGGCGAGGTTCGGGCCGTTCAGCGCACGCCTGGGCGTGAAGCAGTTCTTCGTCGACCAGTCGCGCCGCCGCGTGATCGGTGCCAGCGAGCACGTCAGATCCGATTCCAGGTCCGACCCGCTGCTGTCCACCGGCTTGACCTGGGCGCCGGGCGTGGAAGGCATGGAGCTGTTCGCCGGCTTCTCGCAGAACTTCGCCGCGATTCCCTCCGGCGTGCTCGGCGAGACCGACCCGCAGCGCTTCCGCAACGTCGAGCCGGAAACCGCTGACAACATCGAAGTGGGCATGCGCATCAGCCGCTGGCCGCTGACGGCCTCGGTCACGCTGTACAACATCAAGTTCGACAACCGCATCGTCTACCTGCCGGCCGGCTTCGTCAGCGGCATCGACTACCTGGGCGAGACCGACGGCGTCTACGAGAACTTCGGCGGCGTGGAAAGCAACGGCCTGGAAGCGGCGTTCGGCTATGGCTGGGACAACGGCTGGCGCCTCAACGCCGCCTATACCTACAACCGCTCCAAGTACCTGGGCAGTGGCGATGCCGCGCGTGATACCCAGCTGGGCATCGTCGACGGCGCCAAGGTGATCGGCCAGCCCGAACAGACCCTCGTCCTGTCGGCGGACTGGCAGGGTGAGAACTGGAACTTCGGCCTGTCCGGCCGTTACCTGGGCACGCGCTATCTCGACGCCGCCAACGTCAACAAGCTGCCGTCGGCCACCGTGTTCAACGCCAACATCGGCTTCGACCTGCAGGGCCTGTCGCCGCGCCTGAAGGGCATGGGCGCCAACCTGGTGGTGAGCAACCTCACCGACAAGCGGTATCTTGCAGGGGTGGACGGCCGCGACAACGCCTTCATCGGCGCTCCGCGCACCGTCGGCATCTCTTTCCGCGTGGACCTGTGAGTGAGCCCGTGACCGATATCGGCCGACGCCGGTTGTTGCAGGCCGGCGTTGCCGCCGGCTTTTCTCCACTGCTGCCCAGCATCGCCCGGGCCGCCGCGATCGCCCCCGCCGCGCAGACGCGCAGCCTGGAAGACCTGCAGCACATCGTGGTGTTCATGCAGGAGAACCGTTCGTTCGACCACTACTTCGGCACGCTGCCGGGCGTACGTGGCTTCGGTGATCGGTTCGTCGCCCCGGCCGCCGCGCTGCAAGCTGGTGGCCGCGTCCGCAGCCTGTGGCTGCAGCCCGATGCCAGCGGCAAGCGCGCGATCGCGCCGTTCCCGCTGGATACCGCCGCGCGTTTCGGCTACATGCGCGTGGAAGGCACGCCGCATACCTGGCCCGATGCGCAGCGCGCCTGGGACCAAGGTCGCATGGGGCAATGGCCGAAGGCCAAGCAGAACCATTCGATGGGCTACTTCCAGCGCAGCGACCTGCCGTTCCAGTTCGCGCTGGCCGATGCCTTCACGATCTGCGATGCCTACCACTGCGCAATGCAGGCCGGCACCAACCCGAACCGGGTGTTCCTGTGGACCGGCCACAACGATCCGCAGGCCCACGCTGGTGGCCCGGTGATCGCCAACTCGCACGACAATTTCCCTGAACAGGGTGGGCACCCGGCGTCGTACCGCTGGACCAGCTATGTCGAGCGCCTGCAGAGGGGCGGCGTGTCCTGGCAGATCTACCAGGACATGGCCGACAACTTCACCGACAACCCGCTGGCGGGTTTCGAGGCCTTCCGTCAGGCCCACCGCGCGGCGCCAGGGCATGACCCGCAGCTGCGCGCTCGCGGGGTCAGCACGCGGGGCCTGACGCAGCTGCGCCAGGACGTCATTGACGGGCGCCTGCCGCAGGTCAGCTTCATCATCGCCGACGCGGCCGGCAGCGAACATCCCGGCCCGTCCAGCCCGGCACAGGGCGCGGCCTATACCGCACGCGTGCTGGATGCGCTGACCGCCGATCCGGACGTGTGGAGCCGCACCGCCCTGCTGCTGATGTTCGACGAGAACGATGGCTTCTTCGACCACATGCCGCCCCCTGCCCCGCCTTCGCCGGTGGACGGTGGCTGGGCGGGTGTATCCTCGGTCAGCACCGAAGGCGAGTACCACCGGCACCCGGCACCGGGTGACGAAAAGTACGATCTCGCCGAACTGCGCGGGCGCCCGTACGGTCTGGGACCGCGCGTGCCCCTGTACGTGATCTCGCCGTGGAGTCGCGGCGGCTGGGTCGATTCGCAGGTGTACGACCACACCTCGGTCATACGGCTGATCGAGCGCCGCTTTGGCGTGGCCGCACCGGACATCTCGCCGTGGCGCCGCGCGGTCTGCGGCGACCTCAGCACTGCGTTCGACTTTGCCCAGCGCGATACCCGCCCGTTCGTCCGCGGCCTGCCCGACGTGAGTGCGGTTGCCGCACGCGCCGCTGCCTTGCCGGGACGCACCGTGCCCACGCTGCCAGAGGGGCTGAAACCAGCGAAACAGGAAAGCGGTGTACGCCCGGCGCGCGCCCTGCCCTATCGTCCGCAGGCATCGATTGCCGCAGTCGATGCCTCGGGTGTGGATCTGACGCTGTCCTGCGAAGGCGCGGCGGCCGTGCTGCATGTCTACGATCGGCTGCGGCTGGATGCGGTACCACGCCGCTACACGCTGCTGCCAGGTACGCCACTGCGCGAGCGCTGGCCGCTGGACGCCCAGGGTCGCTATGACCTTTGGCTGCTTGGTCCGAACGGCTTCCACCGCCACTTCCAGGGTGCGGTCAAGGCGCCTGCCGTGCAGGCTTCGATCGAGCGCGCGGACGGCCAGCTACGGCTGCAGCTGCGCAATCTGCACAACAGCGCGCAGAATGTGCGGGTGCAGGCCGGCGCCTATGCCGGGCACATGCCGGAGCAGGCGCTGGTGCTGCCGGCGCATGCTGAGGCCACGGTGGCGTGGGACGCGGCGCCCACCGCAGGGTGGTACGACCTGCGCATCGGTGCGGGCGACAGTGCACTGCGACTGGCCGGCCGCGCCGAGGATGGGCGCCCCGGCACCAGTGACCCGGCAATGGGCAGCGAGCCATTGCGGTTCGAGCACGATTGAGGAGCCCTCTGTAGAGCCGAGCCCATGCTCGGCTGCTTCGTCGGGGCAATGCGACCAGGGCGAGAAGCAGCCGAGCATGGGCTCGGCTCTACGGGGCAGATCGGCAGATTCAGGCCTCCTGCAGCCCCGGCCGGCCGTGCTCCACCGCATAGCGCTTCCAGCTCTGCAGCGCGCCATTCGGCTGCATTACGGTATCCAGCGTCTTCATGTCGCCGATCCACGCATCGCGGGTGACATCGCACAGCACGTAGCCACGCTTGTCGGTGGTCGCCTTCAGGTAGGGACTGTGCGCAAGCTGGTTCATGGCATACGCGTCCACGCCCTGGCCGTCGGCACCGGAAGTGATCGAGGTGGCGAGGAACTCGCTGGAGACCACACCCGAGTCACGGTGGTCCTGTACCAGATCGCTGGCGTAGTGGCGATGCGCGTCGCCGCAAGCGGTCACCACGTTGCCGAAGCCCACCTTCTGGATGTGATCGAGCAGGCGTCGGCGGCTGTCCAGATAGCCCGACCACTGGTCGTCGGACGACTGCACTACCCCGTCCTTCTCGCGCATGTAGTTGCCCAGCGCCACCTGGTGGGCGATGGTATGCCAGCGCGGCGCCGCATCGGCCAAGCCGTCGAACAGCCAGCGTTCCTGCTTCGCCCCCACAATGCTGCGCTCCGGCGATTCCACCTCCTCACGCAGCGCCATGTTCACCTGCTTGCTGCGGTACTGGCGGGTGTCGAGCAGGTGCAGATCCATCAGCGTGCCGTAGCGTGCGCGCCGGTACATCTGTATGTGGCCATCGCGCGGGAATGCCGTACGGCGCAGCGGCATGTTCTCGTAGTAGGCCTGGAACGCCTGCGCGCGCCGCAGCAGGAACACTTCGCTGGGCGTATCGTCCTGGTCTTCGGCGCCGGCCCAGTTGTTGTCCACTTCGTGGTCATCGAAGGTGACGAACCAGGGGGCCGACGCATGCGCGGCCTGCAAGTCGGCGTCGCTCTTGTACTGGGCGTAGCGGCGGCGGTAATCATCCAGCGTATAGATCTGCGGGCCGACGTGGTTGCGCAGGTTGGTGAACGGCTGGCCGTTCATCTTCCGCGGGCCCGGCTGGCTTTCGCCTTCGTAGATGTAATCGCCATAGTGGAAGACGAAATCGAGCGGTTCCTCGGCGATGCGTCGCCATGCGGTGTAGTGGCCTTCTTCGTAGTGCTGGCAACCAGCCACCACAAAGCGCACGCGATCCACCGCCGCCGTGGCTGCCGGCAGCGTGCGCGTACAACCCACTGCGCTGGCGTGGCCGCCTACGGTGAAGCGGTACCAGTAGGGCCGTCCGGGCGCCAGCCCGTCCAGCTCCACGTGCACCGCGTGGCCGAGTTCGGGATGCGCGAGGGCCGAACCCTGGCGTACCACCTTGCGCATGCCTTCGTCTGCTGCCAGCTGCCACTCGACCACCATCGGCCGGGCCGGCATGCCACCACCGAACACCAGTGGCTCGGTCGCCAGCCGTGTCCACAGCACCATGCCATCGGCCGAGGGATCACCCGAGGCCACGCCCAGGGTGAAGGGCGTGCTGGCAAAGCGCGGCGAGGCCAGCAGGTTGCGTGGGTTCAGTGCAGTGGCGTCGGTCTGCGCGGCCAGTGCGCACGCCGTGCCCATCCAGGCCCCTGCGGCCGACAGGCCGGCCAAGGCCAGGAATCGCCTGCGATTGATCGTCTCCACGGATGCCCCCTCAGTTGTAGATGATGTGGAAATAGAAGAAGCGGCCGTAGTCGTCGATCTCGGTTCGGAAACGCCCGTTCGGACCGGTGCTGTAGGTGGGCTGCGTGTTGAACAGGTTCTTGGCCTCGTACTTCAGTGTTACGTGCTTGCCGACCTTGTGGCTGAAAGCCATGTTGAACGTCATGTATGGGTCGTAGTACGAATCCAGCCATTCGGTGTCACCGAAGTCGACCAGCATCCGGCTGCGGTAGGTTCCGGACAGGCGCAGTTGCGAGCTCTTCCACGGCATGCGCCAGATCACCGACCCATTGAGCGACCAGTCCGGCTGGTACAGCAGGCGGTCCAGGCGCCGCTCGGTGCCATCGGTGATGCGGTAGTTGGTCTGGCCTTCCAGACGCGTCGCGTTGAAGTACATGTCGAAGCGCTGGCGGCCCCACTGCAGATTGCGATTGGCCACCGCGAACTCAACGCCACGCAGCTTCGACTCGTCGGTGTTCATCGGCTGGGTGACCCGGTAGCGGGTGTCCCCCACGTTCTCGAACGTGGTCAGGGTGTAGATATCGTCCTTGATCACCTTGTCGAACAGCGCCACCGAGACCAGGCCATTGTTGCCGTTGAAATACAGGTCCCACGCCAGGTCGACGTTGGTGGAACGGCGCGGCTGCAGGTTGGCATTGCCCTGCTTGATGGTGCAGAAGCCCCTGCCCTCCTCGTCATCGCCACAGCTGGTGCTGGTGGCCTGGGCGATGTTGCTCGGCGTCGGCCGGCCCAGCGTACGGCTGGCGGAGAAGCGCAGGCGCTGGTCCTCGCTCAGCTTGAACGTCGCATTCAACGAAGGCAGCAGGTTGTTGTAGCCACCGCTCGTGTTGCGGAAGGCGGACGTATACGTACTGCCGCCATCATCGCTGAACGGGCTGTAGGCATTGAAGCGGGTGTGGTCGTAACGCAGGCCGCCGATCAGCAGCAGCCGGTCCCAGGCGTAGTGAGCGGACACATAGGCATTGGTGATGTCCTCCACGTACTTGTAGTCGCTGGTGAAGTTGGCATTCGGATACGCCGCATTGTTGTTGCCCAGCTTCGGCAGCAGTTCCTCGTTCCACTTGCGGTTGTCGATCAGCGGGAAGCCCGGCACGCTGCCCAGCAGCGTCGAACCCGGATACAGGTAATCGTTGAGCGTGGCACTGCTCTTGAAGTAGTCGAAGTCGATGTCCTGCCAGATCTTCAGGTGGCGGTACTCGGCGCCGGTGGCCAGGCCGAAGCCACGCGCATCGGCATCGATGTTGTAGCTGAAGTCCGCGCGCAGGTTGTCGATGCTCTCCTTGGCATCGCGTGGGGAGACATAGGCCTGCGCCGGATTGAGCTTGAACGCGGAGCTGGTCAGCAGGCTGGAATCAGAAACCGCTACCGCGTTTGGGAACCCGTGACTGTCATTTTCGTAGTCGACGAACAGATTGCTTGGATAGGCGCGCACGCCCCAGTAGACCTGGTTGTTGTGGAAGGTCTCTTCGGTGTGGCCACCACGCAGGGTCAGGCGCGAACGGTCGCCGACGTCCCAGTTGAAGCTGGCGATGGCGCCACGGTTGCTGCGGTCCCAGCGGTCGTGGCGGTTCTTGATGTAGATGCTGTTGATCTGCGTGGTGCCGCTGTCCTCGGTCTGGTTGCGGATCGGAAACTTGGCGTTGCCGTACAGATCCGTCTTGTTCATCGTCGAGTTCTCGTAGAACCGGTACGAGTACAGCAGCAGCGATGCGTAGAACGGATCATCCGAGGGCTTCCACTCAAGCTTGGCGGAGCCACCGAAGTTGGTGATGAAGTTGGTATAGGTGCCGGTACTGAAGTTGCCAGGCGCACGCAGGCCGTTCCAACCCTTGGCCTCGTCCGGACCCGTGATGCCGTCGGTGAGGTATTTTCCAGCGTCGTTGTAGTAGTAGTTCGACTCCACCCAGCGCTTGACGCTGTTGCGTGAACGCTGCTCATAGCGTGCCACCGCAACGATGCCGAATTCCTGGTCGGCGCCGAACTGGTTGGAGAACACCATCTTGGCACTCTTGCCGAAATGGCCCAGGGTCTCGTGGTTGCCGCCGGCACTGCGCTCGACGTTGGTCTCGGCTGTGGAATAGATGCCTGCCACATCGGCAAACACGTACCTGCCCGACCGGTCGAAGGCGCTGCGGCTGATGATGTCGATCACACCGCCGATCGCATCCGGTGCCTGCTCTGCGCTGAAGCTCTTGTAGATGTCGGTTCGGGTACCGATGTCGCTGGGAATCAGCTGCAGATTGTTCATGCGCTCCCCGGAGCCACTGCCCCCCACGCTGGCGATCGCGATGCCATCGATGGTGGTGTAGTTGAGGTTGGCCTGCACGCCGCGCACGGTCACGTAGCGTGGTTCGCCGGCATCCTCCACTGCACTCAGGCCTGGAGCGGCCATCAGGCTCTCGGCCAGGGTCTCGTCGCCGTAGCTGTCCATCTCGTCGTAGACCACCGAATCCTTGATCACCGGCGACGACTTCTTCTGGTCGATGACCTCATGCGCGGCAATCACCTTCACCGTGCCCAGGGTCGGCGCCAGCACCGCCCCGGCCTCGCGCGGCATCGGCGCGGCTGGCTTCGGCGCATTGCGTGCGGGTGCCGGATCGATGGCGATGACATTGCCATCCACCACGGTGTAGCCAAGGCCGGTACCCGCCAGCAGTGCGTCCAACGCCTGCTTGACGGTGGCGCCCCGCGGCACAGCCCCGGCCATGTGCGCTTCACCGCTGCCCGAGTACAGGAACTGCACGCCGGAACTGCGCGACAGCTGCTCAAGCGCACGTGCCAGCGGTTGCGCCGCGATCGCCGCCGACACGCGGGCTTCAAGGCCATCGGCAGTGGCCGCGGCCGCGGCCGCCATTGTCACGCTGCAGGGAGACAGGGCGAGGATGATCGACAGGTAGAGCGTGTTGCGCATCACGGGTCCTTGGAAGAGAAAAGGCTGCGAGGTCGCCGCGTGACTTGGCAGCGGCTTCTCCCAAGTAAGAGCCCGCATCCACCGAAGTGGAGAACACGGATTCGATGAATTTTTTCTGACAGTCCACGACCACACGGGCCTCAGCGACTGCCGACCCGCACTGTGTCGCCTTCGCGCCTCACCACGAAGCGTGGGTCGCGTTCAAGGAAGGCCTGCAGCGCACCGATGCGATGCGCATCAAGGCTGCCGGACAACCGTGCCGATGCTGCGCCTTCGTCCAGCACGCGCACCTGCACCTGGTTGTGCCGGTTGAAGGCAGCTGCCACCTCATCGAGCCGCTCATCGAGGAAGGAGACTTTGCGCTGCTGCCAGTCCAGCAGCATCGACAGCGGCATGTCCACTGACTCGACGGCACGGCTTCGCGCGTCGACCTGCACCACCCGGCCCTGCTCCAGCTGGGCCAGGCGGCGGGCACCCGCGCCCTGGCTCCAGACCTCGACCTCGCCGGAGACCACGCCGATGCGGGTGCTCTGCAGCCGTCGCGATACATCGAATACAGTGCCGATATCCCGGATCTCCAGGCCGTTCACTTCCACCTTGAACGGACGGCGGTCGCGGGCGATGTCGAACGTGGCCTCCCCCTGCAGCAGCTCCACCCTTCGACTGAACCAGCTCATGCGTACCCGCAGTCGGCTGTCCGCGTTGAGCCGCACCTGGGTCTGGTCGGGCAGCACCAGGTCGCGGAGTTCACCATGCCCGGCACTGTAGAGCTGCTGGGTGGGCATCATCTGCGAAACCAGGCCCACGCCGAGCAGGGCAACACAGGCCGCGGTAGAGACCGTCCACCAGCGCACGCGACCGCGACGCAGCGCGGCGCGGGGCGGCGCGTGCGCACGACCGAACAGCGGCACCACCTTGGCGGCGACCTGCTGCGGTGGCACCAGCGCCGCATCAGCCAACGGCGATTGCAGCGCCTCGCCCACCTGCCGGTGCAACGCGAGCGCGCGCATGTAGGCGCGAACATGCTCGGGCGAGCGCTTCATCCAGTCGAGGAACGCGACACGCCCGGCCTTGTCCAGCCCCCCCTCGCGATTGCACAGGAACCAGTGCGCCGCCTCACGTTCGATCGCGTCGTCAGGCCTGCGTGATGGATACCGATTCATGTGAGCTCCCTGGCGCCCAGCGCCTTCCTGCAGGCCTCCAGCCCCTTGCCGATATGCTTGCGCACCATGTGCACCGACACCTGCAGCTGCTGGCTGATTCCCGGGCAGTCCAGCCCGTCGCGGTAATGCAGCTCCATCACCCGGCGCGTGGTCGCCGGCAAGCGCGCGATGGTGCTGCGGATATCGTTCCAGCGCTGCGCACGCTCGAATTCGCCCTCGATGTCTTCTTCGCTTTTCAGCACTTCGGCCAGCAGATCGACGTCCTCCAGCGGCGGTAGCGACGACCGCGCTCGTGCATGTTCGCGCGCCAGGTTGGCCGCCACGGTGAACAGGTAGGCTTCCGGGTTCTCGACCGCGTCGGCATCCTCGCCGGTGCTGCGCAGCAGCCGCAGGTAGACCTCCTGCGCCAGGTCTTCGGCATCCTCGCTGGCCGAACCGCGACGCAGGAAGAAGCCACGCAGCAGCCGGCGCCGCAGTTCGTAGCTCTTCTCCCAGATCCTCACGCTGTTCACGGCCGGCCAACCACCCCGAGGCTGGAAAGCCCAGCAGGGTGACGGCCATTGATGACAGGGGCGTTGCAGCAGACGAACGCACCAGGCATTCCCCGCCCGGCACGTCGGCGCACGATACGGCGCGCTGCTCCAACTCTTGCTTGCCAGAAACCGAAGCCGGGCCCGCCTATCGAAGGCGCGAGGACGGGCCTACGCTTGTCTCCTCGGTGGCTGCCACGTCCGCCCTTCGCGTCACGGCATTGCCGTGGCGACCCCGCTCCAGTGCTGTGCGCCCTGATGGTGTTGTCGCCTAGGCAGACGTCCGAGCGGCGCCCTCCGGAGACAGTCATGAACCAATTTCTGATCCCCTTCGATACCGACCCGCTGGAAACGCGGGAGTGGCGTGAATCGCTGCAGGCGGTGATGCAGGCCGGTGGCCGGCCACGCGCGCACTACCTGATCGATCAGCTGAGCGGGCTGGACGCCCCGCAGCACGGCGACCTGCATACCTGCGCATGGACGGCCTACGTCAATACCATCCCGCCCGAACGCCAGCCGGCCTATCCGGGCGACCTGGCCGTCGAGCGCCGCCTGAACGCGATGATCCGCTGGAACGTGATGGTCATGGTGCTGCGTGCTGGATGCAGGACGCCATGGGCAGGTATGGCATCGACACCGGCAAGCGCGACCCGGCCCCGGTGTAAGGCGGCGGTGTTCACCACGCCCGTTGTGCGGGCGTGGTGAACGCAGGATCGCTACGGCATGCGTTTGAACAGGTTGGTCTGCAGGATCGGCGTCCCGTCGTGAGCGTAGAACGCCTTGGTCTCGGTCATCGTCGCCTGGTCATCGGCCACGGTGTAGATACGGGTGGAGGCCGGCGTACCGTGGTCCACCAGCTGCATCACCAGGGTGTTCGGCGCCGGCAGCTTCAGGTTGGCCTTGTCCGCGCCATAGGTGCCGGACAAAGGGCCCGGCGTACCGTCCAGCGCCAGCGTGCCGTCGGACTTCATGGTATTGCCATCATGCAGGACGATATCCACGTGCGAGCTCCAGCGGCCGCCACCGGCATCCTTGAACTCCAGCACCACCCGCTTCGGACGCTGCGTCTCGGGTAGTGCCGAGGTCGCGGTGTCCAGCGACCAGCGCCCCAGCAGCGGCGACGGGGACGCTTCCACCGCCAGCGCCAATCCGGCCGGCAGCGAACACGCACACAACAACACAGCGGACAACAGCTTCATACGTTGCTCCGTTCCAGTGAAGAAGGTGCTGCGTGACGCGTTGTGGGGCGCAGCGCTTCGGATCGTGCACAGCATCGGGACCCCGCACAAGGCAGGGCGCTGAACGCGCGGCAACCTCGTTCGCGCCTCCCGCGATTCAGGTCTGGCGGCAAGGCCTCATCACGTCCTTGTCGATACAGATCGTTACGTTATAACATTTCACGCCTATTTCACGAGTCCTGCTATGCGTCGCCACCTGCTTGCTGCCGCCATCCTGCTCGCTGTCCACACCGCCCACGCTGCGGACGCGCCTACCCTTCCCACCCTCCAGGTCCAGGCCTCCCCGCCCTCGCGCGTCGACAGCCGGGTCACCGTCGACAATCCACAGGCGCAGAACCGTACCCTCGGAAGCCTGCTCGAACATGTCTCCGGCGTGCAGAGCAGCGCCTTCGGGCCGAACGCGGGCGCCCCGGTCATCCGCAGCCTCAGCGGCAACCGCGTGCAGATCCTGCAGGATGGCCAGTCCATTCTCGGCATGAACGCGATCAGCGGCGACATCAACATTCCGTTCGATCCACTGTTCGTGCGCAGCGTCATCGTCAACAAGTCCTCCGATACCGTGCGCTATGGCGGCAATGCGATCGGCGGCAGCGTGGAGATCGATTCGGGCCTCATCCCGCGCAGCCTGGAAGACACGGAGCAGTCGATGGAGCTGGTCCTGCGCAAGGGCTTCAATGCAGCCGACGCGCAGGGCTTCCGCATGAACTTCAACAACCAGCGCAACCTCTCGACCAACCTGCAGGTCTCGCGCCAGCGCATCTCGCACTACGACATCCCGGGCAACAGCAAGGCCGACGTCTGCAACACCCGCCTGTTCCCGCCGACCGGCGGCGTCAACTCGGCGCTGGCCGACAGCTGCCAGAAAGAGGCGCGCGTCCAGCAGATCTACAACAAGGCCTCGCAGCCCTACATCGACCAGTTCATGAGCGAGAATCCGGACTGGGCCGATGGTGACTTCTCGTTCTACACCAACCATCCGACCTCGGTCTGGCAGCACCGCACCTACATCAATCCGGCCAACCCGGCCTACGTGCCCGGCACGCCGTCGTACGTGCAGAAGCAGATCAACAACGATGTCACGCCCGACTACCATCACCGGCTGGGCAACAGCTACGCACGCAACTCGCAGGTGGCCTTCGGCTCGACGCTGTTCTTCGACCGTGGCTACGTGGGTGTCAGCATCGATGCCAAGGACAGCGAATACGGCGTGCCGGGATTCTCGATGCAGAACCTGTCGTTCGGTTCGAACTATGCTGATGGCCTGCCGGTGGGCGTGGTGATCAAGCAGGAACGCTACGCGCTGGACGCCCTGCTGCGCGATCCGCTGCCGTGGTTCGAGCGCGCGGAGCTGCGAGTTTCCAGGCTGGACAACACGTCGGGCGAGCGCCTCGGTGCATCCAAGGCCAATGACTACGACTTCGAAAGCTCCCAGGCCGAGCTGCTTCTGAGCCATCAGCGCGTCGGTCCGCTCAGCGGCCTGCTCGGCTTCAGCCACCAGTCGCGCCAGGTCACCGGCAGCGGTTCACTGCGCTACCTGCCCGACGTCGACACCCGCAGCAACGCGGTGTTCCTGAAGGAGACGCTGGACTTCGGCTGGGCCAGTTTCGATGCAGGCGTGCGCCACGAGCGCGTTGACCATGACCTGCAACCAAGCCGCTTCAAGACAGCGCGCAATGCCGCCAACACGAAATTGCAGGACCGCGACTACCGGCTCAACAGCTACACCCTAGGATCGTATGTCGAGCTAGGCCCCTTGTTCGCCGCCAAGGTGCGCTACGCATCCTCGCAGCGCGCACCGGAGATCAACGAGCTGTATGCCAGCAACGCACACTATTCGGTGATGACCCAGGAAGAAGGCAACCAGAACCTCAAGCCTGAGCGCGCGAAGAACCTGGAGCTGACCGGCCTGTTCCACATCGGCGGTTTCGAGCTGTCGGCCACCGCTTACCGGATGAAGTACGAGAACTATCTCTACCTCGGCCATTCCGGCCTGCAGACCGCCAACCGTCTGCCGCTCAAGTACTGGAAGCAGACCGACACCACGGTGAAGGGTTTCGAGATCGACGCATCTCAGGTGCTGGACTTGGGCCGGTATGGCACGTTGAACATCTCTGCCTTCGCCGATCTGGTGAAGAACAAGGCCGACCACCCCGATCCGCTGCGCGCCCACAACGATGGCGAGTACCTCCCGAACATGCCGACCAACCGCTACGGTGCCAACCTGCAATGGCAGCGCGAAGGTTGGAAGGCGCAGCTGTCGAGCACCTACTACGACACGCAGAAGTACCTCGGCCGCAACGTCAGCGGGGAAATCCCGCTGGACGCGTTCAACCTGGTTGATCTGCAGGTCAGCCGCGAACTGCCGGTGCGCAGCAGCTACATCGCCGGCATGGAAGTGTTCGTCAACGGCAGCAACCTGCTCAATGAGGAAGCGCGTCCACACAACTCGCCGCTGAAGTACATCGCGCCGCTGCCGGGGCGGGGCTTCCAGGTGGGTGTGACGCTAAAGCTCTGAGGAGAGCCTGATTCGGTCGCCATCAGCGATCTATGATCGCTGGATGGCACGCCGGGACCCTGCATCCGCGCAAAGAAAAACGCCTGCAGATCGAGGATCTGCAGGCGCTTCTTTGTATCTGGCGGAGTGAGAGGGATTCGAACCCTCGATAGAGCTTTTGACCCTATACTCCCTTAGCAGGGGAGCCCCTTCGGCCACTCGGGCATCACTCCGGGGTTTTCTCCGCGTCTGGTGCGTCGCACCTCAGCGGGGCGTGAATCATAACGTTAATCGAGTGCGAAGGTAAAGCGTTATTCGGCAGAATTTTCGCTACCGGTGCCACCGGCTTCATCACCACGCTGGATGCGCTGATAGATCTCTTCGCGATGCACAGCGACGTCCTTCGGCGCGGTGATGCCGATACGCACCTGGTTACCCTTGACGCCAAGCACGGTGACGCTCACCGAGTCTCCGATCATCAGGGTTTCGCCGACGCGGCGAGTCAGGATCAACATTTTTGTAAGTCTCCATGGAACCGTGTGGAAGGGTATCCCCCACCGGCTTGACGCTCCGTCAAGAAGCGCTACCACGACAAAGGGAAAAGATTCGCAATGGTACCGTCAGCCGTCCCGCTCCTACAAGGAGGGGGACGGCCAGGTTCATCACAGGCGGGGGCTGACCCATTCGACGACTGCAGCCAGCGCAGTGGCAAGGGCGGGCCCGTCCTCGCCACCACCCTGGGCGAGGTCCGGGCGTCCGCCGCCCTTGCCCCCGATCTGACCGGCGATATGGGACAACAGTTCCCCGGCCTTGACCTTGCCCATTGCGCTGCCGTTCACGCCTGCGACCAGGGCCGCCTTGCCGTCCTGGGCGCCGGCCAGCACGATCACCGCGTCGCCCAGCTGCTGCTTGAGGCGATCCATGGCGTCACGCAGGGCCTTGGCGTCGAAGCCCTCCAGGCGGGCAGCCAGCACCTTCACGCCAGCGACCTCGACGGCCTGGCCGGACAGGTCGGCCGTGGCACCCGCAGCAACCTTGGCCTTCACGGCCTCCAGTTCGCGCTCCAGCTGCTTCTGGCGCTGGCCGAGGGCACGGATCTTCTCGACCACGTCGGCGGCGCTGCCGCCGAGCAGCTCAGCGGCCTCGGCCAGGCGGGCCTCTTCGGCGTCCACGTAGTCCAGCGCGCCCTGGCCGGTGACGGCCTCAATGCGGCGCACGCCCGCGGAGACGCCGCCCTCGGAGGTGATCTTGAACAGGCCGATGTCGCCGGTACGGTTGACGTGGGTACCACCGCACAGCTCGGTGGAGTAGTCACCCATCTTCAGCACGCGCACGTGCTCGCCGTACTTCTCGCCGAACAGGGCCATCGCGCCGAAGTCCAGCGCTTCCTGCATGCCCATGGTGTGCACTTCGGCGGCGTTGTTGGCGCGCACCTGCTGGTTGACCTTGCGCTCGATCACCGCCAGTTCGTCGGCACTGATCGGCTGGAAGTGCGAGAAGTCGAAACGCAGGCGGTCCGGGGCGACCAGCGAGCCCTTCTGCTGCACGTGGGTGCCCAGCACTTCGCGCAGGGCGGCGTGCAGAAGGTGGGTGGCCGAATGGTTGAGGATGGTGGCGCCGCGGCGCTCGCCATCAACCTGGCCGGAGAGCACGTCGCCGACCTTCAGGCCGCCGCCGGACAGGGTGCCGACATGGCCATGGAACTGGCCGGCGAACTTCTGGGTGTCTTCCACCACCAGGCGCACGCCGTTGCCGGTCAGCACGCCGGTGTCGCCGACCTGGCCGCCGGACTCTGCGTAGAACGGGGTCTGGTTGGTGATGACGATGACTGCGTCACCCGCATCGGCCGACTGCACCGGACGACCGTCCTTGAGCAGGGCCAGCACGCCCAGGCCGTCGGCCTGCAGGCGGTCGTAGCCCACGAACTGGGTCGGGCTGAGGGTCGCCACCAGCTCGGCTGGCAGGGTCACGCCGCCACCGAACTTGCCGGCCGCGCGCGCGGTCTCGCGCTGCTGCTCCATCGCGGCATCGAAGCCGGCGATGTCGACGGTCAGGTCGCGCTCGCGGGCGATGTCCTGGGTCAGGTCGAGCGGGAAGCCATAGGTGTCATACAGGCGGAAGGCGTCAACGCCCGGGATCACGCCATTGCTGGCCTTGCCGGCCACGTCTTCGAAGATCTTCATGCCGGCATCGAGGGTTTCGGCGAAACGCTCTTCCTCGGCCTGCAGCGCACGGGTGACCGTGTCCACCGCCGCCGGCAGTTCCGGATAGGCCTCGCCCATCTGCTCGACCAGCGTCGGCACCAGCTTGCTGAAGAACGGCTGGCGCACGCCCAGCATCCAGCCGTGGCGCAGGGCGCGGCGGATGATACGGCGCAGCACGTAACCCCGGCCTTCGTTGGACGGCAGCACGCCGTCGACGATCAGGAACGAGCAGGCGCGGATGTGGTCGGCAATCACGCGCAGCGACTTGTTCTCCAGGTCGGCGGTGCCGGTCAGCTCGGAGGCCTTGCGGATCAGCGCCTGGAACAGGTCGATCTCGTAGTTGGTGTGCACGTGCTGCAGGATCGCAGCCAGGCGCTCCAGGCCCATGCCGGTATCCACGCACGGCGCCGGCAGCGGCACCAGGGTGCCGTCGGGCTGGCGGTCGAACTGCATGAACACCAGGTTCCAGATTTCGATGAAGCGGTCGCCGTCTTCATCCGGCGAACCCGGGGGGCCGCCTGCGATATGGTCGCCGTGGTCGTAGAAGATCTCGGTGCACGGACCACACGGACCGGTGTCGGCCATCTGCCAGAAGTTGTCCGAAGCGAACGGCGCACCCTTGTTATCGCCGATGCGCACGATGCGCTCTTCCGGCACGCCGACCATGTCGCGCCACAGCTCGTAGGCTTCGTCATCGGTCTGGTAGACGGTAACCAGCAGGCGTTCGGCCGGCAGCTTCCAGACCTGGGTCAGCAGTTCCCAGGCCCAGGCGATCGCGTCCTTCTTGAAGTAGTCGCCGAACGACCAGTTGCCCAGCATTTCGAAGAAGGTGTGGTGGCGTGCGGTGTAGCCGACCTGGTCGAGATCGTTGTGCTTGCCGCCCGCGCGCAGGCAGCGCTGCACGTCGGCCGCGCGCACGTAGCTACGCTTCTCCGCGCCGAGGAACACGTCCTTGAACTGCACCATGCCGGAGTTGGTGAACAGCAGGGTCGGATCATTGCCCGGCACCAGCGGCGCCGAGGGCACGATGGTGTGGCCTTTGCCCTTGAAGAATTCAAGGAAGTCGCTGCGGATCTGGGATGTCGTGAATTTGGCGGATGCGTTCATTGGGGGCTGGCAGTCTGCGGGCCGGCGGACCCTGACCACCGGCCGTGTTGGCCAGAGTCGCGAGGGACCGCCGAAAACCTAAAGGGTATCAGGCCCGGCGCCGCCAGTCTCAGTCATCCGGGTCGTAGCGGGTCGCACGGCGGATGCTGTCGCCGTCGAAGCCCCGTCGGGCCAGCAGATCGGCGGCCTTGCGCCGCTGCGTCAGGTCCTGCGGACCGGCCTCGCCAAAGCGTCGGCGGACCAGATCACGGGCGTTCTCCTGCCAGTCGCCTTCGTAGCTGTCCATCGCTGCAGCAATCGCGGCACTGTCCAGGCCGTGGGTCCCCAGCTCGGCGCGGACATGGATCGGCCCATAACCGGTGTTGGCGCGCATCCTCACCAGGTTCTCGGCAAAACGGGTGTCATCCTGCCAGCCCGCCTCGGTCAGCTTGGCGACAGCGGCCTGCGCGGCTTCGTCTTCGATGCCACGGGCGGTCAGCTTGCGGGTGAGTTCCTTGCGCGAGTGCTCGCGGCGGACCAGCAGGCCCAGCGCCCGTTGGACGGGAGTCTGCTCACGCTGCCGGCGCTTGCGGCCGGTGGGAATGTCTTCGGCGTCGGACATCGGTGCTCCAAGGGTGGCGCCGTCCTTGGCGCCCTGCCCATCCCTGGGCGATTCGAACCTGCGGGACAGGGCGACGTCACTGACGGCGCCGCCCTGCCCCACAGCAAGCCTTACTCGTCGTCGCCTTCGTCGTCGCCTTCCTCGCGGGCCGCTTCGGCCGGCTGGAATTTCTCACGCAGCTCGGCCTCGAGCTTGGCGGCGACGGTCGGGTTGTCGCGCAGGTAGCCGCGGGCATTGTCCTTGCCCTGGCCAATGCGCTCTTCACCGTAGCTGTACCAGGCGCCGGCCTTCTCGACCAGCTTGGCATCCACGCCCATGTCGATCAGCTCGCCCTCGCGGCTGATGCCTTCGCCGTACAGGATCTCGGTGATCACCTGCTTGAACGGAGGCGCCAGCTTGTTCTTGACGACCTTGATCTTGGTCTGGTTGCCGATGATCTCATCGCCCTTCTTGATCGCACCGATACGGCGGATGTCCAGGCGGACCGAGGCATAGAACTTCAGCGCGTTGCCACCGGTGGTGGTTTCCGGGCTCTGGCCCGGCATCATCACGCCGATCTTCATGCGCAGCTGGTTGATGAAGATCACCAGGGTGTTGGAACGCTTGATGTTGCCGGTCAGCTTACGCAGCGCCTGGCTCATCAGGCGGGCCTGCAGACCCGGCAGCTGGTCACCCATTTCGCCTTCGATTTCGGCCTTCGGGGTCAGCGCGGCGACCGAGTCGACCACCAGGATGTCGACCGAGCCCGAACGGACCAGCATGTCGGCGATTTCCAGCGCCTGCTCACCGGTATCCGGCTGCGACAGCAGCAGGTCGTCCACGTTCACGCCCAGCTTCGCGGCGTAGATCGGGTCAAGCGCGTGCTCGGCATCGATGAAGGCCGCGGTACCGCCCATCTTCTGGCATTCGGCGATGGCCTGAAGGGTCAGGGTGGTCTTGCCCGAGGATTCCGGCCCGTAGATCTCAACGACACGGCCCTTCGGCAGACCGCCAATGCCCAGTGCGATGTCGAGCATCAGCGAACCGGTCGGGATGGCTTCGACGGGCTCGACCACGCGGTCGCCCATGCGCATCACCGAGCCCTTGCCGAACTGCTTCTCGATCTGGCCCAGAGCAGCAGCCAAGGCCCGCTTCTTGTTCTCGTCCATCGTATTGGTCCTTGCAGAGGTCATGTCGTTGGGGGTGCTGTCTTTGGGGGTCTTCTTTGCCATGGGTTCACTTTAAGTCGGACGTATCGCACAGGCTGAGATTCTGCCCGGCGCTCTGAAAAGAATTATCGGACATCCGTACCAACCTCAGTGGAACCAGAGAATCGCCACAAAAGACCGCGGGGTAATGCACTATGGAGCGGGTCAACGATTGGGCCGAAGCAGGCCGCAATAGAGGCCTTCGATCGCAAAATCCTGGTCCGGCAGCACCTCGATCGGCTTGTAATCGGGATTGCGCGGCAGCAGGCGGATGCGGTCCTTGGCGATCTTCAGCAGCTTGACGGTGATCTCGTCATCGATGCGGGCCACCACGATCTGCCCGGAACGGGCGTCGCGGGTGCGGTGTACGCCGATCAGGTCGCCGTCGAAGATGCCCTCGTCGATCATTGAGTCGCCCTGCACTTTCAGCAGGTAGTCCGGCGCTGGCGAGAAGAACACCCGGTCCAGCACCACGAAATCGTCGGAGCCGATGTCGGCACCGATCGGCAGGCCGGCAGCGACCCGGCCCAGCACCGGCAAGCGCAGCACGCTGTCCGGAAGGCCCGGCTCGGCGAGCTTTTCGACCGGCGGTGCCTGCACCAGGCGGATGCCGCGAGCCTGGCCCGGGATGCGACGGATCGCACCGGCCTGCTCCAGGGCTTCCAGGTGGTACTGGGCCGCGCGCACGCCCTTGAAGCCGAACGCACGTGCGATTTCAGTCTGCGACGGCGGTGCGCCTTCGCTCTCGATACGCTCGGCGATCAACTGCAGGATCGCCTGCTGGGTGTCGGTCAGGTCCATGGTTAGTAGTATTACTACTAATGCGCACAACTGCAAGTGCCGGGTCTGTAGTGCCGCGCCATGCTCGGCAGTTGGGCCAATGGCCGGGCGGCAAAGGCAAAAAGCAGCCGACCAGCGATTGGCCCTACCGGAATCGCGCAGCGATTCCGCGGTTCCAGTGGGGAACCGCTGCGGCAAGCACACTATGTGTGCTTGCCGCTCCTCCATATCGAGTACAGGATCCACACGCCACAGAAGCCGGCGCCGATGAACCCGCACACCCCCAGCGCCAGCAGCCAGCGACTGGAGACCCCGCCAACGCTGTGCATCACGATCGAGGACCCGATGATCAGTGCGGCGGTGACGATACCCATCACCAGCCGGTTCGCTGCCCGATTCACCTGTTCGCCGAAGCCCTGCAGCGCGGTGGTTTCCACCTTCAGCTGGAGGCGGCCGCGGCGTGCGGCCTGGACCAGCTTGCGCAGGTCGCGCGGCAATTCCCCGGCGAAGTCGACCAGGCCCAGCAGGCTGCGTCGGCCACGCTTGAGCAGCGCCCTGGGCGCATAGCGCTGCAGCACCACCCGTTCAAGGAACGGGCGCGCGGCACTGGCCATGTCGAAATCCGGGTCCAGCTGGCGGCCCATGCCTTCCAGGGTCAGGAAGGCCTTGATCATCAGCGCCAGATCGGCCGGCAGGGTCAGGCTGTAGCTGCGCAGCAGCTGGGTGATATCGCCCAGCATCAGGCCGATGCGCAGGTCCTTCAGCGGCACGCCGCGATACTGGTCGACGAACTGGCTGATGTCGTGCTGCAGGCGGTTCTCGTCAACTTCCACGCCGCCGGCCCAGTCCAGCAGCACATCGGCCACGCCCTGCGGATCCTGCTCGACCAGCCCGTGCAGCAGCTGCGCGACCTGGAAGCGGCGCACTTCGGACAACGCGCCGACCATGCCGAAGTCAATCACGCCGATGCGGCCGTCACGCAGGTAGAGGATGTTGCCGGGGTGCGGGTCGGCGTGGAAGCAGCCGTCCTCCAGCACCATCTTGAGCACGATGCCGGCACCGCGCCGAGCCAGTTCGCGCCGGTCCAGGCCCGCCGCATCGACGCCGGCCAGGTCACGGCCGGGAATGCCATTGACGAAGTCCTGGACGTTCAGGCTTTCGCAGGTCCACTGCCAGTGCACCCCGGGGATCAGGATGTCGTCACGGCCGTGGAAGTTGCGCGCGATGCGCTCGGCGTTGCGGCATTCGGCGGCGAAATCCAGCTCGCGTCGCAGCGACACGGTGAACTGCTGCACGACCTCGGCCGGACGATAGCGGCGCAGGTCCGGCAGCCGCGCCTCGACGATTTCGGCCAGGCGCGCCAGCAACCGCAGGTCGGCTTCAACCACGTCACGGATGCCGGGGCGGCGCACCTTCAGTACTACTTCGCGGCCGTCGTGCAGCCGTGCACGATGGGCCTGCGCCAGCGATGCGGCGGCCATCGGGATTTCATCGAGGAAGGCGAACACGTCTGCAGGCGAGGCACCCAGGTCGGCCTCCAGCTGCTCGCGGATATCGGCATACGGCAGCGCGGGTACCGCGTTCTGCAGCTCGGACAGTTCAGCGATCCATTCCGGCGGCAGCAGGTCGACGCGCGTCGCCAGCACCTGCCCGAGCTTGACGAAGGTCGGGCCGAGATCCTGCATCGCGCTGCGTACGCGCACCGGCGCGGTCATCCGCAGCAGTTCCTGGCGATCCTCGTTCCAGTGCAACAGGCGCCCTGCGCGCTCCAGCGTGGTGGCCAGGCCGATGCGCCGCACCACGTCACCGAAGCCATAGCGGATCAGGACGACCGCAATTTCCTGCAGTCGGCCCAGGTCACGGACCGTGCCCAGCGTTTCCCACATCATGCGTGCTCCGGACGATTACCGGAGCAGCATGTCACAGCTGGGCGTCGATGCCGCGCAATGCCGCCGCTACGGTTTGCCGGCGGATGGCTTCGCGGTCGCCCTCGAACTGGAACAGCTCGGCGCGGGCGTAGCCGCCGCGCCGCTTCCAGCCGATCCAGACGCTGCCGACCGGCTTGCCAGGGCTGCCACCGCCCGGTCCGGCAATGCCGGTCACCGCCACCGCGATGCCGGCACCGGAATTGACCAGCGCACCCGACACCATCTCCAGCACGGTTTCGCGGCTGACCGCACCGTACTGCTCCAGGGTCTGCGCCCTCACGCCCAACAGCCGCTGCTTGGCTTCGTAGCTGTAGACCACCATGCCGCAGTCGAAGAATGCCGACGAACCTGCGATGTCGGTCATGCACTTTGCAATCCAGCCACCACTGCAGCTTTCAGCGGTCACCAGCTGCAGCGAGGCCTGCTCCAGGCGCTGCCCAAGCGCGGCGGACTGGCTATTGAGTTCAGCGTCGGTGGGGATGGACATCGGCATGACGGTGGGGTGAAGAACCTGCACGTTGTACCGCAGATGACAGCCAGATGTCGCGCCCATCCGGGATGGTTGCGCTGCCGGCCGGCGGCCGGCACTACCGGGCATCGGCCGCTACCTCACCACTCCGGCGGTTTTTCCGGCAGCAGCGCGCGGATCGGGGCGCCATCGACACTGCCGGCCAGCTTCTCGGCTTCGGCAATCGGCAAGTCGACATGCAGCAGCCAGCCTTCCTCATCAGCCTGCTCACTGCGGATCACTTCCAGCTGGTGCAGGCGCGCGCGCAGGCGGCCGGCATCCGGCGGCAGGCGCAGTTCGCCGGAGACATGCTGCAGGCCCAGGCGCTTGCCCAGCACCGCCTGCAGCAGCTCCAGCCCCCGCCCGTCACGCGCGGAAATCCAGACCCGCTCACGACGCGACTCATCCGGGATACCGTCCTGGCCATCGTGGCGCACGTCGGCGCCGTCGATGCGGTCGATCTTGTTGAACACCAGCAATTGCGGCAGGTCACCGGCACCGACTGCGGTCAGCACCTCGTCGACCTGGGCGATGCGCTCCTCGCGGTGCGGATCGGCAGCGTCGACCACATGCAGCAGGAAGTCGGCCTCGCGCGCCTCGGACAGGGTCGAGCGGAACGCCGCGACCAGATCATGCGGCAGATCGCGGACGAAGCCGACGGTATCGGCCAGCACCACGTTGCCCCCCGGCACCGCGATGCGGCGCACGGTCGGATCCAGCGTTGCGAACAGCTGGTCGGCGGCATAGGCCTCAGCGCCGGTCATGGCGTTGAACAGAGTCGACTTGCCGGCGTTGGTGTAGCCCACCAGGGCCACGCGCGGCAGCTCGCTGCGCACACGCGCACGGCGCATCTGGGTGCGCTGCACTTCGACCTTTTCCAGGCGCTTCTGCAGCTGTTCCACCCGCTTCTGCAGCAGGCGGCGGTCGGTTTCCAGCTGGGTTTCACCCGGGCCGCGCAGGCCGATCGAACCGCCGCGCTGGCGCTCCAGATGGGTCCAGCCGCGCACCAGCCGCGTAGCCAGGTGGCGCAGCTGTGCCAGTTCGACCTGCAGCTTGCCTTCGTGGCTGTGCGCACGCTGGGCGAAGATGTCCAGGATCAGGCCGGTGCGGTCGATCACGCGGCGCTCGAGGAAACGTTCCAGGTTGCGTTCCTGGCCCGGGCTCAATGCATGATTGACCAGGATCAGGTCGGCCCCGCTGGCGTCGGCCGCAGCCTTGATCTCGTCCAGCTTGCCGCTGCCGATCAGGGTCGACGGATTCGGACGGTCCAGGCGCGCAGTGATCGTCGCGGCGATGCTGGCCCCGGCCGAGCGGGCCAGATCACCGAATTCTTCGAGCACATCGTCTTCCAGCTTGCCGAAATGGGGCTGGATCAACAGGGCGTGTTCACCCTTTTTCGAGCGGTCAAACATTCACCGCTCCGGTATTACTCGTCTGCTTCATCACCTGCCTGACCGCCTTCACCCGACTGCACGTAACCACCGCCCGGACCGACCTTCACGTTGCGTGCCGGAACGACGGTGGAAATGGCGTGCTTGTAGACCATCTGACTGACCGTGTTGCGCAGCAGGACCACGAACTGGTCGAACGACTCGATCGTGCCCTGCAGCTTGATGCCGTTCACCAGGTACACCGAAACCGGCACGCGTTCGCGCCGCAGTGCGTTCAAGAAAGGATCCTGCAGCGATTGCCCCTTGGACATTGCACACTCCTGATTATTGTTCTTATTGGGTTGCCGACGGTTGCCGCGGCCCCCGAGCCGCCCGCCGACCGATGATGTTACACGGCTGGCGGGGATTCAGCGTTCGACGAAGGTCGACACCGCGCTGGCCAGGCGCTCCCCGTCAACATGGGGGTCGAACCAGCGCGCATCAAGCTCGCCGCGCAGCCAGGTCAGCTGGCGCTTGGCCAGTTGCCGGGTGGCGAAGATCGCCTTGTCACGGAAACGGGCGGCATCACCCTCCCCGTCCAGGTACTCCCAGGCCTGCCGATAGCCGACCGCACGCACTGCCGGCAGGTCCAGGGGCGCCGCCACGGCTGCCATTTCCGGCATCGCGCGCAATGCCCGCACCTCGTCGAGAAACCCCTGCCCCAGCATGGCGTCGAAGCGCGCCTCGATGCGCTGGTGCAGAACCGCACGGTCGCGTGGAGCGAGGATCAGCTTGAGGGTGCGCACCGGCAATGGCGCTACGCCCGGCCGGCGCTGCCATTCAGTAATGGGGATACCGGTCAGGCGATAGACCTCCAGCGCCCGCTGGATGCGTTGCGGATCGGTGGCATGGATGCGTGCGGCGGCGGCCGGGTCGACCTTGGCCAGCTCGGCGTGCAGTGCCGCCCAGCCACGCTCGGCCGCCTCGGCGCTGAGCGCTTCGCGTATTGCCGGGTCGGCCTCCGGCATCGGCGACAGGCCCTGCAGCAGCGCCCGGAAGTACAGGCCAGTGCCACCGGCCAGGATCGGCGTCCTGCCACGCGCCACGATGTCGGCCACGACCCGCCCGGCATCGGCGGCGAACTCGGCCGCCGAGTAGGTCTGCCAGGGGTCACGCAGGTCCAGCAGATGGTGCGGCGCCTGCGCGCGCTCCGTCGCATCGGGCTTGGCCGAACCGATGTCCAGGTGGCGGTATACCAGTGCCGAGTCGACGCTGACGATCTCACCGTCCAGCTGCCGCGCCAGGGCGATCGCCGTGGCGGTCTTGCCACTGGCCGTCGGCCCCATCACGGCGATCGCCAGCGGCCGCCGGTCGATGCCCATCAGTCTTCGTCCGGCCAGCGGATCGTCGGCGCAGCGTCGGCGCGCGGCGTCGGTACGGCTTCCACCGCCTGCCAGATCTTCAGCGCATCAACTGTGGCCGCCACGTCATGCACGCGTACGATGCGCGCGCCACGCTGGACTGCGATCAGGTGCGCGGCCACCGAGGCCGCTACCCGCTCGGACGGCGTATCGCGACCGGTCAGTTCGCCCAGGCTGCGCTTGCGCGACAGGCCGGCCAGCATCGGCACGCCCAGCTCCAGGAACCGCTCGGAGCGTGCCAGCAGGGTCATGTTGTGGGCAGTGGTCTTGCCGAAACCGAAACCGAGATCGATCAGCAGGTTCTTCTTCGCAATGCCCGCCATCTCGGCAGCGAACAGACGCTGCACCAGGAAGCCGTGCACCTCGGCGACCACGTCGTCGTAATGTGGATCGACCTGCATGTGGCCTGGCTCGCCCTGCATGTGCATCAGCACCACCGGCACGCCGGTTGCAGCGGCGGCGTCCAGCGCCCCTTCCTGACGCAGGCCGAAGATGTCGTTGATCATGCCAGCGCCAGCCGCCACGGCCGCGCGCATCACTTCCGGCTTGAAGGTGTCGATGCTGATCGGCACCCGGGTGCGTGCGGCCAGCTGCTCGATCACCGGAATCACCCGGCGCAGTTCCTCCTCCACCGATACCGGCGCAGCGCCCGGCCGGGTCGATTCGCCGCCGATATCGAGAAGGTCCGCGCCCTCCTCGACCAGCTTCAGGCCATGAGCGACTGCGGCCTCGGTGGTGTCGTGCGCGCCGCCATCGGAGAAGGAGTCCGGGGTGACGTTGACGATGCCCATGACCTGGGCACGGTCGAGGCGCAGGATGCGGCCGGCGCAGTCGAGCTGGGGCGAGGTATCGAACATGGGCAATCCTGCAGGGACAACGGTGGGTAGTTTAGTTCGGCAGGGCTGCGCCCTGCACCCGCAGAGGCAACGGCCACAGCAAAAGCCCAGGCCACAGCAGAAGCTGGTTTCCTGAGGGTAGGCGGGGTGGGTCCGGCTGCGGGAGACGCCGTGAACCCCGCTCCGCGGTCCGGCCCAGCCGCTGGCGGCTGTGCGTTCGGGCGCTTGCGAAGCAGTGCTTCGCA
>OKID01000076.1_pt1 | contig 34202 bp, 36 predicted proteins | sample 1610601 | NCBI WGS metagenome assembly OKID01 (sample SAMN04436667, study PRJEB24849) | human gut metagenome | biome: human gut; feature: NICU; material: stool | host: Homo sapiens | place: USA: Saint Louis, MO | collected 2010-06-09 | reverse complement strand
CCACCGCCGCCGCCGCCGCCGCCGCCGCAGGATACTCCGCCACCGCCGGTGAAGAATCTGTCGCCGCCGAAGCCGTCGCCCGTACCGCCGCCGCCGCAGGCGCCGGTTGTCGACGTGCCGGAGCCGCGTCCGAACGATATCGTCACCCCGCCGTCGCCTCCGGCGCCGCCGGCACCGCCGACCTCGATCGAGGCCAGCGTGGACATCTCGTCGAAGGCCATGAATCCGCCGCGCTACCCGCCGGCAGCCTTCCGCGCAGGTATCCAGGGCGAAGTGATCCTGATCATTGATGTCGATGCCAGCGGCAACGTCACCAATGTCACGGTGGAAAAGTCCAGCCGTAACCGCGACCTGGACCGTGCTGCGATGGAAGCGGCTCGCAAGTGGCGCTTCAACGCCGCTGAAGCAGGCGGTAAGAAGACGGCAGGTCGCGTTCGCGTCCCGGTCAACTTTGCGCTGAACTGATGCGCCCGGGTGGCCGCCTGGCCACCCCCGCTCCCGGTTCGATTGTTTAGCTTAGCTACACCCTTTATCACCACACACAACAAAGGTAAGCGTCATGCTGCAGGAAATTTTCATCGCCGCTGCTGCCGGGGGCAATCCGTCCAACGCCCTGTCGCAGATGGGCTTCGAGCACCTGATCCACGAAATGACCACCAAGCCGGGTGATTTCGCGGTTTCCTGGGTCGTGCTGCTGACCCTGATCGCCATGTCGGCCATGTCCTGGTACTGGACCGTCATCAACATCTTCCGTGCCACCCGCCTGAAGAGCGCCGCTGATCGCGTCGTCAGCCTGTTCTGGGACACCCCGAACGCGCAGGACGCCATCCGTGCGATGGAAGAGCAGCCGGCTTCGGAGCCGTTCTCGAAGATCGCCCTGGACGCTGCCCAGGCAGCTGCCCACCACCAGCGCGCTGAAGGCGGTGCTACCGGCGGCGTCGGTGAGAACCTGAGCCGTTCGGAGTTCGTCGACCGCGCTCTGCGTCAGGCCGTCACCCGCGAAAGCAACAAGCTGCAGTCGGGCATGACCCTGCTGGCCACCGTCGGCGCGACCGCTCCGTTCGTCGGTCTGCTGGGTACCGTGTGGGGCATCTACGGCGCGCTGATCAAGATCGGTGCCACCGGCTCCGCTTCGATCGACGCCGTTGCCGGCCCGGTGGGTGAAGCGCTGATCATGACCGCGATCGGTCTGTTCGTCGCAATCCCGGCCGTGTTCGCCTTCAACTTCTTCAGCAAGATCAACAGCGCGACCATCAGCAAGTTCGATACCTTCGCGCACGACCTGCACGACTTCTTCGCCACCGGTTCGCGCGTCCGCTAATTGCGGCGCGCGTCACCCAGCGACGAAGTAAGTAGTCACCAAGATCTAGACGGAGCCCGTTATGGCTTTCAGTAGTGGTAACAGCGGCGGCCCCATGGCCGACATCAACGTTACGCCCCTCGTGGACGTGATGCTGGTGCTGCTGATCATCTTCATCATCACGGCGCCCCTGATGTCCCACAAGGTCAAGGTGGATCTGCCGGAAGCCAACCTGATCCAGAAGCCGGAAGATGCTGAAAAGCGTCCCAACCCGATCACGCTGGCAGTCAAGGAAGACGGCTCGATCTACTGGAACGACGAAGAAATCAACAAGCAGACTCTCGAGTCCCGCTTGGCGACCGCCGCACAGCAGACCCCGCAGCCGCCGCTGAACCTGCGTGGTGACCGCACCACCAAGATGCGCGTCATCAACGACCTGACCAAGGTCGCGCAGGAACAGGGCATGCTGGACGTCGGCTTCGTTGCGACCAAAGAAAAGGGGCAATAAGCCATGGCATTCAGTAGTGGTGGTGGCAAGGGCCCCATGGCAGACATCAACGTCACGCCCCTCGTGGACGTGATGCTGGTTCTGCTGATCATCTTCATCGTGACCGCGCCGATCATGACGTACCCGATCGCCGTGGACCTGCCGCAGCGCGTGCTCAACCCACCGCCGCAGCTGGTCGAACCGCCGCCGCCGATCGAACTGAAGATCGACGCCAGCAACCAGGTCTCGTGGAACAACAGCCCGATCAATACCAGCGAGCTGCAGCAGCGGATGGAGCAGGAGGTCCAGCGTGACCCGACCAACCAGCCGGAACTGCGCATCGACGCCAGCCCGGATTCCGAGTACGACGTGATGGCCAAGGTTCTGGCCGCCGCGAAGAACGCTCAGATGAAGAAGATCGGTTTTGTGCAGCAGTAAACGCGACACCGCAACACAACAGTCATGACGCGACTGCAGACGCCCCTGGAGACAGGGGCGTTTTTTTGTTTGTGGGATGCAGTCGGGGTCAGATCCCTTTTTGGCAGGAAAAGGGATCTGACCCCATCAGGGAGCACGCGCCCGCTATGATCGGCGCATGCTTGCCCTCTTCGATTCCCTGCGCCATTGGCTCGACGGTATCGCCCACCTCGGCACGATCATGGCGGTGGCTTACCTGCTGTACCTGTTCGCGCTGGCGGGCTGGATCATGCTGCAGAAGCGCGAGCCGGTGGCCACACTGAGCTGGATCCTTTCGTTGGCACTGCTCCCCTATCTCGGGCTCTTCATCTACTACCTGCTGGGCCCGCAGAAGGTGAAGCGGCAACGGCTGCGTCGTGGCCGTGCACGCTCGGGCATGGAGCACTACAGCGATGTCTGCCCGCCCGATTCGGACTGCACCGAACTGGCCAAGGTGGCCCAGGCCACGACCGGACTGGCCCCAAGCAGTGCCACCGAAGTGACCTGGCTGGTGGACGGTGCGGCGACCTACGCGGCCTTGCTGGAGGCCGTTGCACAGGCGCACGATCACATCCATCTGGAGTACTACATCTTCAATCCGGATCACGCAGGCACCGCCCTGCGCGATGCCCTGGTCGAGCGCGCACGTGCCGGTGTGCAGGTGCGCCTGCTGCTGGATGCGGTGGGCTCCTCCGCCCTGCCCCGCCGTTTCCTGCAGCCCCTGCTCGAGGCTGGCGGTGAAGCGATCTGGTTCCACCCACGTCAGCTGCTGAAACCGTTCAAGCGCCCGTGGCTGAACCTGCGCACGCACCGCAAGCTGGTTATTGTCGATGGCCGCCTGGCCTTCACTGGCGGCATCAACATCACCGACGAGGAAGACGAAAGCCGCAGGCCCGACGCCTATCGCGACCTGCACATGCGCATCCGCGGTCATGTGGTGCGCAGTCTGCAGCTGGTGTTCGCCGAGGACTGGCTCTACGCCAGTGGCCAGGAACCCTCGCGGATGGATATCGCCCGCTTGTGGCCGGCCGATATGCCGCTGCGCGGGGATGGCGCGATCAACGCGCAGGTACTGGTCTCCGGCCCGGATTCGGGCTGGGAGACGATCCACCGGCTGCACGTCGCCGCCATCCAGGAAGCGCACGAGCGGGTGTGGCTGGTGACGCCCTATTTCGTGCCGGGTGAAGCGGCGCGGATGGCGCTGACTTCGGCCGCGCTGGGCGGCCTGGACGTGCGCCTGCTGGTACCGAAAATGAGCGATTCGTGGTTCGTCACCCAGGCCGCGCGCTCGTACTTCGACGAGCTGTTGCATGCCGGCGTGAAGATCTACGAGTACGGCCCGCGCATGCTGCACACCAAGGCGTTCATCGCCGACGACGACGTCTGCATTGTCGGCAGTGCCAACTTCGACCACCGCAGCTTCCGCCTGAACTTCGAGCTGTCGATGATGATCAGCGACCGGGACCGCGTGGCAGCCCTGGCCGAGCTGCTGCAGGGTGAATTCGATCGCGCCACGCGGGTGCATGACCAGGCCGGGCGCTCGCTGTGGCTGCACCGCCTGCCCGAGGCCTTCGCCCGGCTGGCCTCGCCGCTTCTCTGACGCAGCGCTACACTGCGGCGATCATCCGGGGAGCCCGACTATGTACTGGTTGTACCTGCTGCTGGCGCTGGGCTGCTTTGCCTTCGCGCTGAAGACCCCAAGCGCAGGGTTGATGACCCTGTGCCTGCTGGCTGCGCTCGCCTTCCTGCTGGCCTGGGTACGCGGTCGTTACGTGGCCCGTTTCGGCGACCTGCAGCGCGACCCGGCCACCCTGATCGATGCCGAGGAACTGCGCCGCCTGCGCGAGCAGGCCCAGGCGCGCCGCAACGATGACGCCAACGACAACGATCCGTCCCCTCTTTCCAAGTAGTTCCGTTCCATGACCCAGCTCAGCGTCAACGTCAACAAGATCGCCGTCCTGCGCAATTCGCGCGGCGGTGCCGAACCGGACGTGGTGCGCGCCGCCCAGGCCTGCCTGGATGCCGGCGCGCATGGCATCACCGTGCATCCGCGGCCGGACCGCCGCCACATCACCGCCGAGGACGTGCTGGCCCTGTCCACGTTGACCCGCGCGCGTGGCGTGGAATTCAACATCGAGGGCAATCCATTTGCGCCGCCGCGCGAGGGGTACCCGGGGCTGCTGCCGCTGTGCGAACAGACCCGTCCGGCGCAGGCCACCCTGGTGCCCGACGGCGATGGCCAGATCACCTCCGACCACGGTTTCGACTTCGAACGCGACGCCGAGCGCTTGCGCCCGTTGATTGCGGAACTGAAGGCGATGGGCTGCCGGGTCAGCCTGTTCGTTGATGCGGGCAACCCGTTGCTGGAGCAGGCCGCCGAGGTCGGTGCCGACCGCATCGAGCTGTACACCGGCCCCTACGCAGAGGCGCATGCGGCGGGCGACGCTGCGGCAATGCTCGAACTGTTCGCCACTGCGGCGCGGCGGGCGCATGCAGTGGGGCTGGGAGTGAATGCCGGCCATGACCTGTCACAGGACAACCTCCGCGACTTCCTGGCCCAGGTGCCGGACGTGCTGGAGGTGTCGATCGGCCACGCGCTGATCGGCGAGGCACTGTATGACGGGCTGGATGCCACCGTGCGCGGGTACTTGGCGCTGCTTTGATGCATTGCAGCCGAGCGTAGGCTCGGCTCTACAGCGCCGAACCCACGCTCGGCTCAGACTTGCCCTGAACCCTTCAGACAGCCGTCGCAGCCATTGAGACGGCGGCGACGTACCCTGCCGCAATGGGTATTGCGATCAAGGGCCGAGGTTCCACGTCCCACCTTGCTGGGCGCTTCGAAAGCACCGTCAGCGAGGCGGTGGACGACGGCTGGGCGGTCGATGAGAGCGAGGAGTTCCTCGCGCCGCGCCTGCGCACCGAGGTGCGCGCCGAGACCGCGCGCAGCATCATCACCCGCAACACTTCGCCAGACGTCGGCTTCAGCCAGTCGGTGAATCCGTACCGCGGTTGTGAGCATGGGTGTTCCTACTGCTTCGCGCGCCCTTCCCATGCCTATCTGAACCTGTCACCTGGCCTGGACTTCGAGACCAAGCTGTTCGCCAAGACCAATGCGCCTCAGCTGCTGCGCAAGGAACTGTCGAAACCCGGTTACGTGCCGCAGCCGATCGCGCTGGGCATCAACACCGATGCGTATCAGCCGATCGAGCGCAAGTTCAAGCTGACCCGCCAGCTGATCGAAGTGATGCTGGAAACCAGGCATCCTTTCTCGCTGATCACCAAGAACGCACTGGTCGAGCGCGACATCGATCTGCTCGCGCCGCTGGCGGCGGAGAACCTGGTCAGTGTGCATTTCTCGGTGACCTCGCTGGACCCGCATCTTTCCGCGAAGCTGGAACCGCGCGCATCAGCACCCCATGCACGGTTGCGCGCGATGAAGCGCCTGCATGACGCGGGTATCCCGGTGGGAGTCATGCTGGCGCCGGTGATTCCGTGGATCAACGACAGCGAACTTGAAGCGGTGCTGGAGGCTGCGCACGATGCCGGCGCCAGTACCGCAGGCTACGTGCTGCTGCGCCTGCCGCTGGAAGTGGCGCCACTGTTCCGCGACTGGCTCGATACCCATCATCCCGATCGCGCCGCGCACGTGATGAGTACCATCCAGCAGCTGCGTGGTGGCAAGGACTACGACAGCCAGTTCGGCACCCGCATGCGCGGCCAGGGTGTGTATGCCGATCTGCTGAACAACCGCTTCAAGCTGGCGCGCAAGCGGTTGGGATTCAATGCGCAGAACAGCCATTGGCCGAAGCTGGATTGCAGCCGGTTCCAGAAGCCGCTGCCGCCGAAGAAGGATTCGCCGCAGGGGTCGTTGTTCTGAGGCCATCAGTCGAGCATGGCTCGACTCTACATCAAGGCCGACGAGCAGCTCGGGATCACCCGCCAAACAACTTCTGCGCACTCTGGAACAGGATCCAGCTGGTGGCGATGAACTTGTCGCCACCCTGTGGCCGATTGCCGCGATGGGTGTGGGTGAACGCCGTCGGCGCAATCAGCAGGCTACCGGTGCGCGGCGCGATCTTCCGCCCCTGGAACAGGAACTCGGTTTCGCCTTCGTCGAAGTCGTCATTGAGGTACAGCGTCCACAGCACGTGCCGGTGCAGGGTCTCGGCCTGCGCATCCTTCGGGTACAGCTCGCAGTGCCAGTACGGGTAGCCACCCTCGCCCGCGGCATACCACTGCAGGTTGATCGCGCCCGGACGCAGGCAGGTGCGGGCCAGGTCGGCCAGCTGCTGTTGCGGCATGTCGGGGAAGTCCTCGGCAGACAGGCGTCGCGGTTGGCCATTGCTGTCCTGGATCTGCAACATCAGCGGGGCAATCAACGCCTGTGGATAACGGCGTAGATAAGTCAGCAGGCCGTTGAACACCGCAATCTGCAGCTGCTGATCAACATCCTGCCAGCCGTCCAGGCCACTGATGCGCAGATCCTTGCTGTGCTTGAGTTCCGGGAACACGCCACTGCCCACCGCACCGGGCAGCAGGCCACGCGTGGCACGCATGCGCTCGACGATGGCCGCGCAGACCTCACTGGGGACGGCGTTGTGGATGACCTCGATGAAATCGACCGGGCCCTGCTCGTGCATGCGTGCATTCCTTCGGCGGCAACGGCTTGATGGTGCCGTTTGCCGCCCTCGGTGTCACCCTGCGGTCATGTCATCGAACTGCCATGACCGCCGTCAGGCGTCGAGCCGTCAGCCCTTCGCGTCGTCGTGCGCGTGGTGGTAACGCACCGCTTCGGCCACTTCCTCGCGCGAACCCAGGAACACCGGCACGCGCTGGTGCAGCTGGTCGGGCTGGATGTCGAGGATGCGCTCGCGGCCGGTCCAGGCGGCGCCGCCGGCCTGTTCGACCAGCAGGCCCATCGGGTTGGCTTCGTACATCAGGCGCAGCTTGCCGGCCTTGGACGGATCCTTCTTGTCCCACGGGTAGATGAAGATGCCGCCGCGGGTCAGGATGCGATGCACGTCGGCCACCATGCTGGCGATCCAGCGCATGTTGAAGTTCTTGCCGCGCGCGCCTTCCTTGCCGGCCAGCAGATCACTGACGTAGGCCTGCATCGGCGCTTCCCAGTGACGCTGGTTGGACATGTTGATGGCGAATTCCTGGGTGGCCGCCGGAATCTGCATGTTCTCGGTGGTCAGCACGAACTCGCCCTTCTCGCGGTCCAGAGTGAAGGCGTGCGTGCCGTGGCCGACGGTCAGCACCAGCTGGGTGCTGGGCCCGTAGATGCAGTAGCCAGCGGCGATCTGCTTGCTGCCCGGCTGCAGGAAGGCGTCATCGCCCGGCAGCTCGACGTTGGTCGGGCAGCGCAGCACCGAGAAGATGGTGCCGACGGAGACGTTGACGTCGATGTTGGAGCTGCCATCGAGGGGGTCGAACAGCAGCAGGAAATCACCGCGCGGATAGATGTCCGGCACCGGCTGGCTGTGGTCCATTTCCTCCGAGGCGCAGGCGGCAAGGTGGCCACCCCAGGCATTGGCTTCGAGCAGGATCTCGTTGCTGATGACGTCCAGCTTCTTCTGCGCTTCGCCCTGCACGTTGCCGGTGCCGGCGTCGCCGAGCACGCCACCGAGGGCGCCCTTGCTGACGGCGATGGAGATGCTGGTGCAGGCGCGGGCGACGACCGCGATCAGCTGGCGCAGGTCGGCGTTGATGCGGCCGGCGTGCTGTTCCTGGATCAGGAAGCGGGTCAACGAAGTACGGGACATGGGCGGGCAGGTCTCGGCAGCGGGAAAACGCCTATTGTCGCCCGTCTGGCGGGGGCGTGCGTGAGCGCGGGAAGGCGTAATCGTTTCCAGATGCGTTGTGCTCGTGGCGCCTTCCTTCATTGAGGCACAGGGCGAGGTACACCGTGGCCAGGACACGCCGTAAACCCATCCATGGGGGCTCGGTCGGCGCATCCATGCGCCTCACGGTCCTGGCCACGGTGTACCTCGCCCTGCGCTTCAGGGTTCGCCGCGAGCGCGGAGGGTGTGGCAAAGGCAGAGGCAAAGCAGAAGCAAAAACAAAGGCGCCTTTCGGCGCCTTTGTTGTCAAACCACTGCAGCCTTGTTTCAGCCCTTGGCGACGGTGGCCACGGCCTTGGCGACGTATTCCAGGTTGTTCTGGTTCAGCGCGGCCACGCAGATGCGGCCGGTGCCGACGGCGTAGATGCCGAACTCGTCGCGCAGGCGTTCGACCTGCTCACGGCTCAGGCCCGAGTAGGAGAACATGCCGGCCTGTTCGTTGATGAAGCCGAACTGCGGCGCACCGGCAGCGGCCAGCTTTTCGACCAGGCCCTGGCGCAGGGCGTGGATGCGCTCGCGCATCTCGGTCAGCTCCTGCTCCCACATCGCGCGCAGTTCCGGATTGGTCAGCACGCCGGCCACCAGCGCAGCACCGTGGGTGGACGGGCTGGAGTAGATGGTGCGGATCACGCGCTTGACCTGCGACTGCACGGCCTTGGCGTCAGCAGCGGTCGGCGCCACCATCGACAACGCACCCACGCGCTCGCCATACAGCGAGAACGACTTGGAGTACGAGTTGGCGACGATGAAGCTGTCGATGCCGGCTTCGGCGATGATGCGCACGGCGGCGCCATCCTGCTCGATGCCCTTGTCGAAGCCCTGGTAGGCCATGTCGATGAAGGGGAACAGCTGCTTGTCCTTCAGCAGCTGCGCGACCTGCTTCCACTGGCTGACCGTGAGGTCGGCACCGGTGGGGTTGTGGCAGCAGGCGTGCAGCAGCACTACGGTGCCGGCTTCCAGCTTGCCGAGGTCGGCCAGCATGCCGTTGAAGTCGACGCCATGGCTGGCCGGGTCGAAATAGGTGTAATCCAGCACCTCGAAACCGGCCGCGCTGAATACCGCACGGTGGTTCTCCCAGCTCGGGTTGCTCAGCGCCACGGTGGCGTGCGGCAGCAGCTTCTTCAGCACGTCGGCGCCGACGCGCAGCGCACCGCTGCCACCGACGGTCTGTGCGGTGGTGACGCGGCCGGCGGCCAGCAGCGGCGAGTCTTTGCCGAACACCAGCTCTCGCGTGGCCTGCGTGTATGCCGGCAGGCCATCGATCGGCAGGTAGCCGCGCGGTTTGGCGTCAGCGGCAAGCTGCTGCTCGATCTGCTTGACGGCGCGCAGCAGCGGGATGCGGCCGCTCTCGTCGTAGTAGATGCCCACACCCAGGTTGACCTTGGTCGGGCGGCTGTCGGCGTTGTATGCCTCGGTCAGGCCCAGGATCGGGTCGCCTGGGACCAGTTCCACGTTTGCAAAGAAGGACACGGCGGTACTCGTTCGGTAGACGGAAAGGGGGAGGAAGTGCGCTACGCGGTCTGCGGCCTTGCAGCCGGAAACAGCCCATCGTAACAAAGCCTGCCGGGGCTGGCCGCCGCCGCCGTCATCCGTAGCCCCGTACCATGGCGTGCGTTGCCGCCTGATCCATCAACCTGAATCATGAATCCCGCCGCACGCCGCCATTGCCTGCCGTTGTCCATCCTGCTGCTGTCGCCCTGGGCGGCCGTGGCCGGGCCCGCACCGACCGCCCTGCCGAGCGTGCAGGTGCAGGCAGCGCGGGTGCCGGGCATCGACCCGCTCGCGTTGCCGGCCAGCCTGGACACGGTCTGGATCGACGCCGGCCGCGCCGGCGCCGGCGCACAGCTGTCCGAGGCGCTGGCCGGGGTCCCGGGCCTGGTCGCCCGTGACCGCCAGAACTTCGCGCAGGACACCCAGCTGTCGATCCGTGGCTTTGGTGCGCGCTCGACCTTCGGTGTGCGTGGGGTGCGGGTGTTGATCGACGGGGTGCCGGCGACCATGCCCGACGGACAGGGCCAGCTGTCGCATGCCAGCCTGCTCGGTGCCGAACGGATCGACGTGCTGCGCGGACCGTTCTCGGCGCTGTACGGCAATTCCTCCGGCGGCGTGCTGCAGGTCTGGAGCGCACAGGGCCAGGCCGGCGACCCGTGGCGGTTGCGCGTGAACGCGGGTGCCGACAACACGCTCAGCGTCGGCGCGCAACTGAAGGGTGCCGGCCGTGTTCTGGATTACAACATCGCCGCCAATCACTTCCGCACTGAGGGCTGGCGCGACCACAGCCGTGCCCGCCGCGAATCGCTCGCTGCGCGTATCGGTGGCGATCTCGGCGGGGGGCGGCTGGAGCTGCTGCTCAATGCCTTCGATGCCCCCGATGCGCAGGACCCGCTGGGCCTGAGCCGTACCCAGGTGGCGGCCGATCCGCGCCAGGCCACCGCCGTGGCGCACCAGTACAACACCCGCAAATCGGTGCGCCAGCAGCAGGCCGGCCTGCGCTGGACCCGTGAAACCGGGGCGCAGCGCTGGCAGCTGATGGGCTATGCCGGCCAGCGCGCGGTACGCCAGTACCTGCCGATCCCGCCGGCAGCTCAGACCAACAGCCCGTTGCATGCCGGCGGGGTGATCGACCTGGAGGGCGGCTATGGCGGGCTGGACGCGCGCTGGGGCTGGCACGGCGACCTCGCCGGCCGACCGCTGGATCTGGTGGCCGGGCTCAGCGCCGACCGCCAGCGCCAGCATCGCACCGGCTACGAGAACTTCATCGGCAGCGCTCTCGGCGTGCGTGGGCGGCTGCGCAGAGACCAGATCGACACCGTGCAGAACGTCGATCAGTTCGCCCAGGCGTGGTGGCAGTGGAGTCCACGCTGGTCATTGCTGGCTGGCGTGCGTCGCAGCGCCGTGCGCTTCGAATCCGACGATCGTTACATCACCGCCCGCAACCCGGACGACAGCGGCCACCGCCGCTACCAGGCCACCACGCCGGTGGCCGGGATCAGCTTCGAGGCCAGCCCGCAGTGGCGACTGCACGCGGCGGTGGGCCGTGGCTTCGAGACGCCCACCTTCAACGAGCTGGGGTATCGCGCCGACGGCCAGGCGGGACTGGCGCTGGATCTGGCGGCGGCGCGCAGCCGCAGCCTGGAGGTGGGCAGCAAATGGCATGCACAGGACGGAACCCAGCTCGATATCAGCCTGTTCCGCGCAGATACCGACGATGAGTTGGCAGTTGCCAGCAACATCGGCGGACGCAGCACCTATCGCAACATCGGCCGCACCCGCCGCCAGGGCGTGGAACTGCGCTACCGGCAGCCGTTGGCAGAGCAGTTGGAACTGCAGGTGGCCTGGACCTGGCTGCAGGCGCAGGTGCGTGCGCCGTACCTGACCTCGAACACCTGGGTTTCCGCCGGCAGCCGCCTGCCCGGGGTACCGCGCCAGCAGGCGTTTGCCCGGCTGCAGTGGACCCCGGCCGACTGGCAGTGGGCGCTGGAGGCCGCCGCCAGCACCGATACCCTGGTCAACGACGTGGCCACGGAGCGGGCGCCGGGCTACGCGTTGCTGAACCTGGAGGCCGGTCGTTTCTGGACACTGCCAGGTGGCGAGCTGCGCGCCTTCGCCCGGCTGGAGAACGTGCTGGACCAGGCCTACATCGGCTCGGTGATCGTCAACGACGGCAACGGGCGCTTCTACGAACCGGGACCGGGACGGCGAGCCAACGTCGGCCTGCAATGGTCGTGGCGCTGAAAGGGGTAGTGCCGGCCGCTGGCCGGCATCGCGCCGTGCACGACGTCAGGAGGTTGCCGGCCAGCGGCCGGCACTACCCGTAAATCGGGGGCCCTGGCCGGCATCGCGCCGCGCAGGGCGTCAGGGGGTTGCCGGCCAGGGGCCGGCACTACCCGTCAGTCGGGCGCCTTGGCTGGTACGAACGGCGAGGTCGGGTCGCTGGCCGGGAAGGTCTCCTCCAGCGCCTCGTCCTGGTTGTCGCTGGCGCGCTGCTTGCGTTCGCGACGCTTGAGCGGGCTTTCCTGGCCGCCGCGATGGCGGTCGCCGCCATCCTTGCGGTCCTGGGCGGCCTGTTCAGCCTCGTGCTTCACCGGCAGATGGTCGCCACCGTGCTCGGCGTCGTAGAAAGGTGCGCCGGTGCCGCGGTAGTCGGCATTGTCGGCATCGCGCTTGCCGCGCTGTTCACCGGGAATGGGCGGGTGGTTTTCCCGCAACGGGTCTCGGGAATTCTCTCGGCTCATGGTCTGGCTACCTGCGCTCGGGGCTCCCACTACACCGCGCCACAGGTAAAGCCGCCGCGAACCCGGCGTCATGAACATCTCGCTCACCCCCCGGTAACGGCACCGCGCGTATTCCTGCCCACCCGCCCCCGCTGCAGGAGCCGGTCATGCCCCGTCTTGAACGACCCGCACCGTCCGTGTTCAACGCCCTGCTCGATCCGCTCGGCCAGCGCACCGCACAACGCCGCACGCGCCGCCATGAAGATCCGCAGGCGGTGGCGCAGGACTACCTGCAGTACATGCTCAGCGACTACGAAGAGCGTCGCGGGCAGAACCACCGCAACTGGCGCGATCTATGCCCGGTCTATGCCTTCGCATTGACCACCCACGCTGCGGACTGGCCGCGCGGTGATGCCGCGGATACCTGTGAGGAACTGGCCGAACACTGGGAACAGATGCGCGGGCAGTCGCGGTTGAGCTGGTCGCAGGCACGGCCGGTGGTGGAAGACGCTTGGCGCGCGCTGGATCATATTCCTGCGGTGGCGGTGAGGCCGTTGCTGCAGTAGTGCCGGCCGCTGGCCGGCAACCCCAGGAAACTTCAGGCCGCGAGCTCTGCCGGCCCGCAGCCGGCACTGCCGTTCTCCGTAGAACCCACGTGCACGGTATCGACACGGGTGGTTTACACTGCCCATCCGAAGCTGGATGCCCTGCCCCGCCAAAGGTACGCCCATGGCCCGCCCGATCTGGACCGGCACGCTGTCGTTTGGCCTGCTCAACGTGCCGGTGTCGCTGATGTCAGGCGAACGCAAGGTCGATCTGCAGTTCCGCATGCTCGACTCCCGCGACCGCAAGCCGATCCGCTTCGAGCGGGTCAACGCCGATACCGGCGAGGAAGTGCCATGGAAGGACATCGTCAAAGCCTATGAGTACGACAAGGGCAGCTATGTCGTGCTGGAGGAAGGCGATATCCGGTCTGCGGCACCGGAAAGCCACGAAGCGGTGGAGGTGGAATCGTTCGTGGATGCCGCGCAGATCGACCCGCGCTACTACGAGAAACCCTACCTGCTGGTGCCCGGCAAGAAGGCCGAAAAGGGCTACGTACTGCTGCGCGAGACATTGCGCAGTACCGGCAAGGTGGGCATCGCCCGGGTGGTGGTGCGTACCCGCGAATACCTGTGCGCGGTGATGCCGCATGCGGACGCGCTGGTGCTGATGATCCTGCGCTATCCGCAGGAACTGGTGGATCCCGAAGATTACAAACTGCCCACCGGAAAGCTCGCCGATTACCGCATCAGCAGCAGGGAAACGGCGATGGCCGAGCAGTTGATCGAGTCGATGTCCGGTGATTGGGATCCGTCGCAGTACCACGACGAATTCCGCGAGCGCCTGCAGCAGGTGCTGAACAAGCGTATCAAGTCCAAGGGCGGTACCACACGGGTGGAGGATGAACCTGCACCGCGTGAGGACGCCAGCACCAACGTGGTCGATTTCATGGCACTGCTGCAGAAGAGCCTGGATGCGAACAAGCGGACGCCGGCAAAGAAGGCCGCGGCGCGCAAGGCAGCCGCAAAGCCGACGGTAAAGAAAGCCGCAAAGAAGACAACGAAGAAGGCTGCAAAGAAGTCCGCACCCCGGCGCAAGGCAGGCTGAGCCATGTCGCTGCACCAGTACCGGCGCAAGCGCCGGCTCGGCGGTGGCGCCGGGCAGACACCGGAACCTGACGACACGCCCGCACACGGCAACCCGAAGCGGCGGCCGATCTTTGTCATACAGCTGCACCATGCCACTTCGCGGCACTATGACTTCCGCCTTGAGATGGACGGTGTGCTGAAAAGCTGGGCGGTGCCGAAGGGTCCTTCGCTTCGCGTTGGTGACAAGCGGCTGGCCGTGGAAGTGGAAGACCATCCGCTGTCCTACGCCGGCTTCGAAGGAGATATTCCCGAAGGCCACTATGGCGCTGGCCACGTCGAGGTCTTCGATCACGGCACATGGGCCTGCGAAGGCGATCCACTGCAGGCACTGGCAGCGGGAAAGATCGACTTCGTGCTGCATGGGCAACGCCTGGCCGGCGGCTGGAAGCTGGTGCGCACAGCGATGAAGGGACGCCAGGTGCAGTGGCTGTTGATCAAACGCGACGACGAGGAAGCGCGCGATGCCGAAGCAGATGATCTGCTCCAATCCCCCATGCCGAAACGCACATCCGCAGTGAGCAAGCGCACGGTGGGCAAGTCAACGCGCGCCGCACCGGCTGCACGATCGGCGACCCGCAAGGCCGATGCGCGTTGGCATGCGCGAGCGCTGAACCTGGATGGCGCGCGTGACACGCCCTACCCGCGCGCCTTCAAGCCACAGTTGACCGATCATCGCGACAATGCACCGGACGGCGAGCGCTGGTTGCATGAGATCAAGTGGGATGGCTATCGCCTGCTGGCCGATCTGCACGAAGGCAAGGTGACGCTGCGCTCCCGCAACGGCCTGGATTGGACCGGTGATTTCCCCGAGGTGGTACAGGCCGTGCAGGCACTGCCGGTGCGGGATGCGCGCCTGGACGGCGAGCTGGTGGTGCTGGACAAGCAGGGGCGCAGCGACTTCGCCGCGCTGCAGCGTGTGATCGACGGGAGTTCGAAGCAACCGTTGCGCTACATCGTGTTCGATCTGCCGGGTGTGGCCGGCGTGGACATCAGTCGTTCACCGCTGCTGGAGCGCAAGGCGCTGCTGAAGGATCTCATCGGACCCACGCCCGGAACCCTGGCCTTCAGCGAGCACGTGATCGACCATGGCCCGCAGGTATTCGATGCCAGCGGGAAGGCGGGATTCGAAGGCATCGTCAGCAAGCAGGTGGATGCGCTCTACGTGAACACCCGTGCACGCAGCTGGGTGAAGGTGAAGCATGAAGACACCGACGAGTTCGCGATTGTCGGCTACACGGCACCGAAGGGCTCCCGGGTAGGGTTCGGCTCGCTGCTTCTCGCCACGCCGGACAACGGCGGATTGCGCTATGTGGGGCGGGTCGGCACCGGCTTCGACGACGAGAGCTTGCGCGCGCTGCACAAGGCGCTGCAGCCGTTGGCGGTGAAGACGCCTGTGCTGCAGCTGCCGGCGCATGTGCCGTTCCGCGCCGCCAGCGTTCGCTGGGTGAAGCCGGTGACGGTGGCGGAAGTGGCCTTCCGTGGCTGGGGCAAGGAAGGCCTGCTGCGCCAGGCCAGTTTCAAGCGGCTGCGCATCGACAAGCAGAAGGAGGACCTGGGAGTGGCCATATCGAGTGCTGAAGCCGGGGGCGAGGTCCAGATAACCCATCCGGAGCGGGTGGTGTTCCCAAGGCAGAAGCTCAGCAAGGGCGATGTGGCGGACTACTACCAGCGCATGGCGCGCTGGATTCTGCCCGAAATTGCCGGGCGGCCCTTGTCACTGCTGCGCTGCCCGGATGGCGTGGGCAAGGACTGCTTCTTCCAGAAGCACCATGGCCCCGGCCTGGGGGATGCCGTGCACGCGGTGCCCCTGCAGCAGAAGAGCGGCCGCGAGGACTACGTCTACATCGACGATGTGCGGGGCCTGCTGCAACTGGTGCAGATGAACACCCTGGAGCTGCATCCGTGGGGCGCGACCGTGGCCGATCCCGAGCACCCGGATCGCCTGGTGTTCGATCTCGATCCCGGTGAAGGGGTGGGCTGGGCGGAGGTGAAAGCCGCTGCGCGTGATGTCCGTGACCACCTGCAGGAAGTCGGCCTGAAGAGTTTCGTGCGGCTGTCCGGTGGCAAGGGCGTGCACGTGGTGGTGCCGCTGCGGCCCAAGGCCGACTGGGAACAGGCCAAGGCGTTCTGTGAGGCGTTCGCCCGGGCGATGGCGGAGCGGGCGCCGGACCGCTACGTGGCCACAATGAGCAAGGCCAAGCGTGGCGGCGTCATTTTCATCGACTGGCTGCGCAATACGCGGGGTGCCACCAGTGTGTGTTCGTGGTCGTTGCGTGCGCGCGATTCCGCCGGTGTGGCAGTACCGCTGCGCTGGGATGAACTGGCTCGTATCAGTGCCGCCGACGCATTTTCCATGGGCAAGGCGCTGGCGCGCGCGAAGCGCCTGAAGGCGGACCCTTGGCACGGCATCGCGCGGCTGAAGCAGACGTTGCCGCGCATGGACCTGTAGAGCCGAGCCTATGCTCGGCTGCCTGTGCCGATGTGCATGAAAGCCGAGCACGGGCTCGGCTCTACAGGGGCGGCATCACCTTGGATCGCGCGAGGGACGACGGCCGAACCACCAGCCGGCCAGCAGTTGCAACGGCAGTGACGCCAGCAGTGAAATGACGAACCAGAACGGGAAATCCGCACCCGCCGTCCACATGGCGTAGCCACAGCCCAGCGCGACCAGCGACCAGATCGAGAAGCCGTGCGATCGCGGCCAGCAGGGCGCGTAATAGGTGGCAAAGGAAACCCCGGCGATGCCACCGAGCACGCTGAAGGTGAGATCCCAGCCCAGCTGCACGCTGTTGTTGTCCGGCGACAGGCCCAGCAACGGTGGCAGCCAGCTGGCGACGCTGCTGACCAGCGCAAGCGACAGCACGCCGCCGATCAGGGCGACGATGGACAGGAACAGGGTCTTGAGCAGGGCGGGCATGCGCGCATTGTACGGCGGCCACAGAGTGCCCGCGTTGCCGGCCAGCGGCCGGCACTACCGATGAATCGGCATGGCCGCCGCGTCCGTGGGAGAGGGGGACGGAGCGACGGCGGCCATGCACAGGCGGTCAGGCAGCGAAGTCGAGCACCACGCGGCCTTCGATGGTGCCCGCATGCATGCGCGCGAACACGTCGTTGATGTTTTCCAGGCGGTCGGTGCTGACCGTGGCCGCGACCTTGCCGTCGGCGGCGAACTGCAGCGATTCCTGCAGGTCCAGGCGGGTACCGACGATCGAGCCGCGCACGGTGATGCCGTTGAGCACCATGCCGAAGATGTCCAGCGGGAAGTTGCCGGGCGGCAGGCCATTGAGCGAGACAGTGCCGCCACGGCGCACCATGCCCAGCGCCTGCTCGAACGCCTTCGGCGATACCGCGGTGACCAGTGCACCGTGGGCGCCGCCGATTTCCTTCCTGAGGAACGCGGCCGGGTCGGTGGTGCGCGCGTTGACGGTGACCTGCGCGCCCAGCTGGCGGGCCAGTGCCAGCTTGGTGTCGTCCACGTCCACCGCGGCCACGTTCAGGCCCATCGCGCGGGCGTACTGCACGGCCATGTGGCCCAGGCCACCGATGCCGGAAATCGCCACCCAGTCACCGGGCTTGGTGTCGGTGACCTTCAGTCCCTTGTAGACGGTCACGCCGGCGCACAGCACTGGCGCGATCTCGACGAAGCCCACGTCCTTCGGAAGCAGGCCGACATAGTTGGCATCGGCCAGTGCGTACTCGGCGAAGCCGCCGTTGACCGAGTAGCCGGTGTTGCGCTGCGTCTCGCACAGCGTTTCCCAGCCACCCAGGCAGTGTTCGCAATGACCACACGCCGAGTACAACCAGGGGATGCCGACCCTGTCGCCTTCCTTGACGTGCCCTACCCCGCCTCCCACGGCCACGACGTGCCCCACGCCCTCGTGGCCGGGGATGAACGGCGGGTTCGGTTTCACCGGCCAGTCGCCCTCGGCGGCGTGCAGGTCGGTGTGGCAGACGCCACAGCTGCCATTTGATTGTCCTATGTGATCTCGTAAGGTCCCCTAATTTTCGTAATATCAACATGTTGTAGCTAATTTCAGTCCACTTCAGTCCTATGTGATCCGCTCAAATCCACGTCCCAATGTCGGTATCTTTGGCGGTAATCTCTATCCATCCATTTCCAGTTACCGCCTCCATGCCTCTGACCGATACCTCTATTCGCAAGACCAAGCCTTCCGCCACCGTCCAGAAGCTCCGTGATGGTGGCGGCCTGTATCTGCTTCTACGCCCTGATGGCGCCAGATGGTGGCGCTGGGACTACCGCCGTCCAGTGACTGGAAGGCGCAATACGCTTTCGCTGGGTACTTATCCAGACGTAAGCCTGGCTGTAGCACGCGAGCGTCACGCGGCGGCCCGCAGATTGCTGGCCGGTGGCATCGATCCTGGCGAGCACCGCAAGGCACAGAGGAGGGCTGTCGTTGAGAGCAGCTCCACCACCTTTGAGGCTATTGCAGCGGAGTACTTTTGCATGCGAGCTGGCAAGCTCTCCGCTGAATCGATCAAACATGAGCGCCGCCTCGTTGAAGGAAATCTCAACCCTTACGTTGGCAGTTGCCCTGTAGGCGCAGTATCTGCACGGGAGCTGCTGGATGCACTGCGGAGGATCGAAGCGCGTGGAGCTGTCAAATCTGCTCACCGTGCTCGAGGGGTGGCAGGCAGGGTGTTCCGCTACGCCATCGCCACTGGCCGTGCGGATCGCAATCCGGCAGATGATCTAAGAGGGGCGCTTGCTTCCTCGGAAGTACAGCACTTCCCCAGCATTACCGACCCCTCCCTGATTGCCGGTTTGCTGCGTGCAACGTACGGCTATCAGGGCTCGCCTGTGGTCCAGGCTGCACTACGATTGGCACCTTTGGTGTTTGTACGTCCTGGCGAACTACGCCATGCCCTGTGGGATGACATTGATCTTGATGCAGGTCAGTGGCGCTTCACCGCAACCAAGACTGGCCAGCCGCACATCGTTCCTCTGGCAGCGCAGGCCGTTGCCATTCTGCGGGAGCTGCACCCGTTGACCTGTCGAGCCAAGTACGTTTTCCCTTGCATGATTGGCAAGGGAAGACCAATGAGTGAGAACGCGGTCAATGGCGCACTGCGTCGGCTGGGCTATGAATCTGGCTCTATGACCGGCCATGGCTTCCGCGCGATGGCACGCACTGTGTTGGATGAGGTGCTGGGTTTCCGCCCGGACTACATCGAGCACCAGCTCGCACATGCCGTGCGTGACCCAAACGGACGGGCATACAACCGTACGGCTCACCTGGTCGAGCGGGCAAAAATGATGCAGGCCTGGGCGGACTATTTGGACGGTCTGAGGACCTCCCTCTGACCTCCTTTTTCTCCATTTTTATTTCTGACTTACTGTTTTTGCTGGTTACAGTGGTAACACTGGTTACAGCCTCATAAAATGTCATAAATATCAATCGGTTGCGCGCCATCGCGGCGTGCACCACTTCCTGGTTACAGCTGGTTACGCTGGTTACAACGCCGGGCAGGCGGACCGCATAGGACGGATACGGATAGATGCTGCGGCCCCGCCGAACTGGCGTGCCGCATCCCATTTCCAGCCAGTCGCATGGAGCTTGGCATGCGCCAGGGCGTCTCCGTACCGACCTGTGAAGGCGACAGCGTTTCCTCCTACGCGCGGTTCCGCGCAGCTATCCGCCCGGTTGTACGCCGCCTCTGGATGCGGCCTTCGGTCTCAGCTGGGGTGCCGCCGCCGCCATACCCAAGGCAAGCGCCGCGAATGCTTGCGCAGCTGCGCGCATCGACCTGCCGTGCGCGTCGTTCGGCCTTGGTTGGAGTGCTCTGCATTGCCGAATTCGCAAGGGCATGGGTCCGCTCGCGTCTATCGGCGTCCCATGCGGTGTTTGTAAGCCGGTCTCTTACACGGCGCGCCGCGTGAGTTCGGCCACGGCGATCTCTAGCCTCTAACCAAGCCCACAACACGAGGCGGCAGTTGACCCACCGTCAGCGCCGCCACCTCTCACATGCTTGGTTCCCCCTCCCCTCCGGCGACCGCACCTGGTCTGCCTGTCGATCACGCCCGGCCTGACGCCGCACGTGGCGAGCGCTTCCTGCGCAAACCCGAAGTGCTCAGCCGTACCGGCATATCCCGCTCGCACCTGTACTGGCTGATGAAGCGTGGCCGGTTCCCCGCCTCGATCCCCCTTTCCCCGCGCGTGACCGTCTGGCTGGAGTCGGACGTGGACGCGTGGATTGCCACCCACATCCCCGACACCCACCCGCGAGTGCAGCCATGAAAGACGCCATCGTCCTAACGATCTCCAATCAGAAGTTCACCCTGAGTCCGGCAGAAGCCAAGTTCCTGGCCGAGCATCTGCGCACGGCTGTGGCACAGCCGAATCTCGCGCTGAACTTCTCCCAGAGCCGGACCCAGCAAGGCGGGCGCATCGCACTGTCGCGCAGTGTCGCGGGTAGCCGTTCCACCACCGACTGCTGAGGCGTTGCGATGACCGATTCAAGAGCTTTCCTGCGCTGCCCGCATTGCGATACCCCAGCCATCGTTCGTACCAGCGTGCTGCATTCCAAACTGCTGCGTGAATCCGTGCTCCAGTGCCGCAATGCGCTGTGCGGCCACACGTTCTCCGCCTACACCGAGATCGTGCGTACGCATGTGCCAAGCGCCTGCCCGCGCGCCGAGATTTGCCTGCCGCTCAGCGATTCCGCAGAACGCCGCGCGCTCAGTGAGAACGCCACTGAAGCACCGCGCGCCAAGCGCAGTACACGTCGATGATGTGCCTGTTGACAACGCGCGCCCCCCAGGCGCAGCATTACCCCGTCGCCGCACAATCGGCGACCGGGTTTGACAGCCCGAAGCAAAGGCGCACCAGCGCCCATCGACCGATGCACGGCGCTTTTTTATTGCTCGCTGTGTTGTCGCGGGCGAGTGCTTGCCAGTTCTATGGCGGGCGGTGCGCGGAGACCGAAAGGTCTGCCGGTTCCTTTGGCCGGTCTGTCAACCGCGTACCGTCCGCCACCTCGTTTGACAGCGCGGTGGCGGAATCCAACATTCCAAAGGATTCCCGCCATGTCTCACGACACCCTGGTCGCGCCGTCGCGCTTTGCTACCCGTATTGCTCATCACCTCGGCGAAATCGCCGACACCCTCGATTGGAATCATTCCCTCTGGCTGGCGCTGACTGCGCGCTTGGAGGCCATCGGCAAAGTGCCCGAGGCGTTGACGCTGGGCGAGGTGCAGCACGCCATTGCCGCCACCGTCCAGGAGGCCGCGCGATGAACGTCTCTGCCCTGAATGCCGCCGTCGCCAACGACGATGCCGCCACGCATGACCTGTTCAGTGCCGCGCGCCAGTTGCAGCGTATCCACACGATGCCGATGGCTGCGCTGTCGCAGCTGGTAGCCGCCTTGGAGTGCCGCCACGGTGCACTGGAAGCACTCTCCGTAGGTCAGCTGTTGGCCATGGTCCGTGATGCGGAGGTGGCTGCATGAACGTCGATACCGTGAGTGTGTCCGGCGTGCCGGGCGTGGCCAATGGCGTACTCAGCGCCACCATCACCGATGCCTGGTTCGACGCCGAGCGCACCGCCCATATTGTCGAGGTGGCCCGCCGCATCGAGCGGCTGCACAACAAGGCCTCGCGTCGTCTGGCCATTCTTAGTGGCGAACTGGATGAGGCGCTGGAAGGCCATCCGTTGGAAGACCGCCTGCGCGAGCGCCTGCTATGGCCGCTGGAGCGCGATTGCCTGGAGCTGGCCACCGTTGCGGCACGGGTACGCGTGCGCCTGTCACTGTTCGCACCCGCGCAATCGCAGGAGCAGTTCGATCAAGGCATGGCCTTGCAGCTGGCGGACCTGCAAGCCGAACAGGCTGTGCCTACCGAACCGACGCAGCAGACGGCTCCCAGCGCTGCGCCCATGCCGTACGGCTACTGGATCAGCGAGGACAGCTTCAATCGCGTGGAGCGTGCGCGCTCGGCTGCCCTGCTGCTGGCCAGCGTCGATGAACGCATGGCCGTTCCCTTCGACGCTGTAGCGTTCAGCGCCGCCTACGTGCATGAGGACCTGGCCGCCGTGGTGGCCAGCGCCAAGCACAGCAGCCAGTTGGAGGCCGACCATGACGCGGTCTGAGGGATTCATTGCGACACTGCGTGCGGCAGGTCTATGCGTGGGTACGGGCGATGCTGTCCTGGCCAATGGCCGTCTGTGTCGCGTGCGCGCCGACGGTGATGGCAGCGGCCAGCGCAGCGGCTGGTATGTCCTGCACGCAGGCCCGCCGTTGGCCGGTGCCTATGGCAACTGGAAGACCGGGCTCAATGAGTCCTGGTGCGAGGGTGGCAGCGAGGCGCTCAGCGATGCCGACCGCGCGATGCTGCGCGAGGCTGTGGTGCGCGCACAGCGCCAGCAGCAAGCCGAGCGTGCCCAGCGCCAGGCGGTGGCCCGGCAGCAGGCGCGCGAGCGCTGGCAGCGCGCCAGCGCCGCTACACCCGATCATCCCTACCTGGTGGCCAAGGGCGTGGGAGTGCACGGCCTGCGACAGCTGGACGGCGTGCTGCTGGTGCCCTTGCGCGATGCGCAGGGGCGGCTGTGGAGCCTGCAAACCATCGCCGCCGATGGCAGCAAGCGCTTCCTGGCCGGTGGCCGTAAGCGTGGCCTGTACTACGCCGTGGGACGCACGGTCAGCGACGTGGTGTGCATCGCCGAAGGTTACGCCACCGCCGCCAGCATCCATGAGGCCACTGGCCACCCCACCGCCGTGGCCTTTGATGCTGGGAACCTGGAGCCGGTGGCCTGTGCGCTGCGCGCCAAATTCCCCTCGGCGGTGATCGTGGTGTGCGCCGATGACGATGCGGCCACCGCCGCGCGGCTGGGCATCAATCCGGGCGTGGCCAACGCCCAACGCGCCGCCGACGCCGTGGGCGGGGTGGTGGCCATGCCGCCGCGGCCACGCCATGAGGCTACCTCCTGATGATCCCTCTCTTTATCCCGAAGGCGCAGCGCGCCGACGCGGCACCGGAGCCCCGTGCATGAGCAACGTTACGTCTGTCGATTTCAATGATGCCGCCAAGGACGCCGGTACCGGTGCCGTGCGCGGCTCGATTCAGAGCGCCGTGCGCAAGGGTACAAAGGGCAAGACCAAAGGTGGCAAGAATGCCTCTGGCAACGACAATGGCGGCGCTGCACGAGCGCACTACCAGCTCAACGAGACCGGTGTGTACTACGTGGGCGTCACCGAGGACGGTGAGCCCGCCGAGCCGGTGTTCGTCTGCTCGCCGTTGAAGGTTGAGGCCAAGACCCGCAACAGCCAAAGCGAGGAATGGGGACGCCTGCTGACCTGGACCGATGCCGATGGCCATCCCCACCAGTGGGCCGCGCCTGCGGAAATGCTGGTGGGCGATCCGCGCGAGTTCGTGCGCCAGCTGGCCGCCGGTGGTGTGGAAATGTCGGCCCACCGCAACACCATGCAGCGCCTGCTGGCCTACATCATCCAGGAGCGCATCGACACCCGCGCTCGCAACGTCGCCGTGCCGGGTTGGCATGAGGGCCGCTATGTGCTGCCCAACGGTGAGAGCTACGGCAGCGGCGAGGAACGGCTGGTGTACCAGCACAGCGGTGGATTGCAGCACCACTATGCGGTGGTCGGTTCGCTGGACGATTGGCGGCGCGACGTGGCCAAGCGCTGCCAGGACAACTCGCGCCTGGTGCTGGCGGTGTCGGCCATGTTCGCAGGGCCGCTGCTGCACTTCACTGGCGCTACCGGCGGTGGCTTCCACCTGGTCGGTGGCAGCAGCAGTGGCAAGAGCACGGCGCTGCGTGTGGCGGCCAGCGTGGTCGGTCCCCCGGACTATGCCCGTGAGTGGCGCAGCACGGCCAACGGCCTGGAAGGCGTGGCGGTGCTGCACAACGATGCCACGCTGATTCTGGATGAACTGGCGCAGATCGATCCCAAGCAGGCAGGTGACGCGGCCTACCTGCTGGCCAACGGCAACGGCAAGAGCCGGGCCAACCGGGCCGGTGAGGCCCGTGCGGCGGCACGCTGGCGGGTGCTGATCCTGTCAGCGGGCGAGGTCGGGTTGGCCCAGCACATGGCCGAGGTGGGCAAGCAGGCACGGGCGGGCCAGTCCGTGCGCCTGGCGGACGTACCGGCTGAGGCCGAGGGCGGACACGGCGTGTTTGAGCGCCTGCACGATGCCAGCGACGGCGCAGCGCTGTCGGCCCTGCTCAAGGACGCCGCCGCGCGCAGCTACGGCGCGCCGTGGCCTCTGTGGATGGGCTACCTGACCCAGCAGGACAGCCCCACGTTGACCGCCCAGCTGCGCGAATCGACCGACCGATTCCTGGCCACCTATGTGCCTGAGGACGCCTCCGGCGAAGTGCGCCGCGTCGCCGAGCGCTTTGCTGTTGTCGCCTTTGCTGGGGAGTTGGCCAGCAGCTGCCGCCATCGCATCACCGGCTGGCCCAAGGGCGAGGCTACACGGGGCGTGGCGGCGTGCTTTCAGGCATGGCTGCAACGCCGAGGCGGCTCAGGCAGTGCCGACACCGATGCGCTGCTCTCGCGCGTGCGTGCGTTCTTCGAGGCGCACGGCGAAAGCCGTCTGGAGCCGTTGCGCTACGGCCAGGAAGCGCCACCGGTCCGCGATCGGGCGGGTTTCCGGCGCTTCGATGAGGTGGGCGTCACCGAGTACATGGTGCTGCAGGAAGCCTTCAACCGCGAACTGTGCGGAGGCTTCGATTCACGCTTGGCCGCCCGTGCACTGATGGAGGCCGGCTGGCTCAAGCCCAGCGGCGATGGCCGACCTTCGCAAGTGGTGCGCATACCAGGCTTGGGCACGGTGCGTCTTTTCATCTTTGACCCACGCAGGGTGCATGACAGCGCCCACTGACCCAATCACGTCTCGAGCGCTTACAGGTGCAATGCCGGTGAGCCAGTTAAAGCAATTTCAACGGAGAATCCAAATGAACGAAAACCAGACCATCATCACCGCATCCCCGCAGCAGGCTGTTTCCCTTGAGGATGGGAGCGAGACAATGGTGCCGGTGTCGGAGCGTAGGCAGCGGCTGAATGAGTTGGCCCAACAGTTGGCCAGCGCGGTGCAGCGCAAGCGCGCCCTGGTAGGCAAGGTCGATACGATGCAGCGCGCCAAACAGGCTGCACAGGGTGATGCCGCCGCTGCACGTCAGCAGTGGGGTGCCAAGCTGCGCGAGAGCGATGGCACGCTGACCCGCGACATTCAGAAGCTTCGCGCGAATGAGCGCTCGGCGCTCTCGCTGGCTGAGGAATATGAGGCGATGGAGGGTGAGATTGCGGCCGAGCTGCCTCGGCTGGATCTGGAGCTGGCCGAGGTCACGAACCGCTGTCTCAGCACGGCGAACAGCGTCATCAGTGAAGCCGCCAGTCAGACCTATGAGCAGTTGCTGAAGCAAGCGGGTGACAGCCTGGCGGTGGCCTTCGCGCTGTTCGCGAAGGCGGATAGATCGGATAGAACCTTCCAGAATGCAGTTTATGACGATGAGTTGGCCAGTCGGTTCTTTGGTCGTCTCGGCATCGCAGTGCGCCATCGCCTGGACGATGCCGCAGTGACGGACCAGGTGACGCAAGTGTTGGCGCTGCCGTCGATGGACCTGAGCGCGGTGGATATGGAGCTGGTGAGTAGCCCCATTCGTCGTTCACAGTTGCGGGCACAGCTCAGTGCTGGGGGCGCGGCGTGATGGATTCCCCTGCCGATGCTGCTATCGGTGAGGTCGTGCCCGCGCCCAGCGCGGGCGCTGCCGGGGCGGTCACGGCCTTTTCCTTTGGTGATCCAACCCCCGTTCTGGACTCGCGCGGGTTGTTCGACTACCTGGAGTGCTGGCGCAACGGTCGCTACTACGAGCCGCCGATCACCCTCAGTGGTCTGTCGCGCACCACGCGCTCCAATCCGTTCCTGCACAGCGGCCTGATCTTCAAGCGCAACATGCTGGTGCGCACCTTTGTGCCGCATCAACTGCTGGACCGCACCGCGTTCTCGCAGTTGGCGCTGGATTACCTGGTGTTCGGCATGGCCTACCTGGGGCGGCAAATCTCGCACTCCGGGCGGCTGTTGCAGCTGCACCCGCTGATGGCGCAGTACATGCGTCGTGGTGTGCAACCCGGTGAGTTCTTTCAGGTGCGAGCCGGACGGGCCGAACACGAGTTTTCCCCCGGTTCGGTGCACCAGCTCCGTGAGGCCGATACCGATCAGGAAATCTACGGCATGCCGGAGTGGCTGGCCGTCGTGCAGTCGGCGTTGCTCAATGAATCGGCGACGTTGTTCCGCCGCAGGTACTACACCAACGGCTCGCACGCCGGGTTCATCCTCTACATGACCGACCCGCAGCCGGAGGGCATGGACGTGGACGCGTTGCGCGAGGCGCTGCGAGACTCGCGTGGTCCGGGCAACTTCCGCAACCTGTTCGTGCACTCGCCCAATGGCAAGAAGGATGGCTTGCAGCTGATCCCGATCAGCGAAGTGGCCGCCAAGGATGAATTCACCGGTATCAAGCGCGTGACCCGCGATGACATTCTGGCGGCGCTGCGCATACCGCCGCAGCTGCTCGGCATCGTCCCGCAGAATGCCGGCGGATTCGGTTCGATTCGGGATGCAGCCACGGTGTGGGCGTCGATGGAACTGGCACCCCTGCAATCACGGATGGCCATGGTCAACGAATGGCTCGGCGAGCAGGTCATTACCTTTGCGCCGTTTGACCTGACGCCCGTGGCAACCTGACGCCTTGTCGCTACGCCGGAGCCGGCCGCAGATGTGCGGCCGGCTCCGGTCCGCGCTGCCCAATAGGCCGCCCACGGGCGGCCTATTGGGCAGCTTCATGCCGCGCAGATGGCAGGCTCTGCCGCGTTCTTTCGCCGCTTGCTGCCCTGTTGCTTCGGCGCCACCAGGTCAACGTGGATCCGATAGCCCAAGGCGGTAGCAGCACGGCTGAGCGTATCGAGCGTGAGCCCGGTGTCGGCCTCATCCAGCACGCGATCCAACTGCGAACGGCTGGTGTTCATGCGCTTGGCCAAGTCAGACTTACTGACCTTGGCCACCTTCATGGCCTCAGCAACCTGCCAAGCGATCACGCGCTTGACGGCGACAGATGCCGACTCTTCAAGCAGCCCCTCCGACTCAAGGAAGTCGTCAAAGCTTGATCCAATGTGTTTGTTCTTGCTCATTTGATCACCTCATCTCTACGCTTCTTCGCCAGTGCCAGATCGGTCTTGGGCGTGGTCGGTGACTTCTTCACGAACCCGTGCAGCAGCACCATGTCCTGCTTGACGGTGGTGAACATGACGCGGGCAATTCCTTCGGGAATCGAACTACGCACCTCCCACAGCCGGTCATCCATCTTTCGCACCAGTGGCATGCCCATGGGCCAACCCAGCTGGACCGTCTTAATGTCGCCACCGATGGCCTTGCGCGCCTCGGCGGAGACCTCCTTCATGAGCCAGACCCGCACAGGCTCATCGGCCGAGGCGGATCGGTAGAACCGGACGTCCAAGACTGTCTTCATGCGTCCAGTATACGCCGGAGCCGTCCTGCCGCGTACTTATTTATGTACATCCGTTCAGGGGGCGCCGCTTGGATCGGTCGTGCCTGGAGCGTCCCTCTCCGCGCCCGCCAGCAAGGTGTGCGCCTGGCTGCATGCCGTGTTGGCGTCGTTGGCGGGAGCGGCGATGCCCGTCACGCATATCTGGCCAGCGCGCCGATACCAGCAAGGAGGGGCCGTCCTGGTTCAGCGGCTGGAGGCCAATCGAGCATGCGCTCCACGACGGCATGCGGTGTAACCACTGTAACCAGCTGTAACCAGGAACTGGTGCGCGCTGCGCGCTAGTGCAACCAATTGATATTTATGGCTTTTTATCTCCCTGTAACCAGTGTTACCACTGTAACCAGTAAAAACAGTCAGTCAGAAATTTAATTCGGGAGATAGCGGGTGATAAGGAGGCGCGGATATGGGTAAAAGCCTTGTGAGACAAGGGAATCGGTTGAGGGATGGGGCCATGGTGCCTGCGCAGGGCGTGTAACCAAAAAAGCGTTACAGACCCTCATTTCATAGCCTTCCTGAAACACTGTAAGTAGTGGGTGTTTTCTTCTTGGACACTGTTGGACGCCTTGTTTTCACCCCTCCTTGGTCACTGCAAATCTGGCCTTCGTCTGGTCGCTCAGTGCCCCGCCAGAAACCCCCTTTGGTGCAGGGATTCGCAGGTACTGGCGTGTCCTCTCTGTGCCCCCGACAGCCATGCTGGGCCTGTTCTTGCCCTGTGTGCAGGTAGTGCAGAAAAAGCACCCTATGAGGTGCGCAGGCGTGGCGGGGAGACGAGTGCGCACGCCGGGGTGCACACTGCGGCGGGCCTCCTGTAGGCCCGTATGCCCGATTCACTGTCAGCCGCCACCAGTGGCTGCTCATTGGCCACGCGCACTGCTGCGCCACCCCACGTCCTGGCGTCATGCGGTAGCACGCTGCTGCGCGTGCTGAGAGCCAGTGCACGCGCAGCAGCATTCCGTTACGCCCCTAGTGCCCGCCGCTCAGGCCAAGCTTTGCGCTGATGGCGGTAATTGTGGCGGTAACTTCCCAATCAACTCTTGGCGGAATCTATATGTAGCAATGGCTAGCCCGTTGTTGTGTGGAGTCCGCCACAAGCCTCGATCTTGACCAGTACCTCGCCCGCCCCCGGGCGCGGTACCGAGACTTCCTCGATCACCAGTGGCTTGCCGAACTCACGCACGACAGCGGCCTTCATGGTGGAATTCATGTTCGGATCTCCGTAGTGCGCTTGCCCACAGAATGACGCCGGCGCGAGACCGGCGCTTTGATCACGATCAAACCTTTGAAGATCCGCGAAGCAGGTTCAGCTGGCCAGCACCGAGGCCTCGCGGGCCAGGCGCTCGATGGCGTCCCAGTCGCGGGTCTGCAGCAGCGCCGGGGTGGTCAGCCACGAACCGCCCACGCACAGCACGTTGGGCAGGTGCAGGAACTGCGGCGCGGTCTGCGCGCTGATACCGCCGGTCGGGCAGAAGCGCACATCGGCGAACGGGCCGTGCCAGGCGGCCAGCAGCGCGGCGCCGCCGGCCTGCACGGCCGGGAAGAACTTGAAGGTGTCCGCGCCGTGCTCCAGGCCCTGGATCAGGTCCGAAGCGGTGGCAGCACCGGGCAGGTACGGCAGGTCGGCATCACGCGCGGCCGCATACAGTGCCGGCGTGGCACCGGGGGAAACGGCAAAACGCGCACCGGCCTGCTTCGCCGCCTGCATCTGCGCGGCGTTGAGTACGGTGCCGGCACCGATCACCGCGTCCGGCACGGCCTCGACCATGGCCTTGATCGCATCCAGCGCCTGCGGCGTGCGCAGGGTCACCTCGATCACCGGCAGCCCGCCACGGAACAGCGCCTGGGCCACTTCGACCGCTTCATTCACATCTTCGGGGGTGTACACCGGGATCACCGGTGCCAGCTTCAACAGCGCGCGCAGGCGCGGATCAGCGCTGGACATCGTCTTGCTCCTTGCCCGCCAGGGCATCGCGGATGCTGCCGGTGCCGGCAGCGCAGCGGCGCATGATGCCATGCGGACCGCGACGGTGCCCTGCTCCGCACCGCGCCGGATTCAGGCCGGGTCGGCCTGCAGCGCCTGGATGCGGCGCTGGTACCAGTCGCCACCGAGCGGATCGAACACCGCCGAGCGCTCCATCTGCGCCTCGTACACGTGTACCGAGATCGCCAGTGCCTCATCGCTGGCATTGCGCAGGGTGTGGTACTCATGCGGGGGGATCAGGCTGCCGGCACTGCCGCAGCCCCCGCGCAGCGCGGCGTGGCGGCGGAAGCGCCAGCGCTCGCCGGCGCACTCCAGCAGCTCATAGCGGGTGATCTCCAGCTCGCCCAACCACACGCCCTCCACACACCACATGGCATCGTGGTCGTGCAGCGGCGTGCCCTGCCCTGGGCCCCAGCTCATGGCAATCACGCTGTAGCCGTGTTCGCGGCTGTGGTACAGCGGACGTCGCGCGTAATGATCGCTGACCGGCCGATGCACGCATTCGGGCAACTCGATGCGGCTGTCGGTTATGGCTTCCTGCAGCGCCAGCTGCAGGTCGGTCGTGATGCGCTCGGGATCACCGGAGCTCATCGCCGCGTCGACTGCGGCGATCAACCGGTCGCGGCCGCGGAATGGCGGAAACGGAGAAGTCTGCAGGTCCATGCCTCGAATGTAGCGGAGCATGGTTAAGGGAATGTTGGCGTTCGCGCGCGGCGCGTCCACATTCAAGGTGAATACGCGCGGAAGAACGATTCAGATGCAGACGCAGTAGAGCGATCACAATGGAACCTTGCGCAGCAGAACCTGTCGAACACGACACGATTCAGATCCGCTGCGACATTCCGCAACTTCGCGCCCGACGGGCGCAAGGCTAGAATTCTCCGACTTACCTGGTTCTATACATGTCAGTGCGAACTATTAGCGATGCCGCGGTGCCGGCATCGAAGGGCAAGGCTGCCACGATCAACGACATCGCACGACTGTCGGGAGTTTCCAAGAAAACGGTTTCAAGAATCATCAACAACTCGCCGCTGGTGCGCAAGGACACCCGCGACAAGGTCGAGGCGTTGATGCGCGAGGTCGGTTACGTGCCCGATCCTCTCGCGCGCGGGCTGGCATTCCGCCGCTCCTTCCTGATCGGCCTGGTGTATGACGACCCGGGTGCCCAATGCATTGTCGACCTGCAGCACGGCGCGCTGGACGCGCTGCGCGGCACTGGCTATGAGCTGGTGGTGCACCCCTGCGACAGCCAGGATCCGGAATGCCCGCAGGGCGTGCGCCGTTTCGTGCAGCAGCAGAAGCTGCACGGCGTGATCCTGGGGCCGCGTGCGTCCGAATCGGCTGCGCTGGCGCAGATGCTCGATGACATCGACTGTCGCTACGTGCGCATCAACGCGCATGCCTCGGAGGATGAGAACCATGCCGTGGTCACCCATGACCGCGATGGTGCTGCCGCTGCGGCGGGCTACCTGCTTTCGCTTGGCCACCGCGACATTGCGGTGATCGCCGGACCGGGTGACCGGCGTGCCGCGCGCGAACGGACGCATGGTTTCCTTGATCGGCTGGCGCAGGTCGGCCTGACCCTGCCCGGCGAGCGCGTGCTGGAAGCGGGCGACACCTTCGAGTCCGGCGTGCATGCCGCCGAACGGCTGCTGATGGGCGAGCAACGCCCCAGTGCGATTTTCGCCGGCAACGACGAAATCGCCGCAGGCGTGTACCAGGTGGCATTGCGTGCAGGCATCGCGGTGCCGCAGCAGTTGTCGATCGTCAGCTACGACGACAGCCCGCTGGCATCGCGGCTGTGGCCGCCGCTGACGTCGGTGCGGCGCCACGTTTCCGACATCGGCCGCACCGCCGCCGCCATGCTGGTCCAGGCCGACGTGCCCGACGCACCGACCGCGGCCAGCGTGCATCCGCAGTTGATGGTGCGCGGTTCCTGCCGGGCCGTGGATGGCTGAGTGTCCTGCCCTCGCCTGCGCCGCTGCAGTGGCGCAGGCAGGCAACAACGAAAGCGGCGCACCCAGGTGCGCCGTTTTCAGTGCAAAGCCGTGCGCGTTGTGTGCTTACACGTCGCCGCCGTCGGCCCAGCCTTCGCCGGTGCCCTTCTGGAACACGCGGTCGTCGCCCTGCACTTCACCGGCCGGCAGATGCGCCTGGTTGGCCAGTGCCGCGTAGATCGGGGTGAAGTCCGGCGAGGTCGCCTGCATGAGCTGTTCGAAGCTGTCGATGACGAAGTAGGTCTTCTGGAAGGTGTCGATGCGGTACTTCGTGCGCATGATCCGCTGCAGGTCGAAGCCGATGCGGTTGGGCGCGGCCGATTCCAGCGAGTACAGCGACTCGCCCTTCGACGACACGATGCCGGCACCGTAGATGCGCAGGCCCTCGGGCGTGTCGATCAGGCCGAACTCCACGGTGTACCAGTACAGGCGGGTCAGGTTCTGCAGCGCATCCGGACCGATCGCATGCGCTTTGACGCCGCCGCGGCCGTACGCCTCCATGTAGTCGGCGAACACCGGGTTCATCAGCAGCGGCACGTGGCCGAACAGATCGTGGAACAGGTCCGGTTCGGCGATGTAGTCGATCTGGTCCGGGCGGCGGATCCACCAGGTCACCGGAAAACGGCGGTTGGCCAGATGGTCGAAGAAATCCAGTTCCGGCAACAGGCCTTCAACCCCGACCAGGGTCCAGCCGGTGGCCGCGCCGAGCACTTCGTTGAGTTGGTCGAAGCGCGGAATCATGTGTGCGCTCATGCCCATTTCGTCCTGCGCATCCAGGAACTCCTGGCAGGCACGGCCGACCAGCAGCTCGCGCTGGCGCTGGTACAGCGTGCTCCAGGTTGCGTGGTCGTCGGCGCTGTAGGTGTCCCATGGCTGCTCGACGAGCGCGGTGGTATACACCGGCACGTAGCCCTTGTCGGTCTGCTGGTGTTCGACGCGGCGGGGCTGGGCGAGGTCCATGCGGCACTCCTGGATGGGATACCCACGATGCTAGGGCAGGGGACGCGCAACAGGGTTGCAAAAGTTGCGCCGATTGGCCTTGTTGGCGCAATATCCTTGCGTACTCACCATGTTGCGGGGCAACAATGGCCGGAGAAGTCCAGTTCGATCGCACGGATATACGCCTGCTGGCCGAAATCCAGCGGGATGGGCGCGCCACCAACGCCGAACTGGCGGCGCGGGTGAATCTCTCGCCTTCGGCCTGCCTGCGGCGGTTGCAGCGGCTGGAAAGCGAGGGCGTAATCGTCGGCTATGGCGCGCGGCTGGAGCCACGGCAGCTGCGGCTGGGCCTGCAGGCCTTCGTGCGCGTGCAGCTGGAAAAGCACGACCAGGCCGCCATCGGCCACTTCGTGGACAGCGTGCAGGCGTGGGACGAGGTGGTGGCCTGCCACGCGCTGACCGGCGACATGGACTACCTGCTGCACGTGTACGTGCGCGACCTGGAGCACTTCTCGCGCTTCCTGCTGGACCGGCTGCTCAATGCCGGTGGCGTGGCCGATGCCAATTCCAGCTTCGTGCTGCGCACGGTGAAGGGCTTCCAGGCGTTGCCGCTGTCGCAGCTGGAGTCCTGAGCGACCACCGGGCGGGCCCGGTGGCCTGGCTTCAATGGATCAGCACTTGTCCTTGCGGCCCATCAGCTTGCCCAGGCGCGAGGCTTCCTCGCACTTCGGCGCGGCCACCGGTGCCGGTGCGGCTGCTGCGGCGCGCGCGCGCTGCAGCTGCTGGATCTTCGCGCGGATCTGCGGCATCGCTGCCATCGCGGCCTTTTCGCCTTCCAGGATCGCGGTGCCACGCTGGCTGAAATCGGCGGCACCGATGTCCAGCACCTTCGGGCGGATGACGATGTCGGCGCGCGCCAGTTCCTGCTCGCCCAGGCGCTGGCCCATGATCGAGATGGACTGGTTGACGATGCCCAGCATGTCGGTCGGCGCCTTGCCGCTGGCCTTGCTGGAGATGTCGACGGCGATCACGAAGTCGGCACCGAGCTGGCGGGCAGCGTCCACCGGTACCGGGCTGACCACGCCACCGTCGATGTAGTTGCGGCCGCCGATCTTCACCGGCTCGAACACACCGGGGATGCTGCTCGACGCGCGCACGGCCTGGCCGACATTGCCGCGCACGAAGATTGCGCGCTCGCCGGTTTCCAGCTGGGTGGCGACGGCGGCGAACGGCTTTTTCAGGCGCTCGGCAGGACGGTTGGCAACCTGTTCGTTGACGTAGTCCTGCAGCTTCTGGCCCTGCACCAGGCCACCGGAGAACAGGCGCACATCGCGGATGCTGGCTTCATCAAGCGCCACGGCCCTGCTCTGCATCTGGAAGGCATCCATGCCGCTGGCATACAGGGCGCCGACCACGCTGCCGGCGCTGGTGCCGGCGACCACGGCCGGCTCGAAGCCGTTGGCCTCCAGCATCTTGATCACGCCGATATGGGCAAAGCCTTTGGCCGCGCCGCCGCCCAGGGCGATGCCGATCTTCACCGGCTTGGCCTGTGGGACCACGGTCGGCGCCGGCGGCGGCGTGGGGCGGACCGGGTCGCCACCGCAGCCGGCCAGCAGGCCGATCAGGGCGACAGACAGCAGCATGCGGGGGCGGAACAGGCTCATCGGCAGTGCGCGCACGGCGCCGGATTCAGGAAAGGGCGCCAGCATACCGAAGCTGCGGCGGGGCGGGCAGGGTGGGGAAATATCGCCCATTC
>OKID01000075.1_pt1 | contig 34502 bp, 25 predicted proteins | sample 1610601 | NCBI WGS metagenome assembly OKID01 (sample SAMN04436667, study PRJEB24849) | human gut metagenome | biome: human gut; feature: NICU; material: stool | host: Homo sapiens | place: USA: Saint Louis, MO | collected 2010-06-09 | reverse complement strand
GGCCCGTCCGGCTCCGGCGCCGAGTGCGCCAAGAATGAACGGTTCCCCCTGGCGCAACATGGATCGTGGGACGCAGCGCACAGTTGAGCGCTGAACCGTATTGCATTTCACACGGTCCAAGCCGCACTCTACGGGGCCAGTGACGGCCCGCGTCACAAAGTGACAAAAACGACACGGGCCGCCGCAAAAAGCTCTACGTCGATATCCGACAGGAACATCTGGATCCCCCCTGTTCCGGCCCTGTCGGATGTCGGCACCTCTGAAGGCAGACGGCCCCGCAGTGCGGGGCCGTTTGTTTTTGGGGCACGTTGTTCTGGTGCCGCCGCCACGGCATCCACGCATGCGTGGATCTACCCAAGGCCCGTCATCAGTAGATCCACGCCATGCGTGGATGGAGCTCTCCCGATAGCCTCCAGAAAAAAACAGGGCCGCGCAGTCCCCCGACTGCCGGCCCCCTGCTCCCCCACCGTGCGCCTGTACCGGCCCCTGTTCCAATTCCGGTCACGGGCGCCTGCGGCGCCAGCCACGGTGGGTGCTATTGGGTTATCTGCAAAAATCCTGCCAACTTTAGGGCTGATTTCGACGGAAGCCGGCCGGCGCCGACGTCGCGGCCCCGAATGGCGCTAAAATCGCCACCCCGGTGCCGCCCCGGCCGCGCCCGCCCCCAGCTGAACAGCCCCATGAACCCGTCCTTCCATCGTTACGACGTCATCGTCATCGGCGGTGGCCACGCCGGCACCGAAGCCGCGCTGGCCGCGGCCCGTACCGGCGTGCGCACCCTGCTGCTGACCCACAACATCGAAACAGTGGGCGCGATGAGCTGCAACCCGGCCATCGGCGGCATCGGCAAGGGCCATCTGGTCAAGGAAATCGACGCCCTGGGCGGTGCGATGGCGCATGCCGCCGACCGCGCCGGCATCCAGTGGCGCACGCTCAACGCCTCCAAGGGCCCAGCCGTGCGCGCCACCCGCTGCCAGGCCGACCGCAACCTGTATCGCATGGCGATCCGCGCCATCGTCGAAGGCCAGGCCAACCTGACCGTGTTCCAGGCCGCCGTCGATGACCTGGTCATTGAAGGCGACGCCGTGCGCGGGGTCATGACCCAGACCGGCCTGCGCTTCGACGCCGGTGCCGTGGTGCTGACCGCCGGCACCTTCCTGGCCGGCAAGATCCATGTCGGCCCGACCCAGTACGCCGCCGGCCGCATGGGCGACCCGCCGGCCACCACGCTGGCGGCGCGCCTGCGCGAGCGTCCTTTCCAGGTGGACCGCCTGAAGACCGGCACGCCGCCGCGCATCGATGGCCGCTCGCTGGACTACAGCGTGATGGACGAGCAGCCGGGCGATTCGCCGCGGCCGGTGATGTCCTTCCTCGGCTCGGTGGACGAGCATCCGCAGCAGGTCAGCTGCTGGATCACCCACACCACCGAGCAGACCCACCAGATCATCCGCGACGCGCTGCACCGATCGCCGCTGTACAGCGGCCAGATCGAAGGCATCGGCCCGCGCTACTGCCCGTCCATCGAGGACAAGGTGGTGCGCTTCGCCGAAAAGGCCAGCCACCAGATCTTCGTCGAACCCGAAGGCCTGGGCATCGTCGAGATCTACCCCAACGGCATTTCCACCTCGCTGCCGTTCGACGTGCAGCTGGAGATGGTGCGCAGCATCCGTGGCTTCGAGAACGCGCACATCACCCGCCCAGGCTACGCCATCGAGTACGACTTCTTCGATCCGCGCGGGCTGAAGGCGTCGCTGGAGACCAAGCTGGTCAACGGCCTGTTCTTCGCTGGCCAGATCAACGGCACCACCGGCTATGAAGAAGCCGCCGCGCAGGGCCTGCTGGCCGGCCTCAACGCCGCACGCCAGGTGCGTGGGCTGGACGGCTGGTGCCCGCGCCGCGACGAGGCCTACCTGGGCGTGCTCGTGGATGACCTGATCACCCACGGCACCAACGAGCCGTACCGCATGTTCACCAGCCGCGCCGAGTACCGCCTGCAGCTGCGCGAGGACAATGCGGACCAGCGCCTGACCCCGACCGGCCGCGAGATGGGCCTGGTGGATGACCGTCGCTGGGGTGCGTTCGAGACCAAGCAGGCCGCTGTTGCTGCCGAGCGCGCACGCCTGGGCGCGCTGTGGGCGACCCCGGCCAATGCGCTGGGCCGCGAAGTGCAGGACACGCTGGGCGTGGCGGTCAGCCGCGAGACCAACGTGCTGGACCTGATCAAGCGCCCCGAGCTGGATTACGCGCAGCTGATGCAGGTGCCATCGCTGGGGCCGGCCGTGGCCGACGCCAAGGTGGCCGAGCAGGTGGAGATCGGCGTGAAGTACGCCGGCTACCTGGACCGCCAGCGCGAGGAGATCGAGCGCCAGCAGCGGCACGAAGCCACGCCGATCGCCGAAGCCTTCGATTACGCGACGGTACGCGGGCTGTCGGCCGAAGCACTGCAGAAACTGGAGCGGGTGCGCCCGCAGACCATCGGCCAGGCGCAGCGTATTCCGGGCATGACCCCGGCAGCGATCTCACTGCTGCTGGTGCACCTGGAGCGCGCGCGCCGCGGCCGCGTGGCGTAACGCGGGACCGTCCGCTTCTGGTGGGTGCCGGCCTCGGCCGGCACGAATCATCCGATAGCGATACTCCGTGCATGTGTGCCGACCAAGGTCGGCACCCACCGGAGCGGAACACGCACCCACCTTGGCGAACGCGCTACCGTGCGTCGGCACCGCCGCCCAGCACCTTGAACAACGTCACCCGGTTGCCCGCTTCCTGCTGCTGCAGCGCGATCAGGTCCTGCTGTGCGGCAAACAGGCTGCGCTGCGCATCCAATGCCTGCAGATAGCCGTCCAGCCCGGTGCGGTAACGCGCATCGGCCAGCGTGTAGCTGCGCTGGCTGGCGGCCACCAGCGCGCGCTGTGCGTCCATCTGCGTGGCCAGGTGATCACGCGTGGCCAGCGCATCGGCTACTTCACTGAAGGCCTGCTGGATCGCTTTCTCGTACTGCGCAATGCCGATGTCCTTGCCGATCTTCGAGGCATCCAGCGAGGCCTTCAGCGCACCGGCGTGGAAGATCGGCGCGGTGATGCTGGGCGCGAACGACCAGCCACGGGTGCCGGCCGAGAACAGCGTCGACAACGCGGTGGAGCTGTGGCCGTAGTTGGCGGTCAAGGTCAGCGTCGGGAAGAATGCGGCGCGCGCGGCACCGATATCGGCATTGGCCGCCTGTAGTGCGTGTTCGGCGGACAACACGTCCGGGCGCTGCAGCAGCACGCTGGACGGCAGGTTGGCCGGCAGCGGCGCCAGTGCCACGCTGCCATCCAGCGCCTGCGCGGTTGGCAGCAGGGCCGCATCCAGCGGCGCCCCCACCAGCAACTGCAATGCATCGCGATCCTGCGCCTGCTGCGTGTGCAGCTTGGCCAGCGCACCGCGCGCGGCTTCGACGCTGGTCTGTACCTGCGAGACATCCAGCCCCGAGGCCAGCCCCTGTGCATGACGGGCTTCGGTGCGCTGCAGGGTCTGCTGCTGGCTGTCCAGGGTCTGCCGGGTGAACGCCAGTGACTGCTCGTCCGCTGCCAGCGCCAGCCACGCCGCGGCCACTTCGGCCACCAGGCTGGTGCGCGCGGCGCGCTGGTTCTCGGCGCTGGCCAGCCAGTTCTGCAGGGTCTCGTTCTTCAGGCTGCGGATGCGTCCAAACAGATCCAGTTCCCAACTGCTGATACCCACCTGCACGGCATCGGATTCAGTCACCTGGGTGGCACCGGTCTCGCTGTTGGCATCGCTTACCCGCGAGCGGGTGACACTGCCGCTGGCATCCACCGACGGCAGCAGCGCCGCGCGCTGGATGCGGTACTGCGCCCGCTCCTTCTCCACCTGCAGCACGGCCACGCGCAGGTCGCGGTTGTTCTGCAGCGCCAGCGCGATCACCTGCTGCAGGCGTGGCTCAAGGAAGACTTCGCGCCAGGCTGGCACCGCCAGTGCTGGCTCGGCCTCGCCCGTGGCGGCATTGCCGAATTGTGCCGGCACCGGTGCCTCGGGCCGCTGGTAATGCGGCGCCATGCTCACGCAACCACCCAGCACCGTGGTGATCATTGCGGCCGCCAGGGCGCGCAGCAGCATCGGCTTCATGGGCTTGCCTCCGGGGCAGCGGCGTGGGCCGGCGCGCGGCCCGGGAACAGGCGGCGCACGAGCAGGTAGAACAACGGCACGAAGAACATGCCCAGCACCATCGAGGCGACCGTGCCGCCGGCCACGCCGGTACCCAGCGAGCGGCGCGCGGCCGAGCCGGCGCCGGTGGCGAACACCAGCGGCAGCACGCCCATCAGGAACGCCAGCGAGGTCATCACGATCGGCCGCAGGCGCAGATAGACGGCCTGCAGGATCGCCTCGCGGGTGCTCCTGCCCTGCTGTTCAAGGATGCGCGCGAACTCGACGATCAGGATGCCGTTCTTGGCCGCCAGGCCAATCGTGGTCAGCAGGCCGACCTGGAAGTACACGTCGTTGTTGAGGCCACGCAGATTCATCATGAGCACCGCACCAAACACGCCCACCGGCACCGCCAGCATCACCGCGAGCGGCACCGCCCAGCTTTCATACAGCGCGGCCAGGCACAGGAACACGAACAGCAGCGAGATGGCGTACAGCATTGGCGCCTGATTGCCCGACAGCTGTTCCTGGTAGGCCATGTCCGACCAGGCATGGCTGAAGCCTTCCGGCAGTTTGTCGGCCAGGCGCGCGATCTCGGCCATCGCCTCGCCGGAACTGACGCCGGGCGCGGGCTGGCCGGTGATCTCCATCGCCGAGATGCCGTTGTAGCGTTGCAGCGCGGCCGGCGCGCTGGACCAGTGCGCGCTGACCAGCGACGACAGCGGCACCATCTGCCCTGCCTGGTTGCGCACGCTCCAGCGCTCGATGTCCTGCGGCTGCATGCGCGCTTCGGCCGTGCCCTGGATGAACACCTTCTTGATGCGGCCCTTGTAGATGAAGTTGTTGACGAAGTCGCCACCCAAGGCCGCATTCAAGGTGTCATTGATGTCCTGCGGATTCACGCCCATCGCCTGCGCCTTGGCGTCGTCCACCTTCACTGCATACACCGGCGCGTCTTCCAGGCTGGCGTAGCGCACGTTGACCAGCTTCGGATCCCTGGCGGCCTCCTTCAACAGCGTGTTGCGCGCGGCCACGGCGGCGGCATGGCCGGCGCCGCCTTCGTCCTGCAGTTCCAGGGTGAAGCCGCCCGCGTCACCCAGGCCAAGGATGGCCGGTGGCGAGGTGATGAACACCTGCGCATCGGGCACGCTGGCCGTGGCCGCGGTCAACCGCGCGGCAATGGTGTCGGCGTCATCCTTGCGGTCATCCCAGTCCTTCAGGCGGATGAAGGCCTGGCCGACGTTCTGGCCGCTGCCGGTGACACTGAAACCAGCGGTGGCCTGGATCGACAGCACGCCGTCGTCCTTCACCGCGGCGGCACTCAGGCGATCCATCACCGCGCGGGTCTGCTCCAGGGTGGCACCGGCCGGCAGCTTCACCAGCGCGTTGAGCATGCCCTGGTCCTCGTCGGGCAGGAACGCGCCGGGCAGGTGCCACAGCAGCAGGCCGGTGGCCACGCTCAGCGCCAGGTAGAACAGTACGCCCAGCGTGCGCCGGCCAAGGAAGCCATCCACCCGGCGACGCAGGCCGTTGGACGTGCGCTCGAAACGGTGGTTGAACCAGATGAAGAACTTGCCCAGCAGGCTCGGCTCGCCGCCGTGGTCGCCATGCGGATGGCCGCCCTTGGGAATCTGGTGCAGGATGCTGCCGCACAGCGCCGGGGTGATGGTCATCGCCACCAGCACCGACAGGACCATCGCGGCGGCAATCGTCACCGAGAACTGGCGATAGATCACGCCGGTGACACCGCTGAAGAACGCCATCGGCAGGAACACCGCGGTCAGCACCAGCACGATGCCCACCAGCGCGCCGGTGATCTGGCCCATCGCCTTCAGCGTGGCCGGCTTCGGCGCCAGCCCTTCGAAGGTCATCACCCGCTCCACGTTCTCCACCACCACGATGGCATCGTCCACCAGCAGGCCGATGGCCAGTACCAGCGCGAACATGGTCAGCGTGTTGATCGAATAACCGAACGCGGCCAGCACGCCGAAGGTGCCCAGCAGCACCACCGGCACTGCGATGGTCGGGATCAGGGTGGCGCGCCAGTTCTGCAGGAACAGGTACATCACCAGCACCACCAGGATGACCGCCTCGATCAGGGTGATCACCACTTCCTTCAGCGAGATCGTCACGAACGGCGTGGTGGTGAACGCCACGTGGTAGGTGTAGCCGTGCGGCCAGTGCTTCTGCAACTGCTGCAGGCGGGTCTCGATGGCCTTGGACACGGCGATGGCATTGGCACCCGCATTGAGCTCGATGCCCAGCGACGCCGACGGCTTGCCGTTGAAGGTGCTGATGCTGTCGTAGCTCTCCGGGCCCAGGCCGATCGTCGCCACGTCACCCAGGTGCACCACGCTGCCGCTGGCATCGGCTTTCAGCACCACCCGCGCGAACTGTTCGGGCGTGTGCAGGCGGCTGCGCGCGGTGACCGTGGCGTCCAGCTGCTGGCCCTTCAGCGCCGGCTGGCCACCCAGCTCACCGGCCGAAACGTCGGTGTTCTGCGCCTGCAGTGCGGTCTCGATGTCCGATGGCATCAGTGCGTACTGGCGCATCTTCTCCGGGTCCAGCCAGATGCGCATGGCGTATTCCTGGCCGATCGGTTGGATGTTGCCGACACCACTGACGCGGCTGATCTGGTCGTCGATGCGCGCTTCCATGAAGTTGGCGACATCGAAGTTGTCCATGCTGCCGTCCTCGCTGGTGAACGACAGCACCTCGAAGATCGAACCACTGGACTTGGTGATGGTCAGGCCGTTCTGCTGCACCGCCTGCGGCAGCGTCGCCATCGCCGCCTGCAGTTGGTTCTGCACCTGCACCTGCGCGGTGTCCGGATTGGTGCCGGTGGCAAACACCAGGTTGACCTGCGCCGAACCATCGGAGGCGCTGGTGGAGGTCATGTACATCAGGTGGTCCAGGCTCTGCTGGGACTGCTCGATGACCTGGGTCACCGCGTTTTCCACGGTCTGCGACGAGGCACCGGTGTAGGTGGCGCGGATGGTGATGGTGGGTGGGGCGATCTGCGGGTAGCGGTCCACCGGCAGGATCAGGATCGCGAGCAGGCCGAGCAGGCTGACCGCGATGGCGATCACCCAGGCGAAGATCGGCCGGTCGATGAAGAAACGAACCATGCGCGGCAGGCCTCAGTGCGACGTTTCGTCGGTGTTGCCGGTCGGGTCGATCGCCGGCATTGCGGCCAGCTGCGCGGTGGTGGCCGCCACCGCCTGCACCTGCTGGCCAAGCGCTACCGCGCTGCCGTTGCTGACGATCACCCGTTCGCCAGCCTTCAGCCCCTGCGTGATCTGCCACTGGTTGCCCACTACCTGGCCGGTGCTGACCCGGCGCTCGACCACGCGATCCTTTGCGTCGAGCAGGCGCAGCAGCGGCTCGCCACGTTCATTGCGCAGCACCGCCTTCTGCGGCACCAGCAGGGCACGCGCATCGGTGGCCATCGGCAGCACCGCCTTGAGGTACATGCCCGGCAGCAGCAGGCCCTCCGGGTTCGGAATGACCGCGCGCAGCACCACGTTGCCGGTGCCCGGGTCGACTGCGCTGCCGACGAACTCCAGGGTGCCTTCATGCGCATAGGTGCTGCCGTCCTCCAGCAGCACCTTCACCTGTGCCTTGCCGTCGATGGCTTTCACCAGGCCGGCATCGAGCTGCTTGCGCAGCGCCAGCATCTGCGTGCTGGACTGGGTGACATCCAGATAGACCGGGTCCAACCGCTGGATGGTCGCCAGCGCCGCGTCCTGGCCGGCGGCGACCAGCGCGCCAGCGGTCACGCTGGAGGTGCCGATGCGGCCGTCGATGGGGGCGGTCACCCGGGTGTAGTCGAGGTTGATGCGGGCCGCCTGCAGCGCAGCGCGCGCGGCGATCACATTGGCCTGGGCCTGCTTCAGCGCCGAGGTGGCGTCGTCGGCGTCCTGCTTGCTCGCCGCATCCATGCCCAGCAGCGTGCGGGTGCGCTCGGCCTTCGGCTGCGCCGACAACACAGTGGCCTCGGCCTGCGCCAGCTGGCCACGCGCGGTATCGAAGGCGGCCTGGTACGGCGCCGGATCGATCTGGTAAAGCAGCTGGCCGGCCTTGACCTGCTGGCCTTCGGTGAACAACCGCTGGCGGATCAACCCACCGACCTGCGGGCGCACCTCGGACACCTCGAACGGCACGGCGCGGCCGGGCAGCGTCTGCTGTAGTGCCAGCGGCTGCGCGCTGGCCGTGATGACGCCCACTTCGGGCATGGCCGGTGCTTCAGTCCTGCCCGCCGAACAGGCCGCCAGGGCCAGCAGCAGGGGCAGCAGCAGGGGACGCGGGGAACGGGACAGCGGGCGCAGGAGTGACATGAGGGGGCGTGGGGCCTTGCGTTGACCCGTGCACGCTGCCGTGGAACTGTGCAGAGAATATGGAGATTGTGCGACCGGCTCAGCGGGCGCTTGCTTTCGGCGCCGCATGCGCCGCTAATGGCCCCGCGATGGCGAAGATTCGACTCAAATTCGGCCTGACCGCGAAGACCTTCCTCGCGATCTTCACCGCCTGCCTGCTGGTGCTGGCAGTGAACGGCGTTGCCAGCCGAGTGGCGTTCCAGACCGGCTTCCTGGACTACCTCAATGACCAGGGCGATGTGCGCATGCAGCGGGTGATGCCGCACCTGCAGCGCGAGTACAGCGCGCACGGCGGCTGGGAGCATCTGCGCGGCGACAGTGACCGCTGGGCGCGGCTGCTGCGCCCGGACCTGGCCCATGGGCACGAGGGGCCCGTGCCACCGCTGTCCGACCAGACCGGCGTTCCCTCCCGCCTGGGCCTGTTCGATGCACAGCATCTGTTCGTAGCCGGCAACCCCGACGCCACCAGCGACGACGAGCCGCACGCCGTGCAGGTGGACGGGCACACGGTCGGCTGGCTGGGCATGGTGCCGTTCCAGACCGTCATCGCCACCAACGACCTGAACTTCTACAACACCCAGATGCGCGCGTGGTGGGTGATCGGCATCGCGCTGCTGCTGGTGACGGTACTGCTGGCCTGGCTGGTATCGCGCGCGCTGCGCCAGCGCCTGGCCAAACTGGCGGCGGCCACCCACCGGCTCGCCGCCGGTGACTACGCCACCCGCATCGAGCGCACCAGCGATGACGAGCTGGATGCACTGGTCAACGACTTCAACCGGATGGCGCAGGCGCTGGACGACACCGAGCGCAACCGCCGTGCCTTCATCGCCGACATCTCGCACGAACTGCGCACGCCGCTGGCGGTGGTTCGTGCCGAACTGGAAGCCATCGAGGACGGCATCCGCCCGCTGGACCGCGCCAACCTCGGTGCCCTGCAGGGCGAGATCCGCCAACTGGGCAAGTTGATCGACGACCTGCACGACCTGTCGATGACCCAGTCCGGCGGCCTGGCCTACCGCTTCGCGCCGCTGGACCTGGCGGCGCTGCTGCGCAGCGAGCTCAATGGCATGCGCGTGCGCTTCTCCACGGCGGGGCTGGCGCTGGAGGAGGACCTGCCCGCCACACCGCTGCAGGTATCCGGTGACGAACGGCGCCTGCAGCAGGTGCTGGCCAACCTGCTGGAGAACGCATTGCGCTACACCCACGCCGGGGGCCGCGTACGCGTGCAGGCAGCGCGCGTGCCTGCCGGTGTGCAGCTGATCGTGGAAGACACCGCGCCAGGCGTGCCGGCCGACAAGTGCGCGCTTCTGTTCGAGCGCTTCTACCGGGTGGAGAGCTCGCGCAACCGGGCCAGCGGCGGCAGCGGGCTGGGCCTGGCCATCAGCCACAACATCATCCTCGCCCACCACGGCCTCATCCACGCCGAGCCCTCGCCGCTGGGCGGGCTGCGCGTGGTCATTACCCTGCCGGAGCCTGCATGAGCCCGTCCCCCGCCGCGTCCGCGAAGATCCTGATCGTCGAGGATGAGCCACGCCTGGCCTCGGTGCTGCGCGACTACCTGGCCGCCGCCGGGATGACCAGCGAATGGGTGGACGATGGCGGCCAGGTGATCGACGCATTCGCGCGCTACCAGCCCGACCTGGTGCTGCTGGACCTGATGCTGCCACAGCGCGATGGCGTGGACCTGTGCCGCGAACTGCGCGCCAGCAGCGATGTACCGGTGATCATGGTCACCGCACGGGTGGAAGAGATCGACCGCCTGCTGGGCCTGGAAGTCGGTGCCGACGACTACATCTGCAAGCCGTTCAGTCCTCGCGAAGTGGTCGCACGGGTGATGGCGGTGCTGCGTCGCTACCGCCCGGACCCCGCTGCGCGGGCCAACAGCGGGCTGCATATCGACGAACCGGCAGCCCGCGCCACCTGGAACGGCAAGGGCCTGGACCTGACCCCGGTCGAATACCGCCTGCTGCGCACGCTGCTGGCCACGCCGGGCCGGATCTGGGCGCGCGACGAGCTGCTCGACCGCCTCTATCTGGACCATCGCGTGGTGGTCGACCGCACCGTCGACAGCCACGTGCGCAACCTGCGCCGCAAGCTGGCCGACGCCGGCATGGAAGGCGAACCGATCCGTTCGGTGTATGGCATGGGCTACAGCTACGAACCCTAGCCGGTAGTGCCGGCCGCTGGCCGGCAGCCTCGTGGCACGCCTGGATTTCCGTGGTTGCCAGCCAGCGGCCGGCACTACCCGTGCGCACCTGCGTTACAGTCGAGCACGCTCGACATTACGAACACGACTGCATGGACGACATTCATCCGATCGCGCCGGACAAGCGCGCCGCCATCCTTTCCACCCTGGCCGACATCGAACAGCGCTACGACGTACGCGTGCTGCTGGCCTGCGAGTCGGGTAGCCGTGGCTGGGGCTTTTCCTCCCCGGACAGCGACTACGACGCACGCTTCATCTACGTGCATCGCCAGCCGTGGTATCTCAGCGTCAACGAGAGCACCGGTCCCGGCGAAGCGCAGCGCGATGTGATCGAACTGCCGATCGACGATGAGCTCGACGTCAGCGGCTGGGACCTGCGCAAGGCACTGCGGCTGGTCTCAAAATCCAATCCGACACTGATCGAATGGCTGCGTTCGCCGATCGTGTACCGGCAGGACGACGCCGCCGTGGCGCAGCTGTGGGAGGCCGCAAAGTCCTTCTATTCGCCGCTGGGCACGTGGTGGCACTACTTCAGCATGGCACGCTCGAACCATCGCGGGTACCTGCGTGGCGAGATGGTACGCACCAAGAAGTACCTGTACGTGCTGCGCCCACTGCTGGCCTGCCAGTGGATCGAGCACGAGCAGACACCTCCGCCGATGGCCTTCGAGGATCTGCTGGATCGACTGCTGCCGCATGGCCCGGTGCGTGACGCCATCGATGCCCTGCTGGTAGTGAAACGCGCCAGTGCCGAGGTCAATGCCGGACCACGCATCGCGGCGATCAGCGATTTCATCGATCGTGAGCTGGCCACCCGGACTGCGCAGGCGCCACAGCTGCCCGTTGGACGCGGTGATGCGGCGTGGCTGGATGAGCTGTTCCGGCAGGTGCTGGCCAGGCACGCGCCGGCATGAAGAGCCGCAGCTGCTTCCGGTCGTGCCGGCCGCTGGCCGGCAACCGCGCGGCACGCCTGGATTTCCGTGGTTGCCGGCCAGCGGCCGGCACTACCCGTTGCACCCAGGGTCAGAGCCCGCCCCTTACGCCTTGGCGTACTTGCCGGTGCGGTAGATCAGCCAGCCGACCAGGAACAGCACGGCCAGGCCGATCCACTGTGCGCCCGGCAGGTGGAACGGCACCGCCAGCACGTCGGCACGGCTGCTGATCACGATCGGAATCGCGATGGCGATGCCCATCAGTGCCTCACCGGTGATCAGGCCGGCGGCAAACAGCACGCCCGGCTTGTGCACGCGGTCGCGGCCTTCTTCGTCATCGGCGCGCACCTTGTGGAAGCGCTCGACCAGATGGGCGATCAGGCCGCCGAGGAAGATCGGCACCATCAGTTCCAGCGGCAGGTAGATGCCGATGGCGGCGGCCAGCACCGGCACGCGGAAGCGCGCGTTGCGTGACTTCAGCCAGCTGTCGAAGGCGATGATGGCAGCACCGACCACAGCACCGATGCCGATGAAGGTCCACGGCAGTTCACCACCGAACAGGCCCTTGGCCACCGAGGCCATCAGGTTGGCCTGCGGCGCAGCCAGCGCGTTCGGGTGCAGCTCGGACTTCACGCCGATGCCGTAGGCAGTGGCCAGCAGGTTCAGTACCGGAGCCATGATCAGCGCGCACGAGAACGCACCGATGCCCAGCATCAGCTGCTGCTTCCACGGGGTGGCACCGACGATGTAACCGGCCTTGAGGTCCTGCAGGTTGTCACCACCGACCGCAGCGGCGCAGCACACCACCGCGCCGATCATGATCGCGGCCACCGCACCCAGCGGTGCACCGCCGGCACCGACCGGCTTGAGGCCGTCAGCGCCCAGCAGCACGACCAGCACGGCCGAGGCGAACAGGATGGTCGAGATGGTGATGCCCGAGACCGGGTTGTTGGACGAACCGATCAGGCCGGCCAGGTAGGCCGAGACCGAAACAAACAGGAAGCCGGCGACGATCATGATGAGGGTCATCGGGATCGACACGTGCCACTGGCCGACGATGGCCTGATACAGGGCCAGCAGCGGCAGCACGAACGCCACCAGGGCGACCAGCATCCACTTCATCGGCAGGTCGCGCTCAGTGTGCGCCAGCACCGGGCCGCCACTCTTGCGGGCCGCGGCGAAGCCGCTCTTGACGCCGTTGAGCAGCGACTTGCGCAGCGAGATCAGGGTCCAGATGCCACCGATCAGCATCGCACCAACGCCCAGGTAGCGCATCTTCGCGCCCCAGATGGCGAACGCGGCCTCGGTGGAGGAAGCCGCGGCAACCGACGCGGCCAATGCCGGATCGGTGTTCATGAAGAACGCCTGGTAGATCGGAATGGCGATGTGCCAGGTCAGGATCGAGCCGGACACCACCACGATGCCGACGTTGAGGCCGACGATGTACCCCACGCCCAGCAGTGCAGGCGACAGGTTGGTGCCGATGAAGGCGGTGACCTTGGAGCTGCCGACATAGGCCGAGGTGGCCCAGGCGTCCGGAATCAGGCGCATGCCGCTTTCCGCGGCCAGCTTGACGAAGGCGCCGATCACCGCCGACAGGCCCAGGATCTTCAGGCCCGGACCCGGGTTCTCACCGGCCTTGAGCACTTCCGCCGCCGCCTTGCCTTCCGGGAACGGCAGCGGGTCTTCAACGATCATCGAACGGCGCAGCGGCACCGAGAACAGCACGCCCAGCAGGCCGCCCAGGCCGGCGATGCCCAGCACCCACCAGTACTTGAAGTCCGGCCAGTAGCCCATGATCACCAGCGCCGGGATGGTGAAGATCACACCGGCGGCGATCGATGAACCGGCCGAGGCACCGGTCTGCACGATGTTGTTTTCAAGGATGGAGCCACCGCCCAGCAGGCGCAGCACGCCCATGGAAATCACCGCGGCGGGAATGGCGGTGGCGATGGTCAGGCCTGCGAACAGGCCGAGGTAGGCGTTGGCGGCCGACAGCACCACCGCCAGCACGATGGCCAGGGCCACTGCGCGGAAGGTGAGCTGCTTGGGCGCAGCGTCGTGGTTCATGGAAGCCCCTGCTGGCAAAAAATCCCTGTCACGCTAGCGTTCAGGGCAGATCAAGTCCAGCGTGCCAAAGGATGGGGGCGTGCGCTGCAGCGCAACGGGCCAACACGTGGCCCGGCAATCGACCGACCCGGCAAAGTCCGGATGGGCGCGCCGCAAATGATATGTTATATCTTAATGCTACCTTGTTCTTACTGCATCGCATGCCCCCTTCCCCCTCCCCTCGCCTGGCCTCCATCGACCAGCTGCGCGGCACCGTGATGCTGCTGATGCTGCTGGACCACGTGCGCGAGACCTTCTTCCTGCAGCACCAGGTGAGCGACCCGATGGATGCAGCGACAGTCTCTCCTGCGCTGTTCGCCTGCCGCCTGCTGGCCCACCTGTGCGCACCCGTGTTCGTCCTCTTGACCGGCCTGTCGGCCTGGCTGTACGGCCAGCGCCAGGCGGATCCGCGCCGGGCCACGGCCGCGTTCCTGCTCAAGCGCGGCCTGTTCCTGGTGGTACTGGAGCTGACCCTGGTGAACTTCGCCTGGACCTTCCAGCTGCCGCCGGACACGCTGTACCTGCAGGTGATCTGGGCCATCGGGCTGAGCATGATCGCGCTGGCCGGCCTGCTGTGGCTGCCACGCCCGGCGCTGCTGATGCTGGCAATCGCGGTGGTGGCCGCGCACAACCTGTTCGACGGCATGCGGGTGCAAGGCGATGGCCTGCTGGCGGTGCTGTGGAAAGTGCTGCATCAGCGCGGCTGGATCGAGGCTGGCGCGCTGCGCCTGCGTACCTCCTATCCGGTGCTGCCGTGGATCGGGGTGATCGCACTGGGTTATCTGATGGGGCCCTGGTTCGCCCGCGAGCGCGCGCCGGAGCAGCGCCAGCGCTGGCTGCTGTGGACAGGCTTCGGCGCGCTGGCCCTGTTCGCATTGCTGCGGTTCGCCAACCAGTATGGGGATGCTCCCTGGTCGTACCAGACCACTACGCTGCGCACGTGGTTGAGCATCTTCAATGTCACCAAATACCCGCCGTCCTTGCAGTTCCTGCTGCTGACCCTGGGGGTGGGAATGTTGCTGCTGCGGCTGTACGAATGGCCGCCGCTGGCGCGGGCACTACAGCCGCTGGCCGATATCGGCGCTGCGCCGATGTTCTTCTACCTGCTGCACCTGTACGTACTGAAGGGGCTGTACCTGGCCGCGTTGGCGGCCTGGGGGCCGACCCATGGCGAGCTGTATGCCCTGGATTCGGTCAGCGGCCTGCTGCTGGTGGCCTGTGCGCTGGCGGTGGTGCTGTACCCGCCGACGCGGGCCTTCGCGCGGTTCAAAGCGCGAAGGCGCGATCTGCCTTGGTTGCGATACCTGTGATCGCCCAGGCCAGTCCGGCAATCCACGCATGGCGTGGATCTACTGAAAGCGGATCAGGTCACAGGCCTATAATTCCGCGATGAATTCCACCGCTATCGCTTCCGACGACTTCCTGGGCCACCCCAAGGGCGTCTACGTCTGCTTCTTCACCGAAATGTGGGAGCGCTTCTCCTTCTACGGCATGAAGGCGCTGCTGCTGCTGTACCTGACCAAGTACCACCTGTTCGGCGACAAGGCCGGCCTGGACCTGCTCGGTGCCTACGGTGGCCTGGTGTACTGCATCCCGGTGTTCGGCGGCATGCTGGCCGACCGCTGGCTGGGCATGCGGCGGGCGGTGCTGTTCGGCGGCATCCTGCTGGTGCTCGGCCACCTCGGCATGGCCTTCGAGGGCCGCGCCGCTTACCGGGTAAACGGCGAAGTGGTGCGCGACACCTCGGCACTGGCGGTGACCTACCTGTCGCTGGCGCTGATCATCATGGGCGTCGGTTTCCTCAAGCCGAACATTTCGACCATCGTCGGCAAGCTGTACGCCAAGGACGATCCGCGTCGCGACTCGGGCTTCTCGCTGTTCTACGCCGGCATCAACCTCGGCGCGCTGTTCTCTTCGCTGGTGTGTGGCTTCCTCGGTGAGGCCTATGGCTGGAAGTATGGTTTCGGTGCTGCCGGCATCGGCATGCTGGCCGGCCTGGCGATGTTCCTGTGGGGCCAGAAGTACCTGCAGGGCCATGCCGAACCGCCGCAACCGGCCGCGCTGAAGCAGAAGGTGCTGGGACTGCCGCGCGAATGGCTCATCTATCTGTGCGCGGTGCTGGGTGTGCTGCCGGTGGCGTGGCTGATGTGGGCTGCCGGCAACGGCGCGTTCGCGCTGGGCGGTGAAATCAGCCTGGCGCTGATGCTGATGCTGGTGGTGCTGGGCGGCGTGCTGGTCTGGTTCGCCTGGTTCACCGGCAGCAAGTGCACGCCGGTGCAGCGCCAGCAGATGATCGCGCTGATGGTACTGATCTTCCTGGCGCTGGTGTTCTTCACCATGTACGAGCAGTCCTACGGCTCGTGGGTGACCTTCACCGACCGCCTGTTGACCAAGGACATCGTGCCCTCGCTGGTGATCACCGGCGGCACGCCGCTGCCGTGGTCGATCCTCTCGCTGCTGCTGGCACCGCTGGGCTTCGTGATCAGCGCGCGGCTGTCCGAGCGCCGCCCGGGCTCGTCTGCACCGCGCACGTTCTTCGCCGCCATCGTCGTGCTGATGCTGGTGCTGCTGGTGCGCGACTGCCTGGTGATCCCGCAGACCGCCGGCTCGCTCACCTATCTCGGCGGCCTGTTCCTGGTGCTGCTGGCGCCCGTCTTCGCCGCGCTGTGGACGTGGATGGACCGCCGCGGCTGGGAGCCGGGCAAGCCGGTGAAGTCGGCCTGGGGCCTGGTGATCGGCGCACTGTCGTTCTTGCCGCTGGCACTGGCGGCGCAGCAGGTGGGCGCCACCGGCGAGATGGCCAGCGTGTGGTGGCTGGTGCTGGCCTACTTCCTGCTCGCCAGCGGCGAGATGTGCCTGTCGCCGGTCGGCCTGTCGGCAGTGACCCAGCTGGCCGTGCCGCGGGTGATGAGCCTGATGATGGGCACCTGGTTCCTCGCCACCGCATTCTCGGAGACGCTGGCCGCGCTGTTCGGCAAACTGGCCGCGATCGAGGTGCCGGAAGGCGAATCGCTGGACATGGTGGCCGCAGCCGGCGCCTACGCGCACCTGTTCTGGCTGCTGATGTGGATCGGCCTGGGTTGCGCACTGGCGGCCTTCATCGCCGCACCGCTGCTGAAGAAGATGATGCACGGGGTGAAGTAAACCCCGCGCTTGCGGAAAACCAGGGCGGCGGAACGTTCATCCGCCGCCCTGTCAGCTCAGGGCGCCTTGTCCTTGCCGGTCGCAGGCGCGGCCGTCGCGGTCTTGCCACCCAGGCTGCGCGCCAGGAAGGCCAGCAACTTGTCGTAGTACTCGCTGCGATGGGCCTCGGTGTAGAAGCCGTGGCCTTCGGTCTTGTAGTACAGGCTTTCCACCGGCGTGCCGGCGCGCTTGAGCGCCGCTTCCATGCGTTCGGTGTGCTGGATCGGCGCGCGCTTGTCCTCGCCACCGGCGGCCAGGAACACCGGCACCTTGATCCGTTCGGCCAGGTTCACCGGCGACACCGCACCCAGCTTGGCCGGATCCCCCAGCCATTCGCGCAGATAGGTCACGCCTGAACCCCGGTCCTGGATGTCGCCGCGGGTGTACATCATCGGCAGGTCGTAGACCCCGACATAGCCCGCCGCGCACTGATACAACCCGGGTTCGCGGGCGGCACCCATCATCGCCGAGTAGGCCCCGTAGCTGGCGCCGTAGATACAGATGCGACGGCCGTCGGCGATGCCTTCGCTGATTGCCCAGCGGGTGGCATCAGTGACATCGTCCTGCATTGCCGCGCCCCACTGCTGCGCACCGGCCTGGGTGTGGGCCCGGCCGTAGTTGCCCGAACCACGGAAGTTGACCTGCAGCACGGCATAACCGGCCGCGGCCAGCATCTGCGTTTCGCGGTCGTACTGGCCGGAATCGAAGATGTCGAACGGGCCGCCATGCGGCATCACCACCATCGGCAGGTTGCGCCCGTCGCTGCCGGCCGGCAGGGTCAGGAAGCCATGCAGCGGCAGGCCATCGCGGGCCTTCAGTGCAATCGGCTTCACGCTGGCACTACGGTCAACGTCGATCCAGTCGCTGCGGCTGATCAGGTGATCAGCCTTGCGCGCCACCGTGTCGTACACGTAGAAATCGCCCGGGTTCGAGCCCGACCAGGTTTCCACCAGCACGACACGGCCATCGCGGGTGCTGGAGGTGATGTAGACGGGCCCTCCGAAGGCGGCTTCCAGGCTGCGGTACAGGCGCGCCTCCGGCGACTTCTCGTCGAAGAACCGGGTACGCGGCGTATCGCCCAGATACAGCGCGCCCACCGGCACGTGGGTGCCGGGCCGATGGATGATGCGATACGGATTGACCACCTCGTCGCGCAGCAGCGTGGCACGCTCGCCGGTCTGCGGGTTCCAGCTGACGATCGCATCCGGGCCCTGGGCCTGCTCGACGTTGAGGTAGGCCAGGCTGTCATCGGCCGAGAAGCCGAGGGCGGTTTCGATGCGCTTGCTGACCGCCTCGTCGTTGATCAGCTTCCAGGTGTCGCCGCTGCGTTCGCGGAAATACAGCTTGTTGATGTTGTCGCTGCCCGAGCCGTGCACGAAGCGGACCTCGCCGGCGCCATCGGTGGTGAATTCGCCGCGCCGTACCGGCGAAGATGCCACCCGCGCACGGCGGCCGGTGGTCACATCCATGCGATCGACGCGGGTGAACGGATCCTCGGCCAGCGGCCATACGGTCACCAGCACGTTGCGCTCGTCGCCCGGCAGGTCGTCGGCCAGGAAGGCGGCCACTGCTTCGACTTTCTTCGGCTGGATGCGGGTCCCCGGGCCCTTGCTTTCGACGCGATAGCCGACCAGCAGCTCGCCACGGTTGCCGTTGGCGTCGACGGCATAGAGTTCGCCGGTGGGATTGGGTTGGTCGAGCGAGCCCCACTTCTGGGCCAGGCCGATCAACAGGCGTTCGTTGCTGACCCAGTCGAATTCCTGCGCGTGGTTGCGGCTGGGTGGCCAGAAACTGCCGACCAGCTGCTTGTCCTTCAACCGCAGGATCGCGATCGCGGTGCTGTCCTCCTTCGGCACCGTTGCCGCTACGTACTCGCCCCCCGGCGAAATCTTGATGTCGGTGAAGGTCTCCCGGCGCAGGTACTGCGTCAGATCCACCGCCCCCGCGCTGCCTGCGGCAACGCCCCCGATGACGGCCAGTGCGACCGCCAGAATCGTCTTGTGCATCCTTCCCCTGCTCCTGTGGACACCTTGTCCTGGTGGCCGATTCTAGGCAGGGCCATGCCTTTCCCGCCAGAGCCGGAAAAGACGACGGCACCGTTGCCGGTGCCGTCGTTGCCACTACCTTGGAGAGAGAGTCAGGACGTGGGTTCGGGGGGCGTGCGCCGGGTCAGTGGACCCCGCGCACCGCCAACATGAGGGCCAGGATGCTGAGGATCACGGCGATGGTGCCGTCGAGCACGCGCCAGGTGCTGGGCTTGGTGAACAGCGGCGCCAGCAGGCGTGCGCCGAGGCCCTGCGCGGTCAGCCACAGGCAGCTGGCGGTGACCACGCCGGCGGCGAAGGCCATGCGGGCGTTACCGAAGTTCTCGGCGATCGAGCCGATCACCATCATGTCCAGCCAGAAGTGCGGATTGATCAGCGAGAAGCCGACCGCGGCCATCAGCACCGCGCGGCGGCTGCCGTCGTCGCTGTCAGCCTCGCCCATGCCACCGCCCCCCGCGATTGCACGGCGTGCCGACTTCATCGCATACCAGGCCAGGAAGGCGACGCCGGTCCACAGCACGGCGCTGGTCAGCCACGGCAGCGCCGAGGTGAGCGTGCGCAGGCCGGCCACGCTGGCGAAGATGAAGATGGCATCGATGGCCGCGCAGGTGGCGACCACCGGCACGATGTGCTTGCGCAGGATGCCCTGGCGCAGAATGAAGGCGCTCTGGGCGCCGACCACGGCGAACAGGCCGATGCCGGTGGCTGCACCAGAGAACCAGGCACCGAGGCCGGTGCTGGCGGAGATGACCGAGAACATGGGATTCACTGCCTTGTATTGCTTGGGGGGACGGTGCCTCGCGAAGGCGGACAGCACCGGAACGGGCGCTATTGTCGCGCCGCAACATGAAAAAGACGAGCTAAACTTCCTAAATCAACATTAGCGGAGCTTAATTCGATGCGTATCGATCATGCCCAGCTGCGCGCCCTGGCCGCGGTGATCCGCGAAGGCAGCTTCGACCGCGCCGCGCAGTCGCTGAATGTCACGCCCTCGGCCATCTCGCAGCGGGTCAAGGCACTGGAGGACCGGATCGGCCGCCTGCTGGTCAAGCGCGGCACGCCGGCCACCGCCACCGCCGAGGGGCAGCTGCTGGTGCAGCTGGCCGAGCAGACCGCCCTGCTCGAACACGATGCGCTGCACCGGATGGGCCTGGCCGATGAGGATCTGCCCCAGGCCAGCATCCCGGTGGCGGTGAACCACGACAGCCTGGAAACCTGGTTTCCGCAGGCGGCCCACCAGTTCGCGCAGAGCACCGGCACCACCTTGGACCTGCGTGTGGAAGACCAGGACCACACGGTGGAGCTGCTGCGCCAGGGCACGGTGCTGGGCGCGGTGACCACCCTGGACGAGCCGGTGCAGGGCTGCCAGATCCATGCGCTGGGCAGCATCCGCTATGCAGCGACCTGCACCCCCGAATTCCGCGAACGCCACTTCGCCAAGGGCGTGACCGCGCAGGCGCTGGCGCAGGCCCCGGTGCTGGTGTTCAACCGCAAGGACGAAATGCAGTCGCGCTTCGCCCGGCGCATGGCCGGCGACGACCTGCCCAGCACCGCACCGACCTGGTGGATTCCCTCCACCCGGGCCTTCGTGCAGGCCAACCTCGGCGGACTGGGCTGGACCATGAACCCGCTGCCGCTGGTCAAGCGCCACCTGGACGCAGGCCGCCTGGTCTACGTGCGCCAGCGCGCGTGGGAAGACGTGCCGCTGTACTGGCAACACTGGAAAGGCGACGTGCAGACCATGGCTCTTCTGACCCGCGCGGTGCTGGATGCGTCCTCGGCGCTGATCCGGCGCAAGCGCTGAGCTGCACAGCGACAAGGGCGTGGAGGGATCAAGTCGCTTCCGCCGTGCAGGCCGTATGGCCTGATACGACTTGATCCCCGGCGTCCCTTTTTTCGGCGCGTGACCGGGGTCCGTTCCGGGGCGCCCGGTTGTGCCAGCATCGCAGCACCCGACACGGAGCGCCGCGATGCAGACCGATCCGCTGTTCCTGCACATCCGGGTGGTGATGGGCATCATCCTCGGCCTGTCGATTACCACCGTGCTCAAGGGCCTGGCGCAGATCATCGAGCATCCGCAGCGCCGCGGCTGCTCGGCCCTGCACCTGGGCTGGGTGGCGTGGACGCTGATATCGCTGGTGACCTTCTGGTGGTGGGAGTTCCGCCTCATCGAGGTGCACCGCTGGACGTTTGAAACCTACCTGTTCGTGATCGTGTACTGCGCGACCTGGTTCCTGCTGTGCGCGCTGCTGTTTCCCGACGACCTGCGCGAATACGGCAGCTACGGGAACTATCTCATGCAGCGCCGGCGCTGGATCTTCAGCGTGATTGCTGCACTGACCCTGCTCGACCTGGTCGATACCGCCATCAAGGGCAGCAGCCGCTGGAAGCTGCTGGGAGCCGCGTACCCGTTGCATGCCGTGTTGATGCTGGCGGTGGCGGTGCTCGGCTGGCGACTGCGCAGCCAACGCACACAGCTGCGCCTGGTGCTGGCAACGCTGGCGTACCAGATCGGCTATTTCGCCGTGGAATACTTCACCGTCGGCAGTGACTGACCCGGCTGCCTGCACTCCCGGGAAACGCCTTCGACGCCCCGCGGCCGGGCGGCATCGGCATCCGCAGGGACGGCCGCGTCGCCGGGCATGGCCTGGCGCTATGGTAGAGGACCGCCGACCGGATGCTGCGTTGCATCAAAAACGGACCGGATCCGGTTAGAATCGCACCTGGATGCGGCAAGGCGTTGTTTCTTCACGCCCTTTCCCTGCCCCACGCGCATCCTGACCCCTTCCCCTCCGCCAACGATCCCGCCCCCATGAAGAAATTTGGCAAGGCTCTTCTCGCCCTGCTCGTGCTGCTGTTGCTGGCCGCCGCGCTGTTCCTGTACTGGCCGCTGACCCAGCGCTCGGTGCCCGCCGCCAGCAACGACAAGCCCGTCGATGTGGTGCTGGTCGGCGCCGGCATCATGAGCATTACCCTGGCCACCTACCTGCAGGAACTGCAGCCGGACTGGAACATCCAGGTCTACGAACGCCTCGACGGCGTCGCCGGTGAAAGCTCCGACGGCTGGAACAACGCCGGCACCGGCCATTCGGCGTTCGCCGAACTGAACTACACCCCGGAACTGCCCGATGGCAGCATCGAGACCAAGCGCGCGGTCGGCATCGCCGAATCGTTCGAGGTCTCGCGCCAGTTCTGGTCGCACCAGGTGAAGGAAGGCCGGCTGAGCCAGCCCAGCGACTTCATCAACCCGACGCCGCACATGAGCTTCGTCTGGGGCGATGACAACATCGCCTACCTGCACAAGCGCCAGCAGGCGCTGGTGAAGAACCCGCTGTTCTACGGCATGCAGTACTCGGAAGATCCGGCACAGATCAAGCAGTGGGCGCCGCTGCTGATGGAAGGCCGCGACCCGAAGCAGAAGGTGGCGGCGACCTGGATGCCGCTCGGTACCGACGTCAACTTCGGTGTGATCACCCGCCAGCTGACCGCCGGCCTGCAGCGCAGCCCGAACTTCAGCCTGCACCTGAACCATGAAGTGACCGCGCTGCGACAGAACGCCGACAAGAGCTGGAACGTCACGGTGAAGGATCTCAAGGCTGGCACCGAAACCACCACCCACACCCGCTTCGTGTTCATCGGTGCCGGCGGCGCCGCGCTGAAGCTGCTGCAGATGTCCGGCATTCCGGAGTCGAAGGACTATGCCGGCTTCCCGGTCGGTGGCCAGTTCCTCGCCTTCCAGGGCCAGGACGTGACCTCGCGCCATGGCGTGAAAGCCTACGGCATGGCCGAGACCGGTTCGCCGCCGATGTCGGTGCCGCACCTGGATGCGCGCAAGCTGGACGGCAAACCGGTGGTCCTGTTCGGGCCGTTTGCGCTGTACAGCACCAAGTTCCTCAAGCACGGCTCGTGGTGGGACCTGTATTCCTCGGTGACCCACAACAACGTTGGCCCGATGCTGGAAGTGGGCAAGGACAACCTGGACCTGGTGCAGTACCTGATGGGCCAGGCGCGCCTGAACGATGCCGACCGCCAGGCCGAACTGGTCAAGTACTTCCCCAATGCCAAGCCGGGTGACTGGAAGCTGGTCACCGCCGGCCAGCGCGTGCAGATCATCAAGCGCGATCCGCTGAAGGGCCCGGTGCTGCAGTTCGGTACCGAGATCGTGACCGACAAGGACCACACCATCGCCGCACTGCTCGGCGCGTCGCCGGGCGCGTCGACCTCGCCGCCGATCATGCTGGACCTGATGGCCAAGGCCTTCCCGGACCAGATGAAGGCCGGTTGGGAAACCCGCCTGCGCGAGATCGTGCCGTCGTATGGGCGCAAGCTCAACGACAGCCCGGCGCTGGTGAACGAGATCCGTACGCTGACCAGCCAGACCCTGCACCTGCCGTACCTGGAGGTGCCGGTGGATGCGAACGCGGCGGTGCCGGCTCCGGCCGCTGCGGCTCCGGCTCCGGCGAAGGAAAAGCGCAATGCCAATGAGGAACTGCAGGCGCTGTAAGCCCGCGCGTTCCTTCGATGCAGACGGACGGCCACCTTCGGGTGGCCGTTCTCGTCTGGGCGGGCCACCGCCTGTAGAGCCGAGCCTGCGCTCGGCTGCTCTTCGCGGCTGCCAACAGCCGAGCATGGGCTCGGCTCAACAGGAAGCCTGCTGGATGCCGGAAAGCCTCTACGCAATGACGCGAATTGTAATCTTGTTAAGAATTATTTACATTTGCGTACTGCGCAGTGATCGCGCCTCTCCAGAAGGACCTGACCGTGCCCGAAGCCGCCGCCCCGGGTGCTGGACGACTGTTGCCGCCCTTCCCCGTTTCCAAGCCTCGAGCCCACCATGCCCCTGCCTGTCCGTAACCGCCTGCCCCGCCGCGCGCTGCTGCCGGCTGCCCTGCTTTCGTCGCTGACCCTGCTGGTCACGCCCGCCGCGTTCGCCGCCACCGATGCCGCCGCCGATGCCAAGACCCTGGACCGGGTCAGCGTCCGGGCCGAGCGGTCCGCTCCGCCGGCCAGTACCACGCGCCTGCCGATCACCCTGCAGGAAACCCCGCAGTCGGCCACCGCGATCAGCCTGCAGCGCCTGCAGGACGAATCACTGTTCAGCATCAACGATGTGATGCGCAACGTGACCGGCGTCAGCGTGTCCTTCTATGACACGCAGCGCCCGCTGTACTACGCGCGTGGCTTCGCCATCACCGACTTCCAGGTCGACGGCATTCCCACCTACAGCGGCTCCACCAACCAGGAATACGACACCGCCTTCTACGACCGCATCGAAGTGATCCGCGGTGCCAACGGCCTGCTCAGCGGCGCCGGCGTGCCGTCGGCCACGGTCAACCTGCTGCGCAAGCGCCCCGGCAAGGAATTCGACGCGTCGTTCGCGGTCAGCGCCGGCAGCTGGGACTACCGCCGCATGGAAGCCGATGTCACCGCGCCGCTGACCGATGACGGCCGTTTCCGCAGCCGCGTGGTCGCCGCCTACACCGATCGTGGCCTGTATTACGACCGTTACGACGAGAACAAGATGGCCGGCATGGCGGTGCTGGAAGGCGATGTCACCGACAGCACCACGCTCACCGTCGGCTACCAGACCCAGGACAACAACCCGACCGGTTCGACCTGGGGCACCGTGCCGTTCTTCGACAGCCAGGGCAATTTCGCCCATCTGCCGCGCTCGACCAACCTGTCGCCGAAGTGGAGCTACTGGAAGCGCGAGAGCAACACCGCCTTCGCCAACCTGGAACAGCGCTTCGGCGACAACTGGCTGCTGAAGATCAACACCGCCTACACCCGCGGCAACGTGCAGAACGTGCGCCTGTACGGCACCGGCAACCCGGACCCGGTGACCGGCTCGGGCATCTTCCTGCGTGCGGCCGCCGGTGATTCGAAAGACACCCGCCGCAATGTCGATGCTTACCTGACCGGCAGCTTCCCGCTGTTCGGCCGCGACCACGACCTCACGGTCGGTGCCCAATGGTCGGATCTGGAAGGGACCACGAACACCGTGGCGCTGAACTTCCCGAGCGACTGGGCAACGTGTGTCAGCGCCACGGGTGCACGCGAGCGCTGCTACTACATCCCCAACGTATACAGCTGGAACGGCGATATCTCCGAGGTGACCTACCGCCGCACCGGCGCGCGCCGCGTGGCCAAGACCACGCAGAGTGGCGTCTATCTGGCCACGCGCCTGCACCTGGCCGATCCGCTGTCGCTGATCGCCGGTGCACGCCTGAGCCGGTGGGAAACCCTCACCCGCTCCTACAACGCCGCCGGCGCCTATACCGGCACCAGCGGTGCGTACAAGGTGAGCGATGAAGTCACTCCGTACGTGGGCCTGGTCTACGAGATCACCCCGAACGTGTCGGCCTATGCCAGCTACACCGAGATCTTCAATCCGCAGAACTACAAGGACCGCAACGAGAACCTGCTGGCACCGGTGCAGGGCTCGAACCTGGAAGCGGGCCTCAAGACGCAGTGGTTCGATGGCCGCCTGACCGCAAATGTCGCTGTGTTCGAGGCCAAGCAGGACAACTACGCGGTGCGTGACATGGGCGTGCCGGAGGGTTCGCTCAGCGACGGCAGCTCGGCCTACATCGGCGTCAACGGTACCAAGGCGCGTGGCTGGGAGATGGATATCAACGGCGAAATCCTGCCGGGCTGGACGGTCAATGCCGGCTACACCCACGTCAAGGTCACCCGCGCCGCCACCGACCTGCTGTACGCCAACCCGCCCAAGGACCTGCTGCAGCTCAACACGCAACTGCAGCTGCGCGGTGCGCTGGAACGCCTGAGCATCGGCGGTGGCCTGCAGTGGCAGAGCAAGGTGCAGGGCTACAACATCGCCTACCCGCTGGGCGGCACGGTGACCGTGAACCAGCCGGCGTACATGCTGGTGCAATTCAATGCCAACTACCGCATCAGCGACAGCTGGACTGCAACGCTGAGCGTGCGCAACGCGCTGGACAAGACTTACTGGGCCAACCTGGACTACAACAACTACGGCGAGCCGCGCTTCGTATCGGCCAGCCTGCGCTGGAAGTTCTGAGCCACCTGCGAACCGGTGGGTGCCGACCTTTGGTCGGCACACCCCACACCCCACACCCTGAATGGGCCCGCCTCCGCGCGGGCCCTTCTTTTTGCTGCACTGCAGGTTGTACCCACTTCGTAATTATGCCGTAATTATCTCAACACCCGTCGGAAGCCGGTCAATGAACCCGAGCTGGGATACGTTGGAACGCAGTCGCCAGGCCCGCCTGGAACGTGCCGCGCCGTGGGCCCGGGGACGCGAGGTCGCCAGCAGCGACGTCGGCGAGTTGCTGCACGCAGTGCTGGAGCCAGGCGACAAGGTCTGCCTGGAGGGCAACAACCAGAAGCAGGCCGATTTCCTCGCCCAGGCGCTGGCCGACCTCGACCCCGCCCGCGTGCATGACCTGCACATGGTGCAGTCGGTCCTCTCACTGCCCTCGCACCTGGACGTATTCGAGCGTGGCATCGCCTCGAAACTGGATTTCTCGTTCTCCGGCCCGCAATCGGTGCGACTGGCCAACCTGGTGGCCGAAGGGCGCATCCAGATCGGTGCCATCCACACCTACCTGGAACTGTTCGGCCGCTACTTCATCGACCTTACGCCGCGCGTAGCGCTGGTCGCCGCGCAGGCCGCCGACCGCCACGGCAACCTCTATACCGGGCCGAATACCGAAGACACTCCGGTGATCGTCGAAGCCACCGCCTTCGGTGGCGGCATCGTCATCGCCCAGGTCAACGAGATCGTTGACAGCCTCCCCCGCGTCGATGTTCCTGCGGACTGGGTCAACTTCGTGGTGCAGGCGCCGAAGCCGAACCATATCGAGCCGCTGTTCACCCGCGACCCTGCGCAGATCTCCGAAATCCAGGTACTGATGGCAATGATGGCCATCAAGGGCATCTACGCCGAGTACGGCGTGAATCGTTTGAATCACGGCATCGGCTTCGATACCGCCGCCATCGAACTGCTGCTCCCCACCTACGCAGAATCGCTCGGGCTGAAGGGAAAGATCTGCCAGCACTGGGCGTTGAACCCACACCCGGCACTGATTCCGGCGATCGAATCGGGCTTCGTCAGATCGGTGCATTCGTTCGGTTCGGAACTGGGCATGGAGAAATACATTGCCGCGCGGGGCGATGTGTTTTTCACCGGCGCCGACGGCTCGATGCGTTCCAACCGCGCGTTCTCGCAGACCGCAGGCCTGTATGCCTGCGACATGTTCATCGGTTCCACCCTGCAGATCGACCTGCAGGGCAACAGTTCCACTGCCACCCGCGACCGCATCGCCGGCTTTGGCGGCGCACCGAACATGGGCTCGGACGCGCGCGGTCGCCGCCATGCCAGCGAGGCCTGGATCAAGGCCGGCCAGCAGGCCGCACGCCCGGGCGAGATGCCACGCGGGCGCAAACTGGTGGTGCAGATGGTGGAAACCTTCCGCGAGCACATGGCCCCGGCATTCGTTGACCGCCTCGACGCCTGGGAACTGGCCGAACGCGCGAACATGCCGCTGCCGCCGGTGATGATCTACGGCGACGACGTCAGCCATGTGCTGACCGAGGAAGGCATCGCCAACCTGCTGCTGTGCCGCACCCCCGAGGAGCGCGAACAGGCGATCCGTGGCGTGGCCGGCTATACCGCCGTGGGCATCGGGCGCGACCGCGCGATTGTGGAGAACCTGCGCGACCGCGGCGTGATCCGCCGTCCCGGTGACCTCGGCATCTCCGTGCGCGATGCCAGCCGTGACCTGCTGGCGGCGCGTTCGGTGAAGGACCTGGTGCGCTGGTCCGGCGGTCTGTACGACCCGCCCAAGCGCTTCCGCAACTGGTAAGGGGCTGAGCATGGAAACCCTCGACTATCGATTCGAAGGCCGCACCGACGTGCCGTTCGCGCGCGATGCGGTGCTGGTGGGCGTGCTGGCGTCGGGCAACCTGGAAATCCTGCTGGAACCGGCGGCGCAGCAGGGCGCGATGACGGTGCGCGTCATCACCGCCGCGCAGGGCTTCGGCAGCATCTGGCAGGCGGTGATCAACGACTTCGCACAGCGTCATCCGCTGCGCGATGTGCGCGTCTCGATCAACGACGCCGGTGCGACCCCGGCCGTGGTCAGCCTGCGCCTGGACCAGGCCGTGGAAACCCTGCTGGCCGGAGGCGCGCCATGAACCACGTACAGCGCCACAGCTATTACGAAGCCGATGCGCGCGAGCGCATCGCCGGGCTGGTCGACGCCGGCTCGTTCCACGAGTTCCTCGGCCCGGCGCGACGGATGATGAGTCCGCACCTGGCCCAGCTCGACCAGCCGGCCGCGTTCGACGATGGCATCGTCGTCGGCGAGGCCAGGCTGCAGGGCAAACACGTGCTGCTGGCCGCACAACAGGGTGAATTCATGGGCGGCGGCGTGGGCGAAGTGCATGGCGCCAAGCTGACCGGGCTGCTGCGCCGTGCAGCGCACACCCGCCCTGACGGCGTGCTGCTGCTGCTCGATACCGGCGGCGTGCGGCTGCACGAAGCCAATGCGGGCCTGATTGCGATCTCCGAGATCATGCGCGCCACCCTGGACGCGCGTGCAGCGGGCGTGCCGGTGATCGCGCTGATCGGCAGCGGCAACGGCGCCTTCGGTGGCATGGGCATCGTTGCCCGCTGCTGCACCACGGTCATCATGTCCGAGGAAGGCCGGATGTCGCTGTCCGGACCGGAGGTGATCGAAACCGTTCGCGGCGTGGAAGAGTTCGACTCACGCGATCGCGCGCTGGTCTGGCGTGTGACCGGTGGCAAGCACCGGTACCTGATCGACCAGGCGCAGGTGCTGGTGCCCGATGCCCTTGAAGCATTCGCGCTGGCCGCGCGCGACGCGCTGCACCCCGATGCGGGCAGCACTGACCCGGATGCTGCACTGGCCGCATTGCAGGAACGCCATGCGGCCTTGAAGGCGCGCGTGCGGGCCTGGGGCGATTGCCGCGATGGCCTGGAGATCTGGGCGCGGCTGGGCATTGCCCACCCCGAACGCCTGCCACTGCTCGACACCGATGAATTCCTCACCGCCACCGGCGACCGGAGCCTGCCATGAACATGCCGTTGCAGACACTGCTCGATGCCCTGTTTCCGCATGGGCATGCCATTGCGGTGAGCGATTCGGTGCTGACCGGCAGCGCCACCACCGACAACGGCGATGTGACTGTGATCGGCACCGCCAACAAGCTCGAGGTGGGCGTGGACCACGCACTGGCACTGGCCGAAACGGTGCTGGCCAGCACCGCCGCGCATCCGCAGCAACCGATCGTGATGCTGGTCGACACCGCCGGCCAGCGCCTGGCACGCCGCGACGAACTGCTCGGCATCAACGGCTGTTTCGCGCACCTGGCGCAGACGCTGGATCTCGCGCGTCGACGTGGCGCCCGACTGGTCACGCTGGTCTACGGTGAATCCGTCAGTGGCGGCTTCCTCTCGTTCGGGCTGATGGCCGACCACATCCATGCCCTGCCGGATGCGCAGGTGCGGGTGATGGACCTGCGCGCGATGGCCCGGGTGACCAAGCAGCCGCTGGATAAACTGCAGGCGCTGAGCCAGACCTCACCGGTGTTCGCACCGGGCGTGGAGAACTACGTGGCGATGGGTGCGGTGGAATCGTTGTGGGAGGGCAATCTTGCCCAGCACCTTCTGCAGGCCCTGCGCACGCCCGCCCATGGCGACCGCCGCGCAGTGCGCGGAGCCGAACGTGGCGGGCGCATGCTTGCCGCACGCGTGGCTGAAGCCGTGAGCCAGGGCGATGCCTGAGCGGCTGCCCCGACATACGCTGGTCTGGCTGTCAGCGCACGCCGGCTGGCAGGCGGACATCGCCGCGCATGAGTCGCGCTTGGCCGACTGGTTTGCACAGGGCCGGCCGGCCATCGTCGCGCGGCGTGCCGCCGACGATGCCGATCCACGCCTGCGTCTCGGCGTGCCGCTGCCGCCCGCCGAGGGCAAACTGCGCCTGGCCCTGCGCGTGCCAGCACACGATGTGCTGCGCACCACACCGCCGCCGGCACTCCAGGCGGTGCTGAAAGGCGACGTTCCGCAGGACTGGCGGCGGCCCCTTGAAGTGCTGCAGAACATCGCTGAGGCGCGCGTATTCGGTGCCTTCGCGTGGCAGCACCTTACTGGCCTGCGCTATGTGCACGCGCGCTCGGACGTCGATCTGCTGTGGCCGATCGACACCACCGCGCAGGCCGATGCCCTGGCTGCACGGCTACAGGCATGGGAAGCCGAACACGACCGGCGGGTCGATGGCGAGCTGTGCCTGGGCGGCGACGCCGCCGTGAACTGGCGGGAGTACGCCGGACGCAGCCGCGAGGTACTGGTCAAGCGCCTCGATGGTGCCGCACTGGAACTACGCGATGCGATGTTCGCCTCCGCCGGGGTGAGCGCATGACCGCCGTCGTGCAATCGGCAGTCAGGCCGGCAGCTGCCGTGGACAGCGCGCGCCTGGGGCGCCTCGCCGTCGCCAGCCTGCATGCGGAGCTGGCGCTGGCGCCCAAGCCCGGACTGGTCACGCCATTCGACAGCGGCAGCCATCACGACATGGACGCCGGCACATTCCTGCGCAGCCTGTTCGCGCTGCGCCACTATTTCACCGCCGTGGCCTGCCTCGGTGCAGCCGGGGCGGACTTCGACGCCTTGCGCCGATGTGGCATCGCAGCCGAAATCGCGATGCTGCGCGCAACCGCCGGCGTCAATACCCATCGTGGCGCGGTCTTCAGTCTCGGCCTGCTGGTGGCGGCCGCCGCGGCCTGTCGCTCCCGCCTGGGCCATGCCGCCACGGGTGAGCAGGTCTGCCAGGAAGTGCGCCGCTGGTCTGCCGAGCTCGCCGACGCACCTCTGGATGCGAACAGCCCTGGCCAGCGCGCGCGCGCACGGCACGGCGTGCAGGGTGTGCGCGAACAAGCGGCCGCCGGCTATCCGCTGCTGCGCGGCGTGGCATTGCCTACCATGCGTCACGCGCTGGCCAGCGGCCTGCCACGCGAGGCCGCGATGTGCCAGACCCTGATGCAGCTGATCGCGTGCGTGGATGACCTCAACCTGCTGCACCGTGGCGGCACCGACGGCCTGCGCTGGGCCCAGCGGCAGGCCCGCACCTTCCTGGACGCGGGCGGCACCTTCGCGCCGGACTGGCGGACACATCTGCGTCGCATCGGTGATGGCTTCGTCGCGCGCCGGCTGAGCCCAGGCGGCAGCGCAGACCTGTTGGCCTGCAGCGGGTTCCTGCTGCTGCAGGAGCGCGCATGAGCCTGGCCCTGCTCTGCCCCGGCCAAGGCGCGCAGCACGCAGCGATGTTCGACCGCGTGCGCGATCTTCCGGCCGCGCGCCACACCCTTGATCGGGCCAGCACGGTGCTCGGCCGCGATGTGTTTTCCGCCGCGGTGGCCGACGACCGTTTCGACAATGCGCAGGCGCAACCGCTGCTGTGCGCGGCCACTCTGGCTCAGTGGCAGGGGCTGCGCGACAACGTGCCAACGCCGACGCTGGCCGCCGGCTACAGCATCGGCGAGTTGGCTGCGCATGCCATCGCCGGCAGCTTCGATGCGGCCACCTGCCTTGCCCTGGCGGCGCAGCGCGCGCAGTTGATGGACGGCGCCAGCCCCGCCGATGCAGGCCTGCAGGCGGTACTTGGCCTGGAGCGCCATGTACTGCAGCCACTGTGCGATCTGCACGGTGCGTACGTGGCCATCGCCAATGGGCAGGACCATTTCATCGTGGGCGGCACGCACGCCGCATTGCAGCGGCTGGCCGGTGCCGCACGGGCGCAGGGTGCCGGCATCCGTCCGCTGGCGGTGCACGTGCCTGCCCACACGCCGTTGCTGGCGGCGGCGGTCGCACCGTTCGCTGCCGCACTCGATGCCTCGCCGCTGCAAGCCCCACGCCTGCCGCTGCTGGCCGGCATCGATGCGCGGCCTGTGCGTGATCGTGCCACGGTGGTGCACACGCTGTCGGCGCAGCTGGCGCAGACCATCGAATGGGCGCAGGTGATGCGCCAGGCCTTCGAGCGCGGCGCGCGGGTGTTCCTGCAGCTGGGCCCGGGCAACGCACTGGCGCGCATGGTCGCGCCGTCCTATCCGTGCTGCGAAGTGCGCGCGGTGGAAGAGTTCCAGAGCCTGGAAGGCGCCGCGGCGTGGGTCCGCAGTGCGCTGGAGCGGCTGCAGTAACGGGTTCCAGCAGTACGTATCACGCATCACGCAGTACGTCGCCTTAACCCGGGATGGCGGGTCTCCATCCGCGCTGTACGTGAGCCACGTGTCTGGGAGGGCGCATGAGTCCACAAATCGCAACGATCATCGGCCTGGTGATCATGTTCATCGTCGCCACGGCGATGCCGATCAACATGGGCGCGGTCGCCTTTGCGCTGGCCTTCATCATCGGCGGGCTGTGGGTCGACATGGGCGGCAAGGAGGTTTTGGCCGGCTTTCCCGGCGATCTGTTCCTGACCCTGGTCGGCATCACCTACCTGTTCGCCATCGCGCAGAAGAACGGCACCATCGACCTGCTGGTGCACTGGGCGGTGAAAGTGGTGCGTGGCCATATCGTGGCCATTCCGTGGGTGATGTTCGTGATCACCGCGGTGCTCACCGCGTTCGGTGCGCTGGGCCCGGCGGCGGTCGCGATCATCGGCCCGGTCGCGCTGCGCTTTGCCAAGCAGTACAACATCAACCCGCTGATGATGGGCCTGTTGGTCATCCATGGTGCGCAGGCCGGCGGCTTCTCGCCCATCAGCGTGTACGGCAGCATCACCAACGGCGTGGTGCAGAAGGCTGGGCTGGAAGTGACCGAGATGGCAGTGTTCCTGACCAGCCTGGGCTTCAACTTCATGATGGCGACGATCTGCTTCTTCGCCTTCGGTGGCATCGCCCTGCTGCATCGCGGCTCGATCACCGCGGCAGGAACGATCGGCAATGCCGAACTGGCGATGGCCGGTGGTCCGCAGGCGTCGTCGCGCCAGTTCGCGATCGAAGGCCATGGCGCGCTGGTCGCAGCAGGCGGCGGCACGCTCAGCAATGATCCGGCGGCACTGGATGCGGTGGGCCTGACCCGCGAACGGTTGTTCACCCTGATCGGCCTGCTCGGCCTGGGCGTGGCCGCGCTGATCTACAACCTCAACGTCGGCCTGGTCTCGATCACCGTCGCGGTGGCGCTGGCGCTGCTGTCGCCACAAAGCCAGAAGGGCGCGGTCGATGGCATCAGCTGGTCCACCGTGCTGCTGATCTGTGGCGTGGTGACCTACATCGGCGTGCTGGAACATGCCGGCGCGGTGGACTTCATCGGCAATGGCGTGTCCGACATCGGCATTCCGCTGCTCGGCGCGCTGCTGGTCTGCTACGTCGGCGGCATCGTCTCCGCATTCGCCTCGTCGGCCGCAGTGCTGGGCGCCACGATTCCGCTGGCGGTGCCGTTCCTGATGCAGGGTCACCTCAGCGCCGCCGGCGTGATCTGCGCGCTGGCGGTGTCGTCCACCATCGTCGATGTCAGCCCGTTCTCCACCAATGGCGCACTGGTGGTGGCCTCGGCAGCCAAGGAGGAACGCGAGACCCTGTTCCGCCGCTTCCTGGTCTACAGCGGACTGGTGGTGGCGCTTGGACCACTGCTGGCCTGGCTGGTATTCGTGGTGCCGGGCTGGATGTAACCACCCAACGGTAGTGCCGGCCGCTGGCCGGCAATCCCATGAAGCCATCCAGCGATCATGGGTTGCCACCCAGCGGCCGGCACTACCTGGCGGTACACTTCCTCCATGGCCATTGCCCCTGCCCCGCGGTCACCGAAGAAGCGCGCACCTCTGTATGAAGAGGTGGCCGACCACGTGCGCGAGCGCATCTACGACTACCGGCTGCCGCCGGGCGAGTGGATCGACGAGCCCGCGCTGTGCGAAGAACTGGGCATCAGCCGCACGCCGCTGCGCGAGGCGTTGAAGCTGCTGGCCGCCGAAGGCCTGGTACAGATCGACGCAGGTCGTGGCAGCCGGGTCACCCGGCTGACGCTGGAAGACCTCAACCAGCTGTTCCCGGTAATGGCCATGCTGGAAGGCCGTTGCGCGCATGAGGCGGTGAAGCACATCGACGATGCCGGCGTGCAACAACTGGAGGCCCTGCATGCGGCGATGGAAGCGGCGGCGGCCGAGGGCAACATTGCCGAGTACTACCGCAACAACTACCTGATCCACGAAACCGTGCAGCATTACGCGGGCAATCCGTGGCTGATCCGCATCACCCACGACCTGCACCGCATCCTGAAGATGCATCGCGGCCGCCAGCTGCTGACCCCGGGCCGCACGGCGCAGTCGCTGGCCGAACACCGCGAGTTGATGGAGTGCTTCCGCCGCCGCGATGCGCAGGCTGCCGAACGCACCATGGAGCGCCATCTGCTCAGCCAGGGCCAGGCATTGGCCGCCTATGTGGCAGCGGGCGGGCTGTTGAACGTGCCAGCGCCCTTGCCGACCAAAGGCGGCGGTTGAGCGGATGAGGTTGCCGGCCA
>OKID01000074.1_pt1 | contig 34512 bp, 36 predicted proteins | sample 1610601 | NCBI WGS metagenome assembly OKID01 (sample SAMN04436667, study PRJEB24849) | human gut metagenome | biome: human gut; feature: NICU; material: stool | host: Homo sapiens | place: USA: Saint Louis, MO | collected 2010-06-09 | reverse complement strand
ACTGGTTGTCCTGCACCACCGGCCAGGTGATGTCCAACCGTGCGATGGCCCTGCGCACGTTGCCGGGCAGCCCTTCATGGGCGAACTCCGGCGTATGCACGCCGATCACCTTCAGGCCCTGCGACGCGTACCTGGCATTCCACTGGTGGACATACGGCGCCACGTTGAGGCAGTTGCTGCAGGTATAGGTCCAGAACTCGACCAGCACCACCTGCCCCCGCAACTGCTTCAGTGTGAGCGGTGGGCTGTTGTGCCAGGGCCCGCCACCGTCGAACCCGGCAGCGGGAAGGGCCTGTGCCGGCTGCGCATCGGCCTCCGGGTTGGGCCAGGCCAGCAACAACGCTGCTCCGCCCAGCAGGCCCAGCAGCAACGGCAGTGCGTACCCTCGCAGTGCGGTCATCGTTCAGCCCCCCTGCTCGGCCAACGGCAGTTCAGCGGGCTTCACCCCTGCCGCCTCCAGGATGCTGTCGGCTACCTGCGCCGGATGCGAAAGCAGCGACACATGGCTGCTCCCGATCGATTGCAGCTGTGCACCGATGCGACGTGCGGTCGCGGCCTGCAGCTGTGGCGACAGCATGCGGTCATCACGGCTGAGCACGTACCAGCTCGGCTTGCTGCGCCAGGCCGCCATGTTCACCACCTCGCCCAGCGCGCTGGCCTTCAACGGGACCTGCGTGCTGTACAGCAGTGCTGCCGACTTTTTCATTACGTCCGGCGCGAAGTCCTGGGCGATGGCATCGGCCGGCAACGTCAGGTAGCCATCCCTCTCCTGCAGCCGGGCCAGGCCCGGCCCGACCGGGAAGCCTTCGCCCTGTTGCGCCGAAGACTGCCCTGCATCCGGTGCGAAGGCCGCCACGTACACCAGCGCCTGCACCTTCGGGTCATTGCCCGCTTCGGTGATGACCGTGCCACCCCAGCTGTGGCCGACCAGCACCACCTTGCCGGGCGCGGCGGCAATCGCGCGGCGGGTGGCGGCCACATCGTCGGCCAACGTGAGCGGGTTCTGCACCGCCACCGCCGGCAGCTTCCAGTCGTGCAGCGTGGTGATGACCTTGCTCCAGCTGGAGCCGTCGGCGAAGGCACCGTGCACCAGGATGACGGTGGGCGGTGCAGCGGTATCGGCCTGGGTGGCGAAGGCCGGGGCGGCAGCTCCGGCCAGGGCGAGAGCGGCGGCAAGCGAGGAGATACGGATCACGGGTGACACTCCGGTGTTGGGAGTGGTCATTTCCGCCTGCCGGTGTATCGGCGCTGTTTCTTCGCGGCGCGGAGTTGTAACGGACTGTAGGGCGCAGGCGGGTTTCTACAGTGGGATACATTCTGGCGCCGGCCTGGCCGGGCGCTACTGGGTGGATACCGTTCCACGCACGCGTGCGCGCAACGCATCGATGTGCATCCACGCATCGTCTTTGTATCCGACTGTACGAAACCCCGGCTGCGGCCACAGTCGCTGACAAAACCCCGGGCAACGGCACACGTTGCCGATACCTGCGCCGCCTGGAATGGCCTCCATCGACCACTGGCCCGCAGGAAACCACCATGATCAGCACTGCCTCTTCCGTGTATACCCCCCGCCTGGACGCCGTCGGCCGCTGGCTCTCGCCATTGGCGCTTCGCACGCTGCTGGCCTGGGAGTTCTTTGAGTCCGGCCGCGAGAAGCTGGGCGGCCAGAACTGGTTCGCCGAGCTGGAAGGTCGCTTCCCGTTCCCGTTCTCCACCCTGCCCGCATCGTTGAACTGGCAGCTGGCCACCTGGCTGGAACTGGTGGGTGCGGTGATGCTGCTGCTCGGCCTGGCCACGCGCTCGGTGGCCTACGTCTTCTGGGTGTTGACGGTGGTCGCCATCGCCGCCGTGCACTGGCCCGACCAGTGGAGCGGCCTGGGTGAACTCTGGCAGGGCTATGCGATCACCGACCAGGGCTACGGCAACTTCAAGCTGCCGCTGCTGTTCCTGGCCATGCTGCTGCCATTGATCCTCAACGGCGGTGGCGCGCTCAGCGTGGACCGGCTGCTGGTCGGCCCACAGCATGCCCCCGTCGGCGATGACGGCCTGGGCTGGGGCGTCAGCCTGATCGCCCTGTTGCTGCCGGTTGCCGCGCTGTTGCCCGGCATCGGCTTCGGCGGCGCCCTGCTTGGTGGCGTGCTGCTGCTGGGCTACGCGCTGCGCCGTCGTCGCACCGCCTGACCTGCTTCGCCCCTTCCCGCGCTTCCTCCTTTCGTTTCCGTCGCCTTCAGGCGACGTCCATCCCGCACGCCTGGCGTGCCATCCCCAAGGAGTCACTACCATGTCCGTCTCGACCAAGAACACCCCCTCCTCCCGCCTGCCGCGCATTGGTGCCATCGGCATCGCCCTGGCCGGTGGCCTGCTGCTGGCCGGCCAGGCCGCAGCGATCCAACCGCTGGCGATCAGCGCCGTCGCCATGAGCGCCGCCGCCGAAGGCAAGTGCGGCGAAGGCAAGTGCGGGGCCAACAAGGCCACCACCGGCAAGCCCGCCGGCAAGGCCAAGGTGGCCGAAGGCCAGTGTGGCGAAGGCAAGTGCGGCGATGCCTCGTTTGCCCGCACCGACCGTGACCACGACGGCAAGGTCTCGCGTGCCGAGTTCAACGCGGTGGCCGCCAAGCGTGCCGCCGAGTTCGACCGCATCGACACCGACCACGACGGTTACATCAGCGAACAGGAAGCGCACGACTACCTGCGCAGCGTCTACACCGCCAACGGCAAGCCGATGCCGAAGGGCCTGTTCTCCCGCGTTGCCGATTGATCGACGTCCAACCGGCGCTGCCTTCAAGGCGGCGCCCTCTCTCTGGAGCATCCGCCATGTCCCTGCCCTTCAATGCCGCCGGCCTTGGCCTGCGCCGTGGCCTGATCGACGAACTGCTGGCAATGCCGGCCGGTGCCATCGACTTCCTCGAAGTCTCTCCTGACAACTGGATCGGCGTCGGCGGTGCACACGGCGCCGCGCTGCGCCAGCTCAGCGAGCGCCACCCCCTGACCTGCCACGGCCTGTCGCTGTCGCTGGGAGGTCCTGATCCGCTGGACCGCACCCTGCTGGCACAGACCCGTGCCTTCCTCGACCTGCACCAGGTGCAGCTGTACAGCGAACACCTGAGCTACTGCGCCGCCGGCGGACATGTCTACGACCTGCTGCCGCTGCCGTTCACCGCCGAAGCCGTACACCATGTCGCCAGTCGCATCGCCCAGGTGCAGGACATGCTGGGCCGGCGCATCGCCGTGGAGAACATCTCCTACTATGCCGTTGCCGGCGCGGACATGAGCGAGATCGACTTCATCAACGCCGTGCTCGCCGAAGCCGACTGCGACCTGCTGCTGGACGTCAACAACGTCTTCGTCAACGCCTGCAACAACGGTTACGACGCCTTCGAATTCCTGGCCTGCGTGCCGTCCCACCGTGTCGCCTCGCTGCATGTGGCCGGCCATTTCGATGAAGACGATGGCTTCAAGATCGATACCCACGGTGCCCCGGTGAAAGGCGTGGTCTGGGCGCTGTTGCGCGAGGCCTATGCGCGGGTCGGCGTGCGCCCGACGCTGCTCGAACGCGACTTCAACTTTCCGCCGCTGGCGGAGTTGCTGACCGAGGTTGCACAGATCCGCCAAGCGCAGGTCGAGGCACGTTCACCCGAGGTGGCCCATGGCTGAGTCGCTGGCTACCCTGCAACGGCGCTGGGCCGATCATGTGCGGGACCCAGCAATGGCCGCACCCGACGGCGTCGAGGCGGGCAGGCTGGCGGTATACCGCCGCCTGTGCATCGACAGCCTGGACACCCTGCTGGCCGGCAGCCTGCCGCGCCTGCAACAGCAGTTGGGCACGCCACGCTGGCGCGACACGGTGGAGCACTACTACGCCCGCCACGCCTGCCAGACCCCGTTGTTCCCACAGATCGCCGGCGAGTTCGCGACCTGGCTGGCAGTACAGGACACGCTGGCACTCCCGGCCTGGACAGCGGAACTGGCGCACTACGAGAGCTCGCAGCAGTCGCTGCACATTGAAGCACGTGACGCCGGGCGGTCCCTGCACCGCGTTCCCGAAGGCAGCGATGTGCTGGCGGTTTCGCCGCTGGTGCGGGTGCTGGGCTACCAGTGGCCGGTGCATGAGGACGAGGCCCTGGAGCCGGCGTTGGGCGCAGCGCCCACGCTGCTGGTGATCCAGCGCCGCGCCGATTTCAGCCTGCAGGTCGAGCAACTGTCACCGCTGGCCTACGCGCTGCTATCAGCCTTCGGTGACGACGGCGCGCCTGTGGAAGAGGCACTGCAGGTGCTGTCCGAAACACATGACGTGGCAACGGACGCATTGCGCGTGGCCTGCGTGCCCGTTCTGGGCGAGCTGTGCGCGGCGGGCGTGCTGGTTGTGCCGAACGATTGTTGAGGGTGCCGGCCAGCGGCCGGCACTACCTACTCATTGGCCGGCCAGCGGCCGGTGCTCCCCATTCCTGCTTCGAGGTCTCACCATGGCTGCTTCCAACACTTCCTTCCTGCACGGCTGGCGCCTGTTCGTGGCCGTCGCCGTGGTCCTGATCGCATTCGCGCTGGCGGCCTTCGCCCTGTATCCCGATGCAGCCGAAGGCAGCCGTGCGGCGATCCGGATCACTGCACGCACATCGTTCCTGCTGTTCCTGGCGGCGTTCACCGCATCGTCGTTCGCCAGTCTTCTGCCCGGCCCGTTCACCCGGTTCCTGCTGCGCGAACGGCGCACCGTCGGTTTGTCCTTCGCGTTCTCGCACCTGCTGCATGCCATCGCCATCACCAGTTTCGGCATCCTCAACCCGGCGTTCTGGCCAGCACGATCCGCGCTGGCCAATCTTCCGGGCACGGTGGGCTACATCGCCATCCTGGCGCTAGCCATCACCTCGCATCGGGGGATCGCCCGCCGCATGGGCCCCACTGCTTGGCGTCGCCTGCACCTGTCCGGCATGTGGATCATCGCGGCGGTGTTCACCTACTCGTACTTCAAGCGCGTGACGGGCAACTTCTGGTATGCGGTGCCGTCGGCGCTGCTGTTCACCGCCTTCGTGGTGCGCTGGATCGCCAAGCGGGCGCAGTCACTGCGCCGAAGCGCGCGTGCGCGGCCACCGCTGCGGAGTTCTCAAGGAGGCGGTTACTTGTAGAGCCGAGCCCATGCTCGGCTGCCTCTGGTTCAGCCGAGCATGGGCTCGGCTCTACAGAGGGATCCCAGCACGATCGGCATCGAATCCCCTGCGGAAAGGGATCTGCCCCACTTCAGGTCACGGCGCGCGGCGCAATGTCACCAGGGTGATCTCCGACGGCACGCCGATGCGTGCCGGGAAACCGGCCCAGAGACCCGCACCATTGCTCACGTAAAGGGTCATCCCGTCCACGTCGTAGCGGCCGGAGACGAAGCCACCATTGGCCCGCTTCACCAGTTGGTCCATGCCGATGATCTGCCCACCGTGAGTGTGCCCGGACAATTGCAGCTTCACGCCGCGCGCCGCCGCCTCTCGCGCGTTGCGCGGGCGGTGGTCAAGCAGGATCACCGGCGCAGAGGGATCGGCGCCGGCCAAGGCGGCGTCCAGATCCGGCAGCGGCAGGCCGTAGCGTGCGGCCACCGGATCGGTGACCCCGGCAATGGTCAGCGCTGCATCACCGCGTCGTACCTGCAGGTGGCTGTTCTCCAGCACCTGCATGTGCAGCGCGCGGAACGCCTGCATCCATGCCTGGTACTGCGCGTAATACTCGTGGTTGCCGGTAATGGCGACGACACCGTCCGGCGCCCGCAGATCGGCCAGAGGACGCGCGTCGTCACGACGGGCCTCGACACTGCCGTCGATCAGATCGCCGGTGATCACGATCAGATCCGGCGCCAATGCGTTGCTCTCATCCACCACCCTGCGCACCCAGTCGCCGGTCAGCAGGCGGCTGGCATGGATGTCGGTCAGCTGCAGCACGCGATAGCCGTCGAACGCCGCTGGCAGCCCGGCAACGCTCACCTCGATCTGCCGGGGCTGGGGCACTGCCATGCCCTGACTGACACCATAACCACTGACCAGCAGGGCCAGCACGCCGGCCGCCGGCCGCAAGCGCCGCGTGCGCAATGCGGCTACCGCACGTGGCCAGCGCAGCAGGCGGGACGCGAGCAGGCCCACATCCATCGCCAGCATCAGCAACGCCAACAGCAACACCGCCGTGGAGCCGGTGGCCAGCGTGGCGATGGCCAGTTTCGGAATTTCCGGCGACGCCATGGTGCCCCAGAAGGTGGCGACGATACGCAGCTGCACGGCTACGCCCACCAGCAGCAGCGACAGCACGACCTTCAGCCAAGTGGGCATGCGCTGTGGCCAGAACAGGCGCCAGGCCACATACAGGCCCATCAACAAACCGATCGTACTCAGCACTGCAACCATCCTGGAAAGAAAGTGGGCCGCCATGGTGACGGCTGCAGGCGGTGTTGTGTAGCACCGAGCCCATGCCCGGTATTTCAATCTGCAGCCGAGCATGGGCTCGGCGCTACAACAACAGGGGCGTCAAGCCATTCCGTCGAGGCGCTGCACCCGCAGGCGGGCAATGCGGCGCTTCTCCATCGCCAGCACGGTGATGCGCACACCCGCCACCTCCACCGCATCGCCGGTGTCCGGCAGCCGGCCCAGCTGCTCCAGCACGAGCCCGGAGATGGTCATGTAGTCGGCACTGCGTGGCAGCGATACGCCGGTCAGCCGCTGCAGGTCGTCCAGGGTCAGCGCACCGTCGGCCTCCCACTGGTCCTCGCCCTGCGCGACCACGCCATAGCGCTCGTCCTGGGTATCGACCAGATCGCCGGCAATCGCCGCCAGCAGATCGTTGGCGGTCACCAGGCCTTCCACGCTGCCGTACTCATCCACCGCCACCGCCAGCGGTACCGGATGCTGGCGGATCAGTTCCAGCGCCTGCAGCGCACTGGCGCTGGACAGCACGTACTGCGGCTCGCGCAGGTTGCCTTCCAGCTGCAGCGGCCTGCCCTGCAGCAGGTCGGCCAGCAGATCGCGGCTCTGCACCACGCCACGCAGGCTGTCCAGGTCACCCTCACCCACCAGCAGGCGGGTGTGCGGCGACGCCACCAGGCGCGCCACGACGTCCTCCTGCCCACGCGCCAGGTCGATCCACTGCACATCGGCGCGCACGGTCATTACGCTCGACACCGGCCGGTCGGCCAGGCCCAGCACGCTGCGGATCATTTCGTGTTCGGCAGGCTGCAGGCGCTCTTCGGCGTCCACCTGCGCGTCCAGGCCTTCATCGTCGTGGCCATTGGCCGGGCGCGCGCCGAGCATGCGCAGCACCGCATCAGCGGTGCGCTGCCGGAACGGCTGGCGACGCTCGTTGCGCTCACGGTTGAAACGCACCCACTGGTTGAAGGCTTCCACCAGGATCGAGAAGGCGATCGCCGCGTACAGATAGCCCTTCGGGATCTTGTAGCCCAGGCCTTCGGCCACCAGGCTGAAGCCGATCATCAGCAGGAAGCCCAGGCACAGCACCACCACGGTGGGATGCTTGTTGACGAAGCGGGTCAATGGCTTGCTCGCCAGCAACATCAGCGCCATTGCGATGGTCACGGCGGCATACATCACGCCCAGGTTGTCGACCATGCCGACCGCAGTGATCACCGAATCCAGCGAGAACACCGCATCGAGCACCACGATCTGCGCCACCACCATGGCGAAGCTGGCATAGACCTTCTTGCCATCTTCGTGGTGCGCGCGGCCTTCCAGCCGTTCGTGCAGCTCCATGGTGCCCTTGAACAGCAGGAACAGGCCACCGCCCAGCAGGATCAGGTCACGCCCGGAAAAGCTGTGCTCGAACAGCGTAAGCAGCGGCTCGGTCAGTTTCATGATCCAGGCCAGCGCCGCCAGCAGCACCAGCCGCATCAGCAGGGCCAGTGCCAGGCCGATCACCCGCGCGCGGTCGCGCTGGTGCGGCGGAAGCTTGTCGGCAAGGATCGCGATGAACACCAGGTTGTCGATGCCGAGCACGATCTCAAGCACGACCAGGGTTGCAAGGCCCATCCATATCGAGGGGTCAGCCAACCATTCCATTTCAGGTCCGTTTCGTCAGTAGGTAAGGGAGAAGAACAAACACTCAGTCTGCGTCCTGCGTGTGCGACGGGTCGTACCCGAGCAGGTCGCCAGGCGTGCATTGCAGCTCCCGGCAGATCGCATCCAGCGTGGAAAAGCGGATGGCGCGCGCCTTGCCGGTCTTCAGGATCGACAGGTTCGCCAGGGTGATGTCGATGCGCCCGGCCAGCTCGGACAGGGTCATGCCCCGTTCCTGCAGCACGCGGTCCAGGGTGATGACGATTGCCATCAGATGACACCGTCGAGGTCATCGCGCATCGCCGCGCCCACGGCGAAGACGCGTGCCAGCACGAACAGCATCAGCACCGCCACCAGCCCGGTGATCGACATGCCGCCGCCCACCTCCATCCAGCTGAAGTCCGGGCCCATCCAGGCCGCGTAGGCGCCGATCAGGATCGACAGCAGCTCCATCGCCAGCATCAGCCACGCCATCCGTTGCAGGCGCTGCGCATTGGCGTGGGTGAACGGCCTTTCGCGCGCCGCCGATTTCAGCAGCCGCAGCAGATGGCGCAGGAACAGCAGGCACAGCACCAGCAGCGCGACGATCGCAGCCAGCCCCAGGCAGAAGTGCAGGAACAGCGCGTTGCCGTGTGCAGCAGCGGCAGCGGCATCGTGGACGCTGTCGAGCAGCCAGCGACGGTCGTGCGCGACCAGCGGCACGGCCAGCAGTGCGGCCAGGATGCCCAGCCAGCACATCGCCCGGACGGCCTGGACGGCGGCCTGGGCCAGGGTGAACAAGCCTCGCGCGGGTCTGGCGCGGGCGGGACGAGCGGTCAAGCGGCCTCCGGCATTGGGGCGGCCTCGCCGCCCCCGGGATGGATTTATCGATAAACGATATATCACAACCTGCGTGAAAGGCTGAATCGCGGGCCTGGGCAGCCTGCGCGGCGCGGGGCCAGCGTTACCGGCTGGGTGCAGCCTGCTCCAGCATCGCTTCGCCCGGCGTCACCGAGGCCATCGCCTGCACGCCGGCCTCGGCCGCCTGCCGCGTGACCAGCCGGAAACGCACCTGCAGCTTGGCCTGCCCGGGCGTGGCCCAGCCGTACTGGATCGCCACCTGGTCCGCCGACAACGGCCCACGGCCTGGCAGCGAGCGCGCCTGCAACGGCGTCGGCGCCGCCTGCACCAACCGGGCAAAGCCCTTCTGCACGACCGCCGCGTCGGCCTTTTCGGCGTAGACCGTACACGTGCCATCGTCAGCCCAGCTGACCGCATAGCGGCCGCTGGCCAGCGGCACCATCCAGGCCACGCCCGACTGCCCCTGCAGCAACGTTGCCGCCTCGGCAGGCTGCAGCGGTGACAGCCCGTTGGATTCCATCAACGACTGCAACCGCGCCGGTGCGCCGATGTGCTGCATGCAGGCGGTATCGAACAACTCACTGAAAGGGTCCTGCGCCTGTGCGCTGGCCTTCGGTGCACGTGCAGGCTGCGCCGCCGCCAGGGCAGGCAGCAGGGCCAGGATCAGCCAGGAGGCAGGGCGCATTGGAACTCCACGGTACGGAAAACATCAGGGAGGATGGCAAAGCCCGGGCGCGGCGCGCAACGGCCGCGTTGCCGCCGGCCTCCCCGCGCCGGGATCAGGTTGTGATTTCGCCCTCGTCCTCGCCATCCCAGTAGTGGATACGGCTGGCGCGCACATGGATCAGTACCAGTCCCGGTGTATCCACTCCCTGTTCGAACCACCGTTCCAGGTCCTTCACCCAGTGCTCGCGCATCGTGGCCCGATCGCGCACCAGCGCCGCCCTTCCCTGCACGTGCACGAACAGCGGCGGCTTGCCCAGCAGCGACTTGCTGCCGGAGAAACCCAGTGCGACGGTGGGGTCAGCCTCGATCTCGCGCACCATGTCGGTGTCTTCCATGGTGAAGAACCAGCTGTCACCGTCATAGTCCACGTCACCGTTGTTGCTCATGGGGCGACCGGCAATTTCTCCACCGGCGCGGGTCTGCAGCATCGTGAAATCGATGCCGGCCATTTTCTTGGCAAGTTCTGGGAGGGTGAGCTGGGTCACGGCGCGGTCCTTGATCGGAGGGACGCCCAGCGTCTGCGCAGAGCGGTGACCGGAAAGTGCATGAGCACTTGCGGCCTCTTCACGGGAAACGAGATACGGCGCATGGTCCATGCGTGACGCACTCCACACCACCATGCTTACGTTAAAGGCAGATAGAGGAACGCCCCTGCGGAGCACTACACCCAGCTAACAGGGGCGTGCCCGAGAATCGCGCAACCCCGTGGCACGACCGGCATGGCAGCCGGCGTGCACGCGGCGACTCCTCCCCCAACCGCACGGCCTCCACATGGATCTGTTCGCCTGGCTCGCGTTCGGCTGCTACCTGTTGGCGTTCTTCATTGTCTCGCTGTTTGCTGCGGCCTATCTGAAACGTTCCGACTTCATGCCCTACCACGCGCAGGCCGTGGGCATGTCGTGGGCGGAGATCGAACCGCGCATGCAGGTGCTGCTGATGGCACTCATCCGCGTGGTCGGCGCCGGGTGGATCGCACTGGCCGGTGCCGGCGTGATGCTGGCCTGGTTGATCTTCTTCGGTGGTCACTTCGCGCTGCCACAGCTGCTGGCGTTCCAGTTGTTCTGCCTGGTCGCCACCGCGCCCCCGGTGCTGGTCGCCTCCGGCGTGCGGCGACGCACCGGTGCGCGTACACCGGTGCCCGCCGGCGCCGCGGTGGTGCTGCTGTCGGTCATCGGATTCGTGCTGGCCCTGTTGACACTGTCCTGATGCGTGCTCCCTCATCTCCCTCCATCGAGGCTCCCATGAATCCCGAATCGATCTTCTACCGCGTGGTCAACGGTGATCTGCCGCCCTCCCAGGCGGGCACCCTGCTCGGCTGGCGATTCGTCGACTACGACGATGCACTGCGTCGCATCCAGGTCGAGTTCGACGCCGGGACGGTGCTCACCAATCCGATGGGCAACGTGCAGGGCGGATTCCTGTCAGCGATGCTGGACGACTGCATGGGGCCGGCGATCTACGCCACCCTGCCAGCCAACCGCATCGCGGTCACGGTGGAATCCAAGACCAGTTTCGTCAACCCGGCACGGCCGGGGCGGATCATCGGCTGGGGCGAAGTCGAGCACAGCAAGGGCAGCATCGCCTTCACCCGTGGCTGGCTGACTGACCCGGCCGGCAAGGTACTGGCCACCGCCAGCGCCACCTTCCGGGTGGGTGCGCTGCGCTGGCGCGGTCTCTCGGTGCCGCGTCCCATCGCGAGGCGGATGATCGCGCGCACGCTGCGGCGCGTGCATGCGCGCATCGGCTGATGCGTGTCCTCAACGTGCGTTGCGGCCGCCGCCGGCCACCCGCACGCGGTCGCGGCCCTGCGCCTTGGCCCGGTACATGGCCGCGTCGGCGGCACGCAGCAGGGTGGGCCAGCCCAGCGCATCGGTGCCCCCCTCGGCTACGCCGAAGCTGGCAGTGACCCGCAGTACGTTGCCTCCGGCCAGTGCGATGTCCAGCTGCCGCATGGCCACGCGCAGCGACTCGGCCAACTGGCGGCCGCCGGCCAGATCGCCGTCGGCGAGCAGCACCAGGAATTCCTCGCCACCGTAGCGGGCGATGCTGTCGCTGCGGCGCAGGTGGCGCTGCAGCAGCTGTGCCACCTGCACCAGCACCTGGTCGCCAGCAGCATGCCCATGGCCATCGTTGATGGCCTTGAAGCGATCGATGTCAAGCAGGATCACCACCGCGCTGGTGCCACCGTCGGCATGGCGCTGCTGCACCCTCTGGTCCAGCGCGCGCCGGTTCAACAACCCGGTCAGTTCATCGGTGCCGGCCAGCTGGCGCAGCTCGCTGGTCAACGCCGAGCGCTCGCGCGACTTCTCGCGCAGCACTTCGATGGCATCGAACAGGCGCTGCATCTCGGCCAGCGGGTGGGTCACGTGCTGTTCCGGGCCGGGCGCTTCCGAGGCGATCTGGATCACCTGCTTCTGTGCCTGCAGCAGCGGCCGCAGGATCTGCAGATGGGCAATGCGCAGCGCCACGCCCAGCACCACCAGCGTGCCAAGCACGGTCGCCACCAGCACCACCAGGCGCGTCGCTTCGCGGTTGCGGGTGCGCTCGAAACGGGCGATGGACACGCTCAGGTAACCGTCACGCAGCGCTTCCAGCGACCGCAGGGTCGGTACGTAGCGCGCGGTGAACTCTGCGGCGGTCCACGGCGGCGGCACGCCACGCCGTCCATCTTCGATCAGCTGTTCGATCATCGGCAGCGATTCGCCGAAGAACTGCCGGCGTGCCATGCCCCAATGCCAGGACAGCGTCGGATCGCTGCGGAACACGGCTTCATGGCTGCCTGCCAGCCGCCACAGTTCCAGCAGGCGGCCTTCGGTCTGCAATGCCGCCCGCACCTGTTCGTCACGCCAGGCCCCCGGTACCGCCACCGGCGCCATCACGTTCGAGGCCAGGCGGCCGCCATGCTCGCGCAGGTCGATCAGCACCTGGCCCTGCATCGCCGGGATCGCCGCTTCGCGGTCGGCACTGACCAGCACGCTGATCTGCGCCGAGGTCAGCACGTGCAGGCGATCGACCACGGCGAACATGCTGCTGATCGCGCGCTCCACGTCTTCCACCCGGCGCATCTCGTGCGGCTGTGCCGCCACCTGGTCCACCGCGGCCCGCGCCGACTGCAGGCGACGTTGCACGTCGGCCAGCAGCCCATGTTCGTCGACCACGCCCGGATCGGCCTTGAACACGGTGTCCAGTTGCAGCAGGACGGTGTCGGCCCGCTTGCGCGCAACCGCTAGCTGCGCGGCCAGCCGCGCCTGTTCGGCCGCATCGGCCGTATTGGCTCCCAGCAGGCTGTTGGCGGGGCCGCGCTCGGCCGACACCCGGTTGGCCAGGTCGAAGGTCTGCTGCAGCCGGCGCAGGCTGACCAGGTTGTCCTCGGCGGCGGTGAAGCGCAGCGTGCCCTGCACCAGTGCGATGGCCATCAGCGGCAGCGTACAGACTACGAACAGCCCGGCCAGGATCCAGACCCAGGTCCGCAATCCGATGGGCGACGCCTTGCGGGCCATGCACATTTCCCCTGTCGTGCGGAACACTGTAGCGGCCGCCTGCACAGGCGCCAAGCCGCTAACGGGCCAACCGTGGCCGTGGGTACACCGTGCGCGCCGCGAACGCACCGACAAGACCGCGCGGACGCTCGAATCGGGACAAATACGTCATGCCCCGCCGCGTCAGATCCAGCGCTGGTCGACCAGTTCGCGCTTCACGTAGGCATAGAACACCGGCGCGGCGACCAGGCCCGGCAGGCCGAAGGCCGCCTCCATCACCAGCATGGCCAGCAGCAGCTCCCAGGCCCGCGCCTGGATTTCGCCACCGACAATGCGCGCGTTGAGGAAGTACTCCAGCTTGTGGATCACGATCAGGTACAGCAGCGCCGCCACCGCCACGTAGAACGAGACCGACAGTGCGACGATGGTGATGATCGTGTTGGAGATGATGTTGCCCACCACCGGCAGCAGGCCGGCCAGGAAGGTGATCAGCACCAGGGTCTTGGACAGCGGCAGGTGCACGCCGAACAACGGCAGCACGCCCAGCAGGAAGATCGCGGTGAACACGGTGTTCAGCAGCGAGATCTTCACCTGCGCGAACACCACCTGGCGGAACGCGGTGGCCAGGCGGCTGGTGCGCCCGATCAGCTCCTGCGCCAGCGGACCCATCTTCGGCAGCGGCAGTTCGTCATACAGTGCGATCATCGCACCCAGCACCATGCCGATCAGCACGCGCACACCCACCTGGACCACCGAGGTACCGGCCACGCCCAGCTGGCGCTGATGCTCGGCGGCCCAGTCGTTCAGCGCCGCGCGCAGCGCCGGCATGTCCTCGGGGATGTAGGGTTGCAGCAGCGCCGGCACCTGGTGCCGCGAGGTGTTGAGGATCTCCATCAGGCGCGCCAGCAATGCGTCCGGGCCGCCGGTCTCGTTGCGGAAGAACGAGGCCACGCCGATCCCGGCCAGCACCAGCGCACTGATGATGATCGCCGACAGCACGATCACGGCGATCGCCCGTGCGCGTCCCGGCGGCAGCCTGCCTTCCACGGTGGAAGCCAGCAGGTGGGTCAGCTGGAACACCAGCAGGCCGGACAGAAGGGTGACCACCAGGCCCAGTTTCAGCGCCAGCCACATGCCCAGCAGCATCATCAGCCACGCCGCGATCCTTGGAATGGGGGGCTTGGGCTGGGCAACGAGAGCGTCTTGCATGGGAGCGCGTCCGGGCGGGGTGGCCCATGGTAGAGGATTGGCGTGCTGATTCCGCGTGCAGGATGAATGGGCATTTCATCCTCGTTCGGCGGCAGCCGTGCCGTCCCCACGCGCGCTCACTCGCCGCAGCTGGCGGTGTTCTTGCCCTGGCGCTTGGCGTGGTACAGCGCGCGGTCGGCCAGTGCCAACCAGTCCTCGACACTGCCGCCACGCGGCGTGGCCGCAATGCCGATACTGACGCTGAATTCCACACCCGGCGTGGCCTGCCGCGCGGCCTCGAGCAGGTGCAGGCGCACCCGCTCGGCCACGTGCATCGCGTCAACAGGCGTACAGTCGCGCAGCAGCACGACGAACTCATCGCCCCCGAGCCGCGCGGGCGTATCACCGGGCCGGGCAACGGTGCGCAATGTCGCCGCGATATGCCGCAGCACCTCGTCACCGGCGCGGTGGCCATGCGAGTCATTGATGCGCTTGAAGTCGTCCACATCGAGCATCAGCAGGCAGGCAAACCCGCCCTGGCCCTGTGCCCGGTCCAGCGCCTGCTGCGCACGCAGGATCAGGAAGCCACGATTGGCCAGTTCGACCAGCGGGTCCATCCGGCTGAGACGTTGCAGCTGGCGGTTCTGCGATTTGACCCGGCGCGCCAGCTGCCAGCTGAGAATGCTCAGGCCGATGCCATACACGAACAGGAACGGGACACTCAGCACGATCGTGCGCTGCGAGGTGACCGGCTGGTAAGGGAAGCCGAGCGCCCACCAGGTGAGCGCGAAGCCCAGCATCAGGGCCAGCGTGGCGCGCATCGCCAGGCGAACGCCACCGGCAGCGATCTTGTCGGCCACCAGCAGTGCGGCGAACAGTGCACTGGGCACCGCGCTCAACGCCATGAAGGCGATCCAGCCACCACCGAAAAAGGAGTCGGCCACCATGCAGCGGAACTGGACGAGCGCGGGCTGGCCGGAGCGCTGGGTCAGCATCAATGCCAGCGCAGGCCACGCCAGCGCGTTGAGCAGCAGCAGGACCCACGCCAGCGGCCCATCGTGGCGCTCGAGGATGATCGAAGCGATGGGGATTGCCCCCAGTCCATTGCCGACGAAACGCATCCAGCCGATGCGACGTGCCGCGCCAATGCCTTCGACCGCGCCTTCCGCCGAATCGGTGAAGAATGGCATTGCCCCCCCCTTGCGCGATCGCACCTGCTGCCACGGCCCTTGCCGGGCTGCCTGCGATGAGTCTGACAGCTTTGCGTCAATTCGGGATCAAGGTCGCGGCACGACGCGCGGGCCGGCCGCCCTGCTCCGACTGCCCTGCCTCGCCTGCGCTACCACCGAGGCGCCGCTGTCGAACCGCGCAGCATGAAGCTGAACTCCAGCGTCTGCTGAAGCGGTACATCGACCTGTTCGATGATGGCGAGCAGCAGGTTGACCGCGCGCTCGCCGATTTCACGCATCGGCTGCCGGATGGTCGTCAGCGGCGGGGTGAGATAACGCGAAGAGGCCAGGTCGTCGAAGCCGACGATGGAGAGCGCTTCCGGAACGCGGATGCCCCGGTCGCGACAGGCCGCCAGTGCCCCCAGTGCCATCTGGTCGCTGAAGCAGAACACCGCGGTCGGCACGGGCGTGCCGTCCAGCAGCGCCATCACCGCCGCATGCCCGGACTCAACGGAAAAGTCCCCGGGCACGATGCTCAGCTGGCGCAGGCGACCCCGCGCCTTGCCGGCGGCCCGGACCCCTTCCAGCCGCTGCTGGTGCAGGGGGTTGTCAGGTGGCCCGCCGACCACGGCGATCTGTTCGTGCCCCAGGCCGTACAGGTGCTCCATCACCGCGCGTGCGGCGGCCGCGTTGTCGATATGGACGCTGGGGATGCCCAGTGCGGGGTCGAACTCACATCCATTGACCACCGGCGCAGCTGCACCGCGCTGCTCGACGATTTCGCGCGCGGTCGGTGGCAGGCGATGGCCCAGCACGATCATGCCGTCGGCCTCGTTGCGCCGGAGCATCTGTGCGTAGCGCTCCTCACGATCGGGTTGATGCTGGGTATCGCCCAGCAGAACCGCGTAGCCGACCGCCTGCGCGGCCTCCTCCGCACCCTGCAGGATCTGTGCGAAGAACGGATTGGCGATGTCCGGGACGGTGACCAGGATCTTGCCGCTGCGCTGGGTCTTGAGCGTGCGGGCCACCGTGTTGGGCACATAGCCCAATGCGGCGGCGGCCTGCTCGATGCGCGCACGGGTGGCCGGCAGCACCTTGTCCGGCCGGGAAAGCGCCCGTGACACCGTGCCTGCGGAGACGCCGACGTGCCTGGCGATGTCGTAGATGGTGGCCATGGCGTTAGTTCTCCTGTCCGCTGTGCAGTGCACAACAGGTCCTGCGTGCGCCCCTGCTAGGATAATGCAATCGATTGCATCGAAAGCGAATCACGTTGAAGACGCTCAAGGGTCCAGCGCTGTTCCTGGCGCAGTTCATCGGCGACACAGCTCCTTTTGATCGGCTGGACACGCTGGCCGGGTGGGCCGCGGGTCTGGGCTATTCTGGCGTACAAGTTCCCACCTCCGCGCCCCACCTGTTCGATCTGGCCGAGGCGGCGCGCAGCCAGGCGTACTGCGACGATGTTGCCGGCATGCTGGCCGGGCACGGCCTGCAGATCACCGAACTGTCGACGCATCTGCAGGGGCAGCTGGTCGCGGTCCATCCCGCCTACGACAGCCTGTTCGACGGATTCGCACCCGTAGACGTGCGCGGCAACCCGCCCGCGCGCCAGGCTTGGGCCGTGGAGCAGCTGCGGCTCGCCGCGCAGGCCAGCCAGCGCCTGGGGCTGACCGCGCACGCCACGTTCTCCGGTGCGCTGGCCTGGCCCTACTTCTATCCGTGGCCGCAGCGCCCGCCGGGCCTGGTGGAAGAAGCCTTCGCCGAACTCGGCCGCCGCTGGCGCCCGATCCTGGATGTGTTCGATGCCTGCGGCGTGGACCTGTGCTTCGAGATCCACCCGGGCGAGGACCTGCATGACGGTGCGACATTCGAGCGCTTCCTCGATGAGGTCGACCATCATCCCCGCGCGAAGATCCTGTACGACCCCAGCCACCTGCTGCTGCAGCAGATGGATTACCTCGGTTTCATCGACCGTTACCACGCCCGCATCGGCATCTTCCACGTCAAGGACGCGGAGTATCGCCCCAGCGTGCGCAGCGGCGTGTATGGCGGCTACCAGGACTGGATCGATCGTCCGGGCCGGTTCCGCTCACCCGGTGACGGCCAGATCGACTTCAAGGCGATCTTCTCGAAGTTCGCCCAGTACGACTTCCCCGGCTGGGCGGTGCTGGAGTGGGAGTGCTGCCTGAAACACCCGGAGGACGGCGCGCGCGAGGGTGCCGCCTTCATCCGCGATCACATCATCCATGTAACCGAACGCGCCTTCGACGACTTTGCCGGGAGCGCCACGGACGCTGGATCACTGCGCCGCATGCTGGGAATCTGAGCCACGACCGCCCCGGGAGGGCAAGCCATGACGCACGCCATGTCGCGCCTGGGCGCGATGATGTTTCTGCAGTTCTTCATCTGGGGGGCGTGGTTCGTCACCCTGGGCACCTACCTGGTACAGGGCCCGCTGCAGGCCAGCGCAAGCCAGGTGGCAACGGCGTTTCTCAGCCAGTCCATCGGTGCCATCGTGGCACCGTTCCTGGTCGGCCTGATCGCAGACCGCTATTTCGCGGCGCAGCGCATCCTGGCGGTGCTGCACCTGGCCGGCGCGGTGCTGATGTGGCTGGCGTCCACCGCCACCAGCTTCAGCGTGTTTTCCGCGTGCGTCATGGGCTACATGCTCCTGTTCATGCCGACGCTGGCACTGGCCAACAGCGTCGCCATGCGGCACATGCAATCGCCGGAGAAGCAGTTCCCGCTGGTACGCGTGGCCGGCAGCGTCGGCTGGATCGTTGCAGGCGTGCTGATCGGCTGGCTGGGCTGGGAACAGGCGCATCGGCTTGAACTGACCTTCCGCATGGCCGCATTGGCATCGCTGGTGCTGGGCCTGTATGCGTTCACCCTGCCGCACACGCCGCCACTGGCGCAGCAGCGCGATGCCGGGCTGGGACAGATCCTGGGGCTGGATTCACTGCGGTTGCTGAAGTCGCGCGCCTACCTGGTGTTCTTCCTGGCCTCCATCGCCATCTGCATCCCGTTGTCGTTCTACTACAACTTCACCAATCCGTATCTCAACGACCTGGGCGTGCAGGGCGCGGCCGGCCTGCAGTCGCTGGGCCAGGTGTCCGAAGTGCTGCTGATGCTGGCCATGCCGTTCCTGTTCGTGCGGCTGGGGGTGAAGACCATGCTGGCGGTCGGCATGGCAGCCTGGGTCGTGCGCTACGCGCTGTTCGCCTTCGGCGATGCGGGCAGTGGCTTCTCCCTGCTTGTGATCGGCATCGTACTGCATGGCATCTGCTACGACTTCTTCTTCGTCACCGGCCAGATCTACACCGATGCCCACGCCGGCCCCGCCGCGCGCAGCAGCGCGCAGGGCTTCATCACCCTGGCCACCTATGGCGTGGGCATGCTGATCGGCACCTTCCTGTCCGGCGCGGTAGTGGAGCACTTCACCACCGAGGCCGGCCCCGATTGGCAGCAGATCTGGCTGTTCCCGGCCGGCGTTGCACTGGTGGTGCTGATCGCCTTCCTGCTGCTGTTCCGCGACCGCCCGGTAGCGGCGGCCGCGTCGTCCACACCCTGAGGAGACCGGCCGATGCCCCTGCTTGGAATCGCCATCGTTGGTACCGGCATGATCGGCGCGGTGCATCGCCGCGCGGCACTGCTGGCTGGCGCCGAGGTGCGCGGCGTGGCCGCCTCGTCGCCGCAGCGCGCGCGCGAGGTGGCGCATGCGTGGAATGTCCCGCGCGCCTATCGCGATATCGAGGACGTCGTCGCTGATCCCCAGGTACAGGTCGTGCACATCTGCACGCCCAACCACCTGCACCGCGCGATGGCGCAGGCCGCACTGGACGCCGGCAAGCACGTGATCTGCGAGAAACCGTTGGCGACGACGCTGGACGATGCGCAGGCGCTGGCGGCGCTGGCCGCCTCGACCGGACTGGTCGCCACCGTCCCCTTCGTCTACCGCTACCACCCGGTGGTCCGCGAGGCACGCGCACGCATCGCGCAGGGCGATCTGGGGCCACTGCACCTGATCCATGGCAGCTACCTGCAGGACTGGCTGCTGGACCCGGCCAGCAACAACTGGCGGGTTGACCCTGCACTGGGTGGCACATCGCGCGTGTTCGCTGACATCGGGTCGCACTGGTGCGACCTGGTTGAATGGGTCAGCGGCGAGTGCTTCGCCGAAGTGAACGCGGCGTTTGCCACGGTGATCCCCGAGCGCAGCGCAACCACCTCCCAGAGTTTCAGCACGCCGGCGACAGACGGCGCAAAGCAAGCGGTCGAGAGCGAGGACGTGGCCGCAGCGATGTTCAGGACCGGCGCGGGCACGCTGGCGTCATTGACGGTCAGCCAGGTCTCGGCCGGACGCCACAACCGGCTCTGGTTCGAGATCGACGGCGCCAACGCCAGCGTGGCGTTCAACCAGGAGGATGCCGAGCGGCTGTGGATCGGCCTGCCCGAGCAGCGCGAGGAAATCTTCGTGCGCGGCCCGGGCGCCGGCAATGCCGAACAACGCCGGTTGTCGCCGCTGCCAGCGGGGCACGCACAAGGCTACGCGCAGTGCTTCGAAGCGTTCGTGGCCGACACCTATCGCGCCATTGAAGGCGAGCGGCCGCAGGGCCTGCCCACCTTCGAAGACGGCCTGCGCTCGGCGCGGATCGTTGATCGTGTCATTGCATCGGCCAGGTCACGCACCTGGACCACCATCGGTTGAATCCCGGGAGGATCTGTTGATGAACATCCCTGTCCGTAGAACTGCAACCCTCGTCCTGCTGCTGCTTGCAGTCCTGCCCGCCTTCGCAGGAAACACAGCCGGTGCGCAGAAGCCCATCGCCGTGCAGATGTACACGCTGCGCAACGCCGGCCCGCTTGACCAGCAGCTGAAGATCGTCCACGACGCGGGCGTGCGTGCGGTGGAGACCGTCGGTACGCAGAATGCAAGCGCTGCGGAGCTGAAACAGTTGCTGGACCGTTACTCGATCAAAGCGGTTTCGTCGCACGTTCAGCTGGCCGAGCTGCGCGACAACCTGGATGCCGTGGTGGCCTTCAACCGCTCGATTGGCAACAGCACGCTGGTGGTGCCCTATCTGGACCAGAAGGACCGTCCGCGCGATGCCGCCGGCTGGACCGCGTTGGGCCGGCAGCTGGGCCGGATTGCCAGGCAGGTGCGCGGCAAGGGGATGCAGCTGGCCTATCACAACCACGACTTCGAGCTGGTCGACTTCAATGGCAGGACCGGACTGGAGCTGCTGTTCGACGCCGCCGGCCCCGAGCTGCAGACCGAACTGGACCTGGCCTGGGTCGCGCGCGCGGGCCTGGACCCGGCCGTGATGCTTGGCAAGTTCCGCGGCCACATATTTGCGGTACACGCCAAGGACAATGCGCCCAAGGGCCAGGCCGAAGACGAAGGTGGATTCGCTGCGGTCGGCCAGGGCGTGCTGGACTGGGACGCGATCCTGCCGGCCGCCGCCACCGCTGGCGTGCACTGGTACATCGTCGAACACGACCAGCCACGCGACCCGGCCAAGGTCATCCAGGCCGGCGCGGACTACCTGCGTGAACACCTGACCACCAACCTGCCCACCCGTGCCCACCGCTGACGCATCAAGGAGCCCCACATGAAAATGATCCTGGCAGTGGCCGTGGCCCTGGGCGGCATGAACGTTGCGACGGCAGCGTGGGCCAAGGACGACCCGGCCGCCGGCGCGAAACTCTACGCCCAGCACTGCACCGCCTGCCACGGTGCTGAACGCACCGGTGTACCGCCGACGTTCCCGGCGCTCACCGATGTCGGCAAGCGGCTGCAGCCCGCCCAGGTCAAGGACAGGATCAGGAAGGGCGGCGGTCTGATGCCCCCCTTCCCGCAGCTGTCACAGCAGGAGATCGATGACATCGCCAGCTACCTGGCGAAGTAGCGGGTGGGCGCTACAGCTCGCGCACCCAGATGTTGCGGTAGCTGACCTTGGAGTCATGTTCCTGCAGATACAGCGGCGCGCACCCATGCGGTGCGTACGAAGGCGCACCGATGTATTCGGTCCTGCCCGCCAGCACGGTGTCGTCTTGTACCAGCACGCCGTTGTGCAGCACGGTGATCCGTGCGGGCGACGTCAGGCCGCCGCCCGGCGAGAAGCGCGGGGCCTTCCAGAGGATGTCGTAGACCTGCCACTGGCCCGGTGCGCGCGAGGCGTTCACCCGTGGCATGGCCTGCTTGTAGATCGAACCCGCCTGGCCATTGGCGTAGGTCGGGTTGTGGTAGCTGTCGAGTACCTGCAACTCATACAGTCCCTGCAGGAAGATCCCGCTGTTGCCCCGGTTCTGGCCGTCGAAGCCCTTCGTTTCGGTGGGCGTACGCCATTCGACATGCAGCTGGACATCGCAGAAGGGTTGCCGGGTACGGATGCCCTTGCTGCCCGGAACAACCGTCATGGCGCCTCCGGCAACCTTCCAGGGCACGCGGCCACCCTGCTCCGATTCCCACGCGGAGAGATCCTTGCCATCGAACAGCACGATCGCATCGGACGGTGCCTTGCCGGGTGGCGTTGCCACGGTCGCGGGCACAGGGGTCCACACTTCCGTCTTCTTCGGGTCACGCACAGCGTCGGCACTGTCCTGTGCGAACGCAGATGCAGCGGCCAGCAGGCCGGCGGTGATCAACGCAGGGCGGATCATCAGGTTGGTGTCCATCAGCTGGTCCCCCAGGCAGGTGTGCCGGGGACATAGGCGAGGTCACCGTCGTAGCGCCCCGGCACGGCGACGTACTGCAGCACCCCGGTCGCACCGACCTTGGAGGTGAAGAAGCCGAAGATGGCCAGCTGCTTGATCATCGTGAAGTAATGCGGCATGGCTTCGCCCTCTTCGGGCGTTCCGGTCTCGGTCACGTCTGCATTGCGCGCCTTGGCTTCGGCATCCAGTGTACGCAGCAATCCGGTACGCGCCTCCGGCGTGAGCGACACGAAGCGGCCACCGGCGCGCTTGTCGATGTCCGCCAGCCCGGCGCGGAACACCGCCTGCTGCCTGGCGGTGTAGCAGTCGCTGACGAACGTCGCCATGAACGCACCGGCGCCCGCGTCCTTCGCCCCGGGTGTCCGGGTCCGCGGCAGGATGGTCTCGGCGATCTCGTCCAGCGTGCTGATTTCGGCATCGGAGAACGCGGCCATCGCCCCGGCCGCTGGCGCTTTGCCCTGCACCAGCACAGGCAGGCCGACCATGGCCGCACCGGTGGCGGCGACGATCATCTTCAGCAGTTCGCGGCGATCCATCACAGGTTCCCCGCTTTCAGTTCGCGTACCGCGTGGTCGGCCGCGCGCGCGGTCAGCGCCATGTAGGTCAGCGACGGATTCACGCAGGCGCTGGAGGTCATGCAGGCACCGTCGGTGACGTACACATTGGGGGCATCCCAGACCTGGTTGTGCGCGTTCAATACCGAGCTCTTCCGGTCCCGTCCCATACGCGCAGTCCCCATCTCATGGATGCCCTTGCCCGGGGCGTAGTCGTTGTCGTGCATCTTCACGTCCTTGACCCCGGCCGCCTCCAGCATCTCGGCGGCATCGGCGGCCATGTCCTTGCGCATCGCCAGTTCGTTGGCGCGCATGGACACGTCCATCGCCAGCACCGGCAGCCCCCACTTGTCCTTGCGCTCGCGGTCCAGGCGGATCGTGTTGTCGTGGTGCGGCAGCATCTCACCGAACCCGGTCATGCCGATGCGCCAGTCACCGGGCACGGTCAGCGCTTCCTTCAGGTCGGCACCGATGTTCAGCTCGGCGATCTCGCGCGACCAGCCGGTGCGGCTGGCACCGCCCTGGTAGCCGAATCCGCGCAGGTAGCCACGCTTGTCGGCGGCGACATTGCGGAACCGCGGAATGTAGAAGCCGCACGGACGGCGGCCGAAGTAGTACTTGTCTTCGTAGCCCTCGACCCGGCCCGAGGCGCCTGCACCGAAATGATGGTCCATCACGTTGTGCCCCAGCTCGCCCGACGAAGAACCCAGCCCCCCCTCCCAGACATCGGTGGCCGAGTTCATCAGCAGCCAGGTCGAGTTGAAGGACGATGCGTTGAGGAAGATGACCTTGGCCGTGTACTGATAGGTCTGCCCGGTCTCGGCGTCGATGACCTCCACGCCACGCGCGCGCTTGCGATCCTTGTCGTAGAGCACTTCCTTGACGATCGAGAACGGGCGCAGGGTCAGGTTGCCGGTTTTCATCGCCGCTGGCAGCGTCGCCGCCTGGGTCGAGAAGTAGGCACCGAAGGGACAGCCCAGAATGCACTTGTTGCGATACTGGCAGTTCACGCGCCCCTGCTCGGGCATCGGCTGGGTGATGTTGGCCGTGCGCGAGTGGATCATGTGCCGCGTGCCGCCAAAGGCCTTCTTGATCCGCGCGGCCACGTCCTTCTCGACGATGTTCAACGGGATAGGCGGCAGGAACTCACCATCCGGCAGCACGTCCAGTCCCTCGCGCGTGCCGGCGATGCCGGCGAACTTTTCCACATGGGCGTACCACGGCGCGATGTCGGCATAGCGGATCGGCCAATCGGTGGCGATGCCCTCCTTGAGGTTCGCCTCGAAATCCAGGTCGGAGAAGCGGTAGCTCTGACGGCCCCACAACAGCGAACGGCCACCGACGTGGTAGCCGCGGAACCAGTCGAAACGCTTGGTTTCGATGTAGGGTGAGTCCTGCTCGTTGGCCCACATTCCTTCCAGGTTCTCGGCGAGGCCGTAGTCGCGCATCAGCACCGGAAAAGCGGCCTTCATCGCCTGCGTCGGCCGGTTGCGATGCGGGAAGTCCCACGCTTCCTTCATCGCATTGACGTAGTCCTTGACGTGCTCGATGTTGCGCCCGCGTTCCAGCATCAGGACCTTCAGGCCCTTCTCGGTCAGCTCCTTCGCTGCCCAGCCGCCACTGATTCCCGAGCCAACAACAATGGCGTCGTAGTGATTATCTGCCATGGGTCTCTCACCTGGGTGGATATCGTTTCAGACGTCGCAGAGGCGGATCGCCTCGCGCAATGAAGCAACGGGATCGGGCGCGGCAGGCATGAACTCCTGCGCCAGATACCCCTTGAAACCGGTGTCGCGGATCGCGCGGCAGATGGCCGGATAGTTGAGCTCCTGCTGGTCTCCGATCTCGTTCCGGCCGGGCACGCCTGCGGTGTGGTAGTGCTTGAAACAGGCATGGTGTTTTCCGATGGTGGCGATGATGTCGCCCTCCATGATCTGCATGTGGTAGATGTCGTAGAGCAGGCCGAAATTGTCCGAGCCGAGCCGCTGGCACAGCTCCACGCCCCATGCGGAGTGGTCGCACAGGTAGTCGCGATGGTCGACCCTGGAGTTCAGCAGTTCCATCACCAGCACGACGCCGCGCTTCTCGGCATACCCGAGGACGCGCTTGAGGCCGGCCTCGGCATTGGCCATGCCGTCGTGGGGGTCCATGCCATTGCGGTTGCCGGAGAAGCAGATGAGGTTGCGGTAGCCGGCATCGGCGACCAGGTCGATGTGCCGCGTGTAGCGCTCCACCAGCTGGTCGTGGAACTCGCGGCCGGCGAAACCCTTGGTCAGGCCCAGCTCCGCGCCGTTGCACATCGAGCTGTAGACGCCGTGGGCCTTCAGCGTGGGCCAGTGTTCGGGACCGACCAGGTCGATCGCGGCGAAACCGATGTCCTTCACCGTCGCGCAGAGCTGGGCAACCGACAGCTGCGGGAAGGTCCAACGGGCGACGGCCTGCTTCAGGTTTCCTTTGAGGGGGGCATCGGCGGCGAATGCAGGGAGCACACCTGCAGCCCCCAGGCCAATGCCGCCGGCAACCGCAAGACGTAGCGCGTCGCGTCGCGTGATGCCCATCGCCGGGGCCGGTCTGATCGAATGGATGGACATCCACCTGCCGGCCTCCCAACCGACATCAAAAACTGAGGATTCACTGCAATGCAATCGATTGCACCATAGGGGAGGAATTTGTGTGTTTGCAAGTCGCAGTGCACGAAAATCAATGCTGCGAGGCACAACTCCGCAGCCGACCTGGAAAACAAAAGCCCCGCGTGAGCGAGGCTTTCCTTCTGGCGGTGGAAGCAGGACGACGCCTGTTGGCTACAGCGTCGAAATCGTGCCGCCGTCGATCCGATACTCCGTTCCGGCAATCGACGCCGACCGGGGAGACGCCAGGAACACAATCAGATCGGCCACCTCCTGCGGTGCCGCGGGCCGTCCCACCGGGATCCCGCCGAGCCAGTCCATGACCAGCCTCTTGCCACCTTCATAATCGGTTCCCGCTTCTGCCGCGATCCGCTCTGCAAATTCCCGGGATGCTTCTGTCTCGATCCAGCCCGGCGCTACGCTCAACACCCGCACGCCCTTGGGAGTGACCTCTCGTGAAAGCGACTTGCTGTAGGTCGTGAGTGCCGCTTTGGCGGCGGCATACGCGGTGGTGGACTCCGGCAGAGGCAGCATGCGCTGGATCGAACTGACGTGGATGATCACGCCAGCGCGCTGCGCGAGCATGGATGGCAGCAAGGCACGATCCACACGGACCGCCGGCATCAGATTCAGGTTCAGCTCGGCAAGCCAGTGCGCATCACTGATCGCTGCGAAGCCGCCGCCAGGTGTCTTTGATCCCCCCAGCACATTGACCAGGATGTCTGCGCCGCCCCATGCCTGCAGCACGGCGTGGGCGAAAATGCCGGTGCCCTCGGCCGTCGACAGATCGGCGGCTACGTAGGCGACTCCTTCCACCGGGCGTGCCGGCAGGCTGCGCGCCGACGTCATCACCCTGGCCCCGGCCTCGGCAAGGGTCCTGACCACGGCCGCCCCCACACCGGCCGTGCCGCCGGTCACCACGGCCCGCAGGCCACCGAGTTGAAGATCGAAGCTCATGCGGTGATCTCCAGCGATGCGATCAGGCCCCGTTCCAGTTCGAAACGGTAGCTCAGCAGAATCGGACTGCCGGGGAAGTTGCCGCTCACGATGGCACGGACAACGTGGTGTTTCCCCTGCCGTTCGATGGCGCTGGGCACGCTGGTGGCGCTGTATTTGGCGGATGCCTCGGCCAGGAAGGCTTTGATGGCGTCGACGCCGACGAGGGTGTGCCCGTCGTCCTTCAGCACAGCCTGGGCGGCAAAACAACGCGCCAGCACTTCGGGGTCATGTTCGGCCGCGAAGTACGCGGCGATGGGTTCTGGGAGAGTCAACGCATTCATTCCTGGCTCCTGCAGTGGTGAGGCGCTCAGGATGTGCACGCAGGTCGGTTAAGTGAATGCCCTATAATCCGAATGGGTTATGTCAAGAATCTTACATAATGCGCGGATCCGAGTTCGCTGAACTGAAGGCCTTCGTGGCGGTCGTGGAACGTCAGAGCTTCGCGCGGGCGGCGGAACATCTGGGGGTATCGCCCTCGGCCCTGAGCCAGACCATCCGTCAACTGGAAGGCCGTCTCGGCACCCGCCTTCTGAATCGCACAACACGAAGCGTGGCACCCTCGGCAAGTGGCGGACGACTGTACGCGCGCATCGCGCCGCTGTTCCAGGAGTTGGCGGTAGCAGTCGCTGAAACCAGCGAAGCGAGCGGACGGATCAACGGGACCCTGCGCATCAATACGCTGGGCATCGCCGCAAGAACACTGATTGCCCCGCGGCTTGCCCGCTTCCACCAGGCCTACCCTGATGTCGTTGTCGACATCGTGGTCGACGACGCGCTCAGCGACATCGTCAGTGGCCGGTTTGATGCGGGCATCCGCGTGGGTGGGCAGCTCGAGAAGGATATGGTGGCCATCCGCCTCACTCCCGACCTGAACATGGTGGCCGTGGCGTCACCGGATTACCTCGCACGCCGTGGAACGCCGCGAACTCCGGCGGACCTGCAGGATCACGCCTGCATCAACTGGCGGCTGCAGAGTGACGGCAGGCAGTACCGATGGGAGTTCAAGAAGCGAGGCCGCCACCTGGAGGTCGCCGTGGACGGTCCTGTCGTCACCAATCACGCTGACGTCGGGATTGCGGCGGCACTGGCCGGCCTCGGAATCGCCTATCACTTCGAGCAGGATCGCGTGGGGGAACTGCTGGCCCAGGGATTGCTGGTGCGGGTACTGGCGGATTGGTCGGTCTCGCGCCCCGGGCTTTTTCTCTACTACCCGAACAGGCGGCACCGCCCCGCCCTGCTGGGTGCGTTCATTGATTGCCTGCTGGACCAGGGCGTGTTCGGTAATCGGTGACAACATCGAGGAACGTCCGCATCGGCCGCCGCCGGACAACAGGATCCCGGCAGTGCCTCAAGAACGACATGGGCCCCAGGCAGGCATGCCAGGAGCCCTTGTCGGGATGCACCGAAGATGCGCTTAGAACGGAATATCGTCGTCAGCGAAGTCGTCCATCGGCGGCGCCTGCTGCGGCTGCGGACGCTGGTTGCCACCCTGGTTGCCGTAGCCGCCGCCCTGGTTGCCGCCCTGGTTGCCATAGCCACCGCCCTGGCCACCACGCTGGCCGCCGCCACCGCCGCCGTACTCCTGGCGCGGCGCCTGCTGGCGCTGCGGACGATCGCCGCCGTAGTTGCCGCCACCACCGCCGCCGCCTTCACCGCGGCCGCCCAGCATCTGCATTTCGTCGGCGATGATATCGGTGGAGTACTTCTCCACGCCGTCTTGGCCGGTGTACTTGTCGTAACGCAGGCTGCCTTCGACGTAGACCGAGCTGCCCTTGCGCAGGTACTCGCCGGCGATCTCGCCGAGCTTGCCGAAGAACACCACACGGTGCCATTCGGTGCGCTCCTGCTGGTTGCCATCCTTGTCCTTGCGGACGCTGGTGGTGGCCAGGCTGATGCGGGTGATCGCCATGCCGCCCTGGGTGTACTTCACGTCCGGGTCGTTGCCGAGATTGCCGACCAGGATGACTTTGTTGATGCCGCGCGCCATAGGTACCTTCGTCCGTTGTCCAGGGGCAGACCGCCAGTGATAGCACAGCCCCGGGCGGGGTGCAGTACGCTGGGCCGCCCCTGGTGAAATTTGGGGGAATGCGAGAACGACGCATCTTACCATTGCCGCCGCCATCCGCCCGGTCAGGAGACTCCGACCGCCCCGAAGGATCAGGCTGATTTCCTTGTCCGGCAATGACTTACCTGCGCCCCGGCCGACGTTCAGAGGGGCATTCGCGTCGGCGCATGGCATCATGCCCGGGCACCTTCCATCTGCCCGCTCCGCCCGCCCATGACGATCAAAGGCAAAGCCACCTCCCTCGACATCGCCCACCTGGCCGGGGTCTCCCAGCCGACCGTGTCGCGGGCCCTGCGCGGCAGCCCGATGGTCAACGTCGAGACCCGCGAGCGCATCCTGCGCATCGCCCGCGAGCTGAACTACAAGGTCGACAAGAACGCCTCCAGCCTGCGCCTGCGCAATGCCGGCACGCTGGCCCTGCTGTTCTTCGAGGACCCGACCAACGACGACTCGTTGATCAACCCGTTCTTCCATTCGATGCTGGGCTCGATCACCCGCGCCTGCGCCCTGCACGGGCAGGACCTGCTGGTGTCGTTCCAGCAGCTGTCCACCGACTGGCAGGCCGATTACGAAGACAGCAACAAGGCCGACGGCATCATCCTGCTCGGCTACGGTGACTACCACGAATCGCGCGACCGCCTGCAGCGGCTGGTCGAACAGGGCACGCACTTCGTGCGCTGGGGCGCCGCCCTGCCCGGCCAGCCCGGTGTCTCGATCGGCAGCGACAACTTCCAGGGCGGGCATGACATCACCACCCATCTGCTGCTGCAGGGCTGCCGCCGCATCGCCTTCCTTGGCCATGCCTCCAGCCACTACCCCGAATTCCAGGAGCGCTACCGCGGCCATGTCGCGGCCCTGCAGGACCACGGCCTGGCCGCCGAACCGGCGCTGCAGCACGATGCGATCACCACCGAGGCCTCCGGCCAGGAGGCCTGCCAGGCCCTGCTGGCGCGCGGCGAGCCGATCGATGCGATCTGCGCGGCCAGCGACCTGATCGCCATCGGTGCGATGCGCGCCCTGCGCGAGGCTGGACTGCGGGTGCCGCAGGACGTGGCGGTGACCGGCTTCGACGACATCCCGCTGGCCGCTTCGGTGTCCCCGGCGCTGACCACGGTGCAGCAGGACACCAAGCAGGCCGGGCAGCTGCTGGTGGAACGCCTGCTGGCGCTGATCGGGCGGCAGCCGGTGGACAGCCAGAGCATCCCGGTGAAGCTGGTCGTGCGCGAATCATCCCTGCGCGGGTAGGCGCCGCAGGGCGGGATCGCTCTTGGCCTCGCCCTTGTTGTTTGGCTTGGTCTTACCCTAGTGCCAGTGCCGAGCCGTGCTCGGCAAACTACCCGCGACAGGCGCACAGGTTCAGCGTGCCCCGGCCTTCGGCCCCAGCAACGCCAACAGCACATAGACCACGATCGAAGCGACGGTACCGAGCACCGCCGGCAATCCGTAGCCCCACGCCGAACGGCCCTGCTGGCGTGCCCACTGGGCCAGATACCAGGCCGAACCCAGGTTGATCAGCCAGGCAATGGCGAATGCCGGCCACTGCACGATGCCCACCGCGCGCAGCAGGGGCACGGACACCAGCGCGGCAACGATGGCTGCGATCAGGAAGATCAGTGCGGAGCGGGAATGGCGTGATCGTGCCGGTGAGCCGACAGGTAATTCCTTCAATTCCACAGCAGAGCCTCGATCCTGGCGTTATCCCAAAGGAACCACGTACTGCACCCGAAGGGAAGCGTTCTGTAGGGTCGGGCCGTGCTCGACTGATCCGGCATGGCGCGAACGGCAGCCGAGCATGGGCTCGGCTCTACATGATAATCAACCCTGGGCGAAGTCCTTCAGGATCTCGCCGACGCCGCTGGGCGAGATCTCGAAGCCCAGCGCGGTGCCGGGGTTGATCACCACGCCGTAGCCACCCGGCACGCGACGCAGCACGTCCAGCATCAGCCAGCGGATCTGGTGTTCGGCCTGCTGGCTGTAGATGCCCACCCGCGATGGGTCGGTAAACACGGCCACGTGCAGGGTGCCCTGCTTGTCAAACAGCAGCGGGTCGAAGCCGCTGCCGTCGGGGGTCACCAGGCTGCCGGTCTGCAGCACCACCTCGGAGGCGACGAAGGCTTCCATGAAGGCGCGGATCGGCACCGCCCCGTCCATCGCCGCCTTCAGCAGGGTTTCGATCGGGGTCTGCGGGGCGAGGTCGGTCATGGCGGTGCGGCACGGCGTGAGGGGTGCCTATTGTGCCGGATGTGGTCCCCCCGGTAGTGCCGGCCGCTGGCCGGCACCTGAAGGGACCATGGATTCATGAGTTGCCGGCCAGCGACCGGCACTACCGCCCCAGGCGCTGGTCCCGTGCCCGCTGGTCAGCCATCGCCTTGTCCAGTTCGGCCTGCAGTGCCGGCTGCTGCACGGTGGCGTCCAGCACATAGACCTTTACCCCATGCGCCGGCACGTTAGTCTTCAGCTGCCGCTCGACCTTCACCGTGCCGCCATCCAGCGCGTCACGCCACGTGCCGGCCTGCAGGTAGCGATCCACCTCGAAGGTGCGCGCCACATCGCCCTTGTTCAGCAGCACCAGCGCCGTCTGCGCCAGATCTTCCTGCTGCAGCACGCGCAGGAACACCGCTTCGTCGCCGTGCAGGCGCTCGTTCACCTGCAAGCCACGCTGCAGTGCCGGGGTCGCTTCACGCAGTTTGGCGATGCGCTGCAGCGGCGCGAAGATCGGGCTCTGCGGCGCAGCGTCCACACTCGGCTGGCCGAAGTAGGCACGGTTGCCTGCGTGCTCGGCGCGGCCACGCATGAAGCCGGTCTCCGAGCCGTAATAGACCACCGGAATGCCGCGCGCGGTGAACAGCCAGTTGTGCGCGTCGATGAAGCCGTTGTCACTGGCCTGCAGGCGCGGCATGTCGTGGTTGTCGTAGAAGCTCATCAGCTCGTACGGATTGGCATACGGGCCACCGCTCAGGTGCAGCGGCTCGGCCAGCGTCTCGAAGCCCTTGCCGGCGGTGCCGAAGGTCTGCTCCAGAGCACCGCGCAACGGGAAGTCGAGCACGCTGACATTGGCGTTGGCCGGCCAGGTGTGCTCGGCAATGGTCGCCGCGTTGTAGTCGAAGGCTTCGCCGAACATGAACATGCCCGGATGCTCGGCGCGGATGCGCTTGACGAATTCATGCCACCACGGGTGCGGCAGCCAGCCGATGGTGTCGATGCGCAATGCGTCCACGCCCTGCGCGGTCCACTGCAGGTAAGCGCCGACCAGGTAATCCATCACCGCCGGATTGTCCTGGTTGAAGTCGGACAGCTCGGCCAGGTTGCCGTCGAAGATCGAGCCGTCCTTGCTGTCGACCGGACCGATGTTGTTGTAGAACGCGTGCAGCGGGTTGTGCTCCGGGTCCAGCTTCTGCGGCGGCAGGTTCTGGTGGTCGGCGATCAACTTTCCATCCTTGTCGAAGATCTGACCGAACTGCGGTTGCCGTGTCGGCATGGTCCAGGCCGGCGAACCGTGGTTGCCTACGATGTCCAGCACCACCTTCAGGCCGGCACCGTGCAGGCCCTTGGTCAGTCCGGCGAAGTCCAGGTCCCTGCTGGGCAGGTGCTCATCGAGTCTGTAGAAGTTGATGCCCCAGTAGCCGTGGTAGCCGGTCTTGCCGCGGTCGGTCAGCGTGCTGGTGCAGCTGATCGGCTTGCTGCCGGTGAAAGCTTGGTCGGGGTTGTCGATGATCGGCGTGATCCACACCGCGCCGAAACCCAGGTTGCGGATGTACTGCGCATTGTCGAGCACGCCACGGAAGTCGCCGCCGAGGTAGCCAATGTTGCCGTCCACCTTGTCCGGGCATGGCACCGGGATGTCGAAGGTGCGGTGCGCGCCACCCTGGTCGCGATGGTCATTGGATGGATCACCGTTGACGAAGCGGTCGGTGACCACGAAGTACACCGCATCGCTGGCGAACGGTTCGGTGGTGCCGACGTAGTCCGGGCGCGGCGTGGCCACGGCCTGGCCGGCGAACAGGGCAAGGGAAACGGCAACAGCCAGGACACCACGCATCACACCACCTCCGGACGGGACGGAACCCGCAGCACGCACAGGCCGGCGACGAACAGGCTGCAGCCGCCCAGCACCAGCACATGCATCGGCTGGCCACCCAGCCATGCGCGCAGGGCAAAGCCAAGCGCACTGGCCGCCACCAGCTGCGGGATCACGATGAAGAAATTGAAGATGCCCATGTACACACCCATCTTCGACGCAGGCACGCTGTCGGACAGCAGTGCATACGGCAACGACAGGATCGATGCCCAGGCAAAACCCACACCCACCATCGACAGCAGCAGCCAGTGCGGGTCGCGGATGAACATCAGCGAGACCAGGCCGGCAGCGCCCAGCCACAGGTTGACCAGGTGGCTCCAGCGCAGGCCGATCGCACGCACCATCGGTGGAATCAGCACCGCCGCCAACGCAGCGAAGCCGTTGTAGGCGCCAAACAGCACGCCAACCCAGTTGGCACCTTCGTTGTAGGCCGCCGACTGTGGATCGGTCGAACCGAAGTGGGTACCGGCCACCGCAGCAGTGGTGTAGATCCACATGGCGAAAAGCGCGAACCATGAGAAGAACTGCACCCACGCCAGGCGGCGCATGGTCACCGGCATCGCGCGCAGGTCGCCGACGATGGCGGCCAGCATATGCGTGGCCGGCAACGCGCGCGCGACCGCCAGCAGCAGGCCGTAGCCGGCGCACAGGCCTGCCAGCACGTACAGCATCCTGTCGCCTTGTCGCCAGGTGATCAGCAGCGCCAACAGCACACCCAGCCCTAGCCACAGGGCCACCCGCGTCCATGGCGCCGGGCCGTCGATCACCGCTCCCGCATGATGCGCCGGCGGCTCGGCATCATCGAAGGCAGCCAGTTCTGCTGGTGAATATTCGCGGGTGCTGACCACCGTCCAGGTGATCGCCGCCAGCAGCACCGCCGCGCCGAAGTAGAACGCATAGCGCACGGTGTCCGGCACCTCACCGGCGGCGGCCGTATTGGCAACGCCGAAGTGGGCCAGGATGAACGGCAGGAAGCTGGCGACGATGGCGCCCACACCGATGAAGAAGCTCTGCATCGCATAGCCGGCCGGACGCTGGCGTGGCGCCAGCTGGTCGCCGACGAAGGCTCGGAACGGCTCCATCGATACGTTGATCGAGGCATCGAGCACCCACAGCGTGCCGGCCGCAATCCACAGCGTCGGTGAATTCGGCATCACCAGCAGGGCCAGCGTGGTCAGCACCGCACCGATCATGAAGAACGGACGGCGCCGCCCCCAGCGCGTCCAGGTGCGATCGGACAGGTAACCGATCACCGGCTGCACCAGCAGGCCGGTCAGCGGCGCGGCGATCCACAGCCCCGGTACCGCGTCGATGTCCGCGCCCAGCGTCTCGAAAATGCGGCTGGCGTTGGCATTCTGCAGGGCGAAGCCGAACTGGATGCCGAGAAAACCGAAACACATGTTCCAGATCTGCCAGAACGACAGCTGGGGTTTGGCGGGGCGATTCATCGCGCGCCCTCTACGGCCACGGGCGCCACCGTCAGCGCCTGCACCTGCGCCTGGTTGAGCACGCCGTCGCGCCCGCCCTTGCCCCCGGTGTAGTGCGCGAAGTGCTGCAGTGTGCTCATGTTGAAGCCCTCTTCAAGCGTGACCGCGCATCGGCCCTTCGGCACCGGAAACGTCGCCGAGGTCGAGTCCTGCACGGCCACGCTGTGCGGCAGGGTGACGGTGTGCCGCTGCAACGGCTGGCCCGGGCACTGCAGCACCAGCTGCTTCACCGCGGCGGTCACGCCCGTGTTGATCGGCCCATTCGCGTTGCTGTACTGCAGGCGCAGGCGCACCTGCCCCGCCTTGGCCGAGGTGAACTGCCAGCGCTCGGCACCCTTCAATCGCTGCTGCGGACCGACGCAGACCATCGGACTGTGCAGCGATTCCAATGCGCCGTCGCGCCGGGTCAGGCTCAGGCAATGCTGCAGGCCATCGTCACCGATGCGTGCCAGGCCATTGCTGGCGGTGAGCGCCCGGCCGTCCTGCCACAGCACCTGGCCGGCAGCGACCTCGACATTCCAGCCCCTGCCCTCGCGTCGCGCCTGCGGTGCGG
>OKID01000073.1_pt1 | contig 34856 bp, 34 predicted proteins | sample 1610601 | NCBI WGS metagenome assembly OKID01 (sample SAMN04436667, study PRJEB24849) | human gut metagenome | biome: human gut; feature: NICU; material: stool | host: Homo sapiens | place: USA: Saint Louis, MO | collected 2010-06-09 | reverse complement strand
GTGTTCGGCCGCATGCAGCGCGCGCGCCTCTATCTGGAAGGCAACAGCCACCGGGTGGTGCGCATCGGCGAACTGGCCGAGCTGACCAACTTCTCCAGCTGGTACCTGTCCAAGACCTTCCAGAGCCTGTACGAGGAAAGCCCGCAGTCGCTTTCGGCACGACTGCGCCTCGAACGCGCCGCTGATCTGCTGCGCGACACCGACATGATGGTGGGCGAGGTCGCTGCCGCCAGCGGTTTCGACAACTGCTGCAGCTTCGCGCGTGCGTTCCGCGCCCGCTACGGCCAGTCCGCATCGCGCTTCAGGGAGAACGGCGGCTTGCTCCCGCCACAATCCGCAAAGTCTCCGGTTGGTTCGCGCAAATACAGCGCTGCAACGCAATCGTAACGTGCTGGGGTGTTTTAACACGCTGCTAACACGTACCTTGGAGAGATAGATGAACGTTCGTAATCCCGCAGTGCGGTTCGGCCTGCTGCCGGCCGGCATTGCGCTGGCGCTGGCGCCGGCCTTTGCTTCCGCCCAGGAAGCAAAGGGCACCACCGACCTGGACCGCATTTCGGTCACCGGCTCGCGCATCCGCGGCGCTGCCGTTGAAACCCAGCAGCCGATCGTCACCCTCAGCCGTGAGAACCTGGAAAAGCAGGGCTACACCTCGGTTGCTGACGTCCTGCAGAACCTGACCTCGGCCGGTTCCCCGGCCATTTCGCGTTCGGAGTCGCTGGCTTCGGGCGAAAACGTCGGCGGCTACTACGTCGACATCCGCAACCTGGGCGCCCAGCGCACCCTGGTGCTGATGAACGGCAAGCGCCTGGGCGCGACCACCGCCGGCTACCAGGATCTGAGCCAGATCCCGATGGCGGCCATCGAGCGCATTGAGATCCTGAAGGATGGCGCCTCGGCCATCTACGGTTCGGACGCCATCGCGGCCGTGGTCAACGTGATCACCCGCAAGCGCTTCGACGGCGCTGAAGCCAGCGTCTATGTCGGTCAGTACGGCAAGGGCGACGGCGACACCGAAACCTATTCGTTCACCCTCGGCAGCATGGGCGAGCGCGGCGGTGTCACCATGTCCGCCGAGTATTCCAAGCAGGATCCGGTGTGGGCGAAGGATCGTTGGTTCAGCCGTGACGGCAACGCCGGCCCGAACTACCCGGGTTCGGGCGCCAGCCCGATCAACCAGAAGGGTGGCTTCTGCGACCCGTGCGTCACCCCGAACTTGAAGCAGGGCGAGCCGGGCTATGTCGGCCCGAGCGACCAGCGCTGGTACACCCTGCGTGATGGCGGCAACCCGGCCAACCGCGCCGACTACCGTCTGGAAACCTCTGCTGACGCCGTCAATGCCAACGAGCAGATGATGGTGCAGACCGGTATCGAGCGTAAGTCGCTGTACGTCAACGGCAACTACGACTTCACCGACGCGATCTCGTTCAACGCTGACGTGCTCTACAACGAGCGCAACACCACCCAGCAGATCGCGGGCTATCCGTACCAGTCGGCGTCCTTCGGCACCCCGCTGTCGTCCGACAGCGCGTTCAACCCGACCGGTGAAGACCTGACCTTCCGCCGCCGTCTGTGGGAAGTGCCGCGCACCACCGAAAGCCAGGTCAAGACCCTGCGCTTCGCCCCGAGCATCAGCGGCTTCTTCGACTTCGCCGGCAAGACCTTCGACTGGGACGTTGGCGCGCTGTGGAACCGCAACGAAACCACCAAGCGTGGTCACGGCGACATGAGCCTGATCGCATCGGAACAGGCGCTGGGCGCTTCGTTCATCGGTGCTGATGGCGTCGCCCGCTGCGGCACCAGCATGTCCGATCCGCTCGCCACCAGCGGCTGCCGTCCGTGGAACCCGCTGCTGCCGTTCGGCGTTGCCGGTGCCGGGTCGCTGGCCGACCAGGCCACCCAGGACTTCCTGTTCCCGTACTTCACCGATACCGGTCTGACCAAGACCACCAGCTTCACCGCCAACCTGTCGGGTTCGATCGTGACCCTGCCGGCCGGTGACCTGGGCTTCGCCGTGGGCGTCGAGCACCGCAAGGAAGAAGGCCGCTTCTCGCCGGACGCCTTCGCACAGTCGGGCCAGTCCACCGGCCTGGGTGCGCAGACCACCCAGGGTGAGTACTCGCTGGACGAGGTCTACCTGGAACTGAACGTGCCGGTCCTGGCGGACATGCCGTTTGCCAAGGAACTGACCCTGAATGCTGCGACCCGTTACTCGGATTACAGCAACTTCGGCGACACCCTGAATTCCAAGTTCGGCTTCACCTGGCGTCCGCTGGACGAGCTGCTGGTTCGCGGTACCTGGGCTGAGGGCTTCCGTGCTCCGACGATCGACAACCTGTACGGTGGCCTGAGCAGCAGCTTCGAGTCGTACACCGATCCGTGCGGCATCACCGCGCCGGGTTCGGTCAACGGCAACGCGGCCTGCTCGGCGGCGGGCGTCCCGGTCGGTTACACCCAGCTGGGCCAGGGCCTGATTCCGTGCACCTCGACCCCGTGTGCGACGCCGGACCAGTTCATCTCGGGTGCCAACCCGAACCTGACCCCGGAAACCTCCAAGAGCACCACCATCGGCCTGGTCTGGAGCCCGCGCTGGGTGCAGGGCCTGGACATCTCGCTGGACTGGTACAAGTACGAAATCAGCGACATGATCATCGCTGACAGCGTCGACCGCATCCTGCGTGACTGCTACGTGTTGGGCGATGCTTCGCGTTGCGCCGCACACACCCGTGCAGGCGATGGCCACATCAACGGCATGACCTACGGCCTGGCCAACCTCGGCCAGATGGAAACCCAGGGCTACGACCTGGGCATCAAGTACCGCCTGCCGGAGCTGGCCATCGGCCAGTTCGCGATCGACTGGCAGACGAGCTACCTGGCCAAGTACGACGAGCAGGGCCAGAACGCTGACGGTGACAACATCACCATCGGCCGTGTGGGTGAGCCGGGCCTGTTCCGCGTGCGTTCGAACCTGGGCCTGACCTGGTCGAAGGGTGACTTCGGCGTGGCGTACACCGCGCGTTACTACTCGGGCATGAACGAAGCCTGCGTGGCCAACCGTCCGTGCGACGACGCCGACCGCTACCAGAACGGTGAGAAGTCGCCGCTGCGCAAGACCGGCTCCAACACCTTCCACGACCTGCAGGTCAGCTGGAAGGCACCGTGGGATGCCACCATCGCGCTGGGCGCCAACAACGTGTTCGACCATAAGGGTCCGATCATGTTCACCCAGCCGAACTCGAGCTTCGCCTACTACGGCGGCTTCGACGTGGGTCGCTTCCTGTACATGAAGTACACCCAGCGCTTCTGATCCATCGAAGTGCGATAGCAGAACGAGGAGGGCGGACCGCAAGGTCCGCCCTTTTCATTTCTGTAAGGAAACTCTGATCATGTCGAGAAGGTGAGTGCAGTCACTGTCTGCTCTTGTCACATTCAGCACAGTAGGCGCGTCCAATACCGGACACTGGGAGATGGATATGAAGCGCACGCTTTTCCGCCAGGTATCGGCCGCAGTCCTGATCTATGCAACGCTGGTGGGCTCGCTGTCCGCACAGAACATCATCGTCTGCGGCGGCGGTGTGTACTGCGAGCAATTCCGGCTGGAGTGCCTGGCCAAGGGCAACGCCCCGGCCCTGTGCGAGCGCCAATGGCGTCTGTGCGTGCTGGACGCCTGTCCGCAGCGCTGAGACAGGAAAAAGGGCGCGTCCGTTGGACGCGCCCTCATGCGAGGCGGAGGCAGGCGCCCGCGTGCCGCTCAGGCGTCAGTGGGTGTCAGTCCCATCAGTGCATTGGCGTGCTCGCGCCATTGCGGAAGTTTGTTCAGCACGCCTGCACGCTGCAGGTAGTCCTCGTCCACCGGATCGCCATTGACCAGCGCCAGGGCCACGTGCACCGCGCCGGTCACCCAGAAGCTGCGGGTGTTGGCGCGCTGCGGCTGCAGGTGGAATGCCACCGCTTCGATGATCGGCATCGGCAGGCCCCACAGGCCCAGCAGGTAGGCGCCGGCCTCGGCATGGCCTGGGCGGGTATCGCCGGCCAGTGCGGGCTCGCTGCGCTCGTTGCGCACGCCGGGCAGCAGCAGGCCGATGTCGGCCAGCAGTGCGGCGGTCGCCCCCAGTTCGGCGCTGGACTCGGGCAGCAGGCGTGCGGCCAGCCGGGAGGCGAGCAGGGCGCGCTGCTGCAGTGAGTTGCGCTCGGCAGCCGACAGCGTCGGCGCGGAGAACACTTCGCTGGCCAGCACCAGGTCACGCAGCGTGGCCAGGCCCAGCCGGGTGACCGCGGTGCGCAGGTCGGCAATGGTGCGGCCCTGGCTGAAGAACGCCGAGTTCGACAGTTGCAGCACCTTGGCCGCGATGGCCGGATCGGCGGCGACCAGCTTGGCCACATCGGCACTGTCGGTATCGTCGTCATGTTCCAGGGCCTGGGTCAGGCTCAGGTACAGGTGCGGTGGCGATGGCAGTTTCTCGATACGGCCGATGGCATCGCGCAGGCGCGGGCTGTCCAGCACTTCGCGCAGTTCTTCCAGGCTGGTCAATGCCTCCAGCAGCACTTCCGGCGCCAGCGGCAGCGGCAGGAAGCGGTGGGCGACACCGATCAGGCGCGCCGGCGGCGGGCGGTTGCCATGGTGTGCATCGACCAGCGCGATGCGGATGGTTTCCGGGCGCAGTGTCCGGATCTGGCCCAGCAGCGTGGTGGCATTGAGATCGGGCAACTGCGGGCAGACGATCACCGCGTCCACGCCCTGCGTGGCCACCGCGGTCATCGCGGTCTGGCCATCGGCGGCGGTCAGCGGCTGCCAGTCTTCCCCAAGATCGGCAATGAATTCGGTCAGCTCAGCCGGCAGGCTGGCTGCATCCCCAACAAGCAGAATACGCACGACACGTTCCCCTGGCTGTCTCGACGATGGATGTCGATGACGTGTGAAGTGACGCAATTTACCTAATACGGCAGCAAGAGTGATGTGCCGTCGTCATGAAACGTGACCCGCATCGCTCCGGCAGGGTATCGCCGGAGCGATGCGGTTCAGGCTCAGGCCTTGCTGTCGAGATGGCGCTGGTGCGCCTCGATCAGGATCTGCTTGGCCTCAGCGGCGCCACCCCAACCGTCCAGCTTGACCCACTTGCCCTTCTCCAGGTCCTTGTAATGCTCGAAGAAGTGGCCAATGCGCTCCAGCCAGTGGCTCGAGACTTGGGCGATGTCTTCGACGTGGGCGTAGCCGCTGAAGATCTTCGAGACCGGCACGGCCAGGATCTTCTCGTCGCTGCCTGCCTCATCGCTCATCTTCAGCACGCCGACCGGACGGCAGCGCACGACCGAGCCCGGCACCAGCGGCAGCGGCAGCACCACCAGCACGTCGGCCGGATCGCCGTCGCCACACAGGGTGCTCGGCACGTAGCCGTAGTTGCACGGATAGCGCATCGGGGTGGACAGGATGCGGTCGACGAAGATCGCGCCGGTTTCCTTGTCCACTTCGTACTTCACCGGTTCCGAGTCCTTCGGGATCTCGATGATGACGTTGATTTCTTCCGGCGGGTTCTTGCCGGGCGAGACGAGTTCCAGGCCCATGGTGTGCTCCAGGTGGGGATATAGACGGATAGCTCACCATTTTATGCCTTTGCCGGGCGCTGTGCAGGGTAGGGCTGGACCGACCTGCGCGCCCGCCCCTGGCGGAGCGAATGGGGCGGGGTTTCCCGATGGGTTCCACCCGGTCCCCGCGGCAGGCTGGACGTCCTTGCCAAGGAGACTTGCCATGAACTGGAACCGCTTGGGCTGTTGCGCCTTGTTGCTGCTGGCGCCGTTGCCTGCGCTTGCGCGCGGGGCGCATGTCAACCTGATCGACTATCCCTCCGACGAAGCCGGATGGGACCGGGCCTTTGCGCTGGAGGACGCGGTGGCCGGCGAATTCGCCGCATGGTGTGCCGACACCTTGTGTGAAGGTGATTACAGCAACTACCGGGTGATGGAGTTCCGCTGCGCCGTGCTCGCCCACCGCGGCACCGTGCAGCGCTGTGTCTGGGTGGTGGCCGCCAGCGAGCTGGAGGTTGAGCCCGACACGGGACACGTGCGGATCGACAACGGGAGCTGGGTCTGTCCGGTCGAAATGCAGCCCGGGGTGCCCGTCGACGCGTTCTACGCCTCCCTGGAAGCGCCGGGCGGCCTGACCGCGCCTTTGCCTGGGCTTGACCACGGCATCTTCGATGGCTTGCCTGAATGCCTGCGCACGCAGAGGAGGGTGGGCTGATGGGGAGCTTCCGTAGATGCTGGCTGTTGTGTGGCGTGCTGTCTGTCAGCCTGCCGTGCGCCGGTGTCGCGCAGGCTGCGCCTGCGTTCGTCGATGCGCGGGATTACGCCGGCCCGGGGGGCGGCAACGAGCGTTTCCTTGCTGCCGAGCGGCAACTGGTGCGTGGCTTCGATGAGGTATGTGGCGATACCTTCTGCGAGGGCGAGTACATCAATCTGTGGGCCATGCGCCTGCGCTGTTCCGTGGAACAGGCCACGGGGGTGGTTGTCCAGTGTGTATGGACCTTCGCCGGTAGCAACACCAGGGTAAAGCCCAGCGGCCTGATCACGGTCAACCGCGGACGCTATGCCTGCGTGCTGCCGCTGGCAACAGGAACACGCCTGGAAACCCTGTTGCAGGTGTGGGAAACGGGGGACGGGTTCGATGCGTTGCACGCGCCGCTGCCCGGCACGAAAGCCAATACCTACGACGCACTGGTTGATTGCCTGTAGTCCCGGCATAGACAAGAATGTGACTTATTCGCATTACCGGAGTAGCATGCGCGGTGCCTCCCGTCTGTCGTCCCGGCTCCGCGCATGTCCTCCAATGCTGCCTCCCTCACTGAGCTGCTGATCCGCGAGCGGCCCGCGCTGCTGCGCCGGGTGCAGCGCATCCTCGGGGGCGACAACGGCGCCGAGGACGTGATCCAGGCGGTGTGGTTCAAGGCGCGAGGGGTCGATGACAGCCAGGCGATCGACAATCCGCGGGCCTATCTGTATCGGCTGGCCGCCAACCTTGCCACTGACCACGGCCGCGAATCGAGCCGCCGCAACCGGTTGCTGGCCGACCACTACCTGTGGGGGGCCGACGAGGTGATCTCCACCGAGGAGCAGGCCATGGCACAGGATGAGCTGCAGCGGGTGCTCGATGCGGCGGAGCCGCCCCGCACCATCTTCCGGCTCAACCGCCTGCAGGGCCTCACCCAGGCCGAGATCGCACGCCGCTTGGGGGTGTCGGTGACCACCGTCGAGAATCATGTGCGCTCCGCGCTGCAGCGCCTGGCCTGGGCGCGCAGCGGTCGATGAGCGCGCCGGCTTGGGGCTGGCCTTCGCGCAGACGTCTTGATCACTGGACCGTGGACGCGGTCTAGTTCCCCGCCTGCGCTTGAATGCGCCTGTCCGCCAGCCGATGAGCCCGCCGAACATGCAGCCCGCCGCCAATGACGATGCCCTGGCCGAACAGGCCCGGGACTGGATCGCGTGGCTGGCCTCGGGTGACATCAGCGATGCACGCATGCAGGCGTTCGAGCACTGGCTGCAACAGCCGGGGCACCGCAGGGCCTTCGAACACGAGCGCGCGTTGTGGCGCAGTGTCGGGCCGCGCCCACAGGCCGCCGGGGCCAGCCGATGGCGTGGGCCGCATCGACTGCGCTGGGCGATGGCTGTGGCGGCAATGCTGGCGATGCTGGTGGCATTGCCGGAGGCGTGGCTGCGCCTGCAGTCCGATCATCGCAGCACGCATCAGGTGCAGCACGTGCGGCTCCCCGATGGCAGTCGGGCGGTGCTGGATGCGGACAGTGCGATTGCCGTGCGCTTCGATGCGAACGCCCGCGAGGTCGAGCTGCTGCGCGGGCGCGCCTGGTTCGAGGTCAGCCCGGATGCACAGCGGCGTTTCAGCGTGCGCGCCGGCAATGGCCTGGTCGAGGACATCTCGACCGCGTTCACCGTGGCGCGTGGAGACGAGGGGGTGGAAACCCAGGTTGGGCAGGGCAGGGTGCGCGTGGCCAGCCCGGCCGACGGTGGCTGGACCTACCTGCAGCAGGGGCAGCGTGCCGTCTACACTGAACGTGGCGGGGTCATGCGACGGGCTGACGTGACCGCCGACAGCGTCGGCGCCTGGCGCCAGGGCGAGCTGCTGCTGGAGCAGGCCAGCGTCGCCGATGCCGTGCAGTGGGTGGGGCGCTATCGCGCGGGGCCGACCTTCGTGCGCGGCGATCTGTCACGTCTGCCTGCAGTGAGTGCTGCGTTGCGCATCGACCGCCCGGAGCAGGCATTGGATGCACTGGCGGCAACGGCAGGTCTTCAGGTTACTCGTCTTCCATTCGGCGTCGCCATCGTGCAGTAGATCCACGCCACGCGTGGATGAGCGTCCCTGTGCCGACCAACGGTCGGCACCCACCGCTACCACCGGCCGACCAACGGTCGGCACCCGCCGCGCCCCGTCGGCATCCCCTGCGACCGCAAATCGCTCTTGGGGTTGTCGCGCGCCCAGCCGTCTTACCCGGCGAACGTACCCGCCGTCGCCACGTACGTCGCCGTGTCCGCCCGTGTTGCGGATGACGCCGCGTTCGCGGCACCGATTACCTGACAGGTTCTTCCATGTTCGACTCCCACCGCTCGGGCCGCGTACTGCGCCCGTCCCGTCTGTGCATTGCGTTGCTTGCCGCCGGGCTGGCCAGCACGACGCCACCCGCACTGGCGCAGAGCGCCCGCAGCGACCACGCGGCTGTACTGCGCTTCGAAATTCCTGCACAACCGCTGGATGAGGCGCTGCGCAGCTACATGCGCCAATCCGGCGTGCAGGTCGTGTACCCCGCATCGCTGGCACACGGCGCAACCTCCCACGCGGTCAGCGGCAGCCTGTCGGCCAACCAGGCGTTGCAGCACCTGCTGCAGGGCAGTGGCGTGGCGGTGCGCCGGGTCAGCGCCGATGCGGTCACTCTGGAGGCAGCAACGCCGGTGCGGGCCGATAGCGGTGTGATCGTCACCGGCACGCTGCGTGTGGCCGGCGACCGCGTCGACAGCGGTGCGAACAACGATGAAGCACGCCTGCTCGACAGCTACCGCAGCGTGGGTTCGACCACCACGCTCGACCGCGCGCATCTGGAGCGCTTCCGCGGCACCTCCAACGGTGACATCGTCAAGGGTGTGGCCGGTGTCACCGCCGGTGATCCGCGCGTCGGCAATGGCTTCGACGTCAACATCCGTGGCATCCAGGGCCAGGGCCGCGTACCGGTGATCATCGACGGTGGCCAGTCCAGCATGGATACCTACCGCGGCTATGCGGGCCAGTCACAGCGCACCTACCTCGACCCCGACCTGATCTCCAGCCTGACCATCACCAAGGGCCCAAGCCTGCAGGCCAATGCCTCCGGTGGCATCGGCGGTGTGGTCGAGATGGAGACGCTGAAGATCGGTGACGTGCTGCGCGAAGGGCGCGACTTCGGCGTCCGCGTGCGCAGTGGCCTGGCCAATGGCAATGCCAACAACCTGCCGTCCTACAGTGCGACGCCGCGCACCGATCGCAGCGCCACCGGCAGCCAGTTCTTCAACGTGGCCGGTGCCGGTCACTGGGACCGCTTCGACCTGGTTGCGGCCTACGCGTACCGGGACAACGGCAACTACTTCTCCGGCAAGCACGGCTACGATGATTTCCCGCAGACCCGTCGTACGCTGGCGCCGCTGAATCCGCCGCGTACCGAAGTGTTCAATACCTCCTCGCGTTCGAAGTCGGCGCTGCTCAAGGGCACCTGGCGCATCGATGACACGCAGAGCCTGGAAGCCGGCTACCGCCGCTATGAAGGCACGGCCGGCGAGATCATGGCCTCGCAGATCATCCGCGTCGACCGTGACCGCATCCCGCAGTGGGACCCGGGCCACGTCGACATGGACAGCTACACCCTGCGCTATCGCTTCGATCCGGACAGCGAGCTGATCGACCTGCGCGTCAATGCAGCGTACACCGACACCGACAGCGTGATGTACAACAGCCTGACCGGCATCACGCCGTGGTACTTCGATCGCCGCACCGAGTGGTACGACGCGCCCAGTTTCAGTGGCGATCCCGGCTACAAGGATGCCTACCGGAACCCGCTGCGGCAGAAGCGCTTCAACCTGGATGCCAGCAACACCTCGACGTTCGGCACCCGCGCCGGTGCGTTCACGCTCGACTATGGCCTGTCCTACAGCGACGAAGACATCGCCCCGGGCGGATCGGGCCCGATCAAGCATGACGACCTGGTCAACAACCGCTTCCTGCGCAACGCCGAGCGCAAGGAATACAGCGCCGTGGCCTCGCTGAAGTGGCAGCCCGACGAACACTGGGAGCTGCTGGCCGGTGGCCGCTGGAACCGGGTGGATGTGCATGACCGCAACCGCCTGGCCACGCCTGATACCTATGAGGTGCAGGGCCAGTACCGCTACACCGAGCTTCTCAACGGCAACCCGGCACTGCCGTCGTGGCGTGCAAAGCGCATTGCGCTGCTGAACTGGTATCCGGATGCCAATGGCAATTTCACCCAGGAATCGCTGCTGGCCTCGCCGTACAAGAAGGGCACGGTGGGCGACATCGGTGGGTGGAACTTCTATGACGCCGGCAAGCCGCAGGATCTGGAAGTGCCGGTCAGCTGGACCTGGTCGCAGCCGATCCGCCGCCGTGATACCGCGTTCTCGCCGACCGCCAGTGTGGCCTACCGCTTCAGCGAAGACACTCTGGTCTATGTGAAGTACGCCGAGGGCAGCAAGCTGCCGAGCCTGTTCGAGACCACGCTGGGCCTGTTCACCGCCGCCAAGCCGGCGGTTGAGCTGAAGCCGGAGCGTGCGCGCAGCTGGGAAATCGGTGCCAGCACCCTCCGCTACGACCTGTTCACCGCCGGCGACCGCCTGGCGCTGAAGCTGGCGTACTTCGATACCCGCATCGACGACCTGATCACCCGTGACTACCGCACGCTGTCGGCCGGCCTGATCCGCAACGTCGATCAGTTCAAGGTCGCGGGCATGGAGTTCCAGTCCAGCTATGACAGCGGCAAGGTCTTCGCCGACCTGTCCGCGCATTACTATGTCAAGGCCAAGACCTGCGCGCCTGACATCGCCGCCGAGCGTCGTGCCTATGGTGCGCAGCGCAGGAATGATGAGCTGGCCAATACGCCCAACTGCGTGGACGGTGGCTTCGAGGGCTCGTACACCAACACCCAGAACCCGCCGCGCTACACAGTCAACCTGATCCTGGGCTCGCGCCTGTTCGACGAGCGCCTGACCTTCGGCACCCGCATGGTCCACAACGCTGGCCCGATCAGCAGGCTGGACAAGGACTGGAACGTGGGCCTGTCGGCGATCCAACAGCTGTACCGGCCGAACACCTTGGTCGACCTGTTCGCCAGCTGGAGCTTCAACGACCAGCTGTCGGTGGAAGCCGGCGTGGACAACCTGACCGACCGCTATTACCTGGACCCGCTGGCTCTGGGCGTGATGCCGGCGCCGGGTCGCACCGCAAGGCTGGCGTTGACCTGGAAGTACTGATCTGCGGGGTCGGATCCCTTTCCTGCGGAAGGGCTCTGACCCCAGCGGGAGACAACGGTAGCGCCGGGCCATGCCCGGCGCCCCCATCAGGGCACTTACAGCCCGCTCGACGCCTTCACCGCATCTTCGTGCAGCGACTCGTTCAGCTCATCCACCACGGTGGTCCATGCCGCATCGGCCTGCAGCGACTCGGACAGGAACTGGCGCTGGGCATCATTCCAGTACGGCGCCTCGACCACTTCGACGTCGGTGGCCAGCTGGTGCTCGCGGATGAAGCGGGCGATGCCCTCGGCGCTGGCGTCCAGGCCCAGCTGCAGGAACAGGTTGGTCATGCGCGGTTCGGTGGTGATCATTATCGGTTCCGGGTGGAAGAAGGGGATGGCCCATTATCGGCACACATGGGCTTGGGGAAACCCCTGCGGCGGACGTCTACAGCAGGACGACCCTCCTGGCATTCCCCCATGAACGCACACATCGCTCCCGAAGACAGCCGCAGCCTGCGGCTCAAGGCCGCCACCCGCGACAGCCACGGTGCGCTGGACAAGCGCATCATGGCCGGTGACATCTTCGCCGACCGCAGCAACTTCGCCCGTTTCCTGCGCGTGCAGTATCGCTTCCACCGCAGCATCGATGCGCTGTATGCCAATCCTGCGCTGGACGCATTGCTGCCCGATCTGGGCGCGCGCCGCCGACTGAGACAGGTCGCGCGCGACCTGCAGGATCTGGAGCAGACGCTCCCGGGCGCGGACATCGACGCGCTGCCCTCGGACCTCGCGCTGCCGACTGCGTTGGGTTGGCTGTACGTGGCCGAAGGCTCCAATCTGGGCGGCACCATTCTGTACAAGATGGCGGCCAAGCTCGGCCTGGACCGTGATTTCGGCGCCCGCCACCTGGCCGCCCATCCCGATGGCGCAGCGCGCCACTGGCGCGAGTTCACCGCTGCGCTGGACGCGGTGCCGCTGAGTGCCGAGCAGGACCAGCAGGTGATCGATGCAGCCGACGCTGCGTTCCGCAGCGTGCATCGCCACGTCGAAGTGGAATTCGCCTGATGCGCGGCGCGCGCCCACAGGTGCAGCGCTGATGCGCTGGCTCTGGTTCGCGCTGGGCTGGCTGATGGTCGGCCTCGGGGTGATCGGCGCATTGCTGCCAGTCATGCCGACCACCATCTTCCTGATCCTCGCGGTGGGCTGCTTCGCGCGCAGCTCGCCGAAGTTCGAGCAGCGCCTGCTGACGCATCCACGCTACGGCCCGTCGCTGCGGCTGTGGCGCGAGCAGGGCGCCGTGTCGGGCAAGGGCAAGGCGTTTGCCAGCGCAGGCATGGCGGCGGGCTTTGCCCTGTTCTGCTGGGGCGCGCATCCGTCGTGGCGCCTGTTGCTTGGCGTGGGCCTGTTCTTTGCCGCCAGCGCCGGTTACGTGCTCAGCCGGCCGGCACCGCGACCGGAGCCCAATCCGGTCGTGGAAGTGGACGACGCCAACGATCCTCGCGCGGCCCGCCGCCGCGCCGCATCCCCCGATACCGCTGGAACCCGAGACGATGCTGCCTGCTGACCGGGCCCGGGCGGTGGCCGCCATCGGGGTCGGATCCCTTTCCCAGGAAAGGGATCCGACCCCGTCGAGCCTGCCATCCGCGCGCCGCGTGGATCTACAACAGCGGCACCAGCAGCAGCGCCACGATGTTGATGATCTTGATCAGCGGGTTGATCGCCGGGCCGGCGGTGTCCTTGTACGGGTCACCAACAGTGTCGCCGGTCACCGCGGCCTTGTGCGCTTCGCTGCCCTTGCCACCGAAGTGGCCATCCTCGATGTATTTCTTGGCATTGTCCCAGGCGCCGCCGCCGGTGGTCATCGAAATGGCCACGAACAGGCCGGTGACGATCGTGCCGATCAGCAGGCCGCCCAGTGCGCGCGGCCCCAGCAGCAGGCCGACCACCACCGGCACGGCGACCGGCAACAGCGAGGGCACGATCATTTCGCGGATCGCCGAGCGGGTCAGCATGTCCACCGCCTTGTCGTACTGCGGCTTGCCGGTGCCCTGCATGATGCCGGGGATCTCGCGGAACTGGCGGCGTACTTCTTCCACCACTGCGCCTGCCGCGCGGCCGACCGCTTCCATCGCCATCGCACCGAACAGGTAGGGAATCAGGCCGCCGATCAACAGGCCGATGATCACCGTGTGGTCGCTGAGATCGAAGCGGAACTCCTGGCCGGGATTGGCTGCCTGCAGGTTGTGGGTGTAGTCGGCGAACAGCACCAGTGCCGCCAGCGCCGCCGAGCCGATCGCATAACCCTTGGTCACGGCCTTGGTGGTGTTGCCCACCGCATCCAGCGGATCGGTGATGTCGCGGATCTCCGAAGGCAGCTCGGCCATTTCGGCGATGCCACCGGCGTTGTCGGTGATCGGGCCGTAGGCATCGAGGGCGACGATCATCCCTGCCATCGACAGCATCGCGGTTGCGGCGATGGCGATGCCGTACAGGCCGCCCAGTGCGAACGCACCCCAGATCGCCGCACACACCGCCACCACCGGCAGCGCGGTGGATTTCATCGAGATGCCGAGTCCGGCGATGATGTTGGTGCCGTGGCCGGTGGTCGAGGCCTGCGCCACGTGCTGCACCGGCTTGTACTGGGTGCCGGTGTAGTACTCGGTGATCCACACGATCAGGCCGGTCAGGACCAGGCCGATCAGCGCGCAGCCATACAGCGCCATCGGTCCATGCACGTTGTCGGACATCAGCCCGGAGGTGATCGGGTAGAAAGCGATGGCGGCCAGCACGCCGGAAACGATCACGCCCTTGTACAGCGCGCCCATGATCGAGCCGCCGGGCTTCACCTTGACGAACAGCGCGCCGATGATCGACGCGATGATCGACACGCCGCCCAATACCAGCGGATACAGCACGGCATTGGCACCGGCTTCGGCCAGCATCAGGCTGCCCAGCAGCATGGTGGCGATGACGGTGACCGCATAGGTTTCAAAGAGGTCGGCCGCCATGCCGGCGCAGTCGCCGACGTTGTCACCGACGTTGTCGGCGATCACCGCCGGGTTGCGCGGATCGTCTTCGGGAATGCCGGCTTCGACCTTGCCGACCAGGTCGGCGCCCACGTCGGCGCCCTTGGTGAAGATGCCACCGCCCAACCGCGCGAAGATCGAGATCAGCGAAGAGCCGAAGGCCAGGCCGACCAGCGCGTGCAGCGCCTGTTCCATCGGCAGGCCCATGCGCAGCAGCAGTGCGTAGTAGCCGGCCACGCCCAGCAGGCCCAGCCCGACCACCAGCATGCCGGTGATCGCACCGCCGCGGAAGGCGACGTCCATCGCCGCGCTGATGCCGTTGCGCGCCGCCTCTGCGGTACGAACGTTGGCGCGTACGGACACGTTCATGCCGATGTAGCCGGCCGCGCCGGACAGCACCGCGCCGACTGCAAAACCAATCGCGGTGTACCAGCTGAGGAACACACCGACCAGTACGAACAGCACCACGCCGGCCACGCCGATGGTCAGGTACTGGCGGTTGAGGTAGGCACGCGCACCTTCCTGGATCGCGGTGGCGATCGCGATCATGCGCGCATTGCCGGTGGGTTGGCGCAGGATCCAGCGCGCCGAGACGATTCCGAACAGGATCGCGAGAATGGCGCAGCCCAGCGCCAGTGACAGCCCGTGACGTTCCAGCATTAGACCCCTCCGCAGAATGGATGTAGGCATCCAGTGGCGATGAACGGCACCACGAGGGGGACGACGGGCTGCAGCCTGGAACCAACCCGTACCGACCTTGGCGGTCGTCCGACGTATGGCGGTGTTCAGCGTTCCCTGGTGCCCGCAGTATGCGTGCCGCCACTTGTAGAGTCGAGCCATGCTCGACTGGCTCCTGGGAGCCGCGGCGCATGCCGTCGGGCCCTGGGCATGATTGGCGAGCCAACGGCCTTTGCACCCCGTTAAGGCAGCCTCTGCAAGCCTGCGCACAGCCCCGTAGGAGATCCCCATGCGCCTGTCCCTGTTGATGCTTGCCGCCCTGGTCCTGGCCGCACCGGCCTTCGCTGCGGAAACGCCGGAACTGCAGCGTGCGGTCGGTGCGCCGCAGGCGGTGGGCGCGGTGCATACGCTGCGGCAGATCCCCGAGGCCTGCGCGCGGCTGGAAGGTGCGTTCACCGGTGATGCCGCCGCGCCATATCGCTTCTCCGCCGTCCGGACCAGCGAGCAATGCCAGCCACGCGCGCGCTTCGTCGATTACACCAAGGCGCAGCCGAGTGCCGACAAGGGCTGGAAGCTCAATGATGTGATCCGCGTGCCCAATGCCGCGTGCCCGGCGCAGCAGGCGGTGGTGCGGGTGTGGCGCCTGCCGTCGAGCCACAAGGTCGAGCTGGACGGGCAGGGCCAATCGCGCATTTATCTGGAAGAGGCGAAGAAGCAGGCCGCCGCCGGCCAGATTCCGCAGGTGACGATGTTCGCCGCGCAGTTGCAGATGGAAGGCAAGGCTTGCAATTGAGGTGGCGCGGGCGCTACGCCCACGCCGTCATCCACGCGTGGTAGTGCCGGCCGCTGGCCGGCATCCGGCTGATCACTCCGCCAGCATTGCCCCCCGCGCCACCAGCAGCTCGCGCAATGCCTTGCGGTGGCAGTGCGCTTCATCCTCGCAGTAGCAGCCCACACTGATGTCGCTGTGTTGCGACATCGCGGCCAGAAGGTCCAGCGCGTGGGCGGCATCGGGCGCCTTCATCTCGGCCTTGTAATGGCGGAAGAAGGCGGTCCAATCGGCCGCCGTCGTTGCCTCATGTGCCCGCTTCACCAGCTCCGCGCTGGGTGACAGGGTCGGAAACCAGACGTCGTACCCGTCCTGTCGGGCGAACTCGCTGCGCGGCACGCCGCGCGGCGGCCGCCGCACCGTGCCGATGCGCAGTCCCTCGCCGGGTTGGCGCGGCGTACCGAGTCGAACAACACGCAGTGCCATGATGACCTCCATGAAAAGGGGACGGAGGGGATTAAGTCGTATCCGACCCACTGCTGATGCTGTTGGAGATGACAGAGGGGCGTATGCGACTTAATCCCCTCCGTCCCCTTTTTCAGGTCAGCCTTCGAAGGCCGGCAGTTTCTGCTTCACCGACACGTTCTTCAGGGTGACGTACTTCGGCAGGCCATCGGTGCCATAGGGAAGCGGTGCTTCGCCCTTGATCAGTGGTGACAGGTAGGCGCGTGCCCTGGCCGTGATGCCGAAGCCATCGCGGCGGATGAAACCAGCCGGCATCTTCTTCTCGTGATTGGCGATCTTCGACAGCGGCGCGGCTTCGATCTTCCAGCGATACGGTGAATCGCTGCTGCGCACGATCACCGGCATCACGCCATTCTGACCCTTCAGGGCCAGCTGCACCGCGGCCTTGCCCACCGCCTGCGCCTGCTCCCAGTCGGTCCTGCTGGCCAGGTGGCGGGCCGAGCGCTGCAGGTAATCGGGCAGTGCCCAGTGCACCTTCAGGCCCAGCTGATCCTTGACCCGGCCGGCCAGGTGCGCCGCCACGCCGCCGAGCTGCGAATGACCGAACGAGTCCTTGCCACCGCCGGCATCGGCAACGAAGCGGCCATCGGCGGTGGCAATGCCTTCCGACGCCACCACCACGCAGTAGCCGACGCGCTCGACCACGGCTTTCACCTTGGCCAGGAACGTGGCCTCGTCGTAGGCGCGCTCAGGCAGCAGGATGATGTGCGGCGCTTCGTCATCACCGTTGCCGGCCAGGCCGGCGGCGGCGGCCAGCCAGCCAGCGTGGCGACCCATCGCTTCGTAGATGAAGACACGGGTGGAGGTTTCGGCCATCGCCGCCACGTCCAGTGCCGCCTCGCGGACCGAGACCGCGGTGTACTTGGCCGCTGATCCGAAGCCGGGGCAGGTATCGGTAACGGCAAGGTCGTTGTCGATGGTCTTGGGCACGCCGATACAGGTCAGGTCGTAGCCGGAGGCCTTGGCCAGCTGCGAGACCTTCAGTGCGGTGTCGGCCGAGTCGTTGCCGCCGTTGTAGAGGAACCAGCGCACGTCGTGGGCCTGCAGCACCTCCAGCAGGCGGTCATAGCGGGCGCGGTCGGCGTCCAGCGATTTCAGCTTGACCCGGCACGAGCCGAAGGCGCCGCCCGGGGTATGGGCGAGGGCGCGGATCGCGGCGGCACTCTCCCTGCTGGTGTCGATCAGCTCCTCGCGCAGCGCGCCGAGGATGCCGTTGCGGGCGGCCAGGACCTTGATGCCCTTGGCCCGGGCCTGCTCGATCACCGCTGCCGCCGTGGCATTGATGACGGCGGTGACACCGCCGGACTGGGCATAAAGGAGAGTACCGTTGCGCATGCTTCTACCTGCTCGGGGGAGGGGACATTGCAGGGACATTACCCGGATGCGGTAAAGTGGCGCTATTGCGGTGCAGCGATACCGGACCGTCCGGGACGCGAACCTTCTTTGTTTTCAACACGTTGGAGTCAGGTCAATGCGATTGGTTCTGTTGGGACCGCCCGGTTCGGGCAAGGGGACACAGGCGACGCGCCTGAAGGAAAAGCTGGGGATCGCCCACATTTCGACCGGTGACATGCTGCGCGCGGAAATCGCCGCCGGCACCGAGCTGGGCAAGCAGGCCAAGACGGTGATGGATGCCGGCAACCTGGTGTCGGACGACATCCTGCTGGGCATGCTGGAGTCGCGCCTGACCCAGGCCGATGTCGCCAAGGGCTTCATCCTTGATGGTTATCCGCGCAACGTGGCCCAGGCCAATGCGATGGACGGCCTGCTGGCCAAGATCGGCCAGCCGCTGGACGCGGTGGTACAGCTGGATGTGCCCACCGAGCTGCTGGTCGACCGCATTGCCGGTCGTGCCAAGGAGCAGGGCCGCGCCGATGACAACCCGGAAGCGGTGCGCCAGCGCCTGCAGGTCTACAACGACCAGACCGCCCCGGTGGTCGATTTCTACGCCGGCCGTGGCACCCTGGCCCGCGTCGATGGCGTCGGTGAGCTGGACGAGATCGAAGCCCGCATCCTGGCAGCGATCAAGGCCTGATCCGGCGGGGCCGGCACGCGTCCGGTCCTTCCGGCGCAAAAAGCACAGGCCTGGTCCGCGAGGATCAGGCCTGTGTCGTTTGATAGGCGCCAGCGAAGGGCTTGCTCAGGGCCCCGCAGCATGAGCTCCCTTGGGGATGGCCTCTTGGGGAGTAGGACCGGTTCGGGTACTGCGGCTGGCAGTTCGAATTGTGTCCGGGTTCACAGAACATCGCTATCGGGAATTCCCTGACAGTTGATTGGAGTTTTCTCACATCCCGTGTAGGGGTTGTCTTACCCGATAGCGGACATTGGCCCTATACAGCCGTCATCGGTCACAATCCTCGGTCATGAGCAGCGTACATATCCTTGCAATTGCCGGCACCTTCATGGGCGGCGTGGCCGCCCTGGCGCGGGAACTTGGGCATTCCGTCAGCGGCAGCGACCAGGCCATCTATCCGCCGATGTCGACCCAGCTCGAACAGCTGGGCATCACCCTGGACCAGGGCTACCGCGCCGACAGCGTGCCCGCCGGCACCGACGAGGTAGTGATCGGCAACGCGCTGTCGCGCGGCAATGCCGCCGTGGAAGCCGTGCTCGATGCCGGCCAGCGCTATATCTCCGGCGCGCAGTGGCTGTCCGAGCAGGTGCTGCCGGGCCGCGACACGCTGGCCGTGGCCGGTACCCACGGCAAGACCACCACCACCACCATCCTCACCTGGCTGCTGGAAAGTGCAGGCCGCTCGCCGGGCTTCCTGATCGGTGGTGTCGCCGAGGATTTCGGTGTCTCCGCCCGCGTGGGCCGGGGCCGCGAGTTCGTGGTCGAGGCCGATGAGTACGACACGGCCTTCTTCGACAAGCGCAGCAAGTTCGTGCACTACCGGCCGCTGGTGGCCATCCTCAACAACCTTGAATACGACCACGCCGACATCTTCCCGGACGTGGCCGCGATCCAGCGCCAGTTCCACCATCTGGTGCGTACCGTACCCGCACGTGGCCGGCTGATCGTCAACGGCGAGGATCAGTACCTGGCCGAAGTGCTGGCGATGGGCTGCTGGACCCCGGTCGAGCGCTTCGGCTTCGATCCGGCGCTGGAATGGCATGCCGAGCTGCTGGCTGCCGACGGCAGCGCGTTCCGCGTGCATCATCGTGGGCAGGCGCTGGGTGATGTGCAGTGGTCGCTGCTGGGCCGCCACAACGTGCTCAATGGACTGGCTGCGCTGGCCGCCGCGCATGCAGTGGGCGTGGCACCTGCCCAGGTTATTCCAGCGCTGGCGCGCTTCCGCAGCGTCAAGCGCCGCATGGAAGTGATCGGCAGCCATGACGGCATCACCGTCTACGACGATTTCGCCCACCATCCGACTGCGATCGCCACCACGCTGGAGGGCCTGCGTTCCAAGGTGGGTGATGCGCGCATCGTGGTCGCGATGGAGCCGCGCAGCAACTCGATGCGGCTGGGCGCACATGCGCAGGCGCTGGCTCCCTCGCTGGCGCTGGCCGATGAAGTGGTGTTCCTGCATCGCCCGGAACTGGCCTGGGATGCTGCGGCGGTGATCGCCGCGGTGCGTGGCCAAGCCCACGCGGTGCCCGATACCGACGCATTGCTGGCGCAGCTGCAGGCCAGCGCGCGCAGCGGTGACCACGTGGTATTCATGTCCAACGGTGGCTTCGACGGCGCGCCGCGCCGCTTCCTCGCCGCGCTGCACGCCCGATGAGCGGCGACGGCTCGCTGCCGCTGTTCCCGCTGCACACCGCGCTGGTACCGGGTGCAGCGGTGGGCCTGCGCGTGTTCGAGCGGCGCTATCTGGACCTTGTCCGCGACAGCGGCCGCAGTGGTGAGGGATTTGGCGTCTGCCTGATCCTCGAGGGCGAGGAGGTCGGCGCACCGGCGACACCGGCCGCCTTTGGCGTGCAGGTACGCATCGAAGACTTCGATGTCGGCGCCGACGGCGTGCTGCAGCTGCGCCTGCGCGGCACCCGTCGCTTCCATGTCGAGCGCACCCGCGTGCGCGACAACGGCCTGGTGGTGGCTGATGTGCGCTGGTGCGAGGAAGACCCCGATGACGAACTGCGGCCGCAGCATGCACTGCTGGCCACGGTGCTGGGGCACATCATCGAGCAGGCCGGCGAGGCCTATGCGCCGGCCAATCCGGCGCTGCTGGACCAGGCCAGCTGGGTCGGCTGGCGGCTGGCCGAGCTGCTGCCGCTGAGCGAGCAGCAGCGGTTGCAGCTGCTGCAGCTGGATGACCCGCACCAGCGTCTGCAGCAGCTGCTGGGCTGGATGCCGTAGACGCCATCCTCGGGTGGGTGTGCACCTTGGGGCACACGCTGGGGTATCCGTGGAATCCGCATCCACGCATGGCGTGGATCTACTGTAGAGCCGAGCCTATGCTCGGCTTGTTGGATCGCGCACCGGTACCGGTCAGGGCGTTGTAGTCTTCAGCCGCAGCACCGGCAACCCGGTTTCGCTGTGCACGTCCTCGCGCTGCGGCAGCTCCTGCACGGCGTCCTTCACGGCATTCAATGCCGGGTCGACGCCACGCAGCGGGTGCCACATGCCGATCCACTCGAAATGGCGTTCGTAGCGCAGGGTCTGTGCACTGCCCAGCCACAGCGGCGTGTTGCCCGGCTGCAACTGCGCAGGGGCCGGCCACAGGCGCAGTACGTAGCGCTCATCACGGTGTGTACCCGGGCGTACCATCAACAGCGCTTCCACGCGGGTTTCCAGCGTCGCCGGCAGCACCGGCAGTTCATCGGCGCCGGTGTTCTTGTCCAGCATCAGCAGCGCCTGCTGCCAGCCGGCCTGCTCCTGCCGCTTCCAGCCGCGCGCTTCCAGTTGCGCCTGCAGCGGTGCCAGCGGACCGGCCACCTGCACGTCCAACGGCCAGCGCTGGTCGTCATCGAACTCGTTGCGGCGCGCCGGCAGTGTCGCCCAGTCGTGCTGCCACCAGGCCTGCGTGTCCATTGCCTGCGGGGCCGGCAAGGTCGGCTCGAAGCGTTCCAGCTTCACCGGGATGTTGCGCGGTGCGTACCACATCGCGGCGACGGCGAACACGCCGTAGAACAGCCATGCCACCGGCTTCACCCAGAACGAGCGGTTGAAGCGGCGGCGGTAGGCGATGCCCAGCACCAGCAGCCAGAACGTGCCGAACAGCATGCCGCCGATCACATCGCTCAGCCAATGCGCGCCCAGGTACAGGCGCGAGAAGCCGATCAGGCTGACCACGATGCCCGATACCAGGTACGGCCAGACGCGGGTACGGCCGGGCATCTCGCGGGCGATCAGCACCGCGAAGAAGCCGAAGGTGATGGTGGCCATCGTCACCGACACCGACGGGAAGCCGAAGCCACTGCTGGCGTCGACCGGGCGCACAACATCGACGGTGGCGCCCAGCAGCATGGTCAGTGCCAGGCCGAAGGCGAGGGCGGCCAGCCAGTGCGCGGCCGCCATCCAGCGCCGGCGCCAGACCAGGTAGCCCATCGCCGCCGCAGTGGCCGGCAGCAGTACCTGCCAGGCGCCCAGTGAGGCCAGCGCGGCCATCGGGTAATCGGCCAACGGATTGCGCAGCGCCAGCATGGCCTGGTGCACCAGCAGGTCGATCGCCAGCGGCTCGCCATGCGCAACCACCACGGTCAGCAGCGCGAACCAGCCCCAGCCCAGCACCAGCAGCATCAGCGCCAGCATCGCCAGCGGCACCGACTCGCGCCGCTTCGGGTCCAGCACACCGACGGTGTAGCGGCCCAGCGTCGGATGGCGGTTGGACCAGTCAAGCAGGCGTGCCAGCCAGTTGTCCATGCGCGCGGCCGACCAGCGGTAGCCGTACAGCACGATGGCCCAGACCAGGCCGAGGATCACCGCCAGCAGGCCGACCACCACCACCAGCCGACCGGCTACTGCGGCCACCGCGTCATAGGCCTCGCCAAGAATCCAGCCCGGGGCCAGGAACAGTACCGCCCATGAAATGCTGGCGATACCACTGGCCTGTACATAGCGGCTGGCGGGCATCTTCATCATGCCCGCGATGGCCGGCACGAACGGCCGGATCGCGCCGACGTAGCGTGCCACCAGAATGCTCTTGAACGCATTGCGACGGAACAGGTTCTCGCCGCGGTCGAGCAGCTGCGGGTAGCGGCTGAACGGCCAGATGCCGCGCAGGCGATCGCCCCAGCGGCGGCCGATCCAGTAACTGATGCCATCACCGGCGAACGCGCCCAGTGCGGCCGCCGCCACCGCGTACGGTCCGGAGATCTGGCCCAGGCCGATGAACACGCCTACCGCAAACAGCAGCGGCAGCGCCGGCACGATGGCGCCGAGAATGATCACCGCATCGCAGAAGGCGATGAGGAAGATAACGGCACCCGCCAGCACGGGGTGAGCGGCAATCCACGCAAGCGTGGCGTCGATCCATGAAGAGTCCATTGCCCGATTATAGGGGCGTGAAGGTGACTGGTTCCCAGCCGCTTGGTGACCGTTTGCAACCGGCGCCATCGCCTAGAATGGGCCCATGCCGCATACGCCAGACACGCCACCACATGCTTTGAAGGCCGACAGCTTCGGTCGCATCCTCCGTGTGGAAGGGCCTGCCGGCCCCTTCGTACGCCGTGACCTGGGCGCCACGCCGCTGTGGTTGCGCCTGCCGGCCTGGTGGCTGGCCCGCCGCGAAGCGCGCGCGCTGCGCCATATCCATGGCATGGCCGACGTGCCGCAGCTGCTGGCGTGGAATGGACATCATCTCGACCGCAGTTTCATGGCCGGCGACGCCATGTACCAGCGCCCACCGCGTGGCGACCTGGCCTGGTTCCGCGCCGCGCGTCGGCTGCTGCAGCAGCTGCATCGGCGCGGCGTGGCCCACAACGACCTGGCCAAGGAAGCCAACTGGCTGGTGACCGAAGACGGCCGCCCGGCATTGATCGACTTCCAGCTGGCAGTGATCGGCAACCCGCGCTCGCGCTGGATGCGCCTGCTGGCCCGCGAGGACCTGCGCCACCTGCTCAAGCACAAGCGCATGTACTGCCGTGAGTCGCTCACCCCAGTGGAAAAGCGCGTGCTCAAGCGCACCTCGTGGGTGCGCGAACTGTGGTTCGCCACGGGCAAGCCGGTCTACCGCTTCGTTACCCGTCGCATCCTGCATTGGGAAGACAACGAGGGGCAGGGGCCCAAGCCGTGAGTCCACTGCAGGTAGTGACCGGCCCACCGAGTGCGGGCAGCGTCCTGCGCCCACAGCTGGCCGGTGCCGACTTCGTGCACGCCTGCCAGGCAACAACCCATCGTGATGGGCGCTCGGCCTTGCAGGCCTATCGCGATATGGCCGCGACCATTCCCGGCTGGTTCGATGGGCTGATGGCGCTGCGCAATCGCGGCATGCGCCTGCTCGGCATGAAGCACCTGGGCTCGTTGCGCGCGGCGCAGGATGTTGCGGATCCTCAACCCGGGCAGCGGTTGGGCATCTTCACCCTGCAGTCGCTCAGCGACGATGCCATCGTGCTGGAAGACGACGACCGCCACCTGCGTGTGCAGCTGGCCCTGCAGTGGCAGGGCGACGTGCTGGAGGTGGTGACGGTGGTGCATACGCACAACGCGTTCGGCCGCGTGTACATGCTGCCGGTTGCGCCGGTGCATCAGCTGATCGTGCCGCATCTGCTGAGGAAGCAGGTGCAGGTGTACCGGTAGATCCACGCGATGCGTGGATGCGCAGGGGAGAACCGTATTGTAGAGCCGAGCATGGCTCGGCTCTACAGAGGCTTGTGATCTTACGGCGTTGCCGGCACTACCTGCTGGCCGATGAAGTTGCGCTTGGCGTCGAAGTCGTAGGCGATCTGCAGCTGGCCGACATCCGGGCAGGCGTGGCAGTCACGCAGCGGCGTGCGGTACAGCAGGCGGATGCCGCCGTTCTCCAGCGGCGTGGCCCCGGCCGACCGCGCCGGCGCGAACGGCGTGGCCTGCGGGTGGTCCTTCAGCAGGGCCTGCACGGCGGGGTCGGCACGCAGGGTGTCGTCCAGCTGCACGGCATCCACATCGATGCGCTTGCCGGTGGCGTCGACCAGGCGGGTACCCTCGTTGGTGTTGGCGCGGAACGGATACTCGACCGTGGCAATGCCCAAGCCTTCGTTCTCATGCCAGGCCGTCACGTAGGCCAGCTCGCCGCCGGTGGACAACTGTTCGGCGGCAGCAATGGCATCGGCGCTTGCGCCACCAGCGCGCATCGCATCGCGCAGGCACTCACGCGTGGCCGCATTCTCGCCCTGGCGGCAGGCGTTGAGGTCGCCATCCCACACCACTGCATCGCTCCAGCGCAGCTTGCCGTCCGCGGCGGCTTTTTCTGCGCTGGGCGTGTCACCGGCCGACGGTTCCTTGCCGGGTTCGGGCGAACGGCCCTGGCAGGCAGTCAGCAGGGCAAGCCCCAGGGCAGGCAGCAACAGGCGGGAACGGCGCATGGCGTGAACCTCGTGCGTTGACTGGAGGCGCCAGTATCGTCAAGGCCGGGTGAACTCCACGTCGGCGCGGCATACTAGCGGCTCATTGCATACGCTGGAGTGTGGAACGTGGGCAGTCTGCAGGGCAAAACGCTTTTCATCACGGGTGCCTCGCGTGGCATCGGCCTGGCCATCGCACTGCGCGCTGCGCGTGACGGGGCCAACGTGGCCATTGCGGCCAAGTCGGCGGTGCCGAATCCGAAGCTGCCGGGCACCATCCACAGCGCGGCCGAGGCCGTTACCGCCGCCGGTGGCCAAGGGCTGGCGCTGAAGTGCGATATCCGCGAGGAAGAGCAGGTGCAGGCCGCGGTTGCGGCCACGGTCGACACCTTTGGGGGCATCGACATCCTGATCAACAACGCCAGCGCGATCTGGCTGCGTGGCACGCTGGATACGCCGATGAAACGCTTCGACCTGATGCAGCAGGTCAATTCGCGCGGCAGTTTCCTGTGCGCGCAGGCCTGCCTGCCGTACCTGCTGCAGGCGCCGAATCCGCACATCCTGACCCTGGCGCCGCCGCCGAGCCTGGAACCAAAGTGGTGGGGCGCGCATACCGGCTACACGCTGGCGAAGATGGGCATGAGCTTCGTCACGCTCGGCCTGGCTGCGGAATTCGGCCCGCAGGGGGTGGCGGTGAACGCGCTATGGCCGCGCACGGTGATCGCCACCGATGCAATCAACATGATTCCGGGCGTGGATGCAGCGGGCTGCCGTACGCCGCAGATCATGGCCGACGCCGCGCATGCGGTGCTGGTGCGCGAAGCGGCAGGCTTCCACGGCCAGTTCCTGATCGACGATGAAGTGCTGGCACAGGCCGGCATCAGCGATCTGTCCGGCTATGCCGTGGACCCGTCGCGGTCGTTGCTGCCGGATCTGTTCCTGGACTGAGTGCTACGTTGCGCAAGGGCCGAGGGCCGAGGGCCGAGGGCCGAGGGCTGCGGCGCTCGGCCTGCTGCGCTAGAATGCTGGGCTGTAATCGTTTTCAACAAGGATGTGAGCACATGACACGTACGCTTTCCATCGCGGCGCTGGCCGCTTCGCTGTCGCTTGTCCTGGCCGCCTGCGGTGGCAAGGCCCCTGCAACCGCTGGCGACGCCGGCGCCTCGGGCAAGCCGGAGGCCAACACGGTGCCGTCCGACGCACAGCAGCAGTTGACGGCGAAGCTCAACGCCTACATCGGCTGCTTCAACGCGCTTGATTCGAAGACGCACGACAGTCTCCAGTCCTATACGCGCTGGATCAAGGACGTCGAGACCGGCCCGACCGGGCGCGAGACACAGGTGTACGGCCCGTTCGAGATCAGCGATTACGACATGAAGCAGTGCGATGGCCCGGTGACCGAGGCGATGGCTGCCAAGCCGGCGCTGGCCGAACTCGATGCTGCTGCCAGCCATTATCAGCAGGCGCTGAAGGCGCTGGTGCCGATCAGCAAGGAGGCGCACGACTACTACGATCGCCAGGACTACGAAGACGACCAGTTTGCCAAGGGCAAGCAACTGCACGCGCCCTTGATGGCCGCATTCAAGGACTTCGTGGCTGCCAGCGAAACGTTCAACGCCGAGCTGGAGCGCCAGAATGACGCTGCCCAGCGCGAGCAGCTCAAGGTATTGGAACAGGCCGAGGGGCGAACGCGCGAGTACTACCGTCTGGCGATGATGCTGGAAGCCAAAGCGATCGTGGAGCTGATGAGCGAGGACGACTTTGATCCGGCCCAAGCCCGTGAACGACTCGACGCCTTCAACCGTATTTCCGACGAGGCGCATGCCAAGGTGGCCGATCAGGAGCCGGGCAAGCTGGACTGGAACAGCTTCGAGCGCGAAGCCGAGAACTTCCGTCGGGAAGGCAAGGAGCGGCTGCAGCGGGTCAGCAGCAAGACGCCCTACAGCGATTTCGAACGGCGCATGCTGGATTCGCCCTCGATGGCGCCACGCGGCTCGGCCAACAAGCTGATGCAGGAATACAACTCGCTGGTTTTCCAGAGCAACCGCCAGTAAGCGGGAAGCTCAACGCTTCATTTTTGTCGCGATTGAGCAGGTTGATTGCGGCATGACACGCCCTGCAGCCCCGAATGCCAGCACCTTGCCGAGGTGCTGGAGCGCGCGCTCGCGCCATGCATGACGATGCCTGCAGTTTTCACTTGTGCAAGGAACTGATTTGAATGCATCCACACGCCTGATTCCTGTTCTCCTGCTCTGCGCGCTGGCCGGCTGCAACAACCCGGCCGGGCTGGCTGTCGCCGATCCCGGGTTGGAAAAGGTGAACGCCTATATCGAGTGCTACAACGGCGTCGAACAGCCCATCCACGAGGGTTTCCAGACCTACACCGGTTGGATGAAGGATCCCGAAGCCGGTCCAACCGGCAAGGAAGCGCAGCCGCGCTCACCTGGCAAGGTGTTGTCGCACCGGGTCGAGTACTGCGGCCAGCCGTTGAGCGAGGCGCTGGCAAAGGCCCCGGCGACGTCGCTGGATGCGGCCGCGCGGCAGTACCAGCAGGCGTTCCTGGCGCTGAACACCCTGATCGAGCGCGCCGATGGCTATTTCACCCGCGAGGACTATCGTCGCGACGGTGGTGAAGGGATGCGCAGCCAGCATGCCCCGCTGATGCAGGCCTATGCGGATTTCTTCAAGGCCAGCGAGGCGATGGATGCGGCACTGGAAAAGAACGAGAACGATCGCCGCGCCGTCCAGCTGAAGCAGATCGAGGAAAGCGAAGGCCGCTCGCTGGCGTACTACCATCTGCGCCTTGTCGGCGATGGCAAGCAGCTGGCAATGACGTTCCAGGGCGAGGCACCGGACGTTGCGGTGTTGCGCGGCCAGCTGGCCGACTTTCAGGCGCTGGTGACGGAAATCCAGAACGGTGGTGTCGGCAAGGACGACCCGATGTGGGGCCATGTGCAGCGCTCGGCCGACAAGCTGGTGCGTACAGCCGGGCGCGGAGTCGAGCGCCTGGAACAGGGCAAGCCGATCACCGCCGATGCGCTGGCTGCCGAGCGCACGGCGTCGGGCAGCTGGCTCACCACCGACCCTGAAGGCGCACAGTCGACGATTCTGGATGCCTACAACGACCTGGTAACCACCAGCAACCGCATGCGTTGAGGGCGATCCACGCGGGGCGTGGATCTGCTCACGGTAGCGCCGGGCCATGCCCGGCGCGCACCCTGTTGGTCCGGTAGTGCCGGCCGCGGGCCGGCATGTGCCTCAATGGCTGAACGCATCCGGCAGCTGGCCACCACACTTGCGGCAGTGGCGCGCATCCGGTTCATGCCCCTCCAGCCCGCAATGCGGGCAGCCGCGGGCATCGCGGCGCGCGGCCAGTTCGGCTTCGCGCATGGTGCTGGCCAGTTCGGCGGTGTAGATGCCGGTGGGCACGGCGATGATGCTGTAGCCGATCAGGATCAGCACCGAGGTGACGAAGCGGCCAAGCACGGTCTGCGGCACGATGTCGCCGAAGCCGACCGTGGCCATGGTCACCACCGCCCAGTACATGCTGGCCGGGATATTCGTGAAGCCGTGTTCGGGGCCCTCGATCACGTACATCAGCGCGCCGGCGATGATGGTGATGGTGATCACCGTGAACAGGAACACCAGCACCTTGCGCCGGCTGCGCCACAGCGACGTCATCAGGACGCCGCTTTCCTCGATGTAGCGGGTCAGCTTGAGGATGCGGAACACGCGCAGGATGCGCAGCGCACGCACCACCAGCAGGCTCTGCGCGCCCGGGATGAACATCGACAGGTAGGCGGGCAGGATCGACAGCAGGTCGATGATGCCCCAGATGCTCACCGCGTAGCGCAGCGGGCGCTTGACCACCGCCAGGCGCAGCAGGTACTCGGCGGTGAAGATGATGGTGAAGCCCCATTCCAGGATGTACAGGCCGGTGGACCACTCGGCATGCAGGTGCTGCACGCTGTCGATCATCACCACCAGGATGCTGGCGACGATCGCCACCACCAGGATCAGGTCGAAGTTGCGCGAGGGCCGCGAGTCATGGCGGTAGATGATGTCGAACCACCGACGGCGCCAGCCGGTCTCGGTGGCGGGGTTGAGCTGGGGGGCGGAAAACGGTCGCATGGGCGCATTGTGCAGCAGGGGCTCCGGCGCGAGAATGGGCGTTCCTGAACCCTGCCGACTGCCATGACCACCGCGACCGATCCGCTGATCTCCCTTTCGCACTATTACCTGCCGGTCTACAAGCCCCGCCAGGTGGTACTGGAGCGAGGGCAGGGCGCCCGCGTGTGGGATAGCCAGGGGCGTGAGTTCATCGACCTGGCTGCGGGTATCGCCGTGTGCGGCCTGGGCCACAACGATCCGGACCTGGTGGCCGCGCTGGTCGAGCAGGCCGGCAAGCTCTGGCACACCAGCAATGTGTTCTACAGCGCACCGCCGCTGCATCTGGCCGAGGAGCTGGTGAAGGCCAGCCGCTTCGCCGAGCGCGTGTTCCTGTGCAATTCCGGCGCCGAAGCCAACGAAGTGGCGATCAAGATGGTCCGCAAGTGGGCCTCCAGCCAGGGCCGTCCCGCCGACAAGCGGGTGATCATCACTTTCCGTGGCAGCTTCCACGGCCGCACGATGGGCGCGGTGACCGCTACCGCCCAGCCGAAGTACCAGGAAGGCTACGAGCCGCTGCCTGGCGGCTTCCGCTACATCGATTTCAACGATGAGGTGCAGCTGGAAACCGCGATGGCCGCCGGCGACGTGGCGGCGGTGATGCTGGAGCCCATCCAGGGCGAGGGCGGCGTGATGCCGGCCAAGTCCGGTTTCCTCAAGCGCGTGCGTGAACTGTGCGACCAGCACAACGCACTGCTGGTGCTGGACGAGATCCAGGCCGGCATGGGCCGTACCGGCACGCTGTTCGCGCACTGGCAGGATGATGTGGTGCCGGACATGGTCACCCTGGCCAAGGCACTCGGTGGCGGCTTCCCGATCGGCGCGATGCTGGCCGGCCCGAAGGTGGCCGAGACCATGCAGTTCGGCGCGCACGGCACCACCTTCGGCGGCAACCCGCTGGCTGCTGCGGTGGCCCGCGTGGCGCTGCGCAAGCTGGCCTCGGCAGAGATCGCCGCCAATGTCAGCCGCCAGTCGAAGGCACTGCGCGATGGCTTTGCCCGCATCAACGACGAGTTCGGTGTGTTCAGCCACGTGCGCGGCCGCGGCCTGATGCTGGGCGCGGTGCTGGGCAAGGACTTCGCCGGCCAGGCCGGGGCGATCCTCGACCATGCCGCCGAGCACGGCCTGCTGACCCTGCAGGCCGGCCCGGACGTGCTGCGCTTCGTGCCGTCGTTGAACATCACCGACGAAGAAGTGGCCGAAGGCCTCAAGCGCCTGCGCGCAGCGATTGCTGCGTTCATCGCCGCGCGCTGAAGCCGGCAGAGGCATCTGTAGAGCCGAGCAGGGGCTCGGCTCTACAGTGGTTCACGCAATCTGGTAACGCTTCAACACCTTGCCCAAGCCACGGCCATCGCGCACGGTTTCCGCGTGCAGGCCGGCGGCGCGTGCACCGCGCACATTGGCGAACAGGTCATCGACGAACAGCGTGCGCGAAGGCGCCACGCCGAGGGCCTCAAGCGTGCGCAGGAAGACCTCCGGTGCGGGTTTGCGCAGGCCGAAATCGGCGCTGCAGAACACGCGTCCCTGCAGCGCAGGGAACAGTTCCGGCAGCAGGGTGGGCAGCGCCTGCACCATCAGCGCGCCATTGTTGGTCAGTACCGCCAGCGGCAGCTGCAGAACCTGCAGCCGCTGCAGCACCGCGTGCTGCGGATGGCTGGCCGCTTGGCGTGCGGCGATCCAGCTGGGTACATCGATGGTCCTGCCCAGGCACTCCCCCAGCTGCGCCAGATAGGCCGGGCCATCCAGCGTGCCGTTGTCATGCGCCGCTTCCAGTCCGCTGTCATACAGCGCGGCCTGTACGGCCTGCGTCGGAACCTGCAGTGCCTGGGCCAGATGCAGCACGCGCTGCGCGCGCTGGTACTGCACCAGCACGCCATCCACATCCAGCAGCAACAGGTCGATCCGCATCGGTCGAGCATGCCATTGCAGTGAGTGCGCGGGAAACCCTGGAGTAGGCATGCGACAGACGGTCGCAGACGCGGCCGCAGGGGCCTGCCTAGAATGGTGCTTGAATCCGCAGGAGAGGCAACGATGAAGGCTTGGTGGGTGGCAGTGGGACTGGGCGCGCTGATGCTGGCGCCGTCGGCGATGGCGCGGGTGTGTGCGGTGAGCATCGACAGCACCGACCAGATGAGCTTCAGCACTCGCGAGATCAAGCTTGTCGCCGACTGCACTGCCGTGGACCTGACCTTGCGCCACACCGGCAAGCTCGCCGCTACCGCGATGGGCCATAACTGGGTGCTGACCCGCACGGCCGACTACCAGCCGGTGGCACTGGCAGGCATGCGCATGACCCTGGCCGATAGCTACCTGCCGAAGGCCGACAAGCGCGTGCTGGCGCACACCAAAGTAATTGGTGGTGGCGAGACCACGCGCGTGCGCTTTTCCACGCAGGGCCTGCAGAAGGGCGGCGACTACACCTTCTTCTGCTCGTTCCCCGGCCACTTCGCGATGATGAAGGGCAAGTTCGTCTTCGGTTGAAAAAAAGGGGACGGAGGGGATTAAGTCGTATATGCACAAACGACTTAATCCCCTCCGTCCCCTTTTTTGCGATCAGCCCTTGGCGGCCTTGAATGCCACGCGTGCAGCGGCGAGGGTGGCCTCGATCACGGCATCATCGTGCGCGCTGGACAGGAAACCGGCCTCGTACGCCGACGGCGCCAGGAACACGCCCTGCTCCAGCATCGCGTGGAAGAAGCGGTTGAACGCTGGGATGTCACAGGCGGTGGCCTGCGCATAGGTCTCCACCTTCTCACTGGTGAAGAACAGCCCGAACATCGCACCCACGCGGTTGGTGGTCACCGCCACGCCGGCTTCGGCGGCGGCCGCTTCCAGGCCGGCGCACAGGCGTGCAGTGCGCTCGGCCAGGTCGGCGTGGAAGCCCGGCTGCTGGATCAGCTCCAGCATCGTCAGGCCAGCGGCCATCGCCACCGGGTTGCCGCTCAGCGTGCCGGCCTGGTAGATCGGGCCGGCCGGGGCGATCTGCTGCATCAGCTCGCGGCGCCCGCCGTAGGCGCCCACCGGCATGCCGCCGCCGATGATCTTGCCGAAGGTGGTCAGGTCCGGGGTGATGCCGTAGTGCGCCTGCGCACCGCCGAGGGCAACGCGGAAGCCGGTCATCACTTCGTCGAAGATCAGCAGCGCGCCGTGGTTCGTGCACAGTTCGCGCAGGTGCTGCAGGTAGCCCTCGCGCGGCGGGATGCAGTTGGCGTTGCCGACCACCGGTTCGATGATCAGGCCGGCGATGTCATCGCCCTGCTGCTCGAACAGCGCAGTGGCCGCTTCGAAGTCGTTGTAGGGCAGGGTCAGGGTCAGTTCGCTCAGCCCGGCCGGGACGCCCGGCGAGGTCGGCACGCCCAGGGTCAGCATGCCGCTGCCGGCCTTGACCAGGAACGAGTCGCCGTGGCCGTGGTAGCAGCCTTCGAACTTGACGATGCGGTTGCGGCCGGTGGCGCCACGCGCCAGGCGGATCGCCGACAGGGTGGCCTCGGTGCCGGAGTTGACCATGCGCACCATCTCGCACGACGGCACCAGGCGGGTGATGGTCTCGGCCATGGTGACTTCAGCCGCGCATGGCGCGCCGAACGACAGGCCGTTGTCGATCGCCTTCTTCACCGCCTGGCGTACCGCCGGGTGGTTGTGGCCGACGATCATCGGGCCCCAGGAGCCGACGTAGTCGATGTAGCGGTTGCCGTCGACGTCGTACAGGTAGGCGCCGTCGGCGCGCTCGACGAAGAACGGTTCGCCGCCGACCGACTTGAACGCGCGCACCGGCGAATTGACGCCGCCCGGCAACAGCTGCTGGGCGCGGGAGAACAGGGCGTGGGACTGGTCGTGGTTCATGGGGGAATATCCTGGGCGTTACGCGAACTGGGCGAGGAAGGCGCGCTGGGTCGCGACCGGGTCTTCGGCGGCGAACACGCTGCTGACCACGGCGACCAGATCGGCGCCGGCGTCGATGATGGGACCGACATTGTCCGGCGTCAGGCCACCAATCGCCACCCGCGGCACGCCCAGTGCGGCGCTTTGCCGCAGCAGGTCGGTATGGGCGCGGCTGGTGGTGATCTTGGTGGTGGTCGGGAAAAACGCGCCGAAGGCCACGTAGCTGGCGCCGGCGGCGACGGCCCTCTCGGCATTGGCCAGCTGGTCATAGCAGGAGGCGCCGATGATGGCCTCGGGGCCGAGCAGGGCGCGCGCGCTGGGGATGTCGCCGTCGGTACCGCCCAGGTGCACGCCCGCCGCGCCCACGGCCTTGGCCAGCGCCGGGTCGTCGTTGACGATCAGCGGCACGCCGTGGTCTGCGCACAGTGCCTGCAGCGCGGTGGCCTGTTCCCGCCGCAGCGCGTCGCTTGCGGTCTTGTTGCGGTACTGCAGCCAAGTGGCGCCCGTGGCCAGCAGCGGCGCGGTGCGGGCCAGCAGGCGTGCGGTATCGGGCTCGTCCGGGGTGATCAGGTAGACGCCGCGGGGCGCCGGGGAAGCAGAAGTCATCGATGGCTACCGGTGAGTGGACCGCGATGGGACAATGGCGGCCCGTGAATCCAGTCCTGATTATCCGATGAGCGATGCCACCCCCACCACCTTGCGCACCTGGATGTGCGTGGTCTGCGGCTTCCTGTACAGCGAAGCGGAAGGCTTGCCGGAGGAAGGCATCGCGCCAGGGACGCGCTGGGAGGACATTCCCGAGACCTGGACCTGCCCGGATTGCGGGGTGACCAAGGCTGATTTCGAGATGGTCGAGGTCGATTGATGAGGGTAGGTGTGGACTGCCGGTCCACACACCGACTCCCTCAATGCAGCCGCGGCATCGGCCCGCCGAGGTCGATCAGCTTCTCGCGCAGCCACTGCGCATCGCTGGCTTCCGGGTTGCGCTTCAGGTACTGGCCCAGATCGTGCCGGGCACCGGCCAGGTACTCCAGCTGCAGGTAGGCCAGGCCGCGGTCGCGCAGCGCATCGTCCTGCTCCGGGGCCAGCTTCAGCAGGCGGTCGGCACTGCGCGCGGCGCGGTCCCACTCGCCGGCTTCGGCATACACGCCGTGCAGGTTGCGCAGCATGCGTATCAGGATCGCGCGCGCGGGCGCCGGGTCGAGGATCTGCGCCAGCACCTGGTCGTCGGGCATCTGCCCGCCCAGGTGTGACTTGGCCCGCTCGCGCAGTTCGTCCACGTCCAGCGGTCGGCCACCGTTGAACGGGTCCATCACCAGCACGCCGTCGTCCACCGGCAGGCGCACCAGGAAGTGGCCGGGGAAGGACACGCCATCGAGCGGAATACCCAGCCGGCGCGCGACTTCCATCTGGACCAGCGCCAGCGAGATCGGATTGCCCAAGCGGCGCTCGAATACCTGGTTGAGGTAGCTGTTGCGCGGGTCGTAGTACTCGTCGTGGTCGCCGCTGTAGCCCAGCTCGTCGAACAGGTGGCGGTTGATCGCCGCCATCTTCAGCGGGCTGTTGTCGATGCTCTCCACTTCCGAGCGGAGGTGCTCGACATGGCTCTGGATCAGCGCGTCGTAGGTGGACGGCTGCAGATCGGGGTATTCATCGCGCGCGATCAGCAGCGCGGTCGGCAACAGTGGCAGCGCCTCGTCTTCGAGGTCGGCCAGGGCATCCCAGTCGGGGAGTGTGATCCGGTCCTGCATGGCCACAGACTGGCGTCATTCGCAGGCGGTTTCAAGCGGTATCGCGTGAAAAGTTCAGGGGTCAGATGCCTTTCGCGAGCGAATGGGATCTGACCCCTGCAGGGTTGCCGGCCAGCGGCCGGCACTACCGCGC
>OKID01000066.1_pt1 | contig 35906 bp, 39 predicted proteins | sample 1610601 | NCBI WGS metagenome assembly OKID01 (sample SAMN04436667, study PRJEB24849) | human gut metagenome | biome: human gut; feature: NICU; material: stool | host: Homo sapiens | place: USA: Saint Louis, MO | collected 2010-06-09 | reverse complement strand
TGAAGATTCCGACGTTACTAACTGAGTGTTGTATCTAATCGTGGGGGCAGGTCAGCAGTTCTTCAGCAAAATAAATATGATAAAAAAAATAATGAATGGTCTTATCGGAAAAATTGCACCTCCGTATGGGAGAATCGTCTTGGTAAAGAGGTTAATTACGAAAAAAGCCAAATTGAACATGGGCTGAAATGGTGGCCAGTGAAGAAGTATACTTGGAGTTCAACTCGAGGTGTTGGTACCTCTGATCAATGGCGTTTAAAAATCAGCTCTATCGAGAGGAGTCCCGGCGAATTTCCAGATGAAGAGATTAATTTTACGGTGTTACTAACGATTGAAGACATCCAAAACAAAACTAATGATCTTTTCAACGAGGTTAGACAAGAGCTTGGCTCAATTGGTATCGAATTTGAAGATATCACCGTTACACAACAGCTAAATGTTAAAGCAGGTCAATCATGATATCTAGAGATTTGACAGTAATAGCGTCTTACTTTTCCAAACTGATGGAGTCAGCTCCACAGCATGAGATGAATATTATCAATATACTCTCAAATATCGAGGAAATGAGAAACAGACCTGATTTTTCTTTGGGTACGTCAATACTACTCGCGCGTACTGATACAGATGAATGTTCAATCTGCAAAAAAAAGGTTTTTTGCGATGAATAATCAAGAACGCTACTATCAGGTATCACGCTTCCCAAGCGATTCAACACCAAAGGAAATTGGCTTTAAACCAACATCTGATGGTAAAGTGCCAGAGAATTATTTATTTTTTCGGTTAGATGCGGAAAGAACAATTCGAACTATTAATGCAATTTTTGAACGGAATGAAGAAAAACGTTTGGAATTTTATGAGCAAGTATATCAAGCTGCAAGAGTTTGTTTTTCTGGGAGAGAGGGAGATTTTTCATCCGCTGAACAAGCTTTAAATGAAATAAAAAAGACTATACTGACTTCATCATGGCTTACAGTCAGGAACGGTATAATGACTGTTTATGGATTATTTGCGTTAGCCGCAATTGTATTACTTGGTATTGCTCAGCTTTGTTATCATGGAAAACTATATAATATCCCTTTAGTGCTAATTGGTAGTTGCTTAGGATCGTGGCTTTTTGTGTCTATGAAGACAAGTAGCATAACATTTGATGATATTTACGAAAGTATCAGTCAGCATCGTAGTTTATTAATAAGGCTTATTTATAGCTGTGTGTTATCGTTGGTTGCAACTCTATGTTTGTTAGCTGGGTTTATTGAAATGAAAATTGGAGAGATATCAACAGCAATGATATCCGATAATGGATTTATAGCCATTGCAACTGGTGTGTTTTTTGGGTTAGGTGAGTCATCTTTAGCATCAAAGCTTTCAGATAAAGTAAAAGGTACTTTTTCTTAAATGCCAATTTGATAGGACACCCTCTGCTACAGATGCTACGTGTAGCATCTGTAGCAGAGGGTTTGAGTGGCTGTTTTTTATGGAAATTCCTGCAGCTCAGTTGCAGATGTGTCATCCTTCTACTACTGTTTTCTGCGGTTTTATTCTCCCCTGCATGATATTTACAATTAGGATTGCATTTGCGATTATTTTACGTTTACGCTCACTTCCTTCAGCAAGCGCTCTGAAGTTGGAAATATTAATCAATATCTCGCCGGGAATTTTCAGGTATGGTAGGATGTTATCCAGATTGAGTATACAGTTATAAAGCGTAGATCCGGGTAAGTAGCTGATCAGAACTTTGCTAAGTTCACGAACAGTCAGTATTTTCTCGGTTATCATTATTTCTGCCAGCATCTCACTACCGACGTCTTCTTTGGAAATATCAAGCCGTTTATTAATCTTTCCCAATGCATGTTCAACCTCATCGAGAACGCCAGCTATAGATTGGGGGTGTACGGCATAAAAATCTAATTCGTTATAAACACTTATCCTGCGTACCAGGTCGTTATATTGTTTTATCACATGCATGATTTGTAAGTTATTTTCATATTCCGTTAGTAAGAGTTTCGGACGCTCCGACTTAGTATGCCTCATAACCCCATCGGTAAAAACACTCTGGCAGGATAACATTATATTTACATCTGCAGTTAGTTCTCCATTTTTTATATTTTTCCCTTTTGATTTTATTTTAAGTGCCAATTTTAACATGCTGCAAGCGGCAGGGAGATAACCAAAAGGTAACTTAGGTGATGAAATCTCATTCAAAAGAATCTCTGCTTCCTGTAAATCATCAATGCAAATGTTATAAAGAATTTTAGAAAAAATAAAATATGGTTTAAGTACCTCCGCATCCGGAGAGCGCTTAAGGTTTTTCATCAGCTCAACTAAATCTAACTCCGTAAAGATCTCACCACCATGAGAGTTAAAGACAATATCCCATATCACGAGAACATCCTGCCAGGCTTCTTTTCCAATAGTTACAGAGAAAGGCGCTATGGTTTTTTTTTGAAATTCATCAATCAGAGTACCAAGCAGCATTTCATCGAAATTCTCCGATTCATAGATATAGTTGCATAATGCAATATAATAGTTGTCAGTTTGCCCCTCATCCAGTTGGAGATATCGGTAAGAACGAGAAATGTTTTTGACCAGACCAGTTTTTCGTTCAAATGCCAACATAATAGTAAGTGATATGTACGCTGCTTTAAAATTGTTTAATTTGGCTTTGATCTTATCAAAATCAGCACTTTTTAAATTTTTCTTAAAATAACCAATGCACTCATCTATTTCGAAAAGCATCCATGATTTTTTTTGATTGCTACTATCCTTGATGCCTCTTATACGTTCGCGAATTGGTTGGAGAGTTCTTTTGTTAGTAATTTCAATTTCATCAATACGGTCTCGCAAGTAGTCTCTAACCCCAGAAAAAATATCTCTCTCGTTGTCCCCCGGAATCGAGCAATGTTCACTCAATAAAAAATGGTGGAGATGGTAGTAAAATCCGTGCTTATTATCAGGCCTGAACGTTTTATACATATCCAGAGCCACGAATGAATGCAGGGCAAACTGGAGATACCGTTCAGAAACCTGTTCCTTGCTCAGAGAACTGAACACCGGGCATGACATAAGCTGGTTATAAAACATTTCGTATTTATAGAAGAAACCGCGTCGTTTCTCCTCACTGAAAACCCTCTCTTTATCAATTACTTCTGCTATCTCGTTGTAACGTTGATTAAAAAACTCCTGATGCAGCCAATAGCTTCCGCGTGCACGGATGTCCCGCCCTTTACCTCCTTCCCTGAATATCCCCAAAACCTGACAGGCGTCATACATCAGATTCGCAAATACATGCTCCATAGCACTCCCTCTTTGGTTTCCATATTTCTACGCGGACAGTATCCCAAATGTCATGGCAAAGTTCGAACTCAGCCAAAGACATCCTACAGGAGAACTGAAAATGTCAACAATATGTGAACTAAAAAATCAGCCACTGCGCATCCTGCGCATGCCTGAACTGACGATGATACTCGGAATATCTCGCTCGAGTATTTACGAAAAGCTGAATCCCAAATCCCGATATTACGATGCTGACTTCCCCAGACCCGTCAGGCTTGGAGCTGCATCCGTGGGCTGGCAGTCAACGGCCATAGAAGCGTGGATTACCTCTCGTTCCGCTTGATTTTTTTGATAAGGAAAGCGCTATGAAAAATGAAATTATAGAATTGAAATTAGATTTCACGAAGTTTCCTGTTTTCTTACAGACCCTCATAAAGTGGATTCAGATGAGAACCGGGGCAGCTGTTGAGATGATATTATCGACGGCATTAGGGGTCATGGCCTTAGCTTGTCAGGACAGGTTTGATGTCAAACCTGAGGGCAGACCAGGGCATCCAATATCACTCTTTATCTTGGTTCTCGCAGGTTCGGGAAAAGGGAAATCGACGGTATTTAGATTACTAATGCGGGCAGTTACTCGCCTGGAGACAAGGCTGGAGGAAGAATATCGACTACTGCTGATACAGTACAAAAAGGATATGACCAGCTGGAAAATTGAACATAAAAATGCTGAAAAAAGGTACAGGCAAGTTTGTGATCTCTCTCCTGAGAACCCTTTACGGCTTGAGACCTTGGAAATCTTAAATGCATGTACTGGCCGTGAGCCGGAAAAACCCATAAGAAAGCGTTTTACAATCAGTGATGCAACAAGCGAAGCACTGAGGAAAGAACTTGGCCTCGAGTACCCGAACCTCGTGATTGCTTCTGATGAAGCAGGGGGGCAATTTGAGAGTAATTTGTATCGCCAAACACCGTGGATTAATTCCCTCTGGAGCGGAGATAGAATTGCAGCTATCAGAGCATCCAGTAAGTGTTATGCCATCGAGGATGCCCGACTGGGTATCCTGGGGATGATTCAGCCCCAATTATTCGGAAATTTTATGATGCGACAGGGTAAAACTGCCCGACTGTCGGGATTTTTGCCACGTTGCCAGATGATGGATTTGGATCTTAATCCATATCCCTGTGATATCAGTAGATATCCGGAACCCCACAGCGCTGTGCTGGATGATTTTGAAGCGATTGTCACCGAGCATTTACTGGCAGGTATCAGTCGTCGGGAAAAAAAAGAACAACGCCCATGTATTACATTTACCCCGGATGCGCAGCTGGAATGGGATAAATGGGATAGCGCGATAAAAAATCTGATGGAGCCAGGCAATATCCTCGAAATCTACAATGATGCCGCTGCAAGATTTATGGAACAGGTAACACGAACTGCAGCTGTACTGCAGATGTTCATCACACCAAACTCAGCCATCATTACGAGGGATACGCTGCTCTCGGCGATACATATAGCAAACTGGTATCTTGATCATTTCATTGCCAAGGTGGACCAATTCAGAACGCCAACGGATGCTGAAAAAATAGAGCGTTTTATGGAAAAACAGCTTATTAAAAACGAGTCTTTCACTTTTGTTCGTCGTGAAATTCGTATAAATGGGCCTGTCAGAGATTCAGAACGGCTAGAATCTGCGCTTGAGGTGCTCAGCTCACAAGGAAAGGTTCAGTTACTTAAAAAGGACAACACTAATTATGTGAGGTTTATTGGCTCAAAGATGAGTCCGCAACAACTGTGTACCCGGTTAAACCTTCCCACAGAATTGTGGGGAAGCGTTGTACTGAGTAAGTTACCTGAGCCTGAATAACTTCAGAGTATTTTGTCGTTAAAAGTCATGATGTTATTTTAATGTCACCCTAGGCTGGTCGTGACTTAATTCTGAACAGATGAGCCTCGATGTGCCTGCGAGTTAGCCGGTATATGTAATATACGCTGGTTTAATAAAAACATATAACCTCAATGCATATGGCATTTAAAACAATGCGTTATGTCAATGTAAATTAAGCATCCTTACTGCGACAAAGACACCCGTTACATAACTAACGGTCTTCCCCACAATAATCTGGGTGGCTAGCTGCTACCCATTACACACTGAATAGATATTATGAAATCATCTTATGAATTAACCGAAAAAGAATTTGAGTCTTTGGTACATATAGCCGAAAAGAAATATAGATCCCGAATTGAGAATTATATACTTCGTCGCTCACTTGCAGTGGTATATGATTTCTTGGAAAAGTATAATCGTATATTCGCTTTGTTTGTTGTCCTGAGATTTGCTCAGTCTCATGCTCCCGGTGAACCTGATTTGCCACTGTGCTTTCAGAAAGATGACGAGAAAGCTATCACCCGTGCCTTAGATTCCCTGAAAAGCCAGTTGAGAGCAGAACACAAACGCTCAGGTAGGGCTGGTGAGCCTGCACGATTTGCTTATGTCTGGGCCAGAGAACGTGATACCAGTGAACATCACCACTACCATCTTGTTTTGCTGTTCGACAGAGATATCTACGGCTATCTGGGGGATTATACTAAGGGTGGTGCAGATAATATGGGAACCCGGATACAGAAAGCCTGGTGTAGTGCGATTGGGCTTGATTATTTTGACTATGCTTATCTCCCGCACTTTCCGAAGAACCATAGCGCTTGGTTTTCCCGATCTGATGCCTTGGCATTACGTCCTGATTATCATAACTTTCTGCTGCGATTGGCATACTTGGCAAAAGAGTATAGTAAAGATTTCCATGATGGTAATCGAAACTTCGGTACAAGCCAGCATTTAGTTTAACTATTTTATAAAAAAAGTAAGGAGCTTAAAGCTCCTTACTATATCTGCACTTTAGTACATGTCCGACATGACGCAGATGTGGCACAAAACTTCCCCTAATCAACCGCACGGATACCTTATACACCATTGATGTGGAACCTATAGACGTTTAGCAATTAGTACATCGGAGGCACATCATTATTATGTATATCTATTATTTTCTTAATTCATTCATAGCCTATGTGAAAGATAGTTTTCAACAAGACCACAATAAGCTCTCAAGTGCCCTTGAGCATTAACAATCATATATTCATCTAATAATCGTCTAATTTCAGCCTTAGTACGACGCCTTCCTGATTTGCATGAAAGTTTTGAACGCAACCACTTTATAACTTGCAATCTATTGCCTACATGCCGGGCCTTGTTAAGGTTGAGTACTGTATTTAGTTGTACCGAAAAAACTGCATCAGTTGAATATATTTTTCCTTGCCCACCGTACTGTATTATTGTGTTAATTCTATCCTGTGGGCAACTAGGGTTAAATTTCAGGGGGCTATTCCCTTTACGGCTATCGCAGGTCTGATTAACCCCTTTCTCCCCTTCATCTCCCTTGCAACAACCTAGCAAATTTGAATAATCAAGCTGAAGTGCTGGGTTGTCGGATTGGCATGCCCAATGTTCAACTTTCATATTATCTATTGCAATTCGACTCATGCAGTAAGCGCAAAGATGCCCCTGCTCCTTCAAAAGGGATAATTTTATCGCATGCTTTACCGGGGTAAAATCATGCCCGTCGTATACTCCACCTGCTGCACGATACATGGTAAGTGAACGAGGCTCATTTCCTTTATTTATACCTCTCATTCTTCATCCCACCCCTGAATTTCTATATCGAGTTTAGCACCAATAAATTCAGGGATCTCTCCATTGAGCTCTATTTCCATTTCAGAAATATTTGATTTCGCTTCTTCAAATTTTCCATTAGCTATTAGCAAAAATATTTTATCAATTCTTTCCTGCACTTCTGGAGAGCGATCTAAATCAGTAATCCCAGTTTTCATTATTTCATTGAGAACTTGGTTTGATGTCAGACCATAGGACTGCTTAGGTGATGAACAGTTGAATTTATTATTGTCATCTCTGCCGAGCATGAATATTTTATCGTATGTAACCTCACTAATAATTTGAGGTGAGTGTGTTGATACAATAAATTGACAGTTTGGGAAAACATTGCTTAACTTATTCAATATACTTCTTTGCCATTCCGGATGAAGGTGTAGATCTATTTCATCAATCAAGATGATCCCGGAAGAAAGTAAAGGGTTTTCTGATAAAGGGTTAAGTATTATCATTCTTCTACAGATGTCAAGAACCAATGCGAGTAAAGATTTTTCACCCTGAGATAGTTGAAGCACATTGATTTTTATATCATTTTTTTCAACTGAAATATGTAATGTTGGTTTTAGCTCAATTCTTAAGTTTCTGAAATCACCCATGAAAATTGTCACTGCATCATTTATTATTTGTTGTGTCCTTTTTGCACTGCTACTTTCTTTTCCTCCTTGACGAGCCTTGGTAATTAAATCATTCAATAAATCTCGAGGATCTTCATCCGATTCTGCTAGTTTTTCAAGAGAGTCAAGCATTGACAGATGAGCATGAGTAATGTTTTTATCTTCGTGCTTAACTAAATCATCGAGACGTTTATACCAGCGGAAGAATCCTTTAAAATCAGCTTTACCTGCAAGAGCATTAGTATAACCATCGAAACGATTAGGAATCTCTATAGAAGATGTTTCATCAAATTCCGCCAAATCTTTTGAATGTATATCAGTCGCACGTGTTACACCATAGTAAGCTAAGATTGGTAGTTCGAATTGCTCATCTTTCTCGCAAGCTAGTTTGTATAAATTACCTAATTTAGTAAAATCATTGTAATAACTTTTTTTATTTACAACACTTCCATCCTCAACTTCGCACAATTCGAGTTTTGAACTGTAATTTTTTCTCAGCTTAATTTCAGTAATAATTGAGCTATAACCATCATTGTTCTCAAGGGTTATATCAGACTTATCAATATCCTTACCTTTCCCACCTTTGTGTACTATCCGTTGTATAAGCCAACTAAGGCTTTGAGATATAGCATCCAACACAGTAGTTTTACCTGCGCCGTTATTACCAACTAATACTTGGATTTTATTGCTGGTGAGGTTTAAGCTAAGGCGATCTACAATTCTAAAATTAAGAATGGATAAGTGAGATAATTCAATGTGTTGCTGTCGAAACTGCTTTAATGCCAAATCAAGATATTCATTTGCCTTATTACTATTCTTTTCCAAAAATTTTCCGCTATTATAGTTGGTATATAATTCGTAGGACGCATTGATATCTCCCTTCTGAGAGTTAGATATGAGTTTGATAAATTTTTTATTTTTTATAGGTTCCATCTTCCTTCCTCAGTTTAATTATTTCTAAGATGATTTCTTGAGAGTATTTCTTGGACATTCGGGTTCTGAACTCAGGTTCAATGTAAATGGCAAATGATAACAAGCCTTGAAGATAATAGGTCATCTCGGGATCAAGTAAGCCTAATTTATATTTATGAATTAGAGAGGAAATAAATCTCTTACGCTCTCGCCCTACTGATAGTGTGCCTTTAGTGGTCAGTGTAATTCCTGTTATATGGCGATTATGGGCTCGAGAAGTAAATACTGTCTTACGTTCATTTAATGTTATTCTATTTTGATAGTTCTTATTGAGAAAAGTTCTTACTTCATCAGGTAAACTAAACAAAATGTTTTTATGTTGAGTGGAAAATGTAAGATCATCTGCATAACGAGAATAAATAATCTCGCGTTGCTCACAAAGGCTGCTGAATGTTTCGTCAAAGAGATACATTACGATATTAGAAATTAGTGGCGAACTAGGAGCTCCAACACTTAAAGAAAGCCTACCTGACTGGCTTTTAGCTTTATTCCAAAATAAACTTTTTGTTAGGACTCTTTCCTCGGCAATAGATAAAGTGTACCCATTCCATGCACATGCCATTAAGAGCAGATCTGGTGTGATACTGTTGAAGAAATCTGTAAAATCTAATTTGAGGATATATGGATTATTAGAATGCAAGGCTGCATTATGTTTAATTCCCCAACCTTTTTTATAGGCTACGGCGCTCTTATGGATTAAGAAATTGGATTCCAAAATATCAATCAGACTATGTTGAAAAGACTTCAGCTCACTTGATGGATGCGCGATGATTCTCTCCCCACCATTACGCTTGGGGATACTGTACACTTTATATCGGTTAGGCGCGTTAAAGAGGAAGCTATCAATTTGTCTGCGATTACGGGATTGTATTTCGGTCAGTTTCGCATAAAGGTTGAGGCGCATCCTAAGTCCTTGAATAATCATAGACACATGCAGAAAAAAATGTGGCAAACTGTATATGCAGTTTGCCACTGCCCTTTACTAAAGGATGCGGTAGTTGTTCTCCGCAGCCGCGAAGTTTACAAGCGGCTGCGGAGAACAACTACCGCAACCACGAAACTTAACAATAAGTTAGAGTCTGGCTAATCACCCGACTAGACGCAATCGTCTGAACGCTAAAGGACATCCCAAGTTTACTGTATTGGTTACTTCACATCAACGCCCCAATCTGTAGCAGGAATGAGGCCCTAGCCCTTCGTATCATCATTTGTTACTTATGCTGCTTGTAACATCCGCTTCTAACACGAACCACATTGGCAAATTCGATTGTAATTTATCTACGAAACCTGCAGAGCAGGGTTGAGTCATTGCGCTTTAACCCGGAAAAAAACCAATGAAACTAGTCCTGCTGGAACCTTAACCCACAAGTTTGAACTCCTTTTTTTCGGCTTCAACAATACACCCGCTGTCGGCCTTGCTTACAAAATCAGCCCACCACTGCATCATCGGTCGTCGTTGCTCAAGGTAATCGCTGCGGTTGTAAGCGCGACGTACCTCATTTTTGTCTACATGAGCCAGTGCAGCTTCAATGACATCAGGCGGAAATCCTTCCTCATTGAGTGCCGTACTAGCGATAGAACGTAAACCGTGTGATACGAGTACGCCTCCTAAGCCAGCACGCTTAAGTGCGGCATTAACTGTTTGGCTGTTCATTGGCTGGGTTGGTTTGATGCGACTGGGAAAGATAAACTCTCGGCCACCGCTGAGGGACTTCATCATTTCCAGAATTGAGATAGCCTCATCTGATAGTGGAACCGTATGGTCTCGGTTCATCTTCATTCGAGCTGCTGGAATTTTCCATTCGCTAGCATTGAAATCGATCTCATCCCATCGTGCCTCAGCGGCTTCGGCAGGGCGGGTAATGGTGAGCAGCTGCCACATGAACAAGCACCGCGTTGACACACTGATACTTGCCGTACGCATTGTTTGCATTAACTGTGGAAGCTGATCCGGACGGATACTCGGCATGTTTTTCTTCTGCGGTTTCTCGAACGCTTTTCCGATATTAACACTGGGAACCGCATCAATCAGGCCCGTGTTCTGCGCATAAATCATGACTTCATTAATTCGCTGACAAAGGCGTCGAACAGTCTCCAATGCCCCTCTGGCCTGAACCGGCTGAACTGCTTTAACCAGAGTATGAGCCTTAATCTCAGTGACACTGATATCACCGATTGCTGGAAAAACATCTCTCTCAAGCGAGCGCCAGATATCGTCGGCATAGTCCTCTGTTACGCTGGCTTTTTTCACATTCCACCAACGCTCGGCAACTAACAAGAAAGTGTTGGTTTTGGCCTCTTGAGAATTTCTCACCTGTTCTTTCTGATGTTCCTGAGGATCAATGTCTTTCGCCAATAAAACTCGAGATTCAGCTCTGAGTTTACGTGCATCTGAGAGTGAGACGGCAGGGTAGGCACCGAAGCTCTGTTTGGTTCGCTGCTTGGTCAGAGGTCGGTAGTAACGGAACTGCCAGAGCTTACTACCGCTGGACTTGATTAACAGAGTAAGCCCGTCACCATCATACAGCTGGTAATCGGCATCTTTAGGTTTGGCGGCTTTGATTTCCGTATCGGTTAACGGCTTGGTTTTTCTTGCCATGGGAGTCTCCATGCATTTAGGCCCAACGAAAACAATAGAGCTTTTCGTTGGGCCTATCAATGGGCCTAAAAGGTTCGGATTTAATTAGTTGGCATCAGACTTCGCGGGACAAATTGCAGGCACAAAAAAGCCCGCAGGGCTTGCGCCGTGCGGGCTCTTAGGACTTCATCGGATGACTCTGGTAATCACCGATGGAGAATTTTGGTGGAGCTGGCGGGAGTTGAACCCGCGTCCGAAATTTCTACATCCTCGGTACTACATGCTTAGTTTGTCTTTACATTCGCACGCCAGCTGCGGACAAACACGCCACTAACGAACTAGCCTGATTAGTTTTAACGCTTCAACCCCAGGCAGGATTTCCACGCGATCTCTTTTGGGTTTGACCTCTCTTTGATCCCCGTCTTAAGAGCGGAAGCTAGGGAGAGAGGGCTCTTAGCAGGTTATTAAGCTGCTAAAGCGTAGTTTTCGTCGTTTGCGACTATTTTTTTGCGGCTTTTAACGAGGCAAACCGCCCCTCGGCATGCACCTTGGGTTTCGCAAATCCCGTCGAATCCAGAATCAGCCCCAATAGTGTTGAACTCAGTATACCAGATTTTACTTCCTCGACACCAGCCCGAAACGCTAACTTATTGAATAGTACAATAAGTGCGCAGAATCAACGTCCTGCGTTTTTCATGATACGTGCTTTGTCGAGCTGCCACTCGCGTGCTTTCAGGTCAGTACGTTTGTCGTGCTGTTTCTTACCTTTCGCCACGCCGATTTTCACTTTGCACCAGGCGTTTTTCCAGTACAAAGAGAGCGCCACCACGGTGAAGCCTTCGCGGTTGATGCGTCCGTAGAGGGATTCCAGTTCGCGCTTGTTCAGCAGCAGCTTACGGGTGCGGGTAGGATCGCAGACGTAATGTGAAGAGGCGACGGTCAGCGGCGTAAAGTTCGCGCCGAACAGGAAGGCCTCACCGTCTTTCAGGATCACGTAGCTGTCGCCGATATTGGCTTTCCCGGCACGCAGCGATTTTACTTCCCAGCCCTGCAACGCAAGGCCTGCCTCGAATTCTTCTTCGATGAAATACTCGTGGCGAGCACGCTTGTTAAGCGCAATGGTCGCCGAACCAGGTTTATGTGCTTTTTTCTTCGTCATAAGTGTCGTAAAGCCGTCGGTAATCTGATTTTAAAAAGTCACCTCATTGCGTCCTGTGAGGTCTAACGCGCTATCTTAGCACGAGATAAGGCTTAGCGTTTTTTTAACAGGTGATAAATGTTATTATTTGTCTGTTGTGTGACCATGGAAAATGCTATGCCTCAGATTAGCCGTACCGCGCTTGTTCCTTACAGCGCGGAACAAATGTATCAGTTAGTGAACGACGTTCAGTCCTATCCGGAATTTATTCCGGGATGCACCGGTAGCCGGGTGCTGGAATCCGGCCCGACGCAGATGACTGCGGCCGTGGATGTCTCCAAAGCGGGGATCAGCAAAACGTTCACCACGCGCAATACCCTGACGAGCAATCAGAGTATTTTGATGCATCTGGTGGATGGTCCGTTTAAAAAACTGATGGGGGGGTGGAAGTTTACGCCGCTGAGCGCTGACGCCTGCCGCATTGAGTTTCATCTGGATTTTGAATTTACCAATAAGCTGATCGAACTGGCGTTTGGCCGTATCTTTAAAGAGCTGGCCTCGAATATGGTTCAGGCGTTCACCACGCGCGCCAAAGAGGTTTACAGTGTCGCATAAGATTGCTGTTGAGGTGGTGTATGCGCTGCCGGAGAAGCAGTATTTGCAGCGCGTGATGCTTGAAGAGGGTGCCACCGTTGAGGCGGCTATCCGGGCCTCCGGCATCCTTGAACTTCGCCGTGATATTGACCTGGCGAAGAATAAAGTCGGCATTTATAGCCGTCCGGTAAAGCTTGCTGATGCGCTGAAGGATGGCGATCGGGTTGAGATTTATCGCCCGCTGATTGCTGACCCGAAAGAGCTGCGCCGTCAGCGAGCGGAGAAATCGGGTAAGTAACGCTTTCTCCCCCGGTGGCGCTTCGCTTACCGGGACTACGATTCTGCGTAAGAATTCAGATACAAAAAAGGTGCTCATTGAGCACCTTTTTGCGTTGCTGACGCCTGATTATTTGGTCAGGGCAGGCTTGTTGTCGATGTTGGTCAGCACGCCGGCACTGCTGAAGGTCAGCGTCAGGGTTTGCTGGGTCACATCTTCATGACCAGGCTGCTGGCGGAATACATAGAACCAGGTGTTTGTGCCGAACGGATCGGACATCATCGGGGTTCCCAGGGCATAAGCGACCTGCTGTTGTGTCATACCCACGCGGATTTTGGACACATCGTTAGGGGTAAGGTAGTTCCCCTGGTTGATGTCAGGACGGTAAACCACTTTCTCCAGAGTGGAACAGCCTGCGGTCAACATCAGAAGAACCGCTGCGGCAGCGGTCAGCGTTTTACAGCGCATAGTGATTTGATTCCTTTTCGGGCCCGAGCAGTACGCGGCTCATATGTAATATGCCGATGATAATAGACCTTGCCCCACTTTGAAACCGGTCTGGCGGCGTTTTTGTTGTTCTGTATGACCCTGAGATCCCGAAAAAGTTTATGCCGCCAGCAGTTCTTTCGCATTCGCAAGCGTATTGCGGGTGACTTCACTGCCGCCGAGCAGGCGTGCCAGCTCTTGCAAGCGTGAGCGTTTATCCAGCGGCTTCATGTGCGTTTCCGTCATTTCGCCATCGGTTTCCTTGCTGACGATAAAGTGGTGATGACCACAACCGGCGACCTGCGGCAGGTGAGTCACACACATGACCTGCGTCGATTCACCTAACTGACGCAGCAGTTTGCCGACAACGGCCGCGGTCGGGCCGCTGATACCCACATCCACTTCATCGAAAATCAACGCCGGGGTTTCCATTTTACGGGCGGTAATCACCTGAATGGCCAGGGCGATACGCGACAGTTCACCGCCGGAAGCCACTTTCGAAATCGCCTGCAAAGGCTGGCCCGGGTTGGTGGTGACGCGGAATTCTACGCGATCTGCGCCTTCCGCCGTCAGGTGATTCTCTTCAAAGCGAACATCTATGGTGAACACCCCATGCGGCATCGCCAGCGTATGCATGCTGTCGGTAATGTGCTGGCTAAGCTCCAGCGCATAGTGTTGCCGCACGTCATGCAGCCGTTTCGCCGTTTCCAGCGCCTGCTGATGATGCAGATTAACCGCCAGAGACAAGGTTTCAAGGGAATCGGCCTGATCGTCCAGCTGCTGCTGTTCCTCCAGCAGAGACTGATAGTAATTCGGCAGCTCTTCCGGGGTTACGTGATGCTTACGCGCCAGTGAAATCTGCCGGGAGATGCGTTGCTCAAGCTCGAACAGACGGTTCGGGTCGAGATCCAGACGTTCACAGTAGTGGCGCAGTTCATCCCCGGCTTCTGAAATCTGAATCGCGGCCTCTTCCAGCATTTCCAGTACGCCAGAAAGCTTATTGTCCATGCCAGTCAGTTCGGTCACAAGCTGACGCACGTTATACAGCTGGCTCTGCAAATTCACGTCTTCGCCATCCGCCAGCATGTTAAGGGCAGTCTGGCTGGTGGAAAGCAGCTGACCGCTGTTGGCCAGACGCTTGTACTCTTCGTCGATTTGCTCAAATTCACCCGCCTGCGGGTTAAATTCGTTCAGCTCTTTCAGCTGATATTCCAGCAGCTCGGCGCGCGCGGTACGCTCCTGGCTTTGCTGCTGATGCTGCGCAAGTTCGCGGCAGCTTTGATGCCACTGACGATAGTGCTCCGCCATGAGTTGAGTAAGCGCGTACTCACCTGCGTAGCCATCAAGCAGGGCTTTCTGTTGTTCGGGTTTGATTAACTGCTGGTGCGCATGCTGACCATGGATCTGGATGAGCAGCTGGCCCAGCTCGCGAAGCTGGGAAAGGGGAACCGCTGTACCATTGATAAAACCGCGGGAGCGGCCATCGCTGCTGATGACGCGGCGAAGTAAACACTCACGTCCGTCTTCGAGCTGGTTCGCTTCCAGCCAGCGCAGGGCGGCAGGTGTGTCTTTCAACGAGAAGCGGGCGCAGAGATCGGCACGGGCGGCGCCTGTGCGCACCATATCCCCCTCTGCACGACCGCCGAGGCACAAGCCGAGGGCATCAATGGCAATGGATTTACCTGCACCGGTTTCTCCGGTAATTGCCGTCATTCCGCTATGGAAGTCGATCTCAAGCTCACGAACAATGGCAAAGTTGCTGATGGTCAGTTGTGCCAGCATAATTGTTTTCCTGTATGAAAAACCATAACTGTGTTTGTATACAGTATAAACTGGTTTTATATACAGTAAAGTGCTGGATGCAAAATCAGAACAATTTTTTTGACCAGCCGAGCTTGGAGCTTAATGTGTTGAAATAGCTGTAATCTTTCGGGTGAATCAGGTTCAGATGGTAATCGCAGCGGCGAATGAGGACATCTTCACCTTCCTGAATGGGGAGCGCAATCTGACTGTCGCAGCTGATCTCCAGGTCGTTACGGCGATGGGAAAAACGCAGGCGGATGGTGCTGTCGCCGTTGATCACCAGCGGACGCGCCGAGAGCGTATGCGGGAACATCGGCACCAGGGTAATGGCATCCAGCGATGGCGTCAGGATTGGGCCTCCGGCTGAAAGCGAGTAGGCAGTTGACCCCGTCGGGGTTGAAATAATCAGCCCGTCAGAACGCTGCGAGAAAGCGAATATTTCGTCGATATAGACTTCGAACTCGATCATGTGCGCCACTTTACCGGGATGGAGAACCACCTCGTTAATGGCGGTGCTGATGCGCTTCTGGCAGTCTTGCTGACACACCTGGGCTTCCAGTAAAAACCGTTTTTCACTGATATAGTGGCCTTCCAGCACGTCCGCCAGCTGCTGCTGCGCATTGTCCGGGTCGAGGTCGGTCAGGAAACCGAGATTGCCACGGTTAATACCAATAACCTTAATATCATAGCGAGCCAGCGTTCGCGCCGCGCCCAGCATATTGCCGTCGCCACCGACCACCACGGCGAGATCCGCCTGCTGGCCAATTTCCGCCAGCGTGCCGGTTCTGACGCTTTTAAGCTGCAACTCCTGGGCGATCTGCTGCTCGACCATCACTTCATAGCCTTTACCACACAGCCAGCGATACAACATTTCATGTGTCGTCAATGCGGTAGGGTGACGCGGATGGCCGACGATCCCAATACACCTGAAATGATTATTCATTTTCTGGAGGTCCTTGTGCCTGATGAATGATGACAATCTGCCTTGTTCCCTTGAATCCAGGAAACTGATCCCCATAATAAGCGAAGTTAGCGAGATGAATGCAGAAAAACGCGGAGAAATTCATGAGTAGTAAAGAACAGAAAACGCCTGAGGGGCAAGCCCCTGAAGAAATTATCACGGAACAGCACGATGAAGTTGAGGCAGTAGAGCCAGACACGTCTGCTGAGCAGGTGGACCCGCGCGATGAAAAAATTGCCAACCTGGAAGCTCAGTTGGTAGAAGCGCAGAATCGCGAACGCGATGGCGTACTGCGTATCAAAGCGGAAATGGAAAACCTGCGCCGTCGTACCGAGCTGGACGTTGAAAAGGCGCACAAATTTGCGCTGGAGAAATTCGTCAACGAACTGCTTCCGGTGATCGACAGCCTGGATCGCGCGCTGGAAGTGGCGGATAAAGCTAACCCGGATAACGCGGCGATGATTGAAGGCATTGAGCTGACGCTGAAATCCATGCTGGATGTGGTGCGTAAGTTCGGTGTTGAAGTGATTGCCGATACGGATGTACCGCTGGATCCAAACGTTCACCAGGCCATTGCGATGGTGGAATCCGAAGACGTTGCCGCGGGTAACGTGCTGGGCGTGATGCAGAAAGGGTATACCCTGAACGGTCGTACTATTCGCGCTGCGATGGTGACCGTGGCGAAAGCGAAAGCGTAACGTGCTGCCTGTAGTGCCGGGTGGCGGCGTTCGCCTTACCCGGCCTACATTTTATTCGGCAATACTTTCGCGTAGAGGCTTAACGGGCAGGACCTTCACCTGCTTTATCATGTTGTCCTGAACGTCCAGAATATCAATATCATACTGTTCAATGCGCACGCGCGTGCCTGCCGCCGGGATCTCTTCCAGCGCTTCCAGGATCATACCGTTCATCGTCCGCGCTTCGTCTTCCGGCAAATGCCAGTTGAACGCTTTATTGATTTCACGAATGTTGGCGCTGCCGTCGATAAGCACTGACCCGTCGTTTTGCGGGGTGACCTCTTCCGCAAGGGAAGGCGACATTGACGTGGTAAAGTCCCCGACAATCTCTTCCAGAATATCTTCGACCGTCACCAGCCCCTGTATGTCGCCGTATTCATCCACCACCAGGCCGACTTTCTTCTTGTTTCGCTGGAACTTCACCAGCTGCGTGCTGAGTGGGGTGCCTTCCGGCACGTAGTAAATTTCGTCGGCGGCGCGCAGCATTACCTCTTTGGTGAACTCGTTTTTCTCAGTCATCAGACGATAGGCCTCGCGCACGCGCAGCATGCTGATGGCATCGTCGAGGGAATCGCGATAGAGGACGATACGCCCGTGCGGGGAGTGCGTCAGCTGGCGGACAATGGCCTTCCAGTCGTCGTTGATATCAATCCCGACGATTTCATTGCGCGGCACCATGATGTCGTCAACGCTGACCTTTTCCAGATCCAGCACCGACAGGAGCATGTCCTGATTGCGGCGGGAGATCTGCGAGCGGGATTCATTCACGATGGTACGCAGTTCGTCTTTGCTGAGCGCGCTACTGATGGTGACGTCTGCCTTTATACCGACCATGCGCATCAGCACCCGTGTCACCATATTCAGCAGCCAGACCAGCGGCATCATCAGAATAAGCAGCGGTGCTAACAGGAAGCTGCTCGGGTAGGCGACTTTTTCCGGGTAAAGGGCGGCGATGGTTTTGGGCAGCACTTCCGCAAACACCAGCACCACAAACGTGAGCACACCTGTGGCAATCGCCACGCCTGCGTTGCCGTACAGACGCATCCCGACGATGGTGCCCAGTGCAGAGGCGAGAATATTGACCAGGTTGTTACCGATAAGCACCAGGCTAATCAGCCGGTCCGGCTTACGCAGAAGCTTTTCGACACGACGCGCGGCACGGTTACCCTGCTTGGCGCGATGACGTAACCGGTAGCGGTTCAGCGTCATCATGCCGGTTTCAGAGCCAGAGAAATAAGCGGAGATGACCACCATGATGACCAGAATGACGATCAGCGTGGTGGTAGAGATGTGTTCCAGGGGGAACTCCTTTTGTTACTTAGCCAGCAAATTGCTGTATGAAGCGGCTACCAAAATAGGCAAGCGTGAGAATGCCCGCACCCGCTACGTTGAACCAGACCACGCGACGACCGCGCCAGCCTTCATGATAATGGCCCCATAACAGGACAATATAGACAAACCACGCGATGATGGAGAGGACCGCTTTATCGATATTCTCCACGCTGAACAGGTTCTTCATATAAAACAAGCCCGTGCACAGCGTCAGCGTCAGCAGAACCACACCGACCTGGGTGATGTGGAACATCTTACGCTCAATCACCATCAGCGGCGGCATTTCGTGATTAAACGCCAGCTTTTTATTTTTCAGCTGGTAGTCAATCCAGGCGAGTTGCATGGCGTAAAGGGCGGCGATGATCAGCGTCGCGTAGGAGAACAGCGACAGGCCAATATGCACCAGCATCCCCGGCGTGGCTTCCAGGTGAGTAATAAACTCATTGGGCATGAACGTGGCTAACGCCAGGTTGATCAGCGCAAAGGCGTAGACTATCGGCAGCAGCAGCCAGCCACGGTTTTTAGACGCGACAATGGTCATGACCGTACAGATCATCAGGCTGACCAGCGAGCCGACGTTCAGTACGCTCAGATTCTGCACGCTGCCGTCGCCGGGAATGATGCGTGATTCCAGCGCAAACGCATGGCTAATCAGTGCGATCACTGCCGAAAGAATAGCCATGCGCCGCCAGCCGCTGTTTTTTTGCAGCAGGCCAGGAATGATCAGCGCGAGGCTGACAGAGTAGGCAACAAGGGCGATCAGTGCGAAAACAGGCATATAGGCGTCGACAGTTGTCTTAATAAGAAAGAGAAGCAGTATAACGTTACGTGACGCCTGCTCCAACCGTTGCATAACAACAAAGGCGCCTTCATGTTATACTCCGGCAAAATTCTGTGTATGTGTCGCCCAGGCGACCTAACGTTTCTACCCCAGGCGAGAGACAATGTTTGATAATTTAACCGATCGTTTGTCGCGCACGCTGCGCAACATCAGCGGCCGTGGACGCCTCACCGAAGAGAACATCAAGGAAACGCTGCGCGAAGTGCGCATGGCGCTGCTGGAAGCAGACGTCGCGTTGCCGGTCGTACGTGATTTTATCAACCGCGTGAAAGAGAAAGCGGTTGGCCATGAAGTGAACAAGAGCCTGACTCCGGGTCAGGAGTTCGTCAAAATCGTCCGTAACGAACTGGTTTCGGCGATGGGTGAAGAGAACCAGGTGCTTAACCTGGCGGCTCAGCCGCCGGCCGTCGTACTGATGGCGGGTCTGCAAGGTGCGGGTAAAACCACCAGCGTTGGTAAGCTGGGGAAATTCCTGCGCGAAAAGCACAAGAAAAAGGTGCTGGTGGTGTCGGCGGACGTGTATCGCCCAGCGGCGATCAAACAGCTGGAAACGCTGGCCGAGCAGGTTGGCGTAGACTTCTTCCCGTCCGACGTGGCGCAGAAGCCTGTCGATATCGTTAACGCGGCGCTGAAAGAGGCGAAGCTGAAATTCTACGACGTGCTGCTGGTGGATACCGCCGGTCGTCTGCACGTTGACGAAGCGATGATGGACGAAATCAAGCAGGTGCATGCCTCTATCAATCCGGTAGAGACCCTGTTTGTTGTTGACGCCATGACCGGTCAGGATGCGGCGAACACCGCAAAAGCGTTTAACGAAGCCCTGCCGTTAACCGGCGTGGTGCTGACCAAAGTCGACGGCGATGCCCGCGGCGGTGCGGCGCTCTCTATTCGTCATATCACCGGTAAGCCAATCAAGTTCCTCGGCGTGGGCGAGAAAACCGAAGCGCTGGAGCCGTTCCATCCGGATCGTATTGCCTCCCGTATCCTCGGCATGGGCGACGTGCTGTCGCTGATCGAAGATATTGAAAGCAAGGTTGACCGCGCGCAGGCGGAAAAACTCGCCAGCAAGCTGAAAAAGGGCGACGGTTTCGATCTGACCGACTTCCTTGAGCAGCTGCGTCAGATGAAAAACATGGGCGGCATGGCAAGCCTGATGGGCAAACTGCCAGGCATGGGCCAGATCCCGGACAACGTCAAATCCCAGATGGATGACAAAGTGCTGGTGCGTATGGAGGCCATCATCAACTCGATGACGCTGAAAGAGCGCGCGAAGCCAGAAATCATCAAAGGTTCCCGTAAACGCCGTATCGCAGCCGGTTGCGGCATGCAGGTGCAGGACGTAAACCGCCTTCTGAAACAGTTCGACGACATGCAGCGCATGATGAAGAAAATGAAGAAAGGCGGCATGGCGAAGATGATGCGCGGCATGAAAGGCATGATGCCTCCCGGTTTTCCTGGGCGTTAATCGCTTTTGAGATTGCTTTTTGCCCGAAAATGAGTAAAATTTTCGGGCTTTTAATATGACACCCGGGCTCCGTTCCTCGATGGGGCCCGGTTGTTTTATTCACACAAGAGGATGTTATGGTAACTATTCGTTTAGCTCGTCACGGCGCTAAAAAGCGTCCGTTCTACCAGGTTGTTGTGACTGACAGCCGTAATGCACGCAACGGTCGCTTCATCGAGCGCGTTGGTTTCTTCAACCCACTGGCCGCTGGCGCAGAAGAAGAAACCCGTCTGGATCTGGATCGTATCGCTCACTGGGTTGGCCAGGGCGCTACTGTTTCCGATCGCGTTGCTACGCTGATCAAAGCAGCAAACAAAGCAGCTTAATCTGTCACGGTGGTCATGATGAGCAATAAAGCACCTGTTGAACCGATCGTATTGGGAAAAATGGGTTCTTGCTACGGTATCCGTGGTTGGCTCAGAGTGTTTTCCTCCACTGAAGACGCTGATAGCATTTTTAATTACCAGCCCTGGTTTATCCAGAAAGGCGGTAAGTGGGAAGAGGTCGAGCTGGAAAGCTGGCGTCACCACAATCAGGACATCATCATCAAGCTGAAAGGCATTGACGATCGTGATGCCGCGAATGCGCTGACTAATTGTGAAATTGTCGTGGATTCGTCGCAGTTGCCACAGCTGGAAGAGGGTGACTACTACTGGAAAGACCTTATGGGTTGCCAGGTAGTGACCACTGAAGGCTACAGCCTGGGGAAAGTCATCGACATGATGGAAACCGGGTCAAATGACGTTCTCGTCATTAAGGCAAACCTGAAAGATGCATTTGGCATCAAGGAGCGGTTGGTTCCGTTCCTCGATGGACAGGTTATCAAGAAAGTCGATCTCACTACTCAAACCATTGAAGTAGATTGGGATCCTGGTTTTTAAATTCTCCGGATAAACGGTAAAAGACGGCGCTATGTGGATTGGCATAATTAGCCTGTTTCCTGAAATGTTCCGCGCGATTACCGATTACGGGGTAACTGGCCGGGCAGTAAAGAATGGCCTGCTGAGCATCCAGAGCTGGAGTCCTCGTGACTTCACGCACGACCGGCACCGTACCGTGGACGATCGTCCTTACGGCGGCGGACCGGGGATGTTGATGATGGTGCAACCCTTACGGGACGCCATTCACACAGCAAAAGCCGCGGCAGGTGAAGGCGCGAAGGTGATTTATCTTTCACCTCAGGGACGCAAGCTTGATCAAGCGGGCGTGAGCGAACTGGCGACGAATCAAAAGCTGATTCTGGTCTGTGGTCGCTACGAAGGGATAGATGAACGTGTAATTCAAACCGAGATTGACGAAGAATGGTCTATCGGCGATTACGTTCTCAGCGGTGGTGAGTTACCAGCAATGACGCTGATTGACTCCGTTGCCCGGTTCATTCCGGGTGTACTGGGCCATGAAGCTTCGGCGACAGAAGATTCGTTTGCCGATGGATTGCTGGACTGTCCACACTATACTCGTCCTGAAGTGTTAGAAGGGATGGAAGTCCCGGCAGTATTACTGTCTGGAAACCATGCCGAGATACGTCGCTGGCGTTTGAAGCAGTCGCTGGGCCGAACCTGGCTTAGAAGACCTGAACTTCTGGAAAACCTGGCTCTGACTGAAGAGCAAGCAAAGTTGCTGGCCGAGTTCAAAACTGAACACGTGCACCAGCAGCATGAACATGATGGGAATGCGTAATACGCACCCGAATATCAGTTTACCCAGGATAAGAGATTAAATTATGAGCAACATTATTAAGCAACTTGAACAAGAGCAGATGAAGCAGGACGTACCTTCCTTCCGTCCAGGTGACACCGTGGAAGTGAAAGTATGGGTTGTTGAAGGTTCCAAAAAACGTCTGCAGGCATTCGAGGGCGTGGTTATCGCTATTCGTAACCGCGGTCTGCACTCTGCATTCACTGTTCGTAAAATTTCCAACGGCGAAGGCGTTGAGCGTGTCTTCCAGACTCACTCTCCGGTAGTTGACAGCATTGCTGTTAAACGTCGTGGTGCTGTACGTAAAGCTAAACTGTACTACCTGCGTGAGCGTACTGGTAAGTCTGCTCGTATTAAAGAGCGTCTGAACTAAGAACGCATCTCACGCGACATCCAAAGCGTGTTATAGAACAAGGGGTTAGCGTAATGCTGACCCCTTTTTTTGTTTTGGTGTCCACGTAATGTCCACGCAGATCGCGTAATGTCCACGAATGACCACGACAGAAGAATAAAAAAACCTGCCGAAGCAGGTTATAGCCAAAGATTACCTTGATTGTACTTGGAAGGGTGGGGCGGTGCTGGTACTACCTCGCCAGGCTTAACGATGAATCTGGCAAGGGTTTCATGCGTAACAAAGGTACATCCACAATTTATGTTTTGGCACTGATGATAACGCTCTTTCGTTTCAGTGCTCAGATATCGACTTGACCGCGCATGTGAGGCATCTTGGCATAACGGGCAGTGCATCATAATTTTTCCCCCTCATTTGTAACTTGAGGGGATAATAAACCCGAAACTTACATTTGCAAGTTTATGTTTGCATTTTTTTTATTTTTCAACTTCTTCATACTCAACATCAGACAACTTAACTTCAAGCTCCAGCCCCGTTGAGTAGCCGTTATTGCTGAGTGAGTGCGTCACTTTCGTAATTACCCACACCTGCTCATCTATGACCCGCTTGAACCCTGTCACCCTGACCGGTGTCTCTGGGTAGAGGTCTGCCCGACCCGTTGCAAGACTGATGGAAAACTCTGCAACACCCCGTTGTAACTTATCCCACTTGGCTTGTGCTGCGCGCATAGCCTGTGCTTTGCTGGCAAAAACTGTTGTCAGCGCAAACACATTATCGGCCTCCCCGGCCATGTATTCGCCCTCGCGCGCTTCCGGTTCTTTCACGGGTGTCTTCGCTTTCGGGTGGGCGCTGGCTCTGGTTTTCTTTTCCTTCTCCTTGCGCCTGAGCTTCACCTTCTGAGCCTGCGGCTTCGGGTCTTTGGTGTGCAGCCATTTCGCTGTAACACCCGTGTATGCCCCACGGTCGGCAATTGAGAATTGATGCCTGTCGCCATCTTCGCGCGAAATCGTTACCTGCGGGATCGCTTTTCCGCTGGCGGTCACTCCGCGCCCGGCCTTGATAAACAGCAATTTCCCGGCCTTAACCGATACCTCTCCGCCGTTGAGTTCAGCAAGTCGTGTCAAAAATTTGGCGTCTGATTCCTGCGACTGGTCAATGTGAGGAATTTTGATTTTTGCCAGCTCCGGCAAAACGCTGGCGGTCAGTTTATTTCGCGCTGCGATCGCCTCAATCACTGAGGCAATTGTGGTGTCATGCCATGACTCTTCCCGGCGTGAATTGAGCGTGCCGCGAAAATCTGCACTGCGTGCGCGTATGGTTACGGTATCAGGCGCGCCCCTGTGCTCGACTTCGTCAACGGTAAAGCTCCCCTTACCAACGAGAGCAAAGCCTTTCCAGCCAAGATACAGGCTGAGAACCGCGCCGCGCAACGGAAGCTCAACCAGCCCGTCTGAATCATCCAGCTCTATATCGAGCTGGTCAGCCTCAAATCCGCGGTTGTCTGTCAGCGTCAGGTTAATGAGCCGGTCACTGATATTGCCGGTAATATCCTTACTGTTGATTGTCAGCATAAACGCAGGCGTCAGCACACCACCCGCATTATTATTCAGTACATTCAGCATTAACCCATCCCCACCATACCGGGTAATTTCTTCGCCATATCACCCGCCTTGCCGATAAGGGTTTCGGCCTGCTTGCCAATATCCCCGTAAAGTGCAGCAAGTGAAGGGTCTACGCGGGTAAGCGTCAGCGTAAAATCAATTTTCCGCGCCGTTCCGTCAGAGAAAAAAACACTGCCAGTGTCGCTCACGCTATTGATGACGTACATGCCATAAATCATGCCGGTGCCATCCAGCAGCGGCCATGCGCGCCCCTCCTCAGCCATCAGTCTGATGGTGGTCATCGTCATTCGCCCACCCGTCAGCTCGGGATAAAGCACCCCGGCAAGGGTGATTTTTTCCTCACCCACACCGAGGAACTGAAAGGCGTCACGTTTGCCAACGCGGCTATTTGACGGCCATCGGTATTCTGCATCCCTCTGTAGGGTCTGATAGGGCAGCGTCTGGCGCATAAAAACAAACATACCTAATGCAAGCATCATGTCGGGCGTTTCTCCTTATTCGTCATGCATCATGCTGGAACGGTTACGGGCGCGTTTGTCACGCTCATATTTTTCTAGCGCATCCTGCAACTGGCGGTCGAGGTTTGTCCCCGCACCAGTGCCGCCCTGCACGTTGATGTGATAGTCATTTTTGCTCTGGTCAACATAAGAGCGCCCGGCAGGTGCGGTGACAGGCCTGTAACCCTGATAACTCCCACCGGTATTTGCGGGCTGACCATTAACGGGCTGATAGCCCTGCGCCATTCCCTGCGGCGCTGGATAAGGCTGATAACCACCATAAGCACTGGCCGCCGGGACATATCCCCCAGACTGAGCCGCCGCATTCGCTTTCGCCGCCGTCTGGTCAAGCGTTCCCGAGGCTTTATTGATGACACCGAGCTTTTCAAGCACCCAGTCAATCCCGCTACGCAGCTTGTTAAAGGCCGTCAGGGGAAGGGTCAGGGCATCGGCCAGCGCCTGACCGAATAACACACCGGCATCGCGGCAACTGTTTAGCGTGTCCTGCGTCGACTTCACCGGGGCAATCAGGTTACTGAACCATTGCCATAATTCCTGGAGCTTTACGCCCAGCCAGTCAAACACCGGCTTAAGTGGTGCAAAAAGCTCTGCGACAGGTGCAAAGGCAGCTTTCAGACCTTCAACCACGCCACCGAAAAAGGCACTTATCGGCTCCCAGTATTTACGGATGAGCAGCGCACCGGCCACAACAGCCGCAACCACGGCTACAATCGGCCAGCTTATTGCACTGATGGCCGCAACTATCGCGCTACCCGCAATACTGAAACCGACACTGAGGAACCCCGCCCCGGCTATCAGCGCATTGATTCCCGTCATAACAGGCCAGACAACCAGACCCAGACCGCCCAGCACTGCTGCCAGCCCTGCAATTGCGCCGGTAATCATGACCAGATTTGAGGCAAGGGCAGGATTTGCATTCACCCAGGCATTCAGTTTCCCGAGCCAGTTTGTCGCGGTTTGTGTCAGGGTACGCAGTTGCGCATCCATTTGGGTGAAGACCGAAAAACGCAGCCCCTCAAACTGGCCGCTCAGACGGGCAACGTCACCGGATAAATTATCCCGCAGGGTTTTCCCCATGTTGTCCGCTGCACCGCTGACATCCCCGAACTGATTTTTAACCCCGGCCAGCGCACCGAGAAACGCGGGGATCTGGTCAATGGATAAATCTTCAATCGGCGTGCCAAACAGTGAAATAGCCGCGTTTGCCCGTGCAGCCGGGTCTTTGATGGCCAGCAATCCCTTTGCGGTTTTCTGCATGGCCACACGGGCTTTTTCACCACCACTGGCGATGTCGCGGGACATTTTTTTTGCGTTTAGCCCGATCTCTTCATAGGCCGCAACGCTGTTTTTAGACATGTCAGAGCCGCGAATGCTGAATTCCTTAATCGCATCCCCGGTCTTGTCGAGTGCAAACTTGCCCTGTTTCGACATGTCGACCAGCAAAGACATGGCCTCAGCCCCACTGAACCCGAGGTTGCGGAAGTGGGTCGAATATTCGTGAAGAATTTCCGGCATTTCACCGCGCATTTCGGCAGATACCCGCTGCATCCCGGAAACAATCAAATCCATTGCTTCATCACTGCTCGCCGCCAGTCCGTTTTTCATCATGATGGCGGCAATCTGAATACTTTCGGTCGTGTCCGTACCAAATGCGGTTTGCATATCCAGCGCCTTGCGGCTGATACGGTCTAACTCTGCCTCCCCCACATTCCCCAGTGTTCCGAGGGTACTGCGCACAGCCGACACCGCCTCGGTGATTTTTTCGAGGTCATCACTCACACCGGAAGCACTGATGCGCTGGATCACTTCCGTGTACTGCGTTGATTTTGTGTTGTCCTCTCCCTGACGGGCGGCAATCAGTCCGCCGTTTTTCTGCGTCTGAATTTCCGGAGCAATTAACCGGCTACCGGCATACACCGCAGCCGTTCCCGCGCCGAGTGCGGCGGCGCTGACATTTCGCACGCTCGCCGCAGCGGCTTTGCCGCGCTCATAACGCTGGCTTACCGCGTTGAGCCTTTCCTGTTGCTTACTGACGCGGGCTAATGCTGCGCGCTGGCGGTCAATGTTAGCGGTAGTTTCACTGATGCTGGCACGCAGAGTGCGCCCGGCATCAGCCAGATTCCGCGTATCAATGCCTGACTGTTGCAGCTCGGTACGCTGACGGTGAACCGAGTGGCGCAGGCTGTTGTATTTTTCCTGGAGTGCAGCCGCGCTGCGTCTGGCATTTTCAAACGCCCTGACCTGTGCGGCAGTCGGGTTTGCCGTATTGCGCATCTGGAGTGCCAGCGCCGCCGTTTCGGCTTTGGCATTTTTCAGCGCTGTGCCGGTGACAGCCAGTTGCCCGCTGACGGCGCGAAACCCCTCAATTCGCCGGGACTGTGCATTCAGTGCCTTGAGTTCATCCTGCGAACCACGGATATCACCCGCCAGCGTTTTGCTGGCGGCCTGCACTGCTTTGAAAGGGCGCGTCGCCTGGTCTACAGCCTTGAGTAATACCTGTAACTTAACGTTGTCACTCATTCGTGTTTCCGCTTCGCTTGAGCGCTTTTTCGCGCCATGTGATGAGTTCGGTCAGGCTCAGGGGATAGAGTTCTGATGGCGGCCAGTGGAATATCACTGCGATATCCGCCATCAGGTCATCGACCGACAGGTTTCTGGGGAAATCTAGCGTGCCGAGTTCGGCGAGAAAAAACCCACCACCTGACCGGCCAGCGCCAGAATGTCCGGCAATTCCAGAGCGGCCACTTCCTGCTCGGTCAGCATCGGGGCTGTCATACGCGGCAGTACCTTAATCAGTGCATCGACATCCGAATTGGCGACCGCAGCCAGACTCACACCGCGCAGGGTTCCGGCGCTGGGTTTAATCAGGGTGATTTGGTCAATCATCTGCTCACCGCGTTTGACCGGATTTTCCAGGGTAACTACGTTTTCTTTATGCATGGTTTGTCTCGATTAAATGCTGTATCAAAAGACCCGGCCAGCAAGACTGACCGGATGGATATTACAGGCCGATATTGCGGCGGTGCTGCTCCAGACGGTCGACGCCGTTCACCTTCTCAATCATGTTGAGGGTGTCGATTTCAACCAGCTCCTTTCCGTCCATCGTCAGCTTGAAGTAGGTACAGGACACGGCAATTTTCGACTCGGTGTCTTCGCCCTGTTTCCCTTCGCCGCTGTCGATTTCCTTCTGACGGCCACGCATGACCACCTCAACGGCCACCGTAGCGCCTGTGTCGTCGCGCTGGTAAGAACCTGCGAAGCGGATGGGAACAGCATCAATCCCGGTCGCGGCATAGAACGACCAGATCACATCGTCAGGGAAGCCGCCCAGTGTCCACTCCATTGAGAGCGCATCGTCATCAAGACCGAGGTCAACAGGCGCTGCGCCGTTCATTCCCGCACCACGATAGTTTTCGAGTTTGCGGGTCAGCTTGGGTAGGGTGATAGCCTTCGCCACTCCCTGATAGCTGTAGCCATCAAGAAAGACGTTCATTAATTTCAGTTTGCGCGGCATTGCCATTTAGTCAGGCTCCTTAATTGCTGTTGACCGAGCTGATGAGGTTCGCCAGATATTTATCAGTAATGCGCTGGCGCAGGGTCAGGTTTTCGAGTGGCGGAACCGGCGTATAGTCATAGTCGATATACAATTTCCCGGCCTTGAGGGTTGCTTCATCGTTGGCCTCTTCATCAAACCAGCAGGTTGCATCCACGATATAGCCGTTAGTTTTCAGCTCGCGGAATTTGGCGTTAATGCCGTCAACGATGTCGCGGATAAGTGTTGCCGTGATGGGTTTATCCACCGCCCACATATGCGCTTCCGCCATCGTGTCAGCGATAACCTGTGCGGTGCGGGTGTAGTTTTCAAACAGGAACAACGGATCATCCGAGCAGGTGCGGTTGCCCCAGAATCGGAAACCATCGCGGCGAATAAGCGTGGTCACGCCCGCCTCGTTAAGCAGGTCAGCATCAGTGCCTGGCTCCTGCAAATCCCAGAACACGGATTTACTGATACCGGTGACGCCATTGACCCCGACATTGGACAGCGTTTTGTGCCAGCCCTGCTCCTGGTCGATTTTGGCACGCAGACCCAGAGCACGCGCGGTGGCATAGGCCGTTGCCGTATCGTTGGCGACCGTGTCCCATGCCAGAAAATCAGGCCAGATGACCATCAGCTCGCGCTGACTGAAATTGTCACGGTATTTGATGGCATCAGAGAGGGTCTTACAGCCCCACGCGCTGACGTAACCGAAGGCGCGCAACTTCTGGCAAACCGGTGCAAGTGCCGTTGCCACTTCGAGCGAGTCCAGCCCCGGCACGCCCAGAATGCGTGGCTTAACTCCCGTGACAGCTTCGGCAGTAAGCAGCGCTTTGAGGCCGGTGTATTTGCCGTTTTCGTCAGTGGTGCCGATGATATTAGAGACCGTCTGTGCGAATGCTGCCTCTTCATCTTCGCCGGTGCCTTCTTCAACACGCACCACAACGGTGACGGGTTTGGACTGGTCAGCAATAGCCTGTAAGGCCGCAGATAACGTGCCTTTTTTCCCGGCTTTGGCGATAGCGCTTTGCACGCTGGTGATTAATACCGGTTCGTTGAGGGGAAACATAGCCGCATCAGCATCGCTGGCCGTGCAGACCATGCCGACAATGGCCGTTGAAACTGTAGAAATAACGCGCGTGCCATCGTTGATTTCAACGACCTGCACGCCATGATGAAAATCGCTCATCCGTTTAACTCCGTGGGTTAAGGGGTGCAACTATTTTCAGTTGTGTCCTCACTCCACGCACTTCATTGCATCCCGCCAGTCGCCAGCACAACAAACAAAAAGCCCTCCGGGTGGAGGGCTCAGGTCAGGCGGGTAATTCAGGCCATTCAATGTCGGGGGCGGTTTCTGTATCGACCCGGTTTAACAAGACGCGATATTTTTTCCATGAAAGCAAAAGCTGTTTTTCTTCATCAGTTTCCAGCCCCAAATCGAATGCATCCTGTAGGGGAATTATTCTGGCGTTAGCTTCCTTCATCAGCACCGTTCGCGTTTCTTCTGCCTGCGCAACTAACTCTTCGGCCGTGGGCTCCGGTGGGTCAGTTAAAATCGGGTTGCCCGCCAAATTTGCGGCGATCACTTTTCCCGTGGATTGTCCCTCCAGCAGAGAAAAATATAATTCTTCACTTATTTCCACTGCATCAGCCGGAATGGATTCGTTAACCTCATCGCAATAGAACCCCAGTTCCGCTTTCGAAAAATAATAATTCATCGTTTATCGTCCTAATAACCAACTGCAAACCAGCATAACTGGCGGTCTGTTGCGGCAGTATTTGACAGGGAATATTGTGAAGCCGATTTAATAAATCCCGTCATCGAGTTTTCGCCAGCGGTTCGCTCTATGTTGTTTGATACCGTCAGTGATGCGCAACCAGTCGGAAACGAAACCGGGAAACTGAATGTCCGCGTGGTTGCCCCGCTAACGCTCTCAATCCCCCACTGAAATATCATTCCCGTGTTGGAATCTTTAAACCATCCGCGTGACCCTTTTGATGCGGTATTGACCTTCTGGAAGGTGCTGTTAGCAATCGTCTTGGTATAAAACCGGTTATCGAAATTTTCATAGCTGCCCGGCTTAATCTGGCCTCTCGCCTCCACATGCCCGCCACGGGTATCGACAAAGACCGTGACCCCTTCACTCCCGGTGAGGGTGCAATAAAATCCAATACCGTTCCATGATTTCAGCATCAGGTTATTACTGGAAAAACCTACGTTATCCTCGCCCTGATAAATCCCCGTGCTGTTCCTGATTTTTACGCCTTCCGAGAACGTAACTTCTTTCTGATAAGTGCCACCCTTTGACGCTGAAACTGCATCGACCTCATCGGCTGTCGGCGGGTTATTTGAATCGTAGATTTTTATCCAGCCGGATTGCCAGCCTCCATTGACTTTAGTCCTGTGGCGAATCGGCTCATCGGGACGCCCTGCACGCCAGCCAATTTGCCGACCAGTGTTTTGGTTGTACTGGATATGGATAAACTCATTCACAGTATTAGCGACCGGGCCATGAATACCCTCAGCGCTCATGCTGAAAAAGCCGTTATAGTTGACGTTGTTTGCATCTGAAACATATACGGCAGAGAAGGCACCCAGACCAAAATCACCCACCTTCAAGACCCGCCCGCCAGTGGTATCGATATTGGAGGTGGTCACATCTTTTGTGGCCGCTGTACCCGCATCATCCAGATTCGAGGTTTTCAGGGTGATATCGGATGTACCATCAAAAGCCACTCCGGCAATTTTCCGCGCGGTGGCAAGCTTCTTAGCCGCTTCGGCAGTCCCCTTTACTGGCAGCGCCCCCACATCGTCAGCCGTGGGCTTATATCCCTCATGGTAAACAGCCTTGTCGTCATACTTCAGCTCACCTGTATGCTTCAGTTGCAAAAACTTATTCGACGTACCGTTAGCAATATAAACATCTGAGTTACCCACCCCAAACGACACGTTGCCAATCGTGGTTTTAATTCCAAACCCGCCCGTCAGCCAGCCGCCCGCAAGCGGTAAACGGGTATTCGCATTATCATTGGCCGCTTTCGCGTTATCGTTGGCCGTTTTTACGGCTTTTGGTGTCGCGGCCAGCGCCTCAGAGGTGCTGTCGGTTGCGCTACTGAGCTGAACGATGCCTTTCTGCGCCGTGGTAGCGTCCTGAGCCGTGTATTTGGCATTAGCAAGGTCATACACCGCCTTCACCGCTTTCGGTGTGGCGGCGAGCGCCTCAGACGTGCTGTCGGTCGCGCTACTGAGCTGGACGATACCCTTTCGCGCCGTGGTGGCGTCCTGAGCCGTGTATTTGGCATTAGCAAGGTCATACACTGACTTCACCGCTTTCGGTGTGGCGGCGAGCGCCTCTGACGAGCTATCGGTCGCACTGCTTAGCTGAGTGAAGCCTTTTGCGGTGAGCGAGGCATCAGGATGGCGGCGTGACTGCTCATGTTCCGCGAGCTTATCATCGACATAATCCTGCGTTGCCATCACCGTTGTGGTGTCAATGGTCAGCTCGACTGATGCGATATCGCTGACCATGATGACCATTCGCACGGTCTGGGCGCGCCCGGAACCTTCCGTCAGTGCGGGTTTGTAGCTTTCAGCCATATTGCCGACCGCAATCAGCGTGCCGGTGTCATCATAGAGTCCCATTTCGCGCGTCCAGAAACCACCGGTTTCGGGGGGAATAACCAGCTCAGCCACAACATAGTTTTTGTTTTTATTGTCCTGGCTGATTTTGTTCAGGGTATGACGCCAGACCTCACGCACCAGTTTTGTCTGGCTGGCGTTCGGGGTCGGCAGCGTGCCGCCACCGTCACCGACTGCCATCGCTGTAAAATTCACCTTTTTCCCGTTCGGGACGGTTGCTGCGGCCAGTTTTTCCGCACCGGCTTTGGTGATGACCGTTTTATATTTCACTGCCATTGTGTTCTCACTTATCCGGGGTAAACCGTGATGATGTCGCCGTCATAGGTCAGAGCACCGGTATAGAGATATCCCGGAATGTCCTGAATAATATTGAGGCCGATAAGATGGCGGCTGGCTGGCTTTGCATCCGCAATAAGCCGCTCCATTTCGTAATACATTTCCTCTGTGATGCCGGTTTCCAGCACACCGATATCGAGACGAAACGTGCCGGGCGGATCGTTGGTTTCCCACCACTCGGTAACGTTAAGCAGATACCCGAGAGGCTCCACCACGCGCCGCACTGCACCAATCGTTCCCTTATGTGCATGGATAAACCACGCCGCGCGGATCACTTCACGCTTTGTCGTCTCCGGCCAGTTCTCATCCCACCGGTCAACAGAAAATGCCCACGCCAGCCACGGCAGCAGATTTGCCGGGCAGGTGTCTGCGTTCCAGAGCCTGCGTAATGGAATGGGGGTGTTTTCTATCTCCGCACAGGCGCGCGCCGCCGCCACCTCAAGCTGCGACGAGCCCACCGGCAACAGACGGGTATCATTCATCGTTACCCCCGATGGTGACGCTGTACTCGCTGCACCACGAGGCCTGCGTGTCATCCAGCACGATATCCGCCACAGGGGATGTCAGCTCGACACGCTGGACACCCTCGACATGGAGTGCGGCATAAATGGCAGACTTGCGGATATCACGCCCGAGTCGGTGCTGTGCCGTGATATAGGTCTGGAGTTTCGCTTTTGCAGCACTGAGCACCGGCTCACTTTCGGGGCCAGGGTAAAGGTAAAGCGATGCGGTGATTTTATAGTCGACAATATTTGCAGACTGGACGGTCACGCGGTCGGAAACCGGCCTCACATCCTCATCGTTCAGCGCAGTTCGAACGATAGCGAGCAACTCATCAGAGGCCACACCGTTATTTTCCCGTGAAAGAACGGAAACCGTTACGCAGGCAGGCTGCGGGCTGATAACGGAAATATCTGCGACACGTCCGTCGGCGCTGCGACCATGAAACTGGTACGCCCCCGTTGACCCGGCCACGCTCAGCCCCTCGGGAGCCTGCTGAATGCGCAGACGAAAATCAGTGTCTGACTCCATAGCGGCAGGCGTGGGCGGTAACGTGGAATCATCAGCAGGCGTAATGACAAGACGCTCAACACCGCAGTTTGCGCCCAGCAGGTCAAGGTCATTACCGGCGGCATAAGCCAGCATGACGGAACGTGCAGCCTCATTAACCCGCTGACGCCAGATAACTTCACGATAAGCGTTTTCTTCCAGGTACTTGGTTAACGGCTCTGACTCCAGCGCCAGCGTGCGCGCAACGGCCGCCTGCTGCTCTTCGGGAAACAGCGAAATCATCGTTGCCTTGCGTTCGGCAAGGATGGTTTCAAAATCAAGCTCCTCGACCACATCCGGGGCGGGGAGCTGGCTCAGGTCAATAACAGGCATAATTCAGCTCACTGGCAGGGTTAATGTAATGGAGCCCCCGGTGTCGGTGAGCTTCCCGGTAAGATTGACAATCATCGTCCCGTTGAAATGGCGTTCCGTGGTCACTGAGGTCAGGGTGATGCGCGGCTCCCACTTCTGCACGGCCATGTAACAGGCGACCATGATTTGCAGCTCAAGCGCCGGGGTCTGCGGCTGGTCAATCATGTCAGGCAGGAGCGAGCCATATTCCCGGCGCATCACGCGGGAACCGACAGGCGTTCGCAGGATGTCACTCAGGCTCTGGCTGATATGCTCTTCATCGGTGAGCGACCGGCCATCGGTTCGGCTCATGCCGATATAACGGGCTGTCATTTTGTCCCCTCCGTCCAGCTTCCGCCCCGTTCGACGCCGCCGTGGTTGTGGTTATCCACCTGCACACCGTTGGAGGTGAACTTCCCGCCGGTGTGCTGGATATCCCCTGACATTTTTCCGCCTTTTTTCACTTCCAGCGTGCCCGTGGTCAGCTTGTTGGTACACACCACCTCGGGCGTGTCCAGCGTGATGCGGGTTTCGGCTTTAACCAGTACCAGCGGCACGGTCGCAGTGATGGATCCTGATGCGGTCACGTCAGCGGTTTTAATGCCGGAAACAGTCAGCGCGCCGGTTTCAGGCTCATACTCAATGGTCGCGCCGTCAGGGAAATCAATACGGAGCGCATCGGCTGAGCTGGATGGGGCGGGAAAGTCATCAGAGAAGATGGCCGGTAACACAAACGCGGTGTCGAGTTCGCCGCCGATGGCGAGCACCATCACCTGCTCACCGACAGAAGGAGCCCACCACACGCGCGAGCGCCCGGCGCGGGATGTCATCCAGTTGAGCCAGGTGGTTTTGATGCCGCCGGTCTGGACGCGACACAATCCATCCCTGAGATTGACCTCAGTCACAATGCCGGTGCGGATAAGATTTCGGATCGCGCGAGCGATATCCTGAAGCGTTGAGAGTGTATTCATGCAAGAAAGGATGCCGCCGGGAGGAACCGGCGGCAACGGAGGCGGGTTTTGTCAGGGGTGGCACAACGTTAACCGGCCAGATGGTCGATAATAATGCGCTCAACGAGCTGCTGGTCAGTATCAGAGAAACCCAGTAACTCACGGGTCGGGTACAAAACAGCGGCGCTGTTGCGCGTGGGCTTATCCTTAAGCCCTGACTGGTGAACCCGAACAATACGCTGTACTTTCCCGGTAAATTCCACCGCTGCTGCACTGTCATCACCCGAAGCCTTCATGTAACGGTTGGTGCGCAGTTTGGCGAACATTTCCCGCTTAACGCGGTTTTTCTTACCCCTGACCGGCTGGCGTTTTCGCGGGGTGTACGGTGTCCCGTCCGGGGCAGTCTGGGACTTGATGCGCTGCTGTTGCTGCTGGCGTACCTTTTTCGCAATCTCAGTGGTCAGGCGACGACGACCAGAAGGGGAAAGGGCAGCTATCAGCGCGGTCAGCCTGTCCTCAAAGGGTGTGAAGTCACTCATCCCATTTACTCACCAGTTCACCGTTGATATAAAGCTCCATCGGTCGCGTGACCGGCTCCGGCGGCTCCGGTTCAGGAATATTCTCCACATGGAGTGCATCCCCCACAGTCCTGACAAGCGTCCTCTCGGTCAGCAACAGACTGATGCTGATATCGAAACTGCTGTCATTGTTGATATCCGCGTAAAAGGTGAACCCTTTTTTCTGCCCTTCGTCCGTGGTCATGATGTCGGGCTGTTGCTCCCGCAACCATGCCATGACGGGGACAAGCAACAAATCAAAATCCCCCGTGAAATCCGTGACGACCACGTTGAGCGTGTACTGTTTTTCGAATGACAGCGAAGCGGCAAGCGTTGCTGCTATTTTGCCGTTATCCACGAACAGACGCAGCATGTCCGGGTTTGTTCGCAGCACCGGCACGGCATCATAGAGCGCGTTGCGCAGACTGTCTGGTTTCAGCATCTAAATCATCCTGGCATTGT
>OKID01000065.1_pt1 | contig 37488 bp, 32 predicted proteins | sample 1610601 | NCBI WGS metagenome assembly OKID01 (sample SAMN04436667, study PRJEB24849) | human gut metagenome | biome: human gut; feature: NICU; material: stool | host: Homo sapiens | place: USA: Saint Louis, MO | collected 2010-06-09 | reverse complement strand
GTGCAGGCCGCCGACGGTGCGCACGCGCTGCAGCAGCTGGAACCGGCACTGCAGCGCCTGAACGCATCGCGCCCCACTGCGGTCAATCTGGCCTGGGCGCTGGCGCGCATGCGCCGTTGCCTGCACGCCGCCGGCGCCGACTGGAAGGCACTGCTGGAGGCCGAAGCGCAGGCCATCGCCGAGGAAGACCTGGCCGCCAATCGCCACATGGGCGCGCTGGGCGCTGGCTTGATCGAGGCCGGCAGCGGTGTGCTGACCCACTGCAATACCGGCTCGCTGGCCACCGCCGGCTTCGGTACCGCGCTGGGCGTCATTCGCGCCGGCATGGCCCAGCACCGCATCGCGCGCGTGTTCGCCGGCGAGACCCGACCGTGGCTGCAGGGCGCGCGCCTGACGGTGTGGGAGCTGCAGCAGGATGGAATCGGCGCCACCCTGATCGCCGACTCGGCGGCCTCGCACCTGATGAAGACCGGTGCCGTGCAGTGGGTGATCGTGGGCGCAGACCGCATCTGCGCCAATGGTGATACCGCCAACAAGATCGGCACCTACCAACTGGCCATTGCCGCGCGCCACCATGGCGTGAAGTTCATGGTGGTGGCGCCGTCCTCGACCGTGGACATGGAGACCGTGGACGGCAGCCAGATCGAGATCGAGCAGCGCGACCCGGGTGAGCTGTATGGCGTGGGCGGCACCCGCACCGTGGCCGAAGGCATTGCCGCCTGGAACCCGGTGTTCGACGTCACCCCGGGCGAGCTGATCGACGCCATCGTGACCGAGCGCGGGGTGATCCTGAACCCGACCGCCGAGAACATGCGCGCCGCCTTCGGCGGCTGAGGCGCAGGGGAGGGGCGGCGCGACCGCCGCCCCCGGTAGTGCCGGCCGCTGGCCGGCAACCCTAAGTTCCTGATTTGTGCCGGTAAAATCCCCGTAAAGGCAGGCGGAAACCAGCCCGTTGTGGTAGTATCCACAGGTTGAATCGAGGTTCCGGCGCGACCCCCTCCCGCAGAGGGCTGCGCCGGACTGGACCGCTACCAGACAACGGAACCCGAATGGCAGAAACCGCCAAGGAAATCATCCAGGTCAACCTGGAAGACGAGATGCGCAAGAGCTACCTCGATTACGCCATGAGCGTGATCGTGGGCCGCGCGCTGCCGGATGCGCGCGACGGCCTCAAGCCGGTGCATCGTCGCGTGCTGTACGCGATGAATGAACTCAACGCGCACAGCAACAAGCCCTACTTCAAGTCGGCGCGTATCGTCGGTGACGTCATCGGTAAGTACCACCCGCATGGCGATCAGTCGGTGTACGACACGCTGGTGCGCCTGGCACAGCCGTTCTCGCTGCGCTACATGCTGGTCGACGGCCAGGGTAACTTTGGTTCGATCGACGGCGACTCCGCCGCGGCGATGCGATACACCGAGGCGCGCATGTCGCGCCTGGCGCATGAGCTGATGGCCGATATCGACAAGGAAACCGTCGATTTCCAGCCCAACTACGACGAAAAGGAACTGGAGCCGACGGTCATGCCGACCCGGTTCCCGAACCTGCTGGTCAACGGCTCGGCCGGTATCGCGGTGGGCATGGCGACCAACATCCCGCCGCACAACCTGAGCGAATCGATCAACGCCTGCATTGCGCTGATCGACAACCCGGAGATCGACGTCGACGGCCTGATGGAGTACATCCCGGGCCCGGATTTCCCGACTGCCGGCATCATCAACGGCACCGCCGGCATCGTCGCCGGCTACCGCACCGGCCGTGGCCGCGTGCGCATCCGTGCCAAGGCCGATATCGAAGTGGCCGACAATGGCCGCGAATCGATCATCGTCACTGAAATTCCTTACCAGGTGAACAAGGCGCGTCTGATCGAAAAGATCGCCGAGCTGGTCAAGGAAAAGAAGATCGAAGGCATCAGCGAGCTGCGCGATGAGTCCGACAAGGACGGCATGCGCATCTACATCGAGATCAAGCGCGGCGAATCTGCCGAGGTTGTGCTGAACAACCTGTACCAGCAGACGCAGATGGAATCGGTGTTCGGCATCAACATGGTGGCGCTGGTCGACGGCCGCCCGCAGTTGATGAATCTGAAGCAGATGCTGGAGGCGTTCGTCCGCCACCGTCGCGAAGTGGTCACCCGCCGCACCGTGTTCGAGCTGCGCAAGGCGCGCGCCCGTGCCCACGTGCTGGAAGGCCTGACCGTCGCGCTGGCCAACATCGACGAGATGATCGAACTGATCAAGACCTCGCCGAACCCGAACGAAGCACGCGAGCGCATGCTGGCGCGCGTGTGGGAGCCGGGCCTGGTCGGTGCGATGCTGGGTGCCGCCGGTGCCGAAGCCTCGCGCCCGGAAGACCTGCCCAAGGGCGTGGGCCTGATCGAGGGCGGCTACCAGCTGACCGAGATCCAGGCCACCCAGATCCTGGAAATGCGCCTGCACCGCCTGACCGGGCTGGAGCAGGACCGCCTGACCGACGAGTACAAGCAGCTGCTGGAAGTGATCGCCGGGCTGATCCACATCCTGGAAGATCCCGACCGCCTGCTGCAGGTGATCCGCGAGGAGCTGGTCAACGTCAAGGCCGAGTTCGGCGACGAACGTCGCACCGAAATCCGCCACAGCGAAGAAGACCTGGACATCCTCGACCTGATCGCACCGGAAGACGTGGTGGTCACCGTGTCGCATGCCGGCTACGTGAAGCGCCAGCCGGTCAGCGTGTACCGCGCACAGCGTCGCGGTGGCCGTGGCCGCAGTGCAGCGGCGACCAAGGAAGAGGATTTCATCGAACAGCTGTGGCTGGTCAACACGCACGATACGCTGCTGACGTTCACCAGTTCGGGCAAGGTGTTCTGGCTGCCGGTCTACCAGCTGCCGGAAGCGGGTTCCAACGCCCGCGGCCGTCCGATCATCAACTGGATTCCGCTGGAACCCGGCGAACGCGTGCAGGCCGTGCTGCCGGTGCGCGAGTACGCCGATGGCCAGTTCGTGTTCTTCGCCACGAAGAACGGTACGGTCAAGAAGACCCCCCTGGGCGAGTTCGCCTTCCGCCTGGCCCGCGGCAAGATCGCGATCAACCTCGATGAGGGCGATGCCCTGGTCGGCGTCGGCCTGACCGATGGCCAGCGCGACATCCTGCTGTTCGCCTCCAACGGCAAGACCGTGCGCTTCGGCGAGGACAAAGTCCGCTCGATGGGCCGTACCGCCACCGGCGTGCGTGGCATCAGGATGCCGGCCGGCGAGGAAGTGGTCAGCCTGATCGTGGCCGAAAGTGCCGGTGGCATCGAGGACGAGAACGAGGACGACAACGGTGTCGAGGAAGCCACCGCCAATGGCGATGCGGTGATCGATATTGCCGACGATGCCAGCGTGCAGTACATCCTCACCGCCACCGAGAACGGCTACGGCAAGCGCACCCCGCTGCCCGACTACCCGCGCAAGGGCCGTGGCACGCAGGGCGTGATCGGCATCCAGACCACCGAGCGCAACGGCAAGCTGGTCGCCGCAGTGCTGATGGGCTCCCGCGACGAAGTCCTGCTGATCTCCGACGGCGGTACGCTGGTGCGTACGCGTGGCTCGGAAATCAGCCGCGTCGGCCGCAACACCCAGGGCGTGACCCTGATCCGCCTGTCCAAGGACGAGAAGCTGCAGGCGGTGGAGCGCATGGATGCCTCGATCGACGAGGACGAGGACGAGGTGGCTGCCGCCGCCCCGGCCACGACCGACGGCGCACCGGCTGCGGCCAGCAGCGAGGACGCCGCGCAGGAGTGATCCTGCCGCGAGCCTGGGTACCCGACGACGCCGGCCCTGTGCCGGCGTCGTCGTATCCGGATGCCACGCATACGCGCGCGCTTCACACAGGCGGTGGGATAACGGCGCATGCTGCCCCCGGAGATCGACGATGTCCGCCACGCCGCAGTCCGTTCCTGCTCCCGTCCGCGCCTCACGGCACCCTCTCGTTACCGTGCTGTCGCTACTGCTGGTCGTACTCGGCCTGGTCATCGGCGGGCTCGGCGCGTGGCTGCTCAGCCTGGGCGGGTCGGCGTACTACGCCATCGCCGGGGCCGGCCTTCTGGCCAGTGGCCTGTTGTTGTTCGGCAATCGCCGCAGCGGCGCGCTGCTGTACGCGCTGGTGTTCGTCGGCACGCTGCTGTGGACCTGGTGGGAATCGGGAAGCGACTACTGGCGCTGGGTGCCGCGGCTGGGCCTGGTGACCACGCTCGGCATCGTGCTGGCGCTGCTCGCGCCGACCCTTCGCGAACCGGTTTCAAAGCGCCTGTCGCGCAGCGTGGCGGGCGTCCTGATGCTGGTGTTCGTCGCTGCCTTCGGGTTGGCGTTCGCACCGCATGGTGAAGTGGACGGGCACCAGCCGTTCCCGGAAGGCGCGGCCAGCGCCGGACTGGAACCCACGCGGGATACCACCGGCCTGCAACCGGCCGACCAGCCTGCCGAGGGAGACTGGCCGGCGTGGGGGCGCAGCAATGCAGGCACCCGCTATTCGCCACTGCAGCAGATCACCCCGGCCAACGTGGCCACGCTGCAGCCCGCCTGGCAGTTCCGCACCGGCGATATGCCGAAGAAGCGCTGGGGTGCGGAAACCACGCCGCTGAAGATCGGCGACCGCCTGTACCTGTGCACTGCCCGTAACCGCCTGATCGCGCTCGACGCCGCCAGTGGCAAGGAAGTGTGGCGCTTCGATCCGAAGGTGAAGGACGCCTCGATCCCGTACACCGCCGCCTGCCGTGGTGTGAGCTACTACGAGCAACCGGCAACGCCGATCCTGGCCGATGCCACCCTGGCCGATGCCGCGGCCGATCTGGCGTTGCCCGAACCGCCGCCCAGCGTGAGCCGCAGCGCTGCACCGGGCAGTCGTCCGGCGTGCTGGGCGCGCATCATCGAAGGCACGCTGGACGGGCGCATCATTGCAGTGGATGCAGATAGCGGCCGTCCCTGCGCGAATTTCGGCAACAACGGCCAGGTCGACATCACCCTCGGGATGGGTGAGGTGCCACCCGGCTACGTGTCGATCACCTCGCCCCCGGCCATCGTGCGCGGCGTGATCGTCACCGGCCACCAGGTGCTGGATGGTCAGCGCCGCGACGCGCCATCGGGCGTGATCCAGGCGTACGACGCGATCACCGGCAAGCTGCGCTGGGCGTGGGACATGGACCAGCCCGAGCGCAGCGGCCTGCCGCCGCATGGGCAGACCTACACGCGCGGCACGCCGAACATGTGGACCACCGCGACCGGTGATGAGGCGCTGGGGCTGGTCTATCTGCCGCTGGGCAATTCTGCGGGCGACTACTGGAGTGGCTCGCGTACGGAAAACCAGAACCGCTATGCGACGTCGCTGGTGGCGATCGATGTGGCCACTGGCAAGCCGGCCTGGCATTTCCAGGCCGTGCGCAAGGATGTGTGGGACTACGACCTCGGTTCGCAGGCCAGCCTGATCGACTACCCGACGGCGGCAGGCAAGGTGCCGGCGATCCTGCTGCCGACCAAGCAGGGTGACATCTACATTCTCGACCGCCGCAACGGCCAGCTGCTGACCGCTGCCGAAGAGCGCAAGGTGCCGGTCGGCGGTGTCGAACCGGAACAGCGTTCACCCACCCAGCTGTTCTCGCTGTACCACACGCTGCGCCGCGAGCATGATCTGACCGAGCGCGACATGTGGGGCATCACCCCGATCGACCAGCTGATCTGCCGCATCCAGTTCCGCAAGGCCTATTACGAAGGCTTCTACACGCCGCCGAGCAGTGATCGCCATTCCATCGAATACCCCGGCTACAACGGCGGTTCGGATTGGGGCAGTGTGTCCATCGACACGCGCCGCGGCGTGATCGTGGCCAACTACAACGACATGCCCAACTACAACCGGCTGGTGCCACGTGCCGAAGCCGACCGCCTGGGCTGGCTGCCGCGCGAAAAGATCCGTGCCGACAGGGGCGGTGGCGAGGGCGCCGGCGATCCGCAGGTGGGAACGCCGTATGGCATCCAGGTCAACGCTGGCTGGCGGCTGCCGTTCACGGGTCTGCTGTGCAAGCAGCCTCCCTACGGCGGCATCCGCGCCATCGACCTGCGCACCGGCAAGCTGTTGTGGGATCGTCCGTTTGGCAGTGCGCGCGGCAATGGGCCGTTCGGCATCCGTTCCGGCCTGCCGATCGAGATCGGCACGCCGAACAACGGCGGTTCGGTGGTGACCGCCAGCGGGCTGATCTTCATCGCCGCCGCCACCGATGACCTGCTGCGCGCCATCGACCTGAAGACCGGCAAGGAGCTTTGGCATGCCAAGCTGCCCGCGGGCGGGCAGGCTACGCCGATGGTGTATGAACAGGACGGACGCCAGTTCGTGGTGATCATGGCCGGCGGCCACCATTTCATGGAAACCCCGAACGGCGATTACGTGATGGCGTTCGCGCTGCCGAAATAGCGGTTGCCGGCCTGAACATGGGCGACGGGGGCCGTGACCGATGTCGCTGCCCAGTGGTGCCGAACTGATTGCCGGCGATGCACGCTTTCTGAGCCCTGCGTATGCGCTCTGCATGGGGGCCGCGGGCACCGCACTGGAGGCCCGTCGTCGTTGTGTCGACGCTGAATTCAAGGTGCGCGACGATGCGCTCAACGCCGCCTACAGTGCGGCGCGCTCCACGCTGACCGTCAGTGATCAGCAGGTGCTGCGCGATCTGCAGCGGCAATGGCTGCGCCAGCGCGACAGTCGTTGCCCGGAAGGCGGCACGGCCGTTGCCCAGCTGGATTCACAGCAGTGCCGCACGCACATGTGCCGCGCCTGACAAACAGGGCAGGATCGTCCTGCGGCCCGGCGAGGGCAGGATCACGCCTGCATTGCAGGTGGTCTTCCAGGTGGCCGACTGCGGCGGCGCCGACAACGTGACGACCTGCCGGGTGAGGAGCATGGGCGTGACCCGTGGCGGGCGCAACGTGGCGGTCACGGACGTGCAGCCGCGCCTGACCCGCGCTGGCGCCGATGCCCAGGGTGCGGTGGCCGTGCTGCTGACCGTTTCGGATTTCAATGGCGATGGCGTGCCGGACCTGCAGGTGTGGCAGGACAACAACGGTGTCTACAACGTTCCGGTGCATGCGTTCTACCTGTTCGACGCCAAGGTCAACCGCTATGTGCGTGCCAAGGCATTGGAAGCGGCCATCGGCGGGCGCGACATCGACCGTATCGACAATGGGCGGTTCGTGCTGCGCGCGAAGGTCAGCCCGTGCGCGCACGAGGACAAGGTCATCCAGCTGCGCGGAACCGGGCCGCGCACGCTGCTGCAGCGCCGCTATGACACCTGCAGGGGCGAGGCCCCTACCGAATCGGACCTGCTGAAGTAGGTCTTTCCCCGACGAACGGATGCGTTCCGGAACTGGAGAGCTGAAGGATGAGCGAAGGCTATGGAAAAGGTGGGGTGGGCTTCGGCCTGACCCGGGACCAGTCGGTCGAGATGATCGTGCGTACCTGCATCGACAACGGCATTACCGTCCATCGGCAGATTGCCTATGTGCTGGCCACAGCGCAGCACGAATCGCGTGATTTCTCCGCGCCCGAGGAAGCGGTGCGGTACCAGATCGGCATGGGCGTGGAATCGCTGCCGCAGGAGCGGAGCGAATGGCATCGCATCGAGGCGTTCGCCGTCACGGTCGAGGTGTTGCGGCAGCGTCCCTAGCGTGGATGCAGCTGGGGGGACGACCGTCATGGACCTGGCCAATCTGCGGCAGGTGAAGCGGTTCCAGATCGTGGGCGCTGAAACGCCGGACAAGATGAAGCTCGCCCAGGCCTGCAAAGCGGAGCGCTGGTCTCACCTGCATTGCTGCAGCGGGCCACCACGGCGCAGAACCACAAGGGCTGGTATGGCTTGGTTTCGTGGTGCAGGGCGAGGGTAGGGAGCACCGGTACGGCCACGAAGACGGTGCGCCTGCTTCCCGCGAACGGCAGTCGACCAGCGGTCGACTCTACCCAATCAATGTTGCTCGGTTGGTGCCGGTACCCGCACCATCTTCGTCATCAAGTGTTCCACCACACCCGCCGGGTCCGCAGTGCGGCCGACATGCGTGCTCGACATCTGCACAACCGAGCTGCGCTTGGCGGTGAGGAAATGAAAGCGGGCGCGCGCGGGCAGCTGTGCGATCGGTCCGGCGCTGGCGTCGCCACGGCAGATGGCCACGATCGCATCCAACCACGGTTGCAACGCATCCTGATCAAGCGCTGGAGCGAACGCGTGCAGGCGTGCCGGATCGATCTCGATGGCCGCTTCCAGATGGCGCGCGCCGGGGCAGGAGACGATCACTCCGACGTTGATGAACTCCTCGCGTTCCACCCGCGGTACCACGCGGATGACCGCATAGTCATACGTGTGCAGCGTGGGCACGGACGGCCTCCTGCACGAACACCGCACGCACTTTCAGGCGGTGCTTGAGATAGTCGATGTAGCCTTGGCGATAGGCCTGCGGACTGTCGAATGCCGGCTCGTTGACCAGCCAGCTGTCCGGCACCAGGCCGACGATGCGCTCGATCTCGGCATCGCTCAGGCGCGCGGCCAGTTCGGTATCCACCTCGGCGATGCGGCTGGCGAACGACAGCAGCACATGGTCGCGGATCAGCACGAACGGCTTTTCGCAGGCATCGCCGGCATTGGCCCAGTCGTGGTGGAAGTACATCGCCGCGCCGTGGTCGATCAGGTACAGCTTGCGGTGCCACACCATCAGGTTGGGGTTGCGGGTGGTGCGATCGACATTGCTGGTGAACGCATCGAACCAGACGATGCGCGAGGCAAGGTCGGCGTCCACCGGCATCGCCGCCGGATCGTAATTGATCGCACCCGGCAGGTAGTCCAGGCCCAGGTTCAGGCCCTCGCTGGCGCGGATCAGCTCCTGGATCTCCGGGTCGGGCTCGGTTCGGGCGAACTCGCGATCCAGCTCGACGAACAGGATTTCCGGAATCGGCAGGCCCAGCGTGCGTGCCATCTCACCGGCAATCAGCTCGGCGATCAACGCCTTCGGGCCTTGGCCGGCGCCGCGGAACTTCAGCACGGCCATGCCGTCGTCGTCGGTCTCGACCACGGCGGGCAGGGAGCCGCCTTCCCGTAACGGGGTGATGTAGCGGAGGGCATGTACGGTGCGCATGGGCGCATTCTAGCGTGGGTGCAGGTACAACCCTCTGATCGGCGAGGACCGATTTCGGCCTTCACCTGTCCCTTCCGCCTGCGATGGCAGCATCGTGCTCCAGGAACCCTTGGGTTCATGGGCGCACTGGCACTCTCGATGCCGAGGCTTCGGGCTGGGCACCTGCTCGGCTGCCAGCGACGCGCACTGCGAAGCGGAAACCTCATCCACGATGTCCAGCAGGCTACGGAGGTGCACCGATGAGCGATGAATTCACTCCCATGCTGCCGCCCTTGGACGATGCCAAGGTCGAGGAAATGATCGGCAAGGTGGTGCTGGTGGGCGTCACCCGCTATGGCGGTGACGGCCAGGTGCAGGGGCTGGAACAATACGCCGGTACGGTGCTGCGCATCAGCGCCGACGAAGGCGTGGTGCTGGCGGACGAGAATGACGGCCATGAGCGCTATCTGCCGCCGATGCTCGACCAGTACCTGCCCGCCGAGCCCGGCGAGTACCGCATGCGGAACAGTGGCATGATCGTGGTCGACCCCGATTACCTGACTGCCTGGGACCTGCACGCCCAGCAGTGACGACAGACCACGCCTGGCAGATGCCGGTCCATTGCCGGCCTCTCCGGGCGTGTTCCACTTTGCCCCATCCGGCCACTAGCCCTTCCGGCCCATTCACGACAACCCCTGCGGTGCTAGATTCGGGACCTTGCCCGATTCCGGGTACCCATTCACACCCAGGGGATAAGGATGCTCATCCGTCGAACCTCTCTGGCGGCGGCCGTTGCCGTTGCCACCCTCGGCCTGCTGGCCGCTGGCCCGGCGCTTGCAGACTACGCGAAGCCGCCGGAGCACCTGCTCAAGGTGTTGAAGGCACCGCCGCCGCCGGCGCCGAACGTGGCCCCGGGTGGCCAGCGCCTGCTGCTGACCACTGCGCAGACCTACCCGTCGATCAGCCGTGTCGCCCAGCCGTACCTGAAGCTGGCTGGCGTGCGCCTGGAACCGAAGAACCGCAGCCGCCATGACACCCCCGGTGGCTATGGCATCCCGGCCTGCGTGGCCGACTTCACCCTGGTCGACATCGGCAGTGGCCAGCAGACCAAGGTCAACCTGCCGCAGGGCTGTGCCACCGGCGCGCTGTGGTCGGCCGATGGCAGCCACTTTGCGTTCCAGAACGCGGTCGATACCAGCGTGCAGCTGTGGGTGGGCGATGCCGCTACCGGCCAGGTGAAGCAGGTGCCGAACGTTCAGCTGAACCCGATTTTCGGCTACACCGTGCAGTGGCTGGGCGGCAGCCAGAACCTGCTGGTGAAGCTGGTGCCGGCCAACCAGGGCCCAGCACCGTCCAACGGTGGCGTACCGACCGGCCCGGATGCACAGGAGTCGCTGGGCAGCAGTGGCGAGAGCAGCACCTACGAAGCCCGCGATACGCTGACCAGCGTGCATGACGAGAAGCTGTTCGCTTATTACGGCGCCTCGCAGCTGGCCGTGGTTGATACTGCCGCCAACAGCGTGCGTCCGGTCGGGCAGCCGGCGCTGTTCAACGAAGTCAGCGCCGCGCCCGATGGCGTGCACGTGCTGACCGAATCGATCAAGGCGCCGTACTCGCATGCGGTGACCTACCAGCGCTTCGCCAACGACGTGGCCGTGCTGGATATCGCCAGCGGCAAGTCCACGCCGATCGCCAGCCTGCCGCTGGCCGACCGCGTGCCGGTGCACGGCGTACCGGAAGGCCCGCGTGGTTTCGACTGGCGTGCCACCGATCCGGCCACCCTGGTCTATGCCGAAGCGCTGGACAAGGGCGACTGGAAGGTCAACGTGCCGCATCGCGACCGGGTGCTGATGCTGAAGGCGCCGTTCAACGGCAAGCCGGTCGAGATCGCCCGCACCGCACAGCGCTTCGAAGGCTTCGCGTGGACTGCCGATCCGGCCGTGGCGTTCCAGTACGAGAACGACGAGAACCGCCACTGGATGCAGACCCGCATCGTCGATGTGGATCAGCCGAAGAAGGAAGGCCGCCTGCTGTGGGACATGTCCAGCGATGAGCTGTACGGCAACCCCGGCAACCTGGTCTTCACCCGCCTGCCGAATGGTGCGCAGGTCGTGCGCCGTGAGGGCAACCATGTTTTCCTCAGCGGCCGTGGTGCCTCGCCGCAGGGCGACCGTCCGTTCCTCGATCGCCTCGACCTGCGCACGCTGAAGAGCGAGCGCCTGTTCCGCAGCAGCGCTGATGCCTACGAGCAGTTCCTTGGTTTCAGCAATACGCCTGGGCGCTACCTGACCTGGCACCAGTCGGTGATCGATCCGCCGAACGCCTTCATCCGTCAGCAGGGTGAGGCGGTGGCCGAGGCGAAGACCGGCGAGGCGCAGTTCGCGTCCACCGCGACCGCGCTGACCAAGCTGGTCGACCCGACTCCGGAAGTGCGCCAGATCAAGAAGCAGCTGGTGACCTACAAGCGTGCCGATGGCGTGGACCTGTCGTTCACCCTGTACACGCCGCCGGGCTACAAGGAAGGCCAGCGCGTGCCGGCGATCCTGTACGCCTACCCGGCCGACTTCGCCAACGCCGCGCAGGCGGGGCAGGTGTCCGGTTCGCAGCAGACCTTCACCCGCCTGCAGCCGTACCGCCTGATGCTGCTGGCCGGCTACGCGATCATCGACAACGCCTCGTTCCCGATCGTGGGTGACCCGAAGAACGCCTACGACACCTACCTGGAACAGCTGGAAGCCGACGCCAAGGCAGCGGTGGACAAGGCGGTGGACATGGGCGTGGTCGATCGCAACCGCATCGGCGTGACCGGCCACAGCCATGGCGGCCTGATGACCGCCAACCTGATCGCCCATACCAACCTGTTCAAGGCTGGCGTGGCGACCAGTGGTTCGTACAACAAGACCTTTACCCCGTTCGGCTTCCAGAACGAGCGTCGCTCGGTGTGGCAGGCGCAGGACGTGTACCTGAAGGCCTCTCCGTTCTTCTATGCCGACAAGATCAAGCTGCCGCTGCTGCTGGTCCACGGCGAGGACGACGCCAACCCGGGCACCGAGCCGTTCCAGTCGCGCAAGCTCTACCAGGCGATCCGTGGCAACGGTGGTACCACCCGCTTGGTGATGCTGCCGAATGAACCGCACTGGTATACCGCGCTGGAGTCGAACGAGCAGCTGGTGTCGGAAATGCTGAACTGGTTCGATACCTACGTGAAGAACGCCAAGTAATGGAACGGGAAGGCCGCCTCAAGGCGGCCTTGCTGTATCGGGATGTGAGTGGGTAGACGGCCTGGATCCGGATGCGCAATCGGGAATCGGGAAGCCACCTGCCATGCGGCATCCGGGTCCACCCGGGCTGCTAAGCTGGGAGTGGAAACAAACCAGGAGACAGCGATGCATCGCAATGGGATGCGCGCCATCACTTTTGTCATCGCGACGCTGTTGGCCGGGATGACACACGGAGTGAAAGCGCAGGCTTTGCGGGCAGATGACCGCAGCTACTTTGGCAGCGCCTCCCAGGAACGTGAGGCGTGGCAGAACCTCGAGCGGAGGACCCATGCCCTCAAGGCACTTCATGCGCCGCCAGACGTGAGGTTCCAGCGGGCCGAACAGCTGTATGGCGAGTGCCTCCGGCACCATGGCTACCTGCATCTTCAGGCAGCGCGCAATGCCGACGATGCCCGGCTGGCCAACACCCAGGGCGAAGTCGCCAGCACATGTGGACGCATCGCGGCGATTGCCAAGCAGGCATTGCGTGATGCGCCCGCGCACGCTGCCTGGATCGCGCCGCATGCCGACCTGCGTGAACGGGCGTTGCGGGAGGATGTGCAGCCGGCCAATGCAGCGCTGGTGGATGCGGTCGACACGTTGGCTGATCCGGCGCTGGACAGCTTCGGCCGTCTGCACCGGCAGCTGCTGCAGTCGGCCCCCTTTGCGCGTTTCGAACATGAAGGCCGCACGCTCGACAGCCGCACCGACGCGCGAGCCCTTTCCCGCCTGCCGGACCGTTCACTGCGCGAAGCGGCATGGCGTGCCTACTGGCAGGGAACGGCGTCGCGGCGCAGCGAAATGGCAACGGTGCTGCTGGGCCTGGTCCGCCTCAACGAGCATGCGTCGGAACTGCAGGGCGATGGAACTGCGCCTGACCGCAGCTACCGGCACATGGGCCTGGATCAGGCCGCCGTCGACGCGACACTGGCGGCGGTAGCGCGCCACGCGCTGCTGCGGCGGTACTACCAGCAGATGCAGTTGACCCATCTTGAGCGCATGGGCCAGGCGTCTCCACAGATCTGGGACATGGACCTGCCTGATGCGGGCTATATTCCTCCGCCGCTTGACCTGGCGCAGTTGTGTGATGCGGCGGCGGCATCAATGCAGGTGCTGGGGCCGGATTACGTGACAGGGCTGCGCGGGCTGCTCGATCCTGCGGGCGGACAAATGGATCTGGGCGGATCGGCAGGGCGGCGCGCGATGGATGCGTTTTCGATCAGCGCCCCCGGTGTGCCTTCGTTGCTGTTCGTTGGCCATCGCCAGGGCGATCTGGAGGGGGATGTCCAGATCGCTCACGAAGCCGGCCATGCCATGCATGGCCAGTGGATGCAGCGCGGCGGCGCATCATCATTCCAGCGCAACGGCAACAAGTGGTTGACCGAGGCCTTCGCCATCTACAACGAACTGAAGTTCCGCGATCAGCTCTACCGGCAGGCCAGTGATCCACGTGCCAAGGCGTATTACCTGAAGTCGTTGCTCGATGACATCATCCTGCAGCTGTTCGTATCGTCTGAAGAGGCCGATCTGGAACAGTCCATCTATCAGGAGGTGGCCGCCGATGAGGTTGGCAACGCAGACGCGCTTGATACGCTGACGATGAAGGTGCTGGGCAGGTACGGGGGCGCATCGGAGCAGTATCCCGAGCTGCGCAGCACCTGGATATCCAAGCGGCTGATGTATGAGGATCCGCTTTACCTGGCCAATTACCTGTATGCAGGACTGATTGCGGTGCAGCTCTTCGCACAGGACCGGCAGGATCCGGAGGGATTCAGGGAACGCTACCTGGCCGTCCTGGGCGAGGGGTTTGATCGCCCGCCGCAGCGGCAGGTCGAGCAGTTGCTGAATGTGAAGCCCGACTGGTCACGCCTGGTCGAGGAGGATCTGGACGTTTTCCAGCAGTACCTGGCGCAGCTGCAGGGACTGCACGCGGAAATCGAGCGCCAGCGCAGTCGCTGAACAGGCGACAGCCTGCTGCAGCCGGCACCCGGGTGATGTACGCGGTGCGCAGCGAGCCGGACGCGCTTTCCGCGGTCCTCGACTCGGCCTGCAATGCGCTGGCCGCGCGCGAAGCGAACCGGATGCTGCCCCGGGTCCAGCGCTTCAGCAAACTGCGTGCGGAATACTTCCGGCGTGACCAGACTATGGCGATCATCTTCCTGTGCGCCGGCATCTCGCTGTTGATCGTGACCGGCACGGGCGTGTAGGGGCTGGCCAGCTTCTGGGTCCGCAAGCGCTATCCGCAGATCGGCATACGACGTGCACTGGGTGCCCGCAGGCGCGATGTGACCAGCTACTTCATGATCGAGAATCTGATGCTGACCTTCGTCGGCGCGCTCGCTGGCAGTGTGCTGGCATTGGCGTTGAATGTCTGGGTTTCGCGCTACTACGAGGTACCTCGCATCGATCCCGGGTACCTGGTGCTGGGCGTCGGGCTGGTGTTCACCCTGGGGCAGCTGGCTGCCTGGGTACCGGCGCGGCGGGCGGCGCGCGAGGCGCCCGTGGCGGTTCTCAACAGTACCGGATGGATCCGGAGGGTGACCTCGTGTCATTGGCCGTTGCGATTGCGTAACCATATGTGATGCGGGTGCCATGGCGTGCGGAAGCTGCGATACGCTGCAGGCCTGTTGCTGTCTGCCACGGGTTTCACCTATGAAGTCCAAACGTGTTGTCGCAGTGTTGGCGCTGGTGATGACGCCGAGCCTGCATGGCCAATCACTCCCCTCCGAACTGGCGCAGCTGGGCATTGTCGCCGGCATGCCTTATGCCAAGGCCAAGCGCCTCATGGATGCGGCAGGGTGGCAGGCGAGTCCGGTCCAGCGCGCGCCTGAGTCACTCGAGGGCTTTCCGGAAGTTGGATGCCAGAAGGGCGCCAAGCAATGCGCCACGACCTTCGAAAAGGAAGGTCAGCAGATCGCGGTGCGGCTGGGCGTTACCCTGGCAGGGCAGCCGTTCGTGCAGGGCGTGGACTGAGCGCTCACTGCGTTCAGGCCAGCGGTAACCGGTCCTGAGCGTGCGACAGCCGATCGTGCAGCTCGCGCACATGCTCGGCCTTGGCATGCACCCGGGAGGTGTCGCCGAAGCTGCGCAGGTAGGTGCACGCGGCAAAGCCGGCACTCTTCTTTTCGTACTCGGCAATCCAGGCCAGTCGATCCGGATTGTTGGCCTGTTCGGCTGACCACGCGGCCACAGGCGGCCGGATGCGGTACTTCAGGCCGACGCGCCATGGCTTCGGTGTCAGTCGCGCACGGAAACAATGCTGCAGCCGGCACATGCGCGCGTACAGGGTGTCGGTGCCCAGTGCCTTGAAGAATGCCTGGAGCTGCTCGTCCTCCGGTGAGAACGTGGCATGCATCGCCAGCACGCGCAGCCCGGCGGGTGTGCGGTAGGCACGCAGGTGCCAATCGGGATGCTGTTCGCTGAAGGCGTCCACGCGTTTCAGCGCAAGCCCTTCAGCACCGCCGGCGGCGGCCAGGCGCTGCTTCCGCCGCATCAGCAGTGCCGCGTTGACCAGCAGCACTGCCGCCACGCCCAGTACCAGGCCCACCAGCCAGTGCCAGAGCAGGGTGCCGATGATGGCGCCGGCAAGCAGCACGATCGCAGCGACGATGGCCGGTATCACGCATCCGGCCGGTGGCTGCGCATGATCGATGTCGGCAAACAGCATGTCGGGGCTGTTGAGACACAATGCGCCATAGCTGTTGCGGGTGATGATGACATCGCCGTCGCGCTGCACGATCTGCTCGCGGATTGGCACACCCTCCACGCCATAGTTGCTGCGCACTTCGCGACGCGGCAGCACCTGCCCGGCGAGGATGGCATTGAGGGCTTCGTTGGCGCGGCGGTCGGCGTGGGCCTGGGCCTCGGCAGGTCCCTCATCGGACCAGCCGAAGCGGCGCACGACCACCGGCCGGCCACGGAAACGGGCCTGCAGGCGGGCTTCGGCCCAGTACGCGGGAACGATCATCATCGTGCGGTGCTCCATCATCCATGGCAGGTGCCTGAGTGAGTCTGGCACAGCCCCGAAGGGCCTGCATGTGCCCGCTGCGGTGGCCGGGGCGGAGTGATAGATTGCGCGCTTCGCATGCACTCCACCAAGGACGGAGCGATGTCCAGTTTCCTGCGTTGCCTGCTTGCCCTTGCCTGTGCCGGGGTGGTCGGCGTGGCATCGGCGGGTACCCCGCCGGGGCCGCAGATCCTCACCACCGATGCCAGCCGCTTCTACGCGCTCTACGACAGCACCGGCGGCAAGCCCAGTGTCGCCCAGCTGGCCGGTTACCTGGCCGAAGGCAGTCCGGGCCTGGGTGAACTGGCGAAGGCGCGCCGGGTCACGCCCGAACGCATGGCCGAAGCCATTGCCAGCCAGCCCGGGGCGTATGCGCAGGGCCGCAGCTGCCTGGCGGAGCTGCCGGCGGTGAAGCAGCGCCTGGTGCAGGTGTTCGGCAACCTGCAGGCGATCTATCCGCAGGCCGCGTTTCCTCCGGTGACCCTCGCGGTCGGCCGTGGTCGGCCGGTCGGGTTGACCTCGAAGAGTGGGGTGATCATCGGCCTGGAAGCGCTGTGTGCAGCCGATTTCATGAATCCCAACGTGCAGGACCGTTTCGTGCACGTGATCGCGCACGAGTACGTGCACATCCAGCAGACCGGCCTGACCGATTTCGAGCCCGGCGACCCGCATGCGACGGTGCTGCGTGTTTCGCTGGGCGAAGGCATCGCCGAATTCATCGCCGAATTGATTTCCGGCAACGTCGGCAACAGTCGCCATGCGGCGTGGACGCGCGGCCGCGAGGTCCACATTGAAAGCGCCTTTGCGCTGGATGTGGACAGTACCGATCTGTCGCCGTGGCTGTACAACTACAAGCCCGGTTCGCAGGAGCCCTATGACCTCGGGTACTGGGTGGGCTACCGCATCGCCAAGGCCTATTACCTGCAGGCCAAGGACAAGCGCGATGCGGTGCGTGCGCTGATCCAGCAAGACAACCCGAAGGCAATCCTGGCTGCCAGCGGCTGGACGCCCGGCATGTGGATGCCGGCCAAGGTGACCGGCGTGGCCGCGCGGTCGGCGGCGCGGTAAGCGCGGGGCCGCGCGCTAGACTGGCCCGGACATTCAAGGGAGAGACCCCATGCGTTCCTTGTCCGGCGGCCTGGCCGCAGTTGCCATCGGTATCGCGCTGAGCGCCCACGGGGTGGCGGCCGAGATGCCCGCGATCAACCCTTTGCTGCTGGAGCCTGTCGAAAGCCTGCGCGCGGACGAAGTGCGCTTCATGCAGCAGCGCCTGGCCGATTGGCCGCAACTGCAGCGTTATCGCGACGCCAACGCGCGACTGCCTGCCGCTGTACCGGGGCAACCACGCGTGGTGTTCTACGGTGATTCCATCACCGAAGGCTGGGGCAGGGAAGGCAGCGCATCGTTCTTTCCCGGCAAGGGCTGGCTCAACCGCGGCATCAGTGGCCAGACCACGGCGCAGATGCTGGTGCGGTTCCCGCAGGACGTGCTGGCCCTGAAGCCACAGGTGGTGGTGATCCTGGCCGGCACCAACGACATTGCCGGCAACACCGGCCCGTCCACGCAGGCGATGATTGAAGACAACCTGCACGCGATGGTGGACCTGGCACGCGCACATGGCATCGCCGTGGTACTGGCATCGGTGCTGCCGGTCAGCGATTACCCGTGGTTGCCGGGCACGGCACCTGCTCCCAAGGTGCGCGCATTGAACGCGGCATTGAAGCGCTATGCCGATGCGAAGCAGCTGGTCTATCTGGACTACTACACGCCGATGACCAATGCCGCCGGAGGGCTGGATCCGCAGCTGGCCGAGGATGGCGTGCATCCCACGGCGAAGGGCTATGCGGTGATGGCGCCGCTGGCGGAGGCTGCAATCAGGCGCGCAATGGCGCCGGACTAGGCACAGCACCCGCAATGCACAGCGTCCAGCCCGTCGAGGTAAAATGGCCCTGGAGCTGGCCACGCAGCGTGGCCGCCAGGGACGATGGGGTGGGTGATGCGGAAGGGAATCCAGGGATGGCTGCGCCGCAGCGGCGCAACGATGGCACTGCTGCTGGCGGCCGTACCGGCGTTCAGTGCAGACACGGCGGCGCCTTCGCCGCTGACGAGTGAGCCGGTGGCCGGAGTTTCACTGGCCGAATGGACCGCCCGCTGGTGGCGCTGGGCCGACGCCCAGGGCGGCGCGCCCTATCTCGACCCGGATGGCCGTGTATGCGATGTGGGCCAGGAAGGCCCGGTCTGGAACCTGGCCGGCACCAATGGCCGTTTCCGGCCACATCGCGAATGCGTGGTGCCGGCGGGCAAGTACCTGTTGCTGCCGATCATCAACATGGCGCACTACCAGGTGGATGAGTCTGTGTCCTGCAAGGAGCTGCAGGCGGGGGCGGCGGTCAACAACGATTATCTGATCAGTGCAGTAGTGCTGCTGGATGGCCAACCCCTGGGCGACATGCGCATGCATCGGGTGCGCAGTGAAGGCTGCTTCCGCATGGATGACGATGACGCAGACTCACGGCTGGCCGCCGCCGACGGCTACTGGGTGATGCTCAAGCCGTTGCCGCCAGGCCGGCATACCCTCAGCGTGGGCGCCAACTACGGCGTGCCGGAGGGTGGCGCGTACAGCCGCATGCGGCAGTCCTTCGAGTACGTGCTGCATGTGGGAGGGCGCACCCAGGTCGTATCGCGCAAACTGCACGCGGTGCCGCTGGCCGCCCCCTGAAGCTCAGGCATCGTCCTGCTTCAACGCTGCATCGGCCGCCAGCAACGCTTCGGCGGCCGCACCGAGCGGCGGCGAGGGCGGGGCAACCACACCGATCGCTTCCATCATCTTCGGCATGCCCAGGAACTGGCGCGCGCGGCGGTCGTAGATGCCGGTGACCAGCAACGCGCGCGTGGCGATCTTCTGCTCGGCACCGATCAGCACGCGCTGCTCCATGATGCCGCGCGAGCCGACCCAACCCACCAGTCGTGTTTCCAGGGTGAAGCGCTGGAACGGCTTCAATTCGCGGCGGAACTGGATGGTGCCGGCGCCGACGATCGGCGCCCATTTCTCGCGCAGCGCCACCCGGCCCAGACCCATGCGCAGGATCAGGTCCAGCCGGCCCAGGTCGAAGATGTTCCAGTAGCGGCCGTTGGTCATGTGCAGGTTGCTGTCCAGGTCGTTGGGCAGCACCCGGAACTGCAGCCGCGAGACCCCGAACGGGGCCTCCAGCTTCGGCCGGAACAGGCTGCACAGCAGCAGGTGGAGCAGGCGGAACCAGAGATTCATGGCTATGACGACTGTTATAGAATCGCCGGTACGCTAATCTATGACGACTGTCTTAGCAAGGAGACCGCCGTGAGCCCGCGACCGTCCGATGCCCCACAGCGCGTGATCGATGCCGCGGCGCAGATGCTGGCGCGGGTGGGCCTCAATGCCACCAGCATCCGCGAAGTGACCAAGCTGGCCGAGGCGCCATTGGGCTCCACCTACCATCACTTTCCCGGCGGCAAGCAGGAGCTGCTGGCGCGCGCTACCCACATGGCCGGCGACAAGGTGGAGGTGCTGCTGATGGAGCTGCTGAAGGATGGGGCGGTGCAGGGCCTGCAGCAGTTCCTGGCGATGTGGCGCGAGCGTCTGCTGCGCTCCGATTTCCGCGCCGGCTGCCCGGTGCTGGCCGCTGCCGTGGAGGAGCCGGTGGAGGCCACGCCCAGCCAACCCCGCGCGGCGGCGGCCGAGGTGTTCGCACGCTGGCACGGCCACCTCGCCTCGGCATTCGTCGCCGAAGGACACGCCCCGCCAGCAGCGGCTGAGCTGGCCAGCCTGGTGATCGCCAGCGTGGAGGGGGCGGTGGCGATGTGCCGTGCGCTGCAGGACATCGCCCCGTTCGACCAGGTGGCCGCGCAGCTGCTGAAGGCGGCCACGCGGCCTTGATCGGCCGGTGCCGACAGGCCAGACTCGCCAGCAGCCCACGACTGGATGCCGCCATGGACGAATTGCACCATCGTCAGTTGATCGAGCACTACCTGCAGGCCTACAACCGCTTCGATATCGACGCCATGCTGGCGGTGCTGGCGCACAACGTACGCTTCGAGAACCACAGCGGCGGCCAGCTGACGATGGTCACCGAAGGCGTCGATGCCTTTGGCGAACTGGCACGCCAGTCTGCGCGCCTGTTCCTGGAGCGCGAACAGCGCTTGCTGGCGCTGGTGTTCGATGGTGATCGGGCGACGGCGACGATTGGCTGGCGCGGCGTGTTCGCACAGGATGTTCCCGATGGACCGCGTGCGGGCACTGAGCTGGAACTGCAGGGCCAGAGCGAGTTCGTGTTCGCGGGTGACCGCATCGAACGGATCGTTGATCGCAGCTGAGGAACGGCCGCTTGGAACCGCCGTCTGGACAGCGGAGCTGCCCGCGGTAGAATCCGCCCAACACCGCCTACGCGTGCCCGGCAAGGATGTCCGCATGCAGCATCAGGTTCCCGAGGTCCCTCGCCGCGATGCCTCCCGCCCCCTGGCGGCGGCATGAAGCGCTCGCGCCACTTTTCACGCAGCCCACTGACATTGCCGATGAACCGCGGCAGCGAAGTCGTGCGTGCGCGCAGGCACTTGCAGCAGCGCGGTTGGCCACGCCTGCAGATGGCACTGATCGTCGCCCTGACCGGTGCGGCCGGTTTCCTTGCCTCGCACCTGCTGCGCCTGGCCGGTATCGACGCGATGTGGTTTCGCTACCCGATGGCCGTAGTGCTGGCCTACGGCGTGTTCCTGCTGCTGATGTGGATCTGGATCCGCTGGCGTTGGGACAACGTGCTGGATGGCCTGTCGCCGGATGTGGGCGGTGGCTGCCCATCCCCTCGCGGCAGTGCCGTGGAATCACCGTGGAGCGGCGCCGGCGGCCGTTCCGGCGGTGGCGGTGCGTCGGCCTCGTGGAACGGGCCGGCATCGGTGAGCAGTGGCGATGCCGGAGAGCTGCCGTTGACCGGGCTGGCTGAAGACGAAGCGGGCCTGCCGCTGCTGGCCATCCTCGGCATCGTCGCGCTGGTGGCGACCGTCCTGCTGGCCAGCGTATGGGTGGTGTGGTCGGCGCCGGTGCTGATGGCCGAACTGCTGGTGGACGCGGCCATCGCCGGCGGCCTGTACCGACGCATGCAGGGCATGCACGAGCAGGGATGGTGGCGGGTATGCGTGTCGCACACGGTCTGGCCGCTGATCGGCCTGTTGCTGTTCTTCGCGGTGCTGGGCTGGCTTGCTCAGGAACTCGTGCCAGGTGCAAGCCATCTGCTGCAGGTCATCCAGGGGCTGTAATGCGGTTGCTCCCTTCATATGGCCCGGTCCCGACCGGTTTTCAGCCGCAATGAACAGTGGGCTATGATCGCGGTCGCCGAGGATTCGTGTCCTGGCGGTTTCACCTATCGGGAGCTTGTCATACTGCTTCGGAAACCGGGGCGCTGGATGGCCGAACGCCCACTGAGACACACAACCACTGACGAGGAAGAGCGCATGGATGTCGCTGCACGCAGGAACAGGACGTTGTTTCGTTGGATCATGGTGACGCTGCTGGCGGTGTTGTTGCCGTTTGCAGCACTGGCGCAGCCGGCAGCCGGGCAGGGCGATGGCGCTGAAGCCGCCACTGCCGCGGAAGAGACGCAATGCCGTGCCTGCGCCTATGAGCGCATTGGACCGAAGGTCGATATCGGCCTGGTGGCACTGGTGTCGCTGCTGGTGGTGGGTCTGCTGGTAGCGGTGTCCCGCGAGTGGGGAACCACCTCGCAGCGCTGGACCTGCCGCACCCTGGCCCTGCTGTTGGTGGGCATCGGCCTGGCGTTGTTGTGGTGGGCTGGCAGCGTCGTCTACCTGGGCTACAACCCGTGGCAGGAGCCGCTCGCACCCGGCGGCGGCTCGCTCGGTTCGACGCTGCTGAGTACGTCGCCGAAGTGGCTGGCGGCACTGGTGCTGGTCGGCTTCGCGCCTTCCATCTGGAAGCGCAGCGAGCGCCTGCCGCCCTGGCGTATCGGCTGACCCTGGAACGACGGCGCCGGATCACACCCGGCGCCGCCTGCAGCAATCACTCAAAGCGCCAGCGCACGCCCGCGTAGACGCCGCGGCCTTCGCCCGGCGTCGAACGCGCGACATCCTTGCCGGCGTCGTCATAGCCCGGCGTGACGGTGGCGGCGTAGCGGCGATTGCCTAGGTTGCGCATCTCCGCCCAGGCCTGCCAGCGGCCACCGGGTGCGTCGTAGCCGATGCGGCTGCCGAAGATCACATGGCTGTCGGCCCAGTAGCTGTTGGCGTAGTCCACGGCGATGCGCGAGGCGTATTCGGTATTGAGCGCCGCGTACAGGCCGGATGCATGATCGAAACGCAGCTCGGCCTGGTAGGCGTGGCGCGGCAGGCCGGGCAGGCGGTTGCTGCCGAAACGTGCATCGTGGCGGTAGCGGAAATCGCTGAAGGTATACGCCTGGCGCAGCGACAGGCGGCCCGGTGCAGCCTGCCACAGCGTGCTGTCCAATCCGGCTTCGATACCGCGGTGCACGGTGGGGCTGGCATTGTTCTCGGCGATGAACAGGTTCGGCACCGGTTGCAGTTCGACGCTCAGCAGTTCGTGGTTCACGTGGGCGTAGTAGCCGGTCAGTTCCCAGCGACCCAGCGCCGCGTCACCGCGCGCGCCCAGTTCCAGCGTGGTGGCGGTCTGGTTCTGCATCGGCACCGGCGCGCGCTGGCGGCCAGTGGATGGGCCATTGCCCGGCCCGAAGTACTGGTTCGAGCCCCAGATCATCGACCATGGGTGCGGTGCCTCCACCGAACGGCTGAGGTTGCCGAACCACTGGGTCTGCGCGCTGTGCTGCCAGGTAAAGCCCAGTCGCGGTGCGTAGTCCCAGTCGTGCTCGCGCAGGCGGCCGCCGCTGCTCGGCCAGGTCACCTGCACATCGCGACGGGTGTTGATCAGTGCCAGCCCAGCCTGCATGCGCAGGCGGTCATTGAAGGTGAGGGTGTTGCTGACGTGCAGCGTGCTGTCGGTGCCGTGGTGGCGGAAGTCGCGCGTGCGCGTGCCGGCGGCATAGCCGTTGCTGGCAAAGCGCAGCGACTCGCGCACATCGGCATCCAGGTCATGGGTGACGCGCAGGCCGAACGTGGTCTCGCTGTCCAGGCCGAACAGCCGGTGGCGGCGGCGGTAGTCCAGCGTGGCGTTGAGGTTGGCGTAGTCCAGCTGCTGGCGGTACAGGCTCTCGTTCAAGTCCATCGGGTAGGAGTGGTAGACCAGCCCGGCCTGCAGCGACGAGTCCTCATCGATCTGCAGCGTGGTGACATTGCCCAACCAGGTGCTGCCCGGCTGCGGGCGGCGCGCATCGATGGCCAGGTTGGCCGCATTCGCGGCATGTGGATCGTTGCGGATCTGGTCGCGGGTCAAGCGACCGGGCGTTTCGTGATTGGTTTCGCGGTAGCGCACGAAGAAGCGCGTCTGCAGGTCGGGCGTGATCTGCCAGCCGATGTTGGCCATCGCGCCCTTGCCGTCGCCGTGCGCATGGCGCTGGTAGCCGTCGAACTCGGTATCGGTGTAGGCCAGGAAGTAGTCGACATCTCCGTTGACGCCGCCCCAGCTGAGGCCGCGCTTCTGGTAGCCACGGCTGCCGGCTTCGTAGTGCAGCTGCACGCCCGCCGAATCACGGCCGCTGCGGCTGACGTAGTCGATGGCACCGCCCAGCGCGAGCGCGCCGCGCTCGAAGCCGTTGGCGCCGCGCAGGACTTCCACGCGCGACAGCCACAGGGGTTCCAGCAGTTCGTAAGGCGTGCCACCCGGGCCGGTCAGTGGCAGGCCGTCGATCGATACCGCAATGCCTGAGGCATGCGCGCCCGGCCCGCGGTTGATGCCCGAGCCACGGATCGAGATCCTGGTGCCCTCGTTGCCCGGCGATTGCGCGCTGATGCCCGGCTGATAGGCCAGCACATCCGCACTGGAGGACAGTCGGCTGTCGGCATTGGCCACGTCGATGACGTTGCTGGCGCCGGGCACCCGCTTCAGCGTCTCGCGCGCCTGCGCGCTGGCATCGCCAGCAGCGGTGACCTGCACCGCATCCAGCGTGGTGGCCTGCGGGGCTGCAGCGGCGGTGGAGGCGAGGCCGAGGGAAACGGCCAGGAACAACAGCGACGGGGTGGGGCGGTACGACGAAAGCGACATGCGGAAATGCTGTAAACCGGTAAGGTGGCGCGAAAGTTAACAGGTTGGTGGCGCCACGTCACCCACCGGCGGCGTATGGCCGCCCGCGGTGTTCCTGTAGAGCCGAGCCCACGCTCGGCTAATCGCGTGCAGCGCGGGTTGTCTGCCATCGCGACGAAGAGCAGCCGAGCATGGGCTCGGCTCTACAGCAGGGTTTATGGCGAGGGTTTCGCCAGCGTCTTCAACTTTGCGTAGAGCTGATCAGCTGCTTCCTTCTCGCCCAATGCCGCATGACACTCGGCCAGGCTGTCCCACACATTGGCCGAATCCGGATACAGCTCGGTGTTGAGGGCGAATACCTTCAACGCCCTGCGTGCACCCAGGCTCTGGCGGATGGCATAGCCGCTGGCGTTGATCGCACGTTCCAGCTCGCTGCCCGTCACCCGGTTGTTATCGCGCAACCAGCTGCGTATCGCCTGGGCGGCGCCTGCATCATCATCCAGCGCATACGCAACCAGCCGCTCGGACAGCACCGCGTGCGGAAACTCCTGCGGCGCGGCCATCGCCATCGTGCTCTCCACCAAGGTACTGGACCAGACATTGCGGGCGCTGCCGCTGGTCAGGTACACGAACACCCAGTAGCCGTCGGCCAGCGTGCCCTTGTAGGCCAGCCGCGCACGTACACGGGTGCCGCCATCATGGCCGACCTGGGTATAGCCGTCGCTACGGGTGGTGTCCCAGCCAGTGGAGAAGAAATTGCTGCCGCCACCGCTCAGTTTCTGCGGCTGCCAGAACTTTTCCAGGGTCGCCGTGCGCACCAGCGTGCCGGTCGCCAGCGCCTGCAGGAAGCGGTTCATGTCGCCCACGGTGGTCTGCAGATCGGCATGGCCCCAGCCGTAGTCCGGCCAGGGATCTTCATTGGCAGGCTGCAGTTGGCCATCCTTGCCGATGTACGGCACCGCCGCGCGCCGGGCCGGCACGCTGGCAACGCCCCACGAGGTGCTGGCCATCTTCAATGGCTGCAGGATGCGTTCGCGCGCGATGGCCGGGTAGGGCTTGCGGTAGTGCGCTTCCAGCAACGCCGTCAGCACCAGGTAGTTGGCCTGGGTGTACTGCACGCGGCTGCCGGTGGCGAACTGCATCGGTGCAGCGCCGGCCACCTTCAGCGCAGTGCCAAGGTCAGGCGCTACACCGGGGTAGCCCGTGCTCACCCAGCGGTTATCCACCCGGTCGTAGTACTCGCCGATGCCGGAGCTGTGGTTGAGGAAATCACGCACGTGGATTGCCTGCCATGCTGCAGGCAGGTCCGGCACATAGCGGCTGGCCGGTGTATCCAGATCCACCTTGCTCTGATCGACCAGTTGCATCACCAGTGTGCTGGTCAGCAGCTTGGCCATCGACTGTGCGGCGAAGATGGAATCGACGGTGGCAGGTGTGTGCGTAGCGCGATCACATTCGCCGCTGGCGCCCTGGTACAGCACCTGGCCGTTGTGGGCGACCAGTACCGCCTGGCCGGCAATGCCGTAGCGCTCGCGGTTGACCTGCAGTTGGGCGTCGAGCTGGGTAGAGAGGCCGGCGGAGAGATCATTCGCTGATGCGGGCGGAGCAGCGAACAGGACGCAGAGCAATGCAGCAGCAAAGGTGCGGTACATCGCGGTGATCCATCAGCGGTGATGGCGCATGGTGGTCACGACGGAAGAGCGGGTCAAGGGCACCGATTCCCGCATCAGGGAGAGCCGGCCGCGGGCCGGCACCCCTGCGATCAGCCCAGGATCGCCGGCAGATCCAGTCCCTTTTCCTTCGCACAGTCGATCGCGATGTCATACCCCGCATCGGCGTGGCGCATGACGCCGGTCGCCGGGTCGTTCCACAGCACGCGGGCAATCCGCTTCGCCGCTGCCTCGGTACCGTCGCACACGATCACCATGCCGGCGTGCTGCGAGAAGCCCATGCCGACGCCGCCGCCGTGGTGCAGCGATACCCAGGTCGCGCCGCTGGCGGTGTTGAGCAGGGCGTTCAGCAGCGGCCAGTCGGACACCGCGTCGGAGCCATCGGCCATTGCTTCGGTTTCGCGGTTCGGCGAGGCCACGCTGCCGCTGTCCAGGTGGTCACGTCCGATCACCACCGGCGCCTTCAGTTCGCCGTTGGCGACCATCTCGTTGAACGCCAGGCCGAGTCGATCACGATCACCCAGGCCGACCCAGCAGATGCGCGCCGGCAGGCCCTGGAACTTGATCTTCTCGGCAGCCATGTCCAGCCAGCGGTGCAGGTGCGGGTTGTCCGGAATCAGTTCCTTCACCTTGGCATCGGTCTTGGCGATGTCTTCCGGATCGCCGCTCAGTGCGGCCCAACGGAACGGGCCGATACCGCGGCAGAACAGCGGGCGGATGTAGGCCGGCACGAACCCGGGGAAGTCGAACGCGTTCTCCACGCCTTCTTCCAGCGCCATCTGCCGCAGGTTGTTGCCGTAGTCCACGGTCGGTACGCCAAGTGCGTGGAAGCCGAGCATGGCGCGAATATGGTTGGCCATCGACGCGCGCGCAGCCTTTTCCACTTCCTTGGGGGCGGAAACACGCTTTTCGTCCCACTGCTCGACGGTCCAGCCCTGCGGCAGGTAGCCGTTTACCGGGTCGTGCGCGGAGGTCTGGTCGGTCAGCAGGTCCGGCTTCACGCCGCGCTTGAGCAGTTCGGCCAGCACGTCGGCGACGTTGCCGAGCAGGCCCACGGACTTCGGCGTACCGGCCTTGCACGATTCGTCGATCAGGCGCAGCGCTTCATCCAGATTGTCGGTCCAGGTGTCCAGGTAGCCGGTGCGCAGGCGCATGTCGATGCTGCTCTTGCGGCACTCCACGGCCAGGCAGGAGGCGCCCGCCATCACCGCGGCCAGCGGCTGTGCGCCGCCCATGCCGCCGAGGCCACCGGTGAACAGCCACTTGCCGGTCAGGTCACCACCGAAATGCTGGCGGCCCATTTCCACGAAGGTTTCGTAGGTGCCCTGCACGATGCCCTGCGCGCCGATGTAGATCCAGCTGCCTGCGGTCATCTGGCCGTACATGGCCAGGCCCTTCCTATCCAGCTCGTTGAAGTGGTCCCAGTTGGCCCAACGAGGTACCAGGTTGGAATTGGCGATCAGCACGCGCGGCGCATCAGCGTGGGTGCGGAACACGCCCACCGGCTTGCCCGACTGCACCAGCAGGGTCTGGTCGTCGTCCAGGCGCTTGAGCGTTTCGACGATGGCATCGAAGCTCTCCCAGTCGCGTGCGGCGCGGCCGATGCCGCCGTACACCACCAGTTCCTGCGGGCGCTCGGCCACATCGGGGTGCAGGTTGTTCATCAGCATGCGCAGCGGCGCTTCGGTCAGCCAGCTCTTGGCGTTCAGCGTGGTGCCGGTCGGCGCGGCGAGGGTGCGGGACGGGTCGTTGCGGGTCATGCGGCGCTCCGGTTCGTAGCGAATTCGAGGCAGGCGTTGAGCACCTGCGCCAGGGTGTGGCGCAGCGGTGCGGCGTGGTCGGGGTCGAGCGGGGTGGGCCAGCTGTGCTCGTCCACCTGATCTGGCAGGGGTTCGTGCATGTAGCCGCGGCAGGCCAGCTCCATCTGCAGGCTGTGCACACCGCCGGCGATGTTGCTGTAGTGGCGGGTGATCCAGCCACCTTTGAAGCGGCCGTTGCGCACCTGGCTCATGCCACTGATCTTCAGCAGGTTCTCCACCACGTCGCTCAACGCGTTGTCGCAGGACGTGTCCGGCGCGCCGGACGGGCCAGCGGTACCCAGGTTGAACTGCGGCAGTTCGCCGTCGAACAGGTGCGGAATATGTGAGCGGATCGAATGTGCGTCGTACACCACCACCGTGCCGAACTTCGCGCGCAGGCGAGTGATCTGCGCAGCCAGCGCATCGTGGTAAGGCAGGAAATAGGTGTCGCGGCGACGGGCGATTTCTGCATCATCCGGTTCGCGTCCGGCGTGGTACAGCGGCTGGTTGTCGAAGGTGGTCAGCGGGCACAGGCCGGTGGTGTTCTGGCCCGGGTACAGCGAGACCCCGCTGGGGTCTCGGTTGAGGTCGATCACCGAGCGCGAGATCGCCGAGCGCACCGTAGTCGCGCCCATGCCACGCACAAAGTCGTACAGCTCGTGCACCCACCAGTCGGCATCGCGACGGGCCAGCCACGGCGAGTGGTAGTCGCCGATCAGGTCGTGCGGCAGCTCGCTGCCGGTATGCGGGAAGCTGACGATGAGGGGGGCGTCGCCCTCGTGCACGGTCAGCCATTCGGGATGGGTATTCATGCCTGCGGCTCCACGGTTGGCAGCAGGTCGGTCAGGCCCTGCGCCAGCGCGCCACTGCGCACCAGATTCGTGGCGGTCACCATGTCCGGATGGAAGTAGCGGTCTTCTTCCAGCGTCGGCACCTGCGCACGCAGGGTGGCGCGCACGGTTTCCAGCGCGGCGCTGGAGCGCAGCGGGGCGTGGAAGTCGCAGCCCTGCGCAGCGGCCAGCAGCTCGATGCCGATCACGTTGGCGGCGTTCTCGGCCATCTGCATCAGCCGGCGCGCGCCATGCGCGGCCATCGACACATGGTCTTCCTGGTTGGCCGAGGTCGGGATCGAATCAACGCTGGCGGGGTAGGCGCGCTGCTTGTTCTCCGAGACCAGCGCGGCGGCGGTCACCTGCGGAATCATGAAGCCGGAATTCAGGCCGGGGCGCGGGGTCAGGAATGCAGGCAGGCCGGACAGCGCAGGGTCGACCAGCATCGCCAGGCGGCGCTCGCTGATCGAGCCGATCTCGCACACCGCCATCGCCAGCATGTCGGCCGCGAAGGCCACCGGCTCGGCGTGGAAGTTGCCACCGGACAACGCTTCGCCGGTATCGGTGAACACCAGCGGATTGTCGGACACTCCATTGGCTTCGATTTCCAGCGTGGTCGCAGCCTGGCGCAGGATGTCCAGCGCCGCGCCCATCACCTGCGGCTGGCAGCGCAGGCAGTACGGGTCCTGCACGCGCACGTCGTTGTCACGGTGCGATTCGCGGATCTCCGAGCCGTGCATCAGCGCGCGCAGCGTCGCGGCGGTGGCGATCTGTCCGCGCTGGCCGCGGATGGCGTGGATGCGCGGGTCGAACGGCGTGTCCGAGCCCTTGGCCGCTTCCACCGACAGCGCGCCGGCGACCAGTGCCGCCTGGAACACGGTCTCGATCTCGAACAGGCCGGCCAGCGCGTAGGCGGTGGAGAACTGGGTGCCGTTGAGCAGCGCCAGGCCTTCCTTCGCTCCCAGTTCGATCGGCTGCAGGCCGGCACGTGCCAGTGCATCGACCGCCGGCAGGCGCTCGTCACCGATGAAGGCTTCACCGACGCCCAGCATCACGCTGGCCAGGTGCGAGAGCGGCGCCAGGTCACCCGAGGCACCCACCGAGCCTTGTGCCGGCACCACGGGCAATACGCCCTTGACCAGCATCCCTTCGAGCAGCAGCAGGGTTTCCTCGCGGATGCCCGATGCACCCTGCGCCAGGCTGACCAGCTTCAGCGCCATCATCAACCGCACCACGCTGGCCGGCATCGGCTCGCCCACGCCGGCGGCATGCGAGAGCACGATGTTCCGCTGCAGGGTGGCCAGGTCTTCGCGCTCGATGCGAACGCTGGCCAGCTTGCCGAAGCCGGTGTTGATGCCATACACCGGTGCGCCCTTGGCGACGATGGCGGCCACCGCCGCAGCGCTGGCGCGTACCACCGGCAGGGCGGCCGGGTCCAGTGCGAGCGGCGCACCGCGATAGACCTGCCGCCACTGGGCGAGAGTGACATGGCCGGGGCGAAGAACCAGGGTGTTGCTCATGTGTTGCTCCAGGAGGCAGGCAGGTCGGGCTGCCCGCGCACCACGCGCGCGTGCAGCGGGTTGAATCCAATGCGATAGACCAGGTCAGCGGGCGCATCGATGTCCCAGATCGCCAGGTCGCAGTCCATGCCCGCGGCCAGGCGACCGATGCGCTCGCCGTGGCCCAGTGCGCGCGCCGCTTCACGGGTGAAGCCGGCGATGCACTCATCCACGGTCAGGCGGAACAGGGTGGCGCCCATGTTCATCGCCAGCAGTGGGCTGGTCAGCGGCGAGGTGCCCGGGTTGCTGTCGGTGGCCAGCGCCAGTGGCACGCCGGCCGCACGCAGCGCGGCGATCGGCGGCAGGGTGGTATCGCGGGTGAAATAGAAAGCACCAGGCAGCAGCACGGCGACGGTACCGGCGGCGGCCATCGCGGCGATGCCGGCATCGTCCAGATGTTCGATATGGTCGGCCGACAGTGCACCGAAGCTGGCCGCCAGTTCGGCACCGTGCTGGTTGCTCAGCTGCTCGGCGTGGATCTTCACCGCCAGCCCGTTCGCGCGGGCGGCCTCGAACACCTGCCGCGCCTGCGCGGGCGAGAACGCGATGTTCTCGCAGAACACGTCCACCGCTTCGGCCAGGCCTTCGGCAGCAATGGCCGGAATCATTACCTCGCACACCTCGTCGACGTATTCCTGTGCCTCGCGGCCCGGCGGAGTCGCGTGTGCGCCGAGGAAGGTGGTCACCACGTTGACCCGGCATTCCTCGCCCAGTGCACTCGCCACCTGCAGCTGCTTGCGCTCGTCGGGCAGGGTGAGGCCGTAGCCGGACTTGATTTCGATCGTGGTCACGCCTTCGGCGCGCATCGCCAGCAGGCGCGGCCGGCTTTCGGCGGCCAGCTGTTCCGGGGTGGCAGCGCGGGTGGCGCGCACGGTGGAGACGATGCCGCCGCCGGCACGGGCGATCTCGGCATAGCTGACGCCCTGCAGGCGCTGCTCGAATTCGTTGGCGCGGTTGCCGGCGTAGACCAGGTGGGTGTGGCAGTCGATCAGGCCCGGCGAGATCCAGCGGCCTTCACCGTCGATGCGGGTGGTCGGCTGCAGGTGCGCATCGCTGCCGGCAGCGCCGACGTGGACGATGCGGCCCTCGGCGCAGGCCAGTACGCCATCGCGGATGACACCCAGGCCCTCGCCATCGAGGGTGATCAGGTGGACGTTGGACCAGAGGGTATCGACGTGCATGGCATCCACAACGCGGCTGTGCTTATATGTCTATACAATATAGGCGTCCATTTCGGGTTGTCCAGCCATGTCCGATTCGCGTTCCCTGCTCAGTTTCCATGCTACCCACGCCCTGCTGGCCGAGGGCTGGGCCCGCGATGTCCGCCTGCAGGTGCGGGACGGCCGCATCACGGCAATCAGCAAGGGGCAGGCCGCGCAGGGCGGTGACACCCGCGTCGGCATCCTGGTGCCGGGCCTGCCCAACCTGCACAGCCACGCCTTCCAGCGCGGCATGGCCGGCCTGACCGAGATCGGCGGCGGTGACGGCGACAGCTTCTGGAGCTGGCGCGAGCTGATGTACCGCTTCCTGGCCCATCTGCGCCCGGATGCGGTGCAGGCCATCGCCGCCCAGGCCTACATGGAAATGCTGGAAAGCGGCTTCACCCGCGTCGGCGAATTCCATTACCTGCACCACGACGCCGATGGCCATGCCTATGCCAACCGCGCCGAGATGAGCGCGCGGATTGCCGCTGCGGCCGATCAGACCGGCATCGGCCTGACCCTGCTGCCGGTGTTCTACGCGCATGCCGATTTCGGTGGCGCGCCGCCGAATCCGGCGCAGCGCCGCCTGATCCACGACGTGGACGGTTTCGCGCAGCTGCTGGACGCCGCCAAGCCGGCGTTGGCCGCGCTGCCCGATGCGGTGCTCGGCATTGCACCGCACAGCCTGCGTGCGGTCACCGGCGAGGAACTGGGCGCGTTGCTGCCGTTGACCGACGGCCCGGTGCACATCCATATCGCCGAGCAGGTGCGTGAAGTCGAGGCCTGCCTGGCCTGGAGCGGCCAGCGCCCGGTGCAGTGGCTGTACGACCATGCACCGGTCGATGCGCGCTGGTGCCTGGTGCATGCCACCCACATCACCGATGACGAGCGCGCGGCCATCGTCGCCAGCCAGGCTGTGGCCGGCCTGTGCCCGATCACCGAAGCCAATCTGGGCGACGGCCTGTTCCCGATGCAGGCGTTCGCCCGCGAGGGCGGGCGCTTCGGTGTCGGTTCCGATTCCAATGTGCTGATCGATGCAGCTGAAGAACTGCGCCTGCTTGAATACGGCCAGCGGCTGACCCTGCGCGGACGCAACGTGCTGGCGCCGGATGCCACCCGCAGCACCGGTGGTTTCCTGTTCGAAGGCGCACTGCGCGGTGGAGCGCAGGCGCTGGGCGTGGCCGCTGGCCTGCAGGTCGGTGCCAGTGCCGACCTGGTCGAACTGGACGCCGCGCACCCGGCGCTGCAGGCGCGACAGGATGACGCATGGCTTGACAGCTGGGTGTTCGCCGCACGTAATGGCGCGCTGCGATCGGTCTGGCGCCATGGCCGCCAGTGCGTGGCCGAGGGCCGCCACCTGCAGCGCGAGGCGATCACCACCGCCTTCGCCGCCGCCCTGCGCGGCGTGCTGGGCTGATCGCCTCCGCCACCGGGACCTCATTACGTGAAGGCAAGCAAGTCCGCCACGCTCAACCAGCGTATCCGCAGCGATCTGGAAAGCCGCATCCTCAGCGGAGAGTGGGCGCCGGGCTTCCGTATTCCGTACGAGCACGAGCTGATGGAGCAATACGGCTGCTCGCGGATGACGGTGAACAAGGTGCTGACCGCACTGGCCGAGAGCGGCATGATCGAGCGCCGCCGTCGCGCCGGTTCATTCGTGGCGCGTCAGCCGCCGCACCTGGAACAGGTGGCGCTGGAGATTCCCGATATCGCGATGGAGGTCGGTTCGCGCGGCCATCAGTACGCGTACCGCCTGCTGCAGCGCGAGCTGCGCCTGGCCGACACCGGCAATGCCGGTGAAGTGGAGCTGGCCGGCAGCGAGAAGCTGCTGGCGATGCGCTGCCTGCACCTGGCCGATGGCCGTCCGCTGGCGCTGGAGCATCGCCTGATCAGTCCGGTGGGCGTGCCCGAGGTACTGGAAGTCGATTTCAGTACCACCGCGCCGGGCAGCTGGCTGCTGCAGAACGTGTCCTGGACGCGCGCGCAGCATCGCATCAGTGCCTGGGGTGCGGATACCGCTACCGCCAGGCTGCTGGAGGTGAAGCCGGGCACCGCATGCCTGGTGATCGAGCGCCTGACCTGGCGCGGTGAACAGCCGATCACCCGCGTGCGGCAGGTGTTCCTGGGGGATGCCTGGGACCTGGTTGCGCGCTTCGCGCCGGGCGCTCGCTAGGGATGCCATCCACGCATGGCGTGGATCTACTGGTCCGGTACGGCTGTCGTCTTGAACTCTGTTGGTGCGTGTGTACGATGTGTATCGTCCCTGCATGAAGAGCAGGGACCTCATCCGGGATCTGGAGGCGGCAGGTTGGACCTGTTGCAGGATTCGCGGATCCCATCATGTATTCGTGCACCCGCAGTGGCCTCACATCATCACCGTGCCTCACCCCAGAAAGGATCTGGGCAAGGGGCTGGTTCAGGCGTTGCGGAAGCTCGCAGGATTGACGTAGGAGGTCCCATGCGCTATCCAGTCTTGATTGAGGCCGGCGATGAACGCACCGCGTGGGGGGTCATCGTTCCCGATCTGCCGGGGTGCTTCTCGGCAGCCGACACGCTTGACGATGCACTCAGCGCGGCCGAGGAGTCTGCGCTTGCCTGGATCGATGCGGCCCTGGATGAGGGGCGCTCGATTCCCAGTCCTTCTGCGCCACAGAAGATCGTCGCCGAGGCTCCCAGTGGTACGGCCTGGATTCTTGCCTACATCTGCATTGATCCATCTCTGCTGGACGACACCATCGAGCGGGTCAACATCAGCCTGCCGCGTCGCATCCTGGCCAGGCTGGATGCGCAGGCCAGGGCGGCCGGCGAATCCCGCTCCAGTTACATCGCCCATCTCGCAGCATTGGGCTGAGCGGGCGCCTTTGTAGAGCCCAGCCCATGGTCGGCTGCTGTTCGCGCGTTGCGCGATGAGTCGAGCGTGGCTCGACTCTGCAAAGGCATCCACGCATGGCGCGGGATTCAGTAGATCCACGCCATGCGTGGATGTTGCCCCATCAATACGTAGCGCACTGCCGCCAGCGTACGGGTTCATCCACGCCGGGGCGGGCGTTGAGCTGGATGCGCACGTTGCGCAGGGCAGGGTAGTGCAGCACTTCCTCACAGACCTGCGGCCAGACCTTTTCCAGTTCACCGGTGCGGTTGATCGCCAGCGTCTGCCGGGTCAGCCAGACACCGCTGGCGATGCCGGGCTTGCCGGCCAGGGCGCGGGCCAGATCGGCCTGGAAGCGCTCCAGCGTGGCCGCATCCGGATTGGGATTGCTGCGCGCGTCGGCCGCCGGGGCGACGGCAGCCGCGGGTGAAGGGGCGGCCGGGAGCACTGCCGCGGTGCCAGCAGGTTCCGCCGCAGGCGCGGTTGAAGGCGTCGCCACCACCGGTGCCGCAGCAACCGGCGCGGCCTCTTCCACACGCAGGCCCTGCAGGCCCAGGCCAACCAGCAGCCCCAGCGTTGCCGAACCCAGTGCGGCGATGGCGATGCGGCGCAGCGCTTCGTGCCGGGCGCTGGCGCGCACGCGTGCTTCGATGTCGCCGGGCAGGTAAGACTGCAGCAATGGCCACAGGCGCGGGCCGTCCAGCACTTCAACCGCCTGCTTCTCGGCTGCGCTGCGGCCGCCGCGCTCGATGCGGCCTTCGGTCAGCAGCACACCGCCCTTGGCACCGGCCAGGCGCGCGGCCGCACCCAGCTCGTTCACTGCGGCGGTGCCGATGCGGTAGGCCAGGCCATGCTTGCACGACACCAGCCAGTGGTTGGGGCCATCGCTGAGCATGAAATCGCTGCTTGGCTCGCGGGCTTCTTCCGCCGGATCGATCAGTTCACGCAGGCCGCGCTGTTCGCGCAGCATGCGCTTGACCAGAACCGAGAATTCGCGCCAATGCATGCCCGCCAGGGCCTGCAGGCCGAGTTGCATCTCCTTTTGCCGCCGCTTGACCCACCACAGATAGACAACGGCCAGGAAACAGCTAAGCAGGGCCGACAGCAGGGCCAGGATCCAGGGGAGCATGCAGGAGTAGGGCGGAAGGGGCGAAAGCGGAGAACGACAGTGTAAAGGTCGCGGTGCCTGGCCGGGTCAGGATGTTCCTGACAGAAAGCGTGATGGAGCGCGCAGATCGGCGTACAGCGGGCACGAAAAACCCGCCAATCCTGAAGCCGTGAGGGGAGGGAACAAACGGCAGCCGAAGCGATTGGCGGGTTGCTCGCGATTGTCAATCAATTTTTATTGCGTTGCAACAATTGCGCTCAGGGCACGCTGTCCGGCGACTGATGGCTGCCCGGAGCAGGGGCGTCGGTGCCGGACGCGGCGCGGTTTTCCAGCTTGGCCAGGCGCGCGTGCAGGGCATCAATGCGGGCCTCCAGTGCGGTCACTTCGTCGGCGGTGGGTACATGTAGGCGCTTGAGTACGCCCTGCACCTGGTCATCGAAGGCCTTCTCCACCTTGTTCCAGGTGCCGGAGGCCTTCTCGCGGGCCTCGTCCAGCGAGGTCTCGACATTGTCACGCCAGCCCGGGCCCTGGTCGCCGTTACGTTCACGGCGGCGGGCTTCCCAGGCTTCGCCTTCCTTCACCAGGCCATCGAAGAAGCGGCTGCCCTCGGCCTGGGCGCGACCCAGCGCACCCAACCCGGCCAGCCAGACCTGCTGGGCCGAATCGCTCAGCTTGCGCGAGAAGCGCTCGGCCTGGTCACTGAAAGAGGCATCGTCGTTGCGGCGGTCGTCGTTCTCGTAGTGGTTCATCGCACTTCCCGTGGGAGTTGGGCCTGACCCCGAGAGTAGCGCGCACCGGCGTTGCACGGCCGTGACGGCCGCCGCCGGGGTTCAGCCCAGCTTTTCCTTCAGCACACGCTGGATCTCGCCTTCGACCATGCCCTTCATCGCCGACAGCAGGAAGCCCAGCTTGGCGGTTACGCGCACGGCACCCGGCTGCAGTTCGATCGCACCGTCCACGCCGCTGCCGGAGAAGTTCAGTACGTCGGCGGTCCAGGACGACTTCAGGCCAAAGCGCTCGGACAGCTTGGCAGCGACCTGTTCGATCGCGGCGCGCGCCTGTGCATCGGGCAGGGCGTGGGCGTGGCGGACATCGATGGTGGACATGCAGGCTCCTGGCGCAGGGCGGGGTAGGTTGAAGAGGGCAAGCATTGTGCGCATCAAGGGCCGCCGCGCCAAGCACTCATCGTGGGTTCTTCTTCGTTGGCGACCAACCTGCTAGTCTGCGCCGCGTGCAGAACCTGCTTGTTCACTTCAGTCAACAACAACAGCCCGACCAGCCCTTGCGGCCCGGGGTGCAGCGCATCGTGCGCCAGGCCAACGGCAGCGTGCGGCTCGGAGATCCCGGCCACGGCGCACTGCTGCTGGCCCAGTTCTGCATGGATGATCGCGGCCTCTGGCTGCAGGTCGGCAACGGCATCCGCGGCGTCCACGTCAACGGTCGCCCGGTACGCAGGATGGCCCTGCTGCGTGCAGGCGATGCGGTGTATGTGGATGGCGTGGAGATGGTCCTGCAGGGCGAGGTCGAAAGCCTGCTGCAGGCGCCTGCGCCGAAAACCGAAGATGGCAGCGACCAGCAGCAGCGGCTGCTGCGCGGTGTCGGCGGCCTCCATCATGGCCGCAGCTTCACCCTGTCGCGGGCCCGCCTGATCGGGCGTGGCAACGAGGCTGACATCGCCATCGATGACCCGGCTTTTGCCGAGCAGCATGCCCGCGTGGAAGTGCACGGCGAACGCGTGCTGCTGCGCGACCTCGGCAGTGCCGACGGCACCCGCGTCAATGGCGTGGCCGTGCGCCATTGCTGGCTGCAGGCCGGCGACCAGGTGGTGTTCGATGGCCAGCACCGTTTCGTGCTGGAAGTGCCGCATGATCCGCGCCGACGGTCGTTGCCGGTCGAGGACGAGTCGGGCGAGGACGTGGAACAGGCGCCGGTGCTGCCGGCTGCGCC
>OKID01000064.1_pt1 | contig 37662 bp, 40 predicted proteins | sample 1610601 | NCBI WGS metagenome assembly OKID01 (sample SAMN04436667, study PRJEB24849) | human gut metagenome | biome: human gut; feature: NICU; material: stool | host: Homo sapiens | place: USA: Saint Louis, MO | collected 2010-06-09 | reverse complement strand
CATCCCTGACCCCTACACCGGCGGCAGCGATCATTTCGAACAGGTCTGGTCGCTGGTCGACGATGCTGCAAAACGTGCGGTGGCACGACTGTTGCATGGCGCCGACTCCGGCATAATCAGGTCATGAACGTCCAGCCCGTCCCGGACCTGCCCGAATTCGCCACCTGGCTCAATGCCACCCCCTGCACCCTGACCGAACTGCGCGGCCGACCGGTCGCGCTGCTGTTCGTCAATGCGGCCTCCGCCTGGAGTGCGCAACGCCTGGCCGAGTTCGGTCAATGGATGTCGCGCCACCCGGGCAAGCTGCAGCCGCTGGTGCTGCAGGTGCCGCGTTTTGATTTCGAACGCGATGCCACGGCCGCACTGAAGCTGCTGCGCCGTCAGGGCCTGAGCATGCCCGTGCTGCTCGATGCCGACTGGGATGGCTGGCGCCGCTTCGGCGTTACCGCCTGGCCGACGATGGTGCTGCTGGACGCGCAGGGCCGCGAACAGCAACGGCTGGTCGGGCAGGGCGCGCCCGGTGAACTGGAGCGCGCCTTGAACGCGCTGTGCCAGGGTGCACCTTCGGCGCCGCCGCGTGGCGGCAGCGAACTGCATCCGGAACCGCGCCAGGCCCTGCGCTTCCCGCAGGGCCTGGCGGTCAGCACCGAACGCCTGTACATCGCCGACAGCGGCCATCACCGCATTCTCGAATGCAGCCATGGCGGCCGCATCCTGCGCCAGTTTGGCCTCGGCACCGCCGATTTCATGGACGGCAACCTCGCCGAAGCGGCATTCCACCGCCCGCAGGCGTTGGTGCTGGAGCGCGATTCGCTGTACGTCGCCGACACCGGCAACCACGCGGTGCGCCGTATCAACCTGCTGACCGGCATCGTCGACACGTTGTGCGGCAACGGGCGACCCGGTGCGCCGGTGGAAGGCCCGGTCGCGCAGGCGCGGCAGGTCTCGCTGGACCATCCGGTTGGCCTGGCCATCGCCGACAATCAGCTGCACATCGCGATGGCCGGCGACAACCGCATCTGGAGCTATCACCTGGGTCAGCGCAGCCTGCAATGGCGCGCCGGCAGTGGTTCCATCGACGAGCGTGATGGCAGTGGCCATCTGGCTGCCTTCGCGCAACCGACCGCGCTGGCCGTGGTGCAGCAGGTGCTGTACGTCGCCGATGCGTTGGGATCCTCGATCCGTGCACTGCAACTGCGTGGTGACCTGGTGCAGACACTGGTCGGGCAGGGGCCGTGGCGCTTCGGCAGTGAAGACGGCCCGCGCGCGCAGGCCAGCCTGCAGTTCCCGCAGGCGATCGCACTGGGCGCGGACGCCCCGCTGCTGTGGATCGCCGACACCGGCAACGGTCGCCTGCGCACGCTGCGCCTGGGCGGCGGTGAACTGACCACCCAGCCGCTGCCGCGCCGCCTGCACGGCCCGGCTGGCCTGGCCGTGGGCGCAGGTGCGGTGTGGATCGCCGAGACCGACGCCCATGCCGTGCTGCGATTCGACCCCGACAGCGGCGTGCTCAGCGAAGTCCCGATCAGCGAATGACCGACGTTCCCGCCCCGGCCTTCGACGGCAAGGCCTTCGCGGCCCAGCTCAGCACTGCCCCCGGCGTGTACCGCATGTACGCGGCCGACGACACCCTGCTGTACGTGGGCAAGGCGCGCGCGCTGCGCAACCGCGTCGGCAGCTATTTCAACGGCAGTCCGAAGAACGCGCGGATCATGTCGATGATCTCGCAGATCACGCGCATGGACGTGACCGTGACGCGCTCGGAAGCCGAGGCGTTGCTGCTGGAGAATCAGCTGATCAAGTCGCTGTCGCCGCGCTACAACGTCTCGCTGCGCGACGACAAGACCTACCCGCATGTGCTGCTGACCCGCGAGGACTGGCCGCGCATCGCCCTGCATCGTGGCCCGCGCGCCATTCCCGGCCGCTATTTCGGGCCGTATCCGGGCGTGACCGCAGTGCGCGAAACGCTGAACCTGATGCACAAGCTGTTCAAGCTGCGCAGTTGCGAGGACAGCGTGTTCCGCAACCGCTCGCGGCCGTGCCTGCAATACCAGATCGGCCGCTGCAGCGCGCCCTGCGTGGAACTGGTGCCGGCCGCGGACTACGCCGAGTCGGTGCGCCGCGCTGCGCTGTTCCTGGAAGGCAAGAGCGACGAACTGACCCGCGAGCTGGGCGAGCAGATGCAGGCCGCCAGCGAGGCGCTGGAGTTCGAGCAGGCCGCGCGCCTGCGCGACCTGATCTCCTCGCTGCGCAGCATGCAGACCCGCCAGTACGTGGACGGCCGCGCCGCCGACCTGGACGTGCTGGCGGTGGCCATGCAGGGTTCGCAGGCCTGCGTGCTGCTGCTGGCCTTCCGCGATGGCCGCAACCTCGGCACCCGCCCATTCTTCCCGCGCACCAACGGCGAGGAGAGTCCGGAGGAAGTGCTGGCCGCGTTCGTCTCGCAGTACTACATCGAATTCGAGCCACCGCGCGAGATCCTGCTGGATCGCGAGATTCCCGATGCCGACCTGCTGGTCGCCGCGCTGTCCGCCTCGGCCGAGCGCAAGGTGCAGTTGAAGTGGAACGTGCGCGGCGAGCGTGCCGGCTACGTGGAGCTGGCCAGTCGCAACGCGCAGCTGACCCTGGCCACCGAGCTCAACAGCCGCAACGCGCAGCACGCGCGCAGCGACGCACTGCGCGAGATGCTGGGCTTGGCCGAGCCGGTCAAGCGGGTCGAGTGCTTCGATATCAGCCATACGCTGGGCGAGGCCACCGTGGCCTCGTGCGTGGTGTTCGACGCCGCCGGTCCGGTGCGCGCGCAGTACCGCCGTTTCAACATCAGCGGCATTGAGCCGGGCGACGACTATGCCGCCATGCGCCAGGCCATCGACCGCCGTTTCCGCCGCGCGGTGGAAGAGCAGGGCGTGCTGCCGGATGTGCTGCTGATCGACGGTGGCGCCGGCCAGTTGGCGCAGGCGCAGGCCGCGCTGGCCGACCTGGGCGTGGAAGGCGTGCTGCTGGTGGGCGTGGCCAAGGGCGTGGAGCGCCGCGCCGGCCACGAAGCGCTGGTGATGCCCGATGGCCGCGAGCTGCGCCCGGGCGCGGCCAACCCGGCGCTGCAGTTCATCCAGCAGGTGCGCGACGAGGCGCATCGCTTCGCCATCACCGGCCACCGTGGGCGCCGCCAGAAGGCACGGATGACCAGCAAGCTGGAGGATATCCCCGGCATCGGGCCGCGCCGCCGCGCCAGCCTGCTCAAGCATTTCGGCGGCCTGGTGGGCCTGAAAGCCGCTGGTGAAGCGGAAATCGCCAAGGTGGAAGGCATCAATGACGCCCTCGCGGCACGTATCTACGCTAACCTGCACGGGTTGGCCACGCCCGATGCGGCCGAGTAGAGAGAGAAGCACGCAAGCATGAAGTTGACCCTGCCCACCTGGCTGACGTTGTTGCGGATCGTGATGATCCCGGTGCTGGTGCTGGTGTTCTACCTGCCCTACACCTGGACCAACTTCGCTTCGGCGGCGATCTTCGGCCTGGCCGCGATCACCGACTGGCTCGACGGCTGGATCGCACGCCGTTACCAGCTGGAGTCGGCCTTCGGCGCGTTCCTCGACCCGGTTGCGGACAAGCTGATGGTGGCAGTAGCGCTGTTCCTGATCGTGCAGGGCCATCCGACGCCGTGGATGGCATTCTGGGCGGCGGTGATCGTCGGCCGCGAGATCGCGGTATCGGCGCTGCGCGAATGGATGGCCGAGCTGGGCCAGCGCGCCAAGGTGCGCGTGGCGATGATCGGCAAGATCAAGACCACCGCGCAGATGGTCGCGCTGCTGTGCCTGCTGTATTCGGTGGCACCGAACGTGCCGGTGGAAGACATCTGGATGGGCTGGCCGGTGTTCCACATCGGCGACTGGACCCTGGCGATTGCCGCCGTGCTGACCCTGTGGTCGGGCCTGCAGTACCTGCACGCGGCCTGGCCGAGCCTGCGCGATGACGAGCGTGCCGCGCGCGAGCGTGCACGGCAGAAGAAGCTGGGCAACTGAGCCCGGGGTCGTATCCCTTTCCGAAGGAAAGGGCTCTGACCCCATTGATGCGCCCATCCACGCATGGCGTGGATCTACTGGAAATGCTGCATCCACGAAGGATGCGAATCTATCGGTTTGCGGGGATGCTGTAGTAGATCCACGCCATGCGTGGATACGCGGTGCAAGGCGCCTCGCAGGCCTCGAAAAAACCGCTTGACGCCATTCCCAGAACAGGTAGAATTTCGCCTCCCAAGCGGGAATAGCTCAGTTGGTAGAGCGCAACCTTGCCAAGGTTGAGGTCGCGAGTTCGAGTCTCGTTTCCCGCTCCAGATTCAAGAAAAACGCTCCCGGAAGGGGGCGTTTTTCGTTCTGCGGTCGTCCCGCCGGCAATCAGTCTTCGTCCTGCGCCGATGCACGCGAACGCATGCCGGTGATGTCTGAAATCCGCCATCCCTCGCCAACAGTCCACCGCTTCATCCCCACTTCACCCACACCCCATCGCCCTACCATCCGCGCTGGCGAACCTGCATCTCCGATTCTCCACGGCGATGCAGCCATGCCCCAAACTCCCTCCGCCTACGACCACGATGTGGTCATCGTCGGCGCCAGCTTCGCCGGTGCCGCCTGCGCGTTGGCTGCTGCTCAATACGGCCTGCGCGTCTGCGTGCTGGAACGCAAGACCGACCCCGGCGAACGCCTGCACACAACGGGCATCGTGGTGAAGGAAGCGGTGGAGCAGACCTGGCTGGGGCGCATGCCCGAACATCTGGTGCAGCGGGTCGCCAACGTGCGCCTCTATGCGCCGAACCTGCGCAGCGTATTGCTGGCCGCACCGGGCTATTACTTCCTCACCACCGATACGCCGAACCTGATGCGTTGGCTGGCCAGCGAACTGCGCGCGAACGGTGTCGACCTGCGCCTGCAGCAGTCCTTCACCGACGCTCGCCGCTGTGGTGACGGCTGGCAGGTCGAAGGGACAGGGCGCTGCGCCTATCTGGTCGGCGCAGATGGCGCACGCTCACGCGTTGCCCAGCGCACCGGGCTTGGTCAGGTGCGTGACAACCTCTACGGCGTCGAGCGTGAGTTCGCCGGCCTGCAGGTGACAGAGGGCGACGCGTTGCATTGCTTCCTCAGCAAGCGCTTTGCACCGGGCTACATCGGCTGGGTCGCGCAGAATCCGACCGGCCTGCAGGTCGGGCTGGCCCTTCGTCATGATCCGCGACAGGCGCGGCCGCTGGATATTGATGGTTTCCTTGAGCATGTGCGCGATGTGGTCGGCATCCCGCCATCTGCGCGTCCCTCGGCCACCCGCGCTGGCCTGGTGCCCTGCGGCCGACCGGATGGGCCGATCACCGGCCAACGCGTGATCCTGACCGGCGACGCGGCGGGCATCGTCTCGCCGCTCTCCGCAGGGGGCATCCACTCCTCGTGGCGGCACGGCTGGGCGGTCGGCGAGGCGATGGCCCGCCATCTGCGTGGGCAGGGGCCGGAAGCGGAACGGGTGGCGCGGCAGGTGGCGCCGGCATTCCATGGCAAGCGCCTGCTGCGCTGGGCGATGGATCATCTGCAGGCCGAATGGCCGTTCAACGCACCGCTGCACACGGCGGCCACGCGGCGCATTGCCGAGCAGGTCTACTTCCACCGCCGCGGCCTGCGCACGTGACGTGCGCTTTGCCAATGTAATTCCAGAATTCTGTATTTATATAACTGAATTCCCAAATAAAACACAGAATTCGGGAATTAAATCAATTGAATGGAATTGGGATTAATTCTATAATTTTGGGTGTTAAACGGCATAGAGAGGGGATGATACGCGCTATGTTGGATTTAAGCTTCAGCAAGCCCAGCGAGGTCGTCAAGCGACTCTGCGGGCGCTTGCGCACAGAGCGCATGGCGTTGGGCATGACACAGTCGGATCTGGCCGGGCGTGCCGGCATTGGTACCAACACCGTGTCCAACCTGGAGGCCGGGCGCAATGTTGGCTTCGAGGCGGTGGTCCGCGTGGCGATGGTCCTTGGTCGGATCAACGAGCTCGAAGGCCTGTTCCAGCCAAAGTTGGACAGCATCGAAGACATTCGGCGCTACGAAGAGGCTGCGAACCGCCTCCGGACGAAGAGGAAGCCCCGTAATGCCTGAACAGGTGAAGGTCTTCTACGAAGGGTGGGGAGAGCGATGGCACTGGGGAACGCTGATCTCCAGCATCGCCCTGACCGGTCGGCCGCTGATCGCGTTCGAGTACAGCAACGAGGCCCGGCGAAGGGGACTGGAACTGTCTTCGTACAAGCTGCCGCTGGCCGGCCCTCCGTTGCGGCGGGATTTTCCGGACCATCAGCTGCAACTGCCCGGGCCTGTGTATGACGCGTTGCCAGACGGCTGGGGCATGCTGCTGATGGACCGCATGTTCAGGCGCCGCGGAATCAACGCAGCACGCATTGGCCCGCTCCAGCGGCTGGCCTATATCGGTGGCAACGCGATGGGGGCCATGACGTTTGAGCCCGTGGCGCCCGAAGGTGAGGCGCCGAAGGTCCATATACCGCTCGAGCAGCTTTCCGCGGAAGTGCAGCAGGTGCTCCACGGAGAAGGTGGTGAATTCCTGCAGACCTTGCTGCTGGTGGGTGGTTCGCCCCAAGGTGCAAGGCCCAAGGCCCTGGTCTATCGCGATCCGCGATCGGGCGCGTTCACCACGGCCGTCACGCCCGGCTTCGAAGCCTGGTTGATCAAGTTCCCCGCCAGAGAAGAGCATGCCGAGGTGTGCGCCATCGAAATGGTCTACGCCGAGTGCCTGCGCAGGTGTGGCATCGAGACCCCGGACACGCAGTACTTCAGCCTGCCCAACGGGCTGGCCGCGTTTGCCAGCAAGCGCTTTGATCGCCACGATGGGTTGCGTGTGCCGATGCAGAGTCTTGCTGCATTCACGGGCGCCAGCTACCAGACGGCGGGGTCGTTGGACTATGTCAACTTCCTGCGCGCGACCCGGTTGTGCACCAATGACGTGCGGCAAATGGCCGTGGCCTTTGAACGTGCGGTCTTCAACGTTGCGTTCAACAACCGGGACGATCATCCGAAAAACTTTGCCTACATCATGTCGCCGGATGGGCAATGGCGTTTGGCTCCGGCCTACGACGTGACCTTCTGCGAAGGACCCAACGGATATCACCAGATGGACGTCATGGGGGAGGCACTGGAGATTTCCCGTGCTGACCTGCTTCGCCTTGCCGAAGAGGCAGAAGTGCAGCACGCGGACGCCAGTCTGGCGATTGGCAGCATTTGCGACGTGGCCAGCCAATTCACGGAAATCGCCAACAGCATGTACTCAAACGTTATTGCTCAAGACACCTTGATCATGATCCAGGGGCGCATCAACGAGAACGTAGCTCTGTTGCGGGAAGTCCGGCGTGGCCTGCGGCCCTGAGGGCCGGGTCCAAGGGCCTGAACGCCGCCCCACAATGCGGCCGAAAATTCCTGTTGACGCCGTGCAGCAATATCGACACAATAGCGCTCCTTCGACGCAGGTCGAACGAAATCTGCGGGAATAGCTCAGTTGGTAGAGCGCAACCTTGCCAAGGTTGAGGTCGCGAGTTCGAGTCTCGTTTCCCGCTCCAGATTCAAGAAGAACGCTCCCGAAAGGGAGCGTTTTTCGTTTGTCACACCGGTTGCACCACCACCGCGCCAGCGTGCCTTGCCGGGCAGGGCGCTGCACCAGGTCCGGGCATTCTGCCGGTCGAAACCGGGGGAGCTGTTGTCCTGCGGGATGTAGACGTAGGGAACGTCATCTCGTAGGTGAAGTGGTAGTAGTAGGTGCGGTCCTTCCCATACAACCAGTAGTTCGACGAACCGTCGTTGATCGCATACGGCTCGAAGGTGAGGATCGAGGATTCGGCGGGAATGAAGTTGCTGCGCTCCATCAGTAGCAGCAGGGCGTTCGAGACCAGTGGGGTGGTCAGGACGAGCACGATCACACCGACAGTCGCTGTCGTGATCGAGCCAATCAGCAGCCAACGGCGAGGGTGTTTCATGCTCGTGCAGCATCGAAGCAAGGAATTGCCGCAATGTGCAATACGCCGTGAAAGTGGTCCAGTGTTCCGTGCCGGGAACGCATTGAAAGCGTAGTGAAAGGCTGGGTCGGCGTTGCCTGAACCGCACGCGTGTTGTGACCGTTTTCGGACCAATTCTCCATGTTCGCTCCACAATCGCACGGTAGCCTTCTTGCTCCTTCTACACGTTGGCGGGCTGGTGGTCAGGCGTATCACTTCAGTGGCAGTGCCCAGGACAGGGCGTGAACTCTCCCTGCAGGCAGTGCTGCGCCCCGGCGCGTTGTTGGCAACCCTGGCCTTGGCGGGTTGCATGTCGGTGTCCGTCCCGGACCTGCCTGACCGCACACCCAGCACCTGGACCCAGGTGCCGCAGGGGCAGGGCGTGGCGGTGGACGCCAGGCAGTGGTGGAAAGTGCTGTCCGACCCGGCGCTGGACGGCCTGGTCGATCAAGCCATCGCCGGCAACCTTGATCTGCAGCAGGCCACGTTGCGCCTGCAGGCAGTGCGGATCGTCGCCGGCGCCTCGGATTCGCGCTTCCTGCCGGAAATCTCGGCCAGCGCCAAGCAGGTACAGGACGCCGCCGCGGTCGACACCTATTTCCATGCAGGCATCGAAGCGATCTGGGACCTGGGGCTGTTCGGCGCCGCCGAGAGCGCGCAGCTGAGCGCGCAGGCCTCGGCCGGCAATGCCGAGGCGTTGCGCAATGCCGCGCAGGTGGCGGTGATCGCCGACGTGGTGCGCAGTTATCTCGACCTGACCGTGGCCCAGGCCCAGCAGGACCTGCTGGCCCGACAACAGGCCGTGGACGACCGCGGCGAACAGCTGGCGCTGGTCCGTCAGCGGCTGCGCCTGGATGAGCCGGGCGAGCTGGAACGCCTGCGTGCACGCCAGGCCGCCACCCGTGCCGCCATCGCACAGGCTCGGGAAAACGCCGACAACGCGGCCCGCGCGCTGGCATTGCTGCTGGGCCGTGACGGCCCGGATCCGGCCTGGCGCGCGTATCGCACGCCGCCGACGCTGGGTGCGTTCACGCTGCAGCAGGTCCCTGCGGATCTGCTGCGCCACCTCACCCAGAACGCCCGTTCCAATTCCGACTCCAGCCCGTCGATCGGCCCGTACATCGATATTCCGCTGTGGGACTGGGGCCAGCGCCGCGCGCGGTTCCATGCCGACGAGAAGCAACTGGACGCCGCCTTGCTCGGCTACCGCAAGGCCGTGCTGGAAGGCGTTAGCGAAGTGGAAGGTGCACTGGGTAGCCTGGCGCGCCAGGACAGCAGCATCCAATCGCTGCGTGCGGCCAATGATGCCGCCAACCAGCAGGTCAAGCGGCAGGCGCGGCAGGTGCAGCTGGGCCTGTCCAGCGAGTTCGACGGGCTGGATACGCAGCGTGCCGCATTGGCCTCGCAGGCCGACCTGATCGGTGCGCAGGGCGCGCGCGTGCTGGCCTTTGCATCGCTGTACCGCGCCCTCGGCGGTGCCCCGCTGCCTGCCGAGGGTGAGGGCGAACCACAATGATCGCACTCGCGCGCAAGACCCTGGCCTATGAGTGGCGCCGGTTCCTGCCGGTGGTGCTGGCGATGTGTTTCGCCGGTGTGCTGTTGATCGTGCAGGCCGCACTGGTGCTGGGCATCTTCGGTACCGCCGCGATCTACGTGAAGGCGTCCTCGGCCGATATCTGGGCTGGTTTCCCCGGCACCCAGAGCGTCAATTACGGCCATGCAATCAGCGCGGATGTGGAAAGCCATCTGCGCATGGACCCGGATGTCACCCGCGTCGAGCCCTACGAGTGGGTCGATGGCGAATGGCGGTCCGGCGCGCAGGGCACCGGCAATGTGTCGGTGTACCTGTCCGGCATCTCCACCCGGGACGACGCGATGATGTTCGCGCGCATCCTCCCTGCGAACCTGCGCGCGCAGCTTCGCGAGCCGGGTGCGGTGATCGTCGACAGCGCCGATCTGGATACGCTGGGCGTGGACCTGCAGAACAACCGTGCCTGGATCAATGGCAAGGCGGTGCGCGTGGTCGCTGCACAACCGGGCCTGCGGGGCCTTGGTGGTGTCAACGTACTGGCCTCGCTGGACACCGCGCGCGCCATCGCCGGCACCGACCCACACGCGGGAAGCACCTATTTCGTGGCGGGCCTGCGCTCGCCGGACCTGGCCGACCGCGTGCGTGACCGCCTGGCCGCGTCGATGGGCCAGGCCACACCGGTCGAGTTCTGGACCGCGCCGGCGTTCGCCAGCCGTTCGCAGCAATACTGGCTGTTCGACACCGGCGCCGGCATCGCGGTGCTGTTCATGGCCGTCATCGTCTGCTTCGTCGGCGCGGTGATCACCAACCAGTCGTTCGCCTCGGTAGTGGCAGGTTCGGTGCGCGAGTACGCCACGCTCAATGCGCTCGGTGCAGGCCGCTATGCGCTGGCACGGGTGGTGTTCGAGCAGGCATTGCTGATCGGTGGCGTAGGCATGCTGCTGGCGGCGGCGTTCAGCACGGTGGTGCTGCTGATCGCGCAGACCCAGCGCGTACCGGTGCAGCTGACGCCGATGGTGATCCTCGGCTGCGTGGCGCTGGTGGCGGTGATGGCCATGCTCTCCAGCATCATGGCGGTGCGCAGCGTCGTCCGCTCCGATCCATCGTTGCTGCTGCGTTGAGGACCGGCCGATGACTTCCACACGCGCCATCGCCCCGACCCTGCAGGCCGAAGCATTGGAAAAAGGCTTCATGTCCGGTGATGTGCAGGTGCCGGTGCTGCGTGGCCTGTCGCTGGACATCTATCCCGGCGAGCTGACCCTGGTATCCGGCCCGTCCGGCTGCGGCAAGAGCACGCTGCTGTCGCTGCTGTCCGGCCTGGCCGCACCCGATGGCGGTCGCGTGCATGCGCTGGGCCAGGACGTGGGCCACATGACCCGCAGTGAAGTGGAGCGTTTCCGCCTGCACCATGTCGGCTTCGTGTTCCAGGGCTTCAACCTGTTCCCGGCACTGACTGCGTTGGAGCAGGTACAGCTGCCACTGGGCTACCGCGGCATGCGCAATCGCGAAAGCGAGCCGCTGGCCCGCCAGGCGCTGGAAGAAGTCGGCCTCAGCCATCGCAGCCACATGCGCCCGGCGCAGCTGTCCGGTGGCGAGAAGCAGCGCGTGGCGGTTGCCCGCGCGTTTGCCAAGTCGCCGACCCTGATCTTCGCAGACGAGCCCACCAGCGCGCTGGATGCCGAGAACGGCCAGCGCGTGATCGACATCCTGCATCGCTACGCACGTGCGCATGGCGCCACCGTGCTGTGCGTGAGCCACGATCCGCGCCTGATCCGGCATGCCGATCGGGTGATCGCCATGGAAGACGGCATGGTCCGTGACGACCGCCGCCAGAACGAAACCGTAGAGTCCGCCCCATGACCAAGACGTCGCACCTGCTCCCCCTCAGCCTGGCCCTGTCCGCGGCACTGCTGCTCGGCGCCTGTTCCAGGGAAGCGCCCACCGCCGCATCGGCCTCCTCAGGCAAGGCGGGTACTGCCGCCGACGGCAAGGTCGCCGTGGCGCGGGGCATCATTGACGTCGAAGGTGGCCTGATTGCACTGGCACCGCCGGTGGATGGCTCGATCACTGCAGCGCCGGTGAAGGAAGGCGCCACGGTGAAGAAGGGGCAGCTGCTGCTGTCGCTGGATGGCGCCCTGCTGCAGCAGGAAGTGGCAATGGCCACCGCCGATCTGGCCTTGGCCAATGACCGCCTGAAGGGCAGCCAGGCGCAGCTGCGCGAACTGGAGCGCAACGCCGCCCGACTGTCCACGGGCGCCAGCGAAGGTGTGTCCTCGAACCAGCAGGCCGATGCGGCCAAACAGCAGCTGGCCGGTGTGCGTGCCGATGTCGACGTGGCCGGTGCGCAGGTCGACCTGGCGCAGCACAAGCTGGAGCACGCGAAGCTGAGACTGCAGCAGATGTCATTGAGCGCGCCGGAAGCCGGCACCGTGGTCGGCCAGGTGCCGGGCGTCGGTGCCTTCGTGCAGGCGGGCAAGCCGGTGATCTCGTTGTTGCCGGCGCGCCCGCTGCAGGTGCGCGCCGAACTCAGCGCCGCCTACGCCGATGCCGTGCAGGTGGGCATGAAGGCTACTGTCGTGCCGGATAGTGATGGTGCGGAGAACACGGGCACGCTGCCGCCTGCACGCGTGGTGCGCATCAGTCCGGTGTTCGCGCAGGCACGCCTGCCTGAAGATGCAGGGCGTGGCGTGGCCAAAGTGGTGGAGTGCGTGCTGGAGTTCGATGGGCAAGCCAAGGCGCGCTTCGGCCAGCACGTGCGGGTGGAGTTCCGGAAGTAGGTCTCTAGCGCTGCGGCGGGGGAGTCTGTGGTGACCCGCGCCGGCAGAGCGTCCGCCACGCGCTCACCGCCGACACCACGCACAGCGCCAGCAGCAATCCCACGTCCAGCAGCAGCAACCACAGCAGGTGCATGCCTTGTACCGGCGGCTGGTGCATCGCCGACAGCATCCACGGTACCGACCACACCAGCAGCAGGGCGAAGGCGATCAGCAGGCGCAGCCACAGTCGTTTCAGTCGCCACGGCCGCACGATCAACGCGGCCACCACCAGTTCAACCGTTCCCAGCAACGCGAACACGATGACGGTGCTGGTCGGGTAGGGCAGCTGGGCGCCTTCCAGGCGATGCAGCAGCCAGTAGTCTGGGGTGAAGCCAGCATTGACAAGTGCGGCGATCAGCGCCAACCAGGTCAGCGCGACCAGCAACCAGAACAGGCGGACGTAGCGTCTCGGCATCGGCGGTGTCCGTGCTTGGGCGGGGCAGCGTACCCCAACCCGGACGCTCGTGACCGCATGATGTGAAGACTGTTGACGGCGTGAAGGAATTTGGACACAATAGCGCTCCTTCGACGCAGGTCGAAGAATCTGCGGGAATAGCTCAGTTGGTAGAGCGCAACCTTGCCAAGGTTGAGGTCGCGAGTTCGAGTCTCGTTTCCCGCTCCAGATTCTACAGGGCCCCGGTAGGGGCCTTGTTTTTCTCCCGCCCCGGCAAGGCAGGGCACGTTGGGCCACAAGGCTTTACGCGCAGTCAGAAAAGTGAAATCGCTGGTGTGTTTTCCGGATTTCCGGTAGCATGTCGGCTTACGCGGGAATAGCTCAGTTGGTAGAGCGCAACCTTGCCAAGGTTGAGGTCGCGAGTTCGAGTCTCGTTTCCCGCTCCATGTTCCGACAGGCCCCATCTTGGGGTTTTGTCTTGTCAGGGCTGGGTTCCTGGCGCGCAGTACGTTGGCCTCATGGCAGAGTGGCTATGCACCGGATTGCAAATCCGTTTACAGCGGTTCGATTCCGCTTGAGGCCTCCAATTGAAAAGCCCTGACTCCGGTCAGGGCTTTTTTGTTGGCTGCGATCGCTTTCGCGCTCGCACGATCGTTGCGCGGCTGGCGGTCAGTCATGGCGGATGCGGTGGCGCTACACTCGCGTGATGAACCAGATTGATCACTTCCGCGGCGCCTTGCTCGGCCTCGCGTGCGGCGATGCCGTCGGTACCACGCTGGAGTTCAAGCCTCGTGGCAGCTTCACCCCGATCACCGACATGGTGGGTGGTGGGCCGTTCCAGCTGCAGCCGGGGCAATGGACCGACGATACCTCCATGGCGATGTGCCTGGCCGAGAGCCTGGTGCGTTGTGACACCTTCGATGTGCACGATCAGATGAACCGCTACGCCAACTGGTACCGGCATGGGTACTGGAGTGCGACCGGCGAGTGCTTCGATATCGGTATGGCAACGCGGGCTGCCATCGACCGGTTCCTGCAGGATGGCCATCCGCTGGCGGGGAGTGACGACCCACGCAGCGCTGGCAATGGCTCGATCATGCGTTTGGCGCCGGTAGCATTGCGCTACGCCGGGACTCCCGACCTGCAGGCCATGGCCGCGTTGAGTTCGCGAACCACGCACGGTGCGCAGGAGTGCCTGGAGGCGTGCCGCCTGCTGGCGGTCGCGCTGGAGCGGGCGTTGGCAGGTGGCACCCGTGACGCGGTGCTGGATCTCAGCAATGTCCCCGTCGAGAGCGCGCGGCTGCAGCAGATCGCGGCGGGCGGCTACCGCGGTGCCACGCGTGAGCAGATCCGTGGCAATGGCTATGTTGCCGACAGTCTGGAAGCTGCACTCTGGTGCTTTGATCGCCACGACACCTTTGAAGCCGTCGTACTCGAGGCGGCCAATCTTGGCGAGGACGCCGACACCACGGCCGCCATTGCGGGGCAGCTGGCGGGCGCATTCCATGGTGCGCGCGGAATCCCCGGGCGGTGGTTGCAGCGGCTGGCCCTGCGTGCCGAAATCCAGGCGCTGGCCGATGCGCTGCACGCCTTGAATCAGGGCAGCGACTGCGCTGCGTGAGTCGGGTTCCCTGCCTGTGAACTGCGCCGGCAGGGCGCTCCTTGCGGCCGCCATTTCCGACGCCGCGCTGCTTCACCTGCAGCCGTTCGCCGCGCCCCGGTCGCCAGTCTCAGCCGGCCACGACATGGAAAGGCGCTATGGTCGAGTTCCACGTCTCAGGGAGCCGCAATGGCGAGCAAGGACATCACGCGTCGTTCCAGCCACGGAGCGAAACGGAAATGAGCAAAGTCACGGCAGATGTGCGCTGGTTGACCTTCCGCTTGAAGAACGGGCAATCCATTGGCCCGGATCGGCTGAAGGACGGATGGGTCATCGCCTCGGAAACCGCCCGCTGCGGGGTGCGCCGCGAGCATATCGAAGGGTCGGGCCTGGTGTATGCCCTGTACGCGCCGGCCAACCTGGCCTCACCACGGCGCGCGGAAATGCGCATGCGCGAATTCCTGATGAGCTCGGGCTACACCTTCACGATGGGCACGCTGGGCGGCTGACCTGCGCGTGGGCCGCGATTGCTCAACGCTGCGCGGCCTTCAACGCCTCGATGATCTGCGCGCCGGAGAAGCCACAATGGCCTTCGCCAACGGGCGGCAGCACCTGTGGCAGCGGACGGGCGCCGGCCCGTGCGGCCGTCTGCGGATACACCGTCTGCATGCGCGGCACGATCGTCGGGTCGTTGTTGTTGAACTGGATCACCAGTGGTCGCCTCAACGCACCGCTCAATGCCAGCTCCCTGCGGACAGCGGCCTGCGCGGCAGGCACGGCATCGATACGTTGCACGCCGGCATTGAACGCCATGTCGTCACCGAAGCCGCTGTAAGCCACACCTCTGTTGCCCACCGGCATGCCGCCACTGCGCGTGGCCAGTTCGTGCAGGACCAGTGCATGCAGGCTGATCGTGCCGGCCAGTGCATCAGCGGACACCTGCAGCCGCTGTGCCAGCAACGCGGCATGCGAGGGGCTGCGTTGCAGCGCATTGGAGATGCCCTGGTACAGTTCGCCCTGTGGCAGCGCAGCCGCGTCGCGTGAGACCAGTCCCGCAGCCGGCAGGCCTTCGGCCTTGGCAAAGAAGTAATCGAAAGCGACCAGCGTGGTCAGCAGATCACTCGCGATCTGTTCGCCACTGAGATTGGCGCCGCATAGCGACACGCCACCAGCGTAGTGTTGCGGGAACCGTTCGAGGCTGGCGAGGGTCACGGCGCCGCCCATCGAAAATCCCAGCATCCAGATATGGCGCACGTGCTTGAGTTCAGCCACTGCATGTCGGCGCAGGCGTTCCATGTCGGTGATCGCATCGGCCACCGCCCAGCCCTGACTGGCATAGGCGCTCTGCGCGACGGCGTAGCCTGCAGCCAGCAATGGCGCGGTGCCGTCATTGGCAGCCATCGGCGTAGCACGTGGCATGCCTACCGGCTCGTAGCCGTGCGCCAGCATCACCAGGTCACCGTTCCAGTCGGCCGGCACGTCCAGGCGCCACGGCGCGCCCTGCAGCTCGCCGCTCAGCGTGCGTGCCGCCGTTGGCGCTGACGCCAGCAAGGTCGTCGAAGGCAGCAGCAGGCCGAGGGCGAGGGCGCATCGAAGCAGGGCGGGCATCGGGGTCATTCCATGCGGGAATGACCCCGAGCATAGATGCCAGCGAAATGTTGCGCGCGCTGCACTGCCGCAGGAAGGGCGGGCTGGGGGGCGCCCGCTCCCAGAGTTGATCACGTCCGCTAAGGGGGTGATTCCGATACGATGTGTCGCCTTGATCTCTTTCTACTTTACCCAGGGTCCCGTCATGGTCGACCGTCTTGCCATTCTGCTTGAACGCTTTGCGGTTACCGCCTCGGTGTTCCATGCTGGCGCGTTGTGCGGCATCAACACGCTGGCGGGCGAGGATGACGCCGGGCAGCTGCATCTGGTGCGACGTGGCCCGCTGCAGGTCAGCCATGGCCAGCAGATCGTCCAGGTCGAGGTGCCGAGCCTGCTGCTGTACCCACGGCCGATGCCGCATCGATTCAGCACCGATCCGCAGCATGGCGCCGACATGGCCTGCGCCAATCTGCATTTCGAGGGCGGGCGGCTCAACCCGATCAGCGCGGCGTTGCCCGATTTCATCTGCCTGCCGCTGGCCGATCTGTACAGCGGCAACGCAGCGCTGGAGCTGCTGTTCGAAGAAGCCTTCGAGCAGCGCTGCGGGCGTGCGGCGATGGTCAACCGGCTGTTCGAGGTGGTGATGATCCAGGTGCTGCGGCAGCTGATGGAAGGGGGCGAGATGCGTGGTGGCCTGTTTGCCGGGCTGGGGCATCCGCGGCTGCGGCTGGCGCTGGTGGCGATGCATGAGGCGCCCGCACAGTCCTGGACCCTGGAAGACCTGGCCGAGGTCGCCGGCATGTCACGCAGCGTCTTTGCTGCCAGTTTCCGTGAGGCGATGGGCACTACCCCGGGCCAGTACCTGCAGGGCTGGCGGGTGGGCCTGGCGCAGCAGGCGCTGCGCCAGGGGCGCCCATTGAAGCGGATCGCTGACGACGTCGGCTATGGCAGCGAAGCCGCACTGTCGCGTGCATTCAAGGCACATACCGGACAGTCGCCGCGGGAGTGGCGCGGACAGGCCCGCGCCGGCGCGGGCTGAGCCTCAGCCCAGCACCAGCCGGGCCAGTTTCATGCCACCGAACAGGCCAACCAGGCCCAGCGCCACCGAACCGCCGGCGTACAACGCTGCCAGGCCATGCTGGCCGCGCTGCAGCAGCAGACCGATTTCCAGCGCGTAGGTGGAAAATGTGGTGTAGCCGCCGAGGACGCCGGTGGCCAGCAGAAGGCGCAACTGCGGCGAGGCGCCATTGCGCAGGGCGAAGGCTTCGACCAGCGCGCCCATCAGCAGTGCACCGCTGATGTTGATCAGGAAGGTCGACCACGGCCACGGGCTGCCGACCGCTACCCGCGTACCGATCAGGTTGCAGGCATGGCGAAGGCAGGCGCCGAGCCCGCCGCCGATGAAGACCAGCAGATAATTGTTCAATGCGTGCATCACGTGCCTCGGTTGGGGGTTCGCTGATTCGATGGCGAACGCCGACGGCAGGCACGGCCCGCCATCGACGAAGACCGGTTCGTCCTGGCAGGAGCCATCAGCCCTTTCGGGCGGTTATCGGGGGAGCCCCATCCCCATCCGCGACCATGCTACCAGTGGTAGTGCATTCACGTCATCGAGGTCGTCAGCACCCGGATGACCTTGCTGCGGCTGAAGCCGTCCATCAGCAGTTCGAAGGCCAGCAGGTCCAGGGCCGCGTGGCGGCGATGGTCGATCTGCAATCCCTTCTCCTCCACCAGATGGCTGACCAGTTCGTAGGCGTCCTGCCAGACATCCAGGTGGGCCTGGCTGGGGATATAGGTATTGCCCCGCTCACCGACGCCAAGCCCGCTCACGCCGTACAGCAGTTCACGCGCGTCCAGTTTGGCCGCATCGGCGATGCGGAACAGCTGTTCGGCCTTCACATGGGCGGGGCTGACATGGTCGTTGAGCCAGTTGCTGATGGTTGCCGTCGTCGAATCGGCGGCGCGGGCCAGATCGGCCGGGCGAGGGTGCCCGGCTTTCTTCATGGCAATGGCGAGTCGTTGGCCGAGAGTATTCATCTATGCAAGCCAGCTTAACGCGTGGATCGCAAAGTTCCCTTGTTCCAAGAATAAGTCTGGTTAACAGAAGGACCGACCGTGACCGAATTCTGGAGCAAGGGGCAGGTACGCGCCCGGCTGGGTTTCCGGACCGATGCCGAACTGGCGCGCTTTTTTGGCATAAGCCGATCTGCCGTGTCGCAATGGCCCAAGAACTTCCCGATTCCTGCGCTACGCCAATACATCCTGCATCAGCGCTATCCCAACCTGTTCCCCGCGACTGAGGCTACGCAGGGCGAGTAAGCCCCAACTACGCCGCCTTTTGTCGCATATAGCACTCTAAACAGTATTTGCTAAGTATGCTTAGCAACATTGGAAACTTCGATGGAACGGGGCTGGCCCATCGATGGCGCCTACCAAAGCGGGGCCGGGAAATCGGGGCAGCGTGTCGGGTCCGACCCATCCGGGCACCCCGTCTCCCCGTATGTGGTTTCGTGAACGATTAATAATTTCGATCACGAAAGTCGCGGTATGTAATTGACCTGTCGTGAAATCTGTGACTAATTGGGATCAATCGGACGTGAAGCCCGGGAGTCTTTCAGTAGCTCGCAAGTGAGTCGGTAGACCGTCAACGATGCAGAACAAGTCCAACGGAGGTCGTATGGAATACGGCATGCATGGCTTGGCTGAACGGGTACGCCGCGAACTGGAAGCCAGTTATCACAAACACGGATGCGGTCCGGCGTTCTGGGATACCTACCAGCAGGTGCTGGACCGCCTGGTCCCGCAGGGGACCGAGCGTACCGAAGTCACCAATGAAATGGCGCTGATCATCGAGCAGCTGGGCATCGTCCGACGTGCGCAGCTGGTGCCGCCGCACGCCAACGGGCCGCGTTGATCCGTTGATTCAAAGCAGGCGCCAGGCGCCGCAGGCCAACAGCGCCAGCAGCATCGACAGCAGTGCCAGGGTCCGCGGTCGCCACCATTGCCGCGGTTGCCCGGCCATGGCCTGCGGACTGCAGTAGCGCACCAGCCCCGGGCCGAAACCGGCCTGGTGCTGCTGCTGCGAGCAGGCCTCCAGGCAGGCGCCGCAGGCCAGGCAATCGGCCTGAGGTCCCTGGCGGATATCCAGTTGCATCGGGCAGGCGCTGACACAGGCAGCGCAATCGGTGCAGTCGCCCAGGCGGTCGGCGCTGAAGGTGGGCATCGGTCCGGCCAGCAGCGGGTGTGCAGCGCGGAACACGTAGTCCTGCGCGGTGGTCGGGTCGAGCAGGCCACGTGTTCGGGGGTGAGATATTCCAAGGGAGCCGGGCGGGATAATTGATGGCGGACTACCCGGGATGTGGCGGGACTACCCAGTGCATATCCGACGACGTTGCGCCAGCGGCAATCCATGCCAGGCGGCGGCGATTGTTGCGACGTCGCAACATTTGAGCCAGCTTCACCCTCGATCCAAATGCCGCGACGTCGCGGCTTTTGCCTGAGTGAAATGCGTCGACGTCGACGCATTTCGGACACAATGTCCGTTTTGGCGTGGCGGCGTCACTTCACCGCCGGCCCAGCCCGGGCTATGCCACACCGCCCGCCAAGCTGCCAAAAGCGACTCAGAGTCGCTTTTCGAAAAGTGGCCAACGTTCGCGGTTTTTGTGAAGCCCATTGAATCGCGTGATATGCCGCGACGTCGCGGCATTTGGGTTGAGGGCGAGGCTTGCTCAAATCGTGCGCATGCGCACGATTTGGCCCATCCAGTGCAGGTCACCAAAAGTGACAACGTGTCACTTTTGCCAGTCACTGCCTCCTGTCTCACTTCTCTAATCGTGCGAATTCGCACGATTTCCTGCCATCGCCATAGGGGGCAAAACGCTCGACGTCGAGCGTTTTGAGCGAATTCTCATTTCTAGAAACTGGTTTCAGGGACTTGCCTCGACGCCACCGGAATACTTTCGTCACCCGGACAGCTGTCCGGTTTCATGAATGTCATCTGGAGCAAGAGCGTGTCGGCCAACAGAACCTTTTTCGATGAGGTTACGGACGTGATCCGTCTTGTCCTCAGTAGCGCGGATGTTCCGCATGCCGACGCCCTCGCGGTATCCAGCCAGGTGTGTGGTCGGATCAAGTCCCAATTTGGAGGCAGCACGATCTACCTGCCGACGAATCGGTCCAAGGCAGGAGGGCATGCCAGCAAGCTGGGGATGGAACTCCTCGACCTGGTTGAGGATGAACTCTCTCATCAACTGCGCCAAGCCGCCCTGCTGGATGACCTGGAGCTCGCCGCTGCGACCGAAGACGTTCGCCAGGAGCTGCTGGCTCGATGCTGCTCTCTTTGCATCTACGTACCCAGCGGGCAACGGGATGCCGCATTGGCAAGGGCACTACAGGCTCACTCCCACCTTCAGAACAACAAGAGCAGGAGCGAAATCGCGACGATGCTGAATGTGTCGACCCAAGCCGTCTGCAAGATGATCAGGCGTGCAGAGAAACACCTCCAAGCGACGAACAAGCTAAAGGACGGTGAGCACCACGAGGAGTGCCAGGTATGACGCTTCGTTCATTCCAGATGCTTGCCATCGAGAGCGGCAAGCGGACCCTCTATTCGCTTTCCGTACCGTGCGCACCCGGACCCGGGTCCTCATGAGACAGCTGTCCGCTTCTGTTTCAATTCGCTCACAGACCCTGAGGTGAAAAATGGCTAAGAAGATTGGAAACGTGGATGCCGAGCTGGGCACCAGCGAGGCGACGCAGATGACTGAAACCGGCAGTGAAGGCGGTCAGGCTGAACTGGAGATATTGATGGGCGAAGGCCAGGTTCGGGTGGCCGGTCAACAGCTCTCTGTACGTGAGTACACCTTCGCCGAGGGGCTTTTCATCCAGGCTACCGCTCGATCCTTCCTGGAAGACCTGTACGGCGTGTTCAAGCCAGGCAGCACCGTTCCCAGCTTCGAGCAAGTGAGTGAAATCTGCGCTCGCAATGCCGATGTGATTCTGGACCTGATGGCGAAGTCAGCCAATGTCGAACGCAGTTGGGTGGAGTCTCTGGCTGAGGCCGAGGGTGAACTGCTGATGCTTGCCTGGTGGAGAGTGAACTCCGGTTTTTTTATCCGTCGGGTTCTGCGGCGCGCAATCGCAGAGGCGCCCCAAAGCAGCCCGTGAGCTGGGCCAAGGTCTTCAGCGCCTTGACCCAGGCGGGCTATGGGCCTTGCCAGCAACTGAAATCAATGACGGGACGTCAGTTGCAGCTTCTCTACCGCGAATCGCAGCTACAGCGCCGTCGCTTTCGCGCTGAACGCATCAACGACATGAATGCCGCCGTGAACGGCGCACCCAAGGAAACCGCAGCGCTGCTCAGGCATCTGCTGTCAGAGGAATAGTCATGGCAAGCAAGCGCAGCATGGAACTGGCGATGCGTATCGCCGTGGATATTGAGCAGGCGCAAAAGGCGCTGCCGGTATTGCAGCGTGGCTTGAGCTCGATTAAGGATGCTGGCAGTGCTGCTGGTGCTGGCTTTGACGCGTTGGCGCAGAAGTCCACCAAGGTTGCACAGGCCTTGGACAAAGCCAGCAGGAGCAGCTCTGAGTCCGCAGGCCGCATGGAAGAGGCGGGGGCAAGTGCTGCCAAGGGTGCCGCTGGCATGGAGGCAGCGGGCGGCTCGGCCAAAGCCATGTCAGCGGATGTTGCAGCTGCGGCAGATCGCGTGCGTGCATCTGGCACCGCCGTTCAAAAGACGGTTGCTGACGAAATTCGGATGATTGGAGAGCTTGATGCCCGGTTGCAGCGCGGTGCAGCAAGCATGGCCGACCTGGCTGAAACGGAGACCCTGCTCGATAGGGCGATGTCCAGAGGATTGCTCAGCACCGAGGACTACAACAACGCAATCAAAGCTCTGGATAAGCAGGGTGGCGCGCTCGCGCGCACTGAGCGACAGCGCGAGCAGGCCGTGGATGGGGCTGTAGGGCGCTACGACAAAGCCTCGGTCAAGCTCCAGAAGCTCGAACAGGATGAGCGCGCACTCAAGGTTGCAGTAGACTCCGGCCGAATCAGTCGTGAGCAGTACAATCGCGCGTTGTCGGACCTGACCGCACAACGGAATGCGGTCAAAAACGCTGATGCGCTCTCGCGCTCAATGGGTGCTGGGGCCGTATCTGCGGGCCAGTATCAGGCCGCCATGCGGCAGTTGCCTGCGCAAATCACCGATATCACCACCAGTCTGGCAACGGGCATGCCGATCTGGATGGTGGCGGTGCAGCAGGGCGGCCAGATCAAGGACTCTTTCGGCGGCATCGGCCCTGCTGCGAGGGCGGTGGCGGCGGCCATCAACCCGATGGTGCTGGCTGTCGGCGGTACCACTGCGGTGCTGGGCTCTATGGCGTATATGGCCCACAGTGGCTACACGGAATTGCTATCGCTGGAGTCGGCGATCATCGCCAACGGTGGCAGCTCGGGCAGGACTGCTGGCCAGCTTAACCAGCTTGCCGGTGAGGTTGGCGGGCTGGTCAAGGACTACGACCTGGCACGCGCGTCGGTGGAGCAGCTCACTCGAAGCGGTCAGCTCTCAGGAAAGACCCTGGACGATGCCAGTCGCGCAGCAGCTGCGATGGCAAAGCTGACAGGTGATTCCATCGATTCGACCACGGCCAAGATTTCCGAGATCGCCAAGTCGCCTACCGAAACGCTACGCAAGCTCAGTGACCAATATGGTTTCCTGACCGTTGAAGTCTACGAGCATGTGCGTTCTCTCGAAGAGCAGGGGCGCGAGACCGACGCGGTTCGGGTGGCGGTGGAGTATATGGCCGACGTCTACACCGAGCGGCTCAAGCGCGTGCAGGATGCCACTCGCGGCCTCACTGGCTTTGTGAGCCAGCTTCGTCAGGAGTGGCAGGCATTTACGGCAGATCTGAAGAGCATTTCCAACCCAACGCTGGAAATCGATATTGCTAAGACTCAGCAGCAGCTTGCGGCGCTGCGCAGTGGCGCTTTCGTTGCACCTCGATATCTGAGCGATCAGAACAGGGCCAACGATATCGCCGAGCTGGAGCGCCGACTGGCGCTGTTGAAGGCGCAGAAGGAAGACCAGGACGAACTCGCGTCGGGCGAGGCTTTTGTGACAGGACTGCGCCGAAAGGGTGTTGCCGTAGCAGATGACCTGGCACGTGCGCTCGATAGTGGTGCCAGCAAGGCCGAGAAGCTGAGAAAGGCCACTGCGGAGGTCGCCGATCAGTTCCGTACGCTTCGTGCGATCAGCCCCGGCAGCGACCTGCTCAAGGGAGTGGTGTTTGGGGACGATGGCAGCGTCAGCGGCGGTGCCTATGACCGGCGCGTCAAGCAGCTACAAAGTCAGTTTCGGGAGACGACGCCCAAGGCTCGAAAATCCGACGCGCAGAAGGATGAGGCCGCTGCACAGCGCGAACTGGAGCGGCTAAAGCAGCAAATCCAGCTGGTCGGAACGCTGGATGAAATGCACAAGAAGGCTACCGAAAGGGCTCGTATCGAGGCCGCCATTGCAGAGGGTGAGTTCAAGAACGCCACCGCGCGCACAAAGCAAGAGCTGTTGGACAAGGCAGCGGAGAAAGACTTGGCTGACCAGCGCCTTGATGCTGATCGACAGCTGCTCGGGGTCAGGGATCGAATTGCTCAATTGCAGGGGCAAGGCCCGGATGCGGAACTGGCGAAGACCCGCCGAGAGCTGAACCTACTCAAGCAGGAGTTGGAACGTCTGGGCGAAACCGCCAAAGCGGCCGACGTCACCAAACTACTCAACCTGAGCGAGGCGAGCACACGCTTCAAGACGTTGCAGGAGACCTACAACCAGACAATCGGGGCCATCGCGCTTGATCAGCAGCGAATCCAGGTTGAGCTTCAGGCGGGTCTCATTACTGAGGCACAGGCTCAAGATCGCATTGTTGCGGTCTACCAGAAGAAGCTCGGCACCATCAGGGAGATTGTCCCTGAGATGCGCGAAATTGCGTTGACGCTCAAGGACCCGGCAGTCATTGCGGCGGTGGATCAGATTGAGCTAAAGCTCCAAGAGATGGGGCGAACAACCAGCCTTCTGCAGCAGTCGATCCGCAACACGCTTGAGGGTTCATTCAAGAACCTGTTCATGTCCCTGGTGACGCAAACCGATTCACTGAGTGATTCGATTGCCAACTTCTTCTCCAGCTTGGCGCTGGGTATTGCCGAGTTCGCCGCAGCTCAGCTTGCTCAAGCCGCAGCCATGCGTCTTATGAGCCTGTTCCCCGGTTCGAGTGGCGGTGGAGGTGGGGCGCAAGAGATGACCAAAGCAGCAACGGTTGCGGCAGCAGCCGGTGCAGCTATTGGCCTTGGTGCCGCGAAGCTGGAGACCTCTGCAACCACTCTGGGGTCCTCGGGACTCGGCCTGGTCATCGGCGCGCAGGCGGTCAGCAAGGCCGCCAGCCAGATGCAGGCTGCTGCCGCGGCTATGGCTGTGTCCAGTGCAGCCAGCTTTGCAACTGGTGGTTGGACGGGGCCTGGTGGTAAGTACCAGCCTGCCGGCATCGTGCATGCTGATGAATTCGTCTTGCGCCAGGAAGTGGTTCGTCAGTCCGGTGCCAAGACATTCCTCTCAGCATTCAATCGAGTGGGCATGGCTGCCATCGGTGGCTGGCGCGATGGCTACGCGGAGGGCGGCCCGGTCAGCCTTGGACAGCCCATGTCGGTCGCACAGCCGATGGCTCGGATGGTGGCCACTGCCGCTCCCGCGAGCCAGGCACCGCGCATTGGATTGCGGATGGTGAATGTGGTGGAGCCGAGCCTGCTGGCGAACTACCTGGATGACCCCGGGAGTGACCACGTGTTCATTAACAAGATCAATCGTAATTCCGAGGCGATCCGCCAGGTGTTGGGAGGCTGACGTGCAAGATAGAAGCTCAAAGACTTGTGATCATCCGCTCAAATGCGGCTGCGCGCCCTCAGACGCGTGTCAGACACCAGCGAGCAGCGGTGCGGCTGACGATGGGCAGGGCAAGGGGTGGGCAGCAAAGGTGAGCGACTTGGCGCCATTCTCAAATGAGGGCTCGGGTGTGATGGAGGGCCTTGCTGCCGCTCTTGCGCGCGCATTGCACAAGCTGAACTCAGAGGTGGACGTTCCTGCGGTAGTTGGAGCGGCTATTCAGTACGTCGCGCGGGAGCATGGCGGGGTCAATCTGTGCTTTCCGGCCTCCGCCGAAGGTGCGGGACGCCGCAGCGATACCAAGGCTCGCCGGGACGGATTCATTGCCGGATTGAAAGCGGAGGTCATCCACCAACTGGTAATCCGTGGGTGCGACCAGGACAGACGCGAGGCGGCTGGTGCAGCGGCCGTGGCGTCTGTGCTGACGGCATTCTCTGGGGGATCGGTCTATATCCCATCGATGGCGGCTTACCGCCAGGCCGAGCAACACGCGGAAATTGTTTCCCGCTACCGAGCCGGAGAGAGAACGCATGACATTGCTGCGTCCTGCGGCATTTCTGAGCGTTCGGTCCGTCGAATCTTGCAGCGAAGCCGCGAACGCAATCGACGTGAAGGTCGGAACTGGAAAGCAACAACTGATAGGCCGTAGAAGCACGTGATTGCTACGTATGCAGCTCTCTATTCACACCCTGTGACAGGCATTTCAAAATGGCATTGCGTGCATTTCAAATCTTCCGAGCTGGAACATGGAACTCTCAGTCTGGCTCGGTCACCATCGACAAGCGGGCCGTCACCGCCGTTGCCCTCAACTATAGCCAGGCGGTAAAGGCTGCCCCCTTGGTGCTCGGCCACCCTGAGGTTGAGACGGACACCTATGGTCAGGTGCGAGGCTTGGCTGAAATGGATGGCGAGCTCTACGCCTTTGCCGATGTGGCTGACAGCCTGATCGGCTCGGTGCGAAGTGGCTCCTACAAGAGCGTCTCAGCCTCGATCTACCTTCCCAACTCGCCAGGCAACCCCATGCCGGGTACCTACTACCTCCGGCATGTCGGCTTTCTGGGTGCCCAAGCCCCCGCTGTAAAGGGAATGCAGCCGTTGAGCTTTGCAGAACCTGCGCACGGCGGCACTCCCTCTGTTGCGAACTTCTCTGCACCCATCGGGTACCAGGTTGATTGTGCACAGATGCAGTTGTACGAACTGGCGCGTGATGTGCAACACGCCAACCCATCTATCGGCTTTATCCAAGCCGCGATCATGGCCCAAAAGGCCATTCAACGATAAGAGGTCCCCATGAACACCATCACGGAAATCCAGTCCAGCATCGAAAGCCTGGGCGCGATCAAAGAGAAAATCACTGCCGCCGTTTCTGAGCGCTACCAGCGCTTGGAGGTGCTGGCCGAAGAAAGGAGCAGGATCGTCTCGCAGCCTGTGTCACGCAAAGACTACACAACGCTCGTGTGGCGCATGCTGGATTTGAAGGCTGATCACTATCGTCAGAGGCTCACGGATGAGCTCAGGAAATCCATCTTTGGGAACGGCGATCCCGGCCAGATGAAGGCCACTGTAGGGTCGGCCATGCGGGTCAACACGATGAAGCCCGACGATGTGCTTGGCACCCTGCCGGGACGGCTGCGCGGAGCGGTCTACGGCGGTGATTTTGACAGGGACCCGCTCACCCAGCTTGCCGCTACCTACTTCTTCCTGGATGAGATGAAGCTTGCGACCGCCGACGCCCTGGATGGCATCGCAAATTGGCCCAAGGCCCTCCCGCTCAAGGCTTCGCTGGCGAAGATCGGTGAGATTGATCGGGAAATGCTCAGCATCGAGTCCGAGCTGGAGTTGCTGAAAAAGGATGCGCACCGCATCGGCCTGGCCCTGCCACCGAAGCCGGTGAAGGTGGAGCCGATCCAGCCGGGTAGCTGGGAGTGGTTGAACCAGCTGACTGAGAGCGTGGAGCGTCGCCGGCGACAGGAGGCGATTGACGATCCCCTGCGCGCTCGGTCAATCGTTGTGCGGGATGGCGTCAGGGGCTGGATGCGCATGAACCTGGAAACCGGTCAGGAAGAGTTTGTTCCCGAGCGCTGAGCCAGGCGCTAACGGACAAGCGGTGCGTGTCCGTGGGCCTCGGCCTCAACAACGACCGCAGGGTGGGCTGCTCTTCCGGCCGTTGGCCGTTCGCCAGGTTCTCCGAGGGCGAAGTCACGGGGCGGTGACCACCCAATCCCAGGGCTGTTGCATATGCATCCCTAAGGGTGTAGTGTCTCTCCCGTCGCCCCACATGGGCGGCCGGGATTGGCGTCCCGTATACCTGAGGCGCATAAAGCGCCCATCGCCCGATGAAGGCGCTTTTTTGTTGTCCCGCATCGGGCGGGGGCTCTAGTCCACCGATTCTATGGTGGGCGGTGCGCGGGGACCGCAAGGTCCACCGGTCCTCAGGCCGGCACGCCAACCGCGTACCGTCCGCCACCCCAATTGGCGTTGTGGGCTGGCGGTCACTCACAGACCTGAGGACCCGACAATGAACATGACCAATTCCGCCAGCCAGCTCCCTTCCCGCTCGCTCAAGCTGGCAGCATCCCAAGCCCATGATGACCTTGACACCATTGCCGGAGCGCTGAATGGCCTGCGCGACGCACTGGAAGTCCGGGGCAACAACGACGCCATCAACCGGGATAACCTGGCGATGCTCTTCCACGCCACTGAGGCACGCAACTTGCCGGAGGGCGTCAGTGATGAGGGGATTGGCGAGGCCCGCGCTGCGATCATCGACTTGATCAGCCCCGAATCCAACTTGAACGGCATCTCTCGCGCCCGTGTGTGGTCGCTGGTCTGCCTGCTGGCCAAGCTGCAAGAGGTTGCCGTCCACCGGCTCGGCGAGATCGTGCACGGCCATCCAGCTCTGGATGCTTGACCGCCCCATTCGGTCCGCAGCAGCCTCAACCTGACGCCCCGGCCATCCGGGGCGTTTCTTCATCTGCAAATTCGTTACACGCTACGCAATCTGCGGAAGCATCCATTTATCGCGCATTCCACGGCCTATTTATCTCGCGCCGCTACAGCCACGGCCGCGTCCGAGCACGCCCCCCAGCCCCGACGGACGCATGCCGCGCGGTTCGCCGCGGCGCGCGTCGTACAACATGCGCGGTGTATGCGGATCGGTCAGCAGCGGCTGCAGGCGCGCGAACGGGCACAGCGAACGGCACACCTGCTCGCGCAGGAAGCCGGCATTGCCCCAGGTGGCGGCGGCATAGAACAGCACCCAGAACGTTTCCCAGCCGCTCCAGCCGGCATGCGGCGCGGCGGCCACCAGTTCTTCGATCGGGCTGAACAGACCGACGAACGTGATGCCGGTCCACAGCGACAGCAGCCCCCATGCCAGCTGGGTGGCAGGGCCCACGACGGGCGCTGGCAAAGCCCGGGCCATGGCGCGCGCAATCCAGTCGAAGGCGCGGCGCCATAGCGTCTGCGGGCAGGCGTGGCCGCACCAGATGCGGCCGGCGAGGTGGGTGAGCAGCGCGAGGCCCACCGCCAGCACCGCCAGCAACCCGATCAGCACGCCGACATCGCTGGGCCACAATGTCCAGCCAAACAGGTCAAAGCGCCGTGCGTTGATGTCCAGCAGCAGGGCCTGCCGCCCATTCCAGCGCAGCCACGGCAGGGCATAGAACAACGCCAGCAAGAGCATGCTGAGCGCGGCGCGCCAATGCCAGCGGCGTGGGATTCCGGTGCAGGGCGTACTCATCCCAGCGGCAGCTCGTCGTCGTCGTCGCTTGGCATCGGTCGCTGCAGGTACCAGGTGACCGCGCTGGACAGTGTGGTCACCGACCAGAACATGAAGAATCCTGCCGTATAGCCCAGTTCGCGGCTGATCGCCGTACCCGGAAAGCTGATCGCCTGCAGACGCAGCGGGTCGACAAAGGCGAAGAACACCACGCTGGCCAGGCCTGCAGCGATGAAGCTGGGCCAGAGGATGGCGCCCCAGTGCTGGATCAGCTGCTGGCGGCGGCTGGGAGAGGGTCTGTTCATGCTGTCCCGGATCGGAATGAGGGCGGCGCGTATACTCCGCCGAGGCTGGCGCAGCATCCGCAGGGCATGCTTCCTGCACGCGTGCCAGCCTAGGTGCAGCGGACTGCGCCGACATTGATCTGGATCAACGGCGGTGCCGGCCAGCTACGGCACACTGCCGGCAAGCTTTGGGTACCCGATGAACGCAATATCGCCACCTGTGCTGCCCGTCGCCTCGCCCGGGCTGTGCACCGAGCAGGAAGTGACCCGCCTGGTCCACGATTTCTATGCGCGCGTGCGCGAGGAAGAGCGGTTGGGGCCTGTGTTCGAGGCACACGTCCGCGACTGGCCGGAACACCTGGCGCAGCTGGTCGATTTCTGGTCGGCAATGCTGCGCGGTACGCGCCGCTTCAAGGGCTCGCCGATGTCCAAGCACATGGCCATCGAGCTGGACAAGGACCTGTTCGACCGCTGGCTGGTGCTGTTCCGGATCACCACCGCCGAGTGCGGCAACCCGCCCATGCAGGCGCTGGCCGACGACGTCGCCGCGCGCATCGGTGACACCTTCTGGAAGCGCTACCAGATGCTGCGCTGGCCGCAGGTCGGCCTGCCGGTGCTGGGAATCCCCGCCCGCGATTGATCTGGGTCAAGGCGGTCGGGTACGCCCGGCGCGATGCTGGCGGCATGGACACGTTCTCTCCCGCCGCCGGCGGTCTTGCCTGGACCTTCGACCCCGACCTGCTGCGCCGGCATGACCGGCCCGGGCCGCGCTACACCTCGTATCCGACCGCGCCTCATTTCCACGATGGCTTCGATGCGCCGGCACTGCGCCGGGCAATCGCCGACAGCAACCAGCTGGCCCGCGCGCTGTCGCTGTACGTGCATGTGCCGTTCTGCTCCAGCCCCTGCTTCTACTGCGGCTGCAACCGGGTGATCACCCGCGACCGCGGCCGTGGCCACAGCTACGTCGCGCGCGTGCTGGCCGAGGCCGACCTGCTGGCGCCGCAGTTCGAGGACGGCCGTGAGGTCATCCAGCTGCACCTGGGCGGGGGCACGCCGAACTTCCTCGAGGCCGAGGCGATGACCACGCTGGTGGAAGGACTGCGCCGGCGCTTTGATTTCAGCGATTCGCCGCAGCGCGATTTCTCGATCGAACTCGATCCGCGCTTCATCGATACCCGCGATGTCGCCATGCTGGCGCGGCTGGGCTTCAACCGCGCCAGCCTGGGCGTGCAGGATTTCGACCCACAGGTACAGGAAGCGATCAACCGCGTGCAGGGCGTGCAGCAGACGCTGGACATCCTGCAGGCCTGCCGCGACAGCGGCATGCGTTCGGTCAACGTCGACCTGATCTATGGGCTGCCGGGACAGAGCCTGGAAGGGTTTGGCCGCACCCTGGAACGGGTGCTGGCATTGCGCCCGGATCGCCTGGCGGTGTACGGCTACGCACACCTGCCGCATCTTTTCCGCGCACAGAAGCAGATCGACGAACGCCGCTTGCCTTCGCCGGAAGACAAGCTGGCGCTGCTGGGCCTGGCGGTGGAGAAACTCTCTGCGGCCGGCTACCAGTACATCGGCATGGATCACTTCGCATTGCCGGAAGAAGATCTGTCACGTGCGCAGCGCGCCGGGCAGTTGCATCGCAATTTCATGGGCTATACCACCCACGCCGACACCGATCTGCTCGGCCTGGGCGTGAGTGCGATCAGCCACATCGGTGCCACCTACAGCCAGAATCCGCGCGACCTGCCGTCGTGGGAGGATGCCGTGGACCAGGGTCAGTTGCCGGTGTGGCGCGGCGTGGCGCTCAGCGCCGACGACCAGCTGCGCGCAGAACTCATCCAGCAGCTGATGTGCCAGGGCGAGGTGGACGGTGCGGTGCTGGGCCAGCGCCATGGCGTGGATTTCGAGCAGTACTTCGCCGAAGACCTGCGTTCGGTGCAGCGGCTGCAGGAAGACGGCCTCGCCGAGTACCGTGACGGCGTAGTGCGCGCCAGCGAGCCTGGACGGCCGTTGCTGCGGCTGCTGGCGATGTGCTTCGACCCGTACCTGCGTGCCGCCTGCGAGCAGCCGCGCTACTCGCGTGCGATCTGACGTTCGTCGTGAAAAGTGCGATGGTGCCCGGAGCCGGAATCGAACCGGCATGGGGTTGCCCCCGGCGGATTTTAAGTCCGATGCGTCTACCAGTTTCGCCATCCGGGCCTGCAGCGCGGCGCCGATTGTAGCCCAGCTGCAGAATCCCGACCGGATTGCAGTGGAGCGGCGGTGTGCTTAACTGTCGCTCCCATTCATGTCATAGTCCAAAGCCTCGTTCCCAGGGGGGGAGCCACCCGATGTCGCTGCACGCGATTGCCTATGCCAGCGAGGCCCGCGCCGACCTGCAGACAACCGATCTTGACCGCCTGCTGGCCGATGCCACGGCATTCAACCGAGTAGCCGGTGTCACGGGTGTGCTGATGTTCGATGGCAGCCGTTTCCTGCAGTACCTGGAAGGCCCGGAGGATGGCATCGATTCGGTGTACCAGCGCATCGCCAATGCGCGCAGCCATGGACAACTGAAGGTGCTGTGCCGCGCGCCGGTGGCGCAGCGGGCATTCCCGCGCTGGTCGATGGGGACCCGGCGCATTGATACAGAACTGCTGGTACAGATCGTCGACGCCTCATGGGCGGGCTTCGTGCTTGGCGGCGGTGGCTTCGAGCGCCTGCTGCAGGCCTGGACCGGCGCCGATGGCGAACTGGAGCCGGCCGCGGTCGCACTGGGTTCCTGACCCCACCTTGGCGGCCGGGCACCCGGGCCGTTAGGCTGTAGCCTTTCTGGCATGGATCTTCCCGGAGTGGCAAAGCGAATGAGTAGGTCGGCCATGCCCATGGCAGTACGCATGCGATTTCAGCCGTTGCATGGGATGCGGCGTTGAGCGCGCCGCTTGCGGCAGCAGCGTCGCCGCGCTTCGCGGTGATCGGGCTGGGCTACGTGGGCCTGCCACTGGCGGTGGCCTTCGGCCGGCACTGGCCGACGCTCGGCTTCGACATCGATGCTGATCGCATCGCCGAGCTCCGCGACGGCCAGGACCATACGCTGGAAATGGAGGCCGATGAGCTGGCCAGTGCGCAGCAGTTGCAGTACGGCAGCGATCCGGCTTTGCTCGATGCCTGCAATGTCTACATCGTTACCGTGCCGACCCCGATCGATGCCTATGAGCAGCCCGATCTGGAGCCGCTGCGTTCGGCGACGCGGCTGATCGCCAGCCACCTGCGTGCGGGTGACCTGGTGATCTACGAATCCACGGTGTACCCCGGCACCACCGAAGAGGTCTGCGTGCCGCTGCTGGAGCAGCTTTCCGGGCTGCGCTTCAACGAAGACTTCTACTGTGGTTACAGCCCGGAGCGGGTCAGCCCCGGCGACCGCCAGCGGCGCCTGGCCGATATCCGCAAGATCACCTCGGGGTCGACACCGGAAGTGGCTGCGGTGATTGATGGCCTGTACCAGCGCATCATCGCCGCCGGTACCTTCCCGGCGCCGTCGATGCGTGTGGCCGAAGCGGCCAAGGTGGTGGAGAACATCCAGCGTGACGTCAACATCGCGCTGGTCAATGAGCTGGCGCTGATCTTCGACCGGCTCGGCATCGACACCCAGGATGTGCTCGACGCCGCCGGCAGCAAGTGGAACTTCCTGCCATTCCGGCCGGGCCTGGTTGGCGGCCACTGCATCGGCGTGGACCCGTACTACCTGCTGCACAAGTCCGAGAGCGTGGGTTACCACCCGGACCTGATCCACACCGCGCGGCAGGTCAACAACCGCGTCGGTGAGCACGTGGCGTCGCGTGTGCTGGCAATGCTGGCCGAACGTGGCCGCGCACCTGCGCAGTCGCGTATCCTGGTGCTGGGCGTGACCTTCAAGGAGGATTGCCCGGACCTGCGCAACAGCCGCGCGCTGGAACTGGCGCAGCGCCTGCGTGATGCCGGCGCACAGGTGGAGGTCAGCGACCCGTGGGTCGGCCCGGCGGCATTGGCTGACGCGGGCGTGCACTGGCTGGCCGAGCCGGTGGCGGGGAGTTACGACGCCGTAGTTCTGGCAGTGGCCCATGCCCGATTCAAAGCCATGGATGACGCCGCAATCCAGGCGCTGCTGGCGCCCGGCGGCATCGTCTACGACGTGAAATCGGCCTGGCCGCGCAACGTGGTTGACGGTCGCCTGTAAACGCCGGTGATGGCCGGCGCGGTAGACTCGCAGGCAGTTGCAACCAAGGAACGCCATGCACCGGTATATCGTCTACCTGCTCGCCATCCTGATGTTTCCCATCTGCCTGTGGTTGGCCACGATCTGGCCGGCCTGGTACTGGGGCGTCGGCCTGACTGCCGCGATGGTGGCGCTGGGGACCTGGGATCTGCTGCAGAAGCGCAGCACGCTGCGCCGCAACTATCCGGTGATGGCGCATTTCCGCTATGGCCTGGAATCAATCGGCCCGGAAATCCGCCAGTACTTCGTGCAGAGCGACCTGGAGGACGTGCCGTTCTCGCGCCAGCAGCGTGCGCTGATCTACCAGCGCGCAAAGAACGAAATGGACACGGTGCCGTTCGGTACCCTGCGCAGTACCTATGCGGTGGATTACGAGTGGATCAACCATTCGCTGGCTCCCACCTCCATCGCCAAGCATGATTTCCGCGTGCTGATTGGGCCGAACTGCGCCAAGCCTTATTCGGCCAGCGTGTTCAACATCTCGGCGATGAGCTTCGGTTCGCTCTCGGCCAACGCGATCCGCGCACTGAACGAAGGTGCGCGGCGCGGTGGCTTCTACCACGACACCGGCGAAGGTTCGATTTCGCCCTACCACCGCGAGATGGGCGGCGATCTGGTCTGGGAAATCGGCTCGGGCTACTTCGGCTGCCGTGACGGGAAGGGTGGTTTCAGCGAAGAGCGCTTCGTCGCCAACGCTACCCACGACCAGGTCAAGATGATCGAGATCAAGCTGTCGCAGGGTGCCAAGCCGGGCCACGGCGGCGTGCTGCCGGCACCAAAGGTGACCGCCGAAATATCGGTGACCCGTGGTGTTCCGATGGGCGTGGACTGCGTATCGCCGTCGCGTCACTCGGCATTCTCGACGCCGGTCGAACTGTTGCAGTTCGTGGCCCGGCTGCGCGAGCTGTCCGGTGGCAAGCCGGTCGGTTTCAAGCTGGCCATCGGACACCCCTGGGAATGGTTCGGCATCGCCAAGGCGATGCAGGAAACCGGGCTGCTGCCGGACTTCATCGTGGTCGATGGTGCCGAGGGAGGCACCGGCGCGGCACCGGCTGAATTCGTCGACCATGTCGGCGTACCGATGCATGAAGCACTGCTGCTGGTGCACAACACCCTGGTCGGCCTGGACCTGCGCGAGCGCATCCGCATCGGCGCCGCTGGCAAGATCACCAGTGCGTTCGACATCGCGCGCACCATCGCGCTGGGTGCCGACTGGTGCAATGCCGGCCGAGGCTTCATGTTCGCGCTGGGCTGCATCCAGTCGTTGAGCTGCCACACCGACAAATGCCCGACCGGCATCGCGACCCAGGACCCTGCGCGCTGGAAGCATCTGGATGCACCGGACAAGGCCACCCGTGTGTACAGCTATCACGAGCACACACTGCATGCCTTGAAGGAACTGTTGTGCGCGGCTGGCCTGAACGATCCGGCCGAGCTGGGGCCGGAGCACATCCTGCGTCGCGTGTCGCCGGTGGAAATCCGTTCGCTGGCGTCGCTTTACCGCTACCTGGAACCGGGCGAGCTGCTGCACAAGGTGCCCGACCATGCGGTATTCCATGCCTTCTGGGCCGATGCGCGCAGCGACTCGTTCCAGCCGCCGCCGAAGATCCAGGCTCTGCGCGCCAGCAAGTCGCGGTAGCGTGATGTTGTAGAGCCGAGCCCATGCTCGGCTGCTGTTCTCATCGCGAGGTCGGAACGAAGAACAGCCGAGCATGGGCTCGGCTCTACGAGGAGATGTCATGCAGTTCAGGACCGGCACCATGGATGACGTGGCCATGCTGTGGGCGTTGCGCACGCGTTGCGTGCGCGAGACCTGCAGCAGCCATTACCCACCCGCGGTCATTGCGCCCTGGTCGGCGTCGCCGCCGCCCGCGCAGTACGCGCGGCTGCTGGGGCAGGGCGGTTGCGTGGTGGCCGAGGACGGGCAGGGTGGCCTGCTCGGCTTCGGCGTCTTTGATGTCGATGCCAATGAAGTCGATGCGTTGTTCGTCGATCCGGATCATGGCGGCCTGGGCATTGGCCAGGCGCTGATGCAGCGCCTGCTGGCGATGGCTGATCGTGAGCGTGAGGTGGTGCTGTCGGCCTCGCTCAATGCGGTGCCGTTCTATCAACGGCAGGGCTTTGTCAGCGTGCGTGAGGAAGCCTATGCACATCCCAGCGGTGTGGCGTTGGCCTCGGTGAGCATGCGCAGGCCGTGGTGACGTGGCGTCGAGCATGGGCTCGACGCTACGCCACAGGCGTCACCGCTCCGCCAACCAACCGATCACGCCTTCGGCGGCACGCCGGCCACTGGCGTAGCACGCGGTCAGCAGGTAGCCGCCGGTGGGGGCCTCCCAGTCCAGCATTTCACCGGCGCAGAACACGCCAGGAACGGCCCGCAGCATCAGGCCGTCATCCAGCGCATCCAGGCGCACGCCACCGGCGGTGCTGATCACCTCGGCCATCGGCCTTGGGCGCAGCAGGCGCAGCGGCAGGCGCTTGAGCGTGGTGGCCACAGCCGGCAGGTCGTTGCCGGCCTCCTTGCCAAGAATCTCGAACACGAGAGCGGCCTTCACCGCATCCAGACCCGCCTGGCGGCGCAGGTGCTCGCCGAAGCTTCGGCCCTTGCGGGGACGTGACAGGTCGGCCAGCAGGCGCGCCTCGTCGCGACCGGGCACCAGGTCCAGCCACAGCATTGCGTGGCCATCGCGGTTGATGGTCTCGCGCAGGTCGGCGGCCAACGCGTAGACCAGGCTGCCTTCAATGCCATATTCGCTGGCCACGCACTCGCCTTGCAGCGACCGCGGTTGTCCAGCCAGGTCGATCCAGTGCGCGACCACCGGCTTCAATGGTGCGCCGGCATTGCGCTGGGCAAAGAACGGCGTCCAGTCCACGTCGAAGCCACAATTGGCTGACTGCAGCGGCGCGATGTCCACGCCACGCGCCTGCAGTGGCGCGACCCAGGCGCCATCACTGCCCAGCTGCGGCCAGCTACCGCCGCCCATCGCCAGTACCGTGGCATCGGGGTGCACATCGATTTCCCCCGCATCGGTGGCAAAGCGCAGGGCGCCGTCGTCACTCCAGCCGATCCAACGGTGGTTGGCGTGCAGGCGCACGCCCTGTTCCTTCAACCGGCGCACCCAGCCGCGCAGCAGCGGCGCCGCCTTGCGGTCGACCGGGAACACGCGGCCGGAGCTGCCCACATAGGTTTCCACGCCCAGGCCGGCGGCCCAGTCACGCAGTGCCTGTGCGTCGAAGCCGTCCAGCCAGCTGCCGACCACAGCGGCCTGCTCGCGGTAGCGGCTGTCGAACAACGGCCGCGGATCGGAATGGGTGAGGTTGAGGCCGCCCTTGCCGGCGATCAGGAACTTGCGGCCAGGCGACCCCTTGGTCTCGTACAGGTCGACCTCCAGCCCAGCGGCACGCAGGCGTTCGGCGGCGAACAGGCCGGCCGGGCCGCCGCCAATGACGACGACCCGATGGGGCATGGCGGCATTACGGTTTGACATCGAGCAGCTCGACGTCGAACACCAGCGACGAGCCCGCCGGAATCGGGCCGACCTTGCGGTCCCCGTAACCGTAGTCCGGCGGAATCATCAGCGTGCGCTTGCCGCCGACCTTCATGCCGGCCACGCCCTCGTCCCAGCCGCGGATGACCTGGCCGGCGCCGAGCGCGAAGGTGAACGGCTCGCCGTGCTTGAAGGAGCTGTCAAAGGTCTTGCCGTGCTTGGTCTCGGTACGGTTGTCGTAGATCCAGCCGGTGTAGTGCACCGTGACCTTGCTGCCGGCGATGGCTTCGGCGCCGGTGCCTGGCACGGTATCGATCCGCTCGAAGGTGGTCAGCGTGCCGCCGGGCGGCGGGCCGGATGGTTCGGTCGAGCAGCCAGCGGCGGCGAGGGACAGCAGCAGGGGAAGCAGCAGGCGGCGCATCGGGCGTCTCCAGAAGGGCGCGGGGCGAGGGCGGCAAGGGTAGCGCATCGGCGCCGGGTATCATGGGGCCATGGCAAAACTCCTGCTCAATCTGCGCAACGTCGGCGACGACGAATATGCCGATGTCTGCACGCTGCTCGATCAGCACGGCATCGCCTGGTATCGCACCGAACCCAGCCCGTGGGGCATTTCCAATGGTGGCCTGTGGCTGCGCGACGACGCTGATCATCCGCGTGCGAAGGCGTTGATGGCCGAGTACCAGGCCGAGCGCGGCCCTCGCATCCGCGCTGAGCGTGAGCAGGCATTGCGTGATGGCACGGCCGAGACCTTCGGCAGCCTGTTCCGGCGGCGGCCGGCCTATGTGGTGCTGGTGCTGCTGGCGATGGCCGGCGCGGCGGCGCTGGTGCTGCTGCCGTTCCTGCTGTTGCGGGGGTAACGGGTTTCGACCGGGTTGCACCCGGCACCCGCCGAAGCAAGGTCAACGGCAACGTCAAAAGCCGGGCTTCAGTGGGAGGGCGTGGCGGTGTGGACAGGCGGGACACGCCGTGAACCCCGCTCCGCGGTCCGGCCCAGCCGCTGTCGGCTGTGCGTTCGGGCGCTTGCGAAGCAGTGCTTCGCAAGC
>OKID01000054.1_pt1 | contig 41514 bp, 39 predicted proteins | sample 1610601 | NCBI WGS metagenome assembly OKID01 (sample SAMN04436667, study PRJEB24849) | human gut metagenome | biome: human gut; feature: NICU; material: stool | host: Homo sapiens | place: USA: Saint Louis, MO | collected 2010-06-09 | reverse complement strand
CGAGGCGGCGGCCGACCGTCACCAGCCGGGTGGCCGACGGCGCCCAGCGCAGCACCAGCCGCGCCACATGCGCCAGCGGAATGCCGATGAAGGCCTGCGGCTGCGCCTCGTCCAGGCACTGCTTCAGCGCGCGCCGGTCGATGCCCGGATCGACCAGCACCGGCACTGCGCCCAGCTTGAACAGCGCGAACATCAGCAGGAAGAACTCCGGAGAAGGCCGCACCATCACCACCGTGCGCACGCCACGGCCGATCCCGTAGCCGGCCAGGCCGGCGGCCATGGCATCACTGCGGGCGTCCAGCTGACGGTAATCGAGGGTGACATCGTAGGCGGCCATGCCGTTGCCGGCGCCGCGGCGGCCGGGGCAGCGGATGGCGATCTGGTCGGGGCGTTCACGCGCCAGTTCAGGCAGCCGTGCGGCGATATTGCAGGGTCGGTTCATCCGTTCATTGTCGCCGCTTACGGAATTTCTTGCGCGGCGGCCCACTTCGTGGAAAATCCGCTCCCTCGTTCCTGATTCCGACTGCCGCCCGAGGCGGCTTGCCCATGCAACATCCCTGCATGACCTGCGGCGCCTGCTGCACCCAGTACCGCGTGGCCTTCCACTGGATGGAATCGGACGAGGTCACCCCCGGCGGCGTGCCGCATCAGCTCACCGAGGTGCTGGATCCGCACCGCCTGTGCATGCGCGGCACCCATTCCAAGCCGGTGCGCTGCGTCGCGCTGGATGCGCAGATCGGCGTGTATTCACGCTGCACCATCCACCCCAACCGGCCCAGCGTGTGCCGTGAGGTGGATGCATCGTGGGAATACGGCAAGGCCAGCCCGCAGTGCGACAAGGCGCGCATTGCCTATGGCCTGGATCCGCTGACGCCGGCCGACTGGCGCTGGCGCGATGACGCCGACAATGACGACGATCACCCGGACGACAACGGCAACAGCCCGTCCTCGCCGCCGCAGGCACCGGTCGCCGCGTAATCCGGTGTGCCGACCAACGGTCGGCACCCACCCATACCTTCCACTTGTGGGTGCCGACCGTTGGTCGGCACACCGATCAGATCGGGTTGGCGTCCAGGAACGCGCGGATCTCCGGTACCAGCACTTCGTGCTTGTCTTCCAGCACATAGTGGCCGGCGTCCTCGAAGGCATGCACCTGGGCCTGCGGCAGTGCGGCCTGGAAACCCTTCAGGAAATGATGGTCGAACACGAAGTCACGCAGGCCCCAGCCGAGGAAGGCCGGGCGGTCGGCGAACGAGGGCAGTGCCTTGCCGGCACGCTCCAGCAGCGACCAGGCCTTGTCGGCCGGCGACAGCGGGATGTCCTGCATGAAGCGGATGGTGCTGATGCGGTTGGCCCAGCTGTTATACGGCGACACGTAGGCGCGGCGCACATCGGCCGGCATCTTCCGCTCCACGCCCAGCCACGAGGCACCGGACGAGAACGCGTTGAAGCTGCGGATGATCCACTCGCCGATCTTCCAGTGGCGGCCCAGCGCGATCTGCCACGGCATCTTCTTCGCCGCCGGCATCGGGAAGGCAGCGGTGTTGAGCACGACCAGGCGCTTCACCTGGTCGTGGTGCGACAGCGCCCAGCCGAACCCGATCATGCCGCCCCAGTCGTGCACGGCCAGGGTCACCGGGCCGGTGATGCCCAGGTGCTTCAGCAGCGCATCAAGATCGTCCACGCGCGACTGCAGCGTGTACTCATAGCGGCTGTCGTCCGGCTTGTCCGACAGGCCCATGCCGATGTGGTCCGGCACGATGCAGCGGTAGGTGTCCGACAGGCCGGCCACCAGCGTGCGCCAGTAATAGCTCCACGACGGGTTGCCGTGCACCATCACCACCACCTCGCCATCGCGCGGGCCCTCGTCGAGATAGTTCATCGACAGGCCGGGGCGGACCTCGAAGCGCTGCGGGTGGGCGGGGTAACCGGGAAGATCGCGCATGCGGAGCACCTAAGGAGAGTCGCGGCGCAATGTAGAGCCGAGCCGTTGCTCGGCTGCTCTCCGGTCCGCTGCGGAAGAGCCGCGCTGCGCGCGTGAGCCGAGCATGGCTCGGCTCTACAGGAGGTCGGGCAACGGGCTGCTTACCAGACCACTTCAGCCATCGAGCAGTTCAGGCCCGAGCCAATACCCAGAAGCGCGATGCGATCGCCCTTCTTCAGCTTGCCCAGCTGCTTGAGCTTGCTCAGCACGATCGGCACCGAGGCCGGGCCGATGTTGCCGTGCTCGCCGAAGATGGTCATGACCTTCTTCGGGTCGATGCCGAAGTTCTTGATGAACGCGGCGGTGTGCGGCTGGCTGACCTGGTGGATCACGAACTGGTCCAGCTCCTCCACGGCCCAGCCGAGTGCGATCTTGGCGGCGCTGAAGGTCTTCTGCGCCAGCTTGATGCCTTCGATCAGCAACAGGCGGGTGTCGGTGACCATGCGGTCCAGGTTGCCCAGGCACAGCTGGTTCCACTCGGTGGCCGAGCGGGTCACGCCGCCCTTGTAGCGCGGCGCGTCCGGCACCAGCTCCGCGCGCGCCATCACCATCGCGGCGGCGCCCGACCCGGTGGTCAGCGCGGCCAGCTCGTTGCGGAAGTCGTCGGCGGTGACGTCCGGGGCGGTCATGCGCTCCAGGGTCTTCTCGTACACCAGGTTGGCGGTCTCGCCGTCCACCACCAGCGCGTAGTCGATATCACCGCGCTCGATCATGCGCGCCGCGATGTCCATGCCGTTGATGAAGGCCAGGCAGGCATTGGCGACGTCGAAGGTCATGCATTCGTCGCTGACACCGAGGTTGCCCGACACGATCGAGGCCGTGGACGGCTCCAGGTAGTCGCGGCTGACCGAGGTGTTGACCAGCAGGCCGACCTGGGTCGCGGTGATGCCCGCGTCTTCCAGTGCCTTGCGGCCGGCCATGGTGGCGGCGTCCGACGCCAGCACGCCGTTGTCCCACAGGCGGCGGGCGTGGATGCCGGCGATGTCGCCGAGCACATCGGTGCGGATACCCAGGCGATCCAACGTCGGCTGCAGGCGTTCGTTGATTTCCTTGGTCGTCAGCGTATGCGGTGCGTCGACGTGTGCCAGGCCGGCGATCGAGACATTCTTGAAGAGCATCGAGGTTAGCGCCAAGGCTCAGGCAAAAGGGGGCGCTATTCTATAACCCCCGGGCTTTCACCGCATCTTTACGAATTCAGCCTCGGCCGTATGGTGAAGCGTTCAGCGCGGCGGGCACTGGAACGCGGCGAAGCGCTGGCTGCCATCGGCGGGGGCCGCAGCGGCCTGGACGGCATTGGCACCGGCGCTCGGGGCCTCGTTGCGGGCCAGGGTTTCCAGCTCTTCCTGCACCCGCAGCGGGTTGCGGTTGTAGAAGCCGACCTTGCTCTTCACGGTGACCACCACCTCGCCCTTGGCGATGCAGCCGGCCGGAACCGGCCCTGCCGGCAGCACGCGGGTTGCCTTGCCGGCCGGTTCGATCGGCACCCAGGTACAGGCGGTGACGGTGAGCAGCAGGGAGGAAAGCAGCAGAACGCGCATGGGCAGATCCTGGAAGGGTATGGGGGGATTCTGCCTGAACAGCCTGAATCGGGGGTAGCCGGGGCTCTGACCCCGGATGCATGACGGGGTTGCCGGCCAGCGGCCGGCACTACCTGGGGAGGCCTGCCCGCCAGGGCGGGCAGGCACATCCCTTATTTCTTGACCGGGTTGCCTTCGGCGTCGATCACCGTCACCTCGCCCAGGTTCAGCGCGCGCACGGCCGCTTCGGTCTGCTTGAGGTCACCCACCACCACCCAGGTCAGGGCCTGCGGCTTGATCTCGGCGGCGGCCTGCTGCACCTGCGCCGGGGTCATCGCCTCGATCTCGGCCTTGCGCCGCAGCACATAGTCGTCCGGGCGCTTGAACTGCACGATCGAACCGATGGTCGACGCCACCGCACTGGCGGTCTCGTAGGCACCGGGCAGGCTCAGGGTCTGGATGTTGCGAATGCGGTTGACCTCGGCAGCGGTGGCCGGCTTGCTGCCATCGGCGAACGCGGCGATTTCCTTGCGCATTTCCGCCAGTGCCGGGCCGGTCTTGTCGATCTGCACCGGCGCGCTGGCCATCCACGGGCGCTGGCCCACCGAATTGACCGCGCTGCTGCGCGCACCGTACGACCAGTGCTTGTCCTCGCGCAGGTTCATGTTCAGGCGCGAGGTGAAGTCGCCGCCGATCACGCCGTTGGCGATGTCGAAGCGGGTCGAGCTGGTGGCGCTGGAAGGTGCCACCACCTGGCCGGCAAACAGGTTGGCCTGTACCGCGCCCGGCTGGTCGATCAGGAACACGCGCGGGCCCTTCGGCAGCGCAACGTCGGTGGCCGCCTTCACCTGCGGGGCCTCGCCACTGGCCTTCCAGTCGCCCAGCTGCTTGTCCAGCAGCGGCACGATCTCGGCCAGGGTGGTGTCGCCGACCACGATCAGGGTGCCGTTCTGCGGGCGCAGCCAGTTGTGGTGGAAGTCGACCAGGTCCTCGCGGGTCAGGCCGTTGATCGCCGCCTCGTCACCGCTACCGGTGAACGGAATGGCATACGGGTGGCCCTTGCCATACAGCAGCGGGGGCAGCACGCGCATCGCCACCGCACCCGGGTTGACCTTCTCCTGCTGGATGCCCGCGATCCAGCTCGCCTTGACCCGGTCGATCTCGCCCTGCTCGAAGCGCGGCTCGCGCAGCAGGTCGCGGTACAGCGCCAGCGACGGCACCAGGTTTTCCTTCAGCGCCGACAGGTCCACGCTCATCGAGTCCAGGCCGGCCGAGGCATCCAGGCTGGCGCCCAGCGCATCCGCGGCGTCGGCGAAGGCCAGCGAGCCCAGCTTGCCGGCGCCTTCGGTCATCAGGCTCATGGTGAAGTTGGCGGTGCCCGGCTTGCGGCCCTGGTCGGCACTGAAGCCGCCCGGGAACTGGTAGCTGAACTGCACCACCGGAATCTCGTGGCGCTCGGCCAGGATCACCTGGGTACCGTTCTTCAGCGTCGCGCGCTGCAGCGCCGGGAACTTCAGCTGCGGGAACTCGCGGGTCTGCGGCACGCCGGCCTTGCGGTCGACCTGCTCGGGCAGGGTGCTGTACTTCGGGTCCACCGCCGGCACGGTGAACGGCTTCGGCGCCTGGCTCGGGTCTTCCTTCAGCGCCACGCGCTCACCCGGCGCGATCACCAGGGTGTGGCTGCCCTTGTCCAGCCACTGCGCGCCGAGCCGGCTCAGATCAGCAGCACTGGCCTTCTCGATGTTGGCCAGCGAGGTACGGAAGCAGCCCGGGTCGCCTGTGAACACCGCACATTCTGCAAGGGCGTCGGCCTTGCCGCCGAAGCCACCGATGCGCTCGATGCCGCGGATGAAGCCGGCGCGGGCACCGGTCTTGGCACGCTCCAGTTCGGCCGCGGTCGGGCCCTGCTTGATCAGCCGGTCCAGTTCCTCGTCGATGATCTTCTCGACCTTGGCCGGGTCCTGGCCCTGCTTGACCGTCGCCATGATCACGAAGTTCGAGCCCAACTGCGAGGTCGACAGGCCCGACGCGATGCTGTCCACCAGCTTGTCCTGGTGCTGCAGGCGCTGGCTCAGGCGCGAAGACTTCGCACCGCCCAGCACCTGCGCAAACAACTGCAGCTGATCGACCTCGGTGGTGCCGACCTGCGGCACGTTCCAGGCGCGGTAGATGCGCGCCTGCGGCACCTTGTCGGTCATCGTCTCGCGCGTGTCGGCACTACGCTTGGCCACGTTCACCGCCGGCTGCGCCGTGGTCGGGCCGGCCGGGATGCTGCCGAAGTACCTGGCGACCTTTTCCTTGGCGGTGGCCAGGTCGATGTCGCCAGCCAGCACCAGCACCGCGTTGTTCGGGCCGTACCAGGTACGGAACCAGGTCTTCACGTCATCCAGCGACGCCGCGTTCAGATCGTTCATCGACCCGATCACGCCGTGGTGGTACGGGTGGCCCACCGGGTACAGCGCCTTGTTGAGCTGGTCCCAGGCCTGGCCGTAGGGCTGGTTCTCGCCCTGGCGCTTCTCGTTCTGCACCACGCCACGCTGCTCGTCCAGCGCGGCCTGGTCGATCGCACCGACCAGATGGCCCATGCGGTCCGATTCCATCCACAGCGCCATGTCCAGCGCGGTGGTCGGCACGTTTTCGAAATAGTTGGTGCGATCGGTGTTGGTGGTGCCGTTCTGGTTGGTGGCACCCACCTGCTTGAACGGTTCGAAGAATTCGCCGTCGTGGTTTTCGCTGCCCTGGAACATCAGGTGTTCGAACAGGTGCGCGAAGCCGGTACGGCCAGCCGGCTCGTCCTTGCTGCCCACGTGGTACCAGACGTTGACCGCAACGATCGGCGCCTTGCGATCGGTATGCACGATCACGCGCAGGCCGTTGGGCAGGGTGAACTGCTCGTACGGGATATCGACCTTGGCCGGTGCGGCCGGCTTGGCCGCCAGCGCATGGGAAGGCACAAGCGTGCCCAGGGCGGTGCTGAGGGCGACAGCCAGCAGTGCAGCGCGCGGGCGAAGGGCGAGAGACATATCCGGATCCTTGGTCACGAAGGTGAACCCCGATCCTAGCCTGCGCGCGCGGCGGCCGGAATCGGTCGCCAGTCACTGGGGGTGTTTGCCCAGATGACCATCCAGCCCGACGCCCAGGGGCGCTCTTGAAACGTCACAGACGCCGGCTGAAGGCGTCCGGACAGTGTCCGCGGCTTATCGAATGGACAGGTGTCCGCCCACCGGACACTTTCGGGACCACATAAAAGCCTTGCAAATCAACAACTAAAAGTTGGCACGCGGATTGCTTGGTACTTCGTGCGCCAGGAAGGGCTTCAGACAAAAGCTGACTGAAGACTGAACAAATGCAGGAAATAGAAAATTTCTCTTGCATGCCCAGAATTGGTGTACTACCTTACTACCACACCACTGCTCACCAACACTAAACAGGCCCCGTCATGAACGCCAAGACCATTGCCATCGCCATCGCCCTGATCGCCGGCACCGCGGTTGTTTCGTCGGTGCAGGCCTCCGAATCCATCAAGACCCTGTCCACCGTGCAGGTTCGCCCGGCCGCCGACCAGCTGGCCCAGCAGGCCTGGGAACAGGCCAGCGGCATCCCGACCCTGGCCACCGTGGAAGTGCGCCCGAGCGCCGACCAGCTGGCCGAGCGCAACGGCTACGTCGCCGCCCCGGTCGCCGCCGCGATGCCGATCACCACGCTGGCCTCGGTGGAAGTGCGCCCGAGCCTGGAACAGCGCGTCGCCCTGGCCGCCGAACTGGAAGCCCAGCGCTACGCCGCGACCCTGGCTGCCGCCGCCACCAACGTCGCCAACTCGGTCATCGTCAACCTGCCGGCCCTGCAGGTGCGTCCGAGCGCCGCCGACCTGCAGGCCCTGGCCACCGAAACCGCCCAGGTCCTGCTGCGCCCGTAACCGGTGCCGCCCTGCCCCGCGCAGGGCGTGCGCCGTAAAGGCGGCGGTCGTCGCAGGTACACTGCGCCGATGAATGCCGCGCCCCAGTTCCACGTGATCCTGTTCCAACCGGAAATCCCGCCCAACACGGGCAATGTGATCCGGCTCTGTGCCAACACCGGCGCGCAGCTGCACCTGGTCGAGCCGCTTGGCTTCGCACTGGAAGACAAGCAGCTCAAGCGCGCCGGGCTGGACTACCACGAGTACTCGCGCCTGCAGGTGCACCCCGACCTGGACACCGCGCTGGCGCGGATCGCACCGAATCGGTTGTTCGCACTCAGTACCCGCGCCAGCGTGCGCTACGACAGCGTGGCCTTTGAAGACGGTGATGCGTTCCTGTTCGGCCCGGAAAGCCGTGGCCTGCCGCAGGAGGTGCTCGATGCCCTGCCCGACGGCCGCCGCCTGCGCCTGCCGATGCGGCCGGACAACCGCAGCCTCAATCTTTCCAACACCGTTGCGGTGGTGATGTACGAGGCGTGGCGGCAGCATGGGTTTGCCGGTGGCGCGTAGCGCCACGCGTCTCTCTTCTGCCTGATTGTTGCTGTGGCGGGCGCATGCGTTCATGGGCGTTACTTTTCTTTCCGCGCGGAAAGAAAAGTAACCAAAAGAAACGCGCCGCCGTCTGCGAGCTGGTGCTGCGCACCGGTACCCTGCGCTCCTCGGCCCGCCGGGGGACGGCGCGGAACTCGCTGCGCTCAGACACCCGCGCCTCTTCGCCCCCGCCGGACCTGCGGTGCTCGGCTCGCTTCAAGGCGGACCCGACAGCCGCGCAGTAGATCCATGCCATGCGTGGATGCGTTCCGCCTGGATCAATCAGGGGCGCGCGCCATCGCGTTGTCCGGAACGCGTGCGATTGCCCACAGAAGAAAACTCCAGGCCATCAATATCGGCATGCGCACCGCACATGCCCAAGCCCGTTGCCGTCGGGTCGATCCCGTCGGATGAGACTCTCAGTACACCTGCATGTTTCTCGATAGCCACTGTGCCTGGTTCGGACTGATGAATCAGTTTTCCGCCTTCTGGCTTCATATGCAGCACGAAGGAGCAGACGTGCTGCATCGCCTGGGTACTGTGCAGCTCAACCGTATAGCCCAGTGATTCTTCGACAATCGACAGGCTGTCCCTGAACCCATCGCGGCAACTACGTCCGCTGCCCCGTTCGGTACACAGATCGCTCGCCTGCGAATAACTGCCTGCCCATGCCCCATCCCTGTTGCCTGCCCATGCCATCTGCAGCACGGAGGCTTGGAAGAGCAGCGGGAGGCACAACAGCTGCCTCACAGCGGAATTGTTCTTCATTCAGCTTGCATCTCCGGATAGGCGTCCCTTGCCGCCCACCCTACCCGCAATGCCGGCCAGCGGCCGGCACTACCGATGCACTCAGAACGCGTTGATGCCGGTCAGTTCGCGGCCGATCACCAGCTGGTGCACGGTCTCGGTGCCCTCGTAGGTGATCACCGATTCCAGGTTCAGCGCGTGGCGGATCGCCACGTGCTCGGTGGTGATCCCGGCCCCACCGAGCAGATCGCGACACTCGCGGGCGATGTCAATCGCCATGCGGCAGTTGTTCCACTTGGCCAGGCTGACCTGCTGCGGCTGCAGCTGGCCGGCTTCCTTCAGCCGGCCCAGCTGCAAGGCCAGCAGCTGCGCGGTGGTGATGCGGCGGGCCATCTCGGCCAGCTTGATCTGCGCGCTCTGCGTGGCCGCCAGCGGACGACCAAACAGCACGCGCTCCTTGGCATAGCCCAGCGCTTCATCCAGGCAGGCAATCGCCGCACCGATCGGCCCCCAGCTGATGCCGTAACGGGCCTGGGTCAGGCAGCCCAGCGGCCCCTTCAGGCCCTTCACGTTCGGCAGGCGATGGCTGTCGGGCACGCGCACGTCATCGAAGAACAGCGCGCCGGTCAGCGACGCGCGCAGGCTCATCTTGTGCTTGATCTCCTGCGTCGTGAAGCCGGCCATGCCCTTTTCCAGCACGAAGCCCTGGATGCCGTCTTCGGTCTGTGCCCAGACGATGGCCAGGTCGGCCACCGGGCCGCTGGTGATCCACATCTTGCTGCCGCTGATGCGCCAGTCGCTGCCGTCGCGCACCGCGCGGGTCTTCATGCTGGCCGGGTCGGACCCACCGTGCGCCTCGGTCAGGCCGAAGCAGCCGATCAGTTCGCCGCGTGCCATCGCCGGCAGCCACTGCTGGCGCTGTTCCTCGCTGCCGTACGCGTAGATGGGATACATGCACAGCGAGCTCTGCACCGAAACGAAGCTGCGCAGGCCCGAATCGCCGCGCTCCAGCTCCTGGCAGATCAGGCCATAGCTGACCGCGCCGAGACCACCGCCGCCGTACTCGGTCGGCAGGGTCGCGCCCAGCAGGCCCAACGAGGCGATCTCCGGCACCAGTTCGTCGGGGAAGCGGGCCTGGTCGAAAGCATCGCCGATGATCGGCAGCACGCGCTCGTTGGTGAAGCGGGCGACGCTCTCCTGCACTGCGCGCTCTTCCTCGTTGAGCAGGGAACGGACATCGAACAGATCGTACGGATGCAAAGCCATGGCACTCACGCGCAGTCAGGACCCGGCCATTGTCGGTCATCCGGGCAGAGCGTGCCGACCAAGGTCGGCACCCACCAGAGCTGCAGCACTACGCTGCAATGCAGCAATCGTGGTGTGAACATCGCTGATCTAGCTCGATCACGCGCGTACCGGTACCCTGACACATTCAAACAACCGTTTCGCCCGTGGCCGCACGCGCGATTCCCAGGCACCGCCGGTGGCCCCGATGCCGGCCCTACCCACGAGTCATGCAATCGATGAGCGCTGAAGCCAACGCCCTGCCCCCGCGTGAAGTAATGGAATTCGACGTGGTGATCGTCGGTGCCGGCCCCGCCGGCCTGGCCACCGCGATCCGGCTGCGCCAGCGCGCGATCGAAGCCGGCCGCGAGCTGTCGGTGTGCGTGCTGGAGAAGGGTTCCGAGCCGGGCGCGCACGTGCTGTCCGGCGCGGTGATGGATCCGCGCGCGCTGACCGAGCTGTTCCCGGACTGGGCCGAGCGCGGCGCACCGCTGAAGCAGAAGGTCACCCGCGACGAATTCCTGTTCCTCAGCGAGACCGGCGCGCGCAGCACCCCCAACGCGCTGCTGCCGGAGTGCTTCCACAACGAAGGCAACTACATCATCAGCCTGGGCGAAGTGACCCGCTGGCTGGCGCAACAGGCCGAGGCGCTGGAGGTTGCGATCTTCCCTGGCTTCGCCGCTGCAGAAGTGCTGTACGGCGACAACGGCGAGGTGATCGGCGTGGCCACCGGCGACATGGGCATCGAGAAGGACGGCAGCATCGGTCCGGCCTTCGAGCGTGGGATGGCGCTGCACGCCAAGTACACGATCTTCGCCGAAGGTGCGCGCGGCCACCTCGGCCGCCAGCTGATCGCCCGCTACAAACTGGACGAAGGCAAGGACCCGCAGGCCTACGGCATCGGCATCAAGGAGCTGTGGCAGATCGACCCGGCCAGGCATGAGCCGGGCCTGGTGGTGCATGCGGCTGGCTGGCCGCTGGACAGCGACACCTACGGCGGCGCGTTCCTGTACCACGCCGACGGCGGCAAGGTCGCCATTGGTTACGTGGTCGGCCTGGACTACAGGAACCCGTGGCTGAGCCCGTTCGAGGAGTTCCAGCGTTTCAAGACCCATCCCTCCATCCGCAAGCACCTGGAGGGCGGCACCCGCATCGGTTACGGCGCCCGTGCGATCACCGCCGGCGGCCTGCTGTCGCTTCCGAAGACGGTGTTCCCCGGGGGCGCGCTGGTCGGCTGCGAGGCCGGCTACCTCAACGCCAGCCGCATCAAGGGCAGCCATGCCGCGATCAAGACCGGCATGCTGTGCGCCGACGCCGCGTTCGACGCGCTGGCCGCCGATCGCCAGCACGATGAACTGAGCGCCTACCCGAAGGCGTTCGAAGCCAGCTGGCTGTTCACCGAACTGCAGCAGGCCAAGAACTTCAAGCAGTGGTTCAAGAAGGGCCAGACCGTTGCCACGCTGATGACCGGCGTGGAGCAGTGGCTGCTGCCCAAGCTGGGCGTGCGCAACCCGCCGTGGACCCTGCACCGCACCCAGCCGGACCACGCCTGCCTGGAGCCGGCGTCGCAGCACACCCGCATCGCCTACCCCAAGCCCGATGGCGTGCTGACCTTCGATCGTCTCAGCTCGGTGTTCCTGAGCAGCACCAACCACGACGAGAACCAGCCCAGCCACCTGACGCTGAAGGATCCGAGCATTCCGGTGAAGGTGAATCTGGCCGAGTACGCCGGTCCCGAAGCCCGTTACTGCCCGGCCGGCGTGTACGAGTTCGTCGGCGACGCCGACAACGCGCGCCTGCAGATCAACGCGCAGAACTGCGTGCACTGCAAGACCTGCGACATCAAGGACCCGACCCAGAACATCGTCTGGGTGACCCCGCAGGGCGGCGGCGGCCCGAACTACTCGGGCATGTGATCGCCCCGGGCTGCGACCACGTGTCGCAGCCCGGCCGCTCCACCGCACCGCTATCCTGCCCGCCCATGCGTGCCTCCCGCCTGCTCACCACCGTTGCCGTGGCCCTGCTTGCCACGGCCTGCCAGCGCCCGCCTGCGGCGCCGGCCACGCCTGAACAGGCCCGGCAGCAGGCCATGCAGCGCGCGTTCGAACTGTGCGCAGGCTGCCACACCGTGCAGCCTGGCGGCATCCACCGCTTCGGCCCCAACCTGCACGGCGTGATCGGCCGTCGCGCCGGCAGCCTGCCCGATTACGGCTATTCCGACGGCATGCGCCGCGCCGACATCACCTGGAGCGCGCAGACCCTGGACGCGTTCCTGCAGTCGCCCACCCACGTGGTGCCCGGCACGCGCATGTACAACGCCTTTCCCAGCGCCGAACGCCGCGCGCTGGTGATCGCCTACCTGCAACAGCAGTCGGCTCAGTGACCCAGTCGCTGCAGCTGGTGCTGCAGGCGCTCCACGAACGCCGTTACAGCGGCGAACACCGGTGCCGGATCGGCCTCGGTCGCATCCTGCAGGCGCTCGACCAGCGCGTTGGCCTGCCCGGCCAGTGCGCTTGCCCCGATCGCCCCCAGACCGCCCGCCTGGCGATGCAGGTGGAGCGCCGCAGTCTCGCGGTCACCGGCCCGCACGGCGCGCTGCACCGCCGCCAGATCACTTTCACTGGCCTGCAGCAGGCTGTCGCGCAGCTGCTCGGCCACGGCGCGCGAGCCATAGCGCTGCTGCAGGGTGGCCAGATCAGGCAGCACTTCAGCGTCGTCGGCGACAGTCTCCTGCACGGGCGCATCGAACGACTGGCCCTGTGCCTGCGGCAGCCAGCGCAGCAGCGCGGTGCGCAGCGTGGCCAGCGACAGCGGCTTGGCCAGCACCTCGTCCATGCCGGCCTCGCGGCAGCGGCGCGCATCGTCGTCCAGCACGCTGGCGGTCAGCGCCAGCACCGTCAGCCGCGGCTGGCCGGTACGGCCCTCGCGCTCGCGCAGCAGGCGGGTGAAACCGAAGCCGTCGAGTACCGGCATGCGGCAGTCGGTAATGACCAGATCGAAGGCCTCCGATGACAAGCGGTCCAGTGCCTGCTGGCCATCGCCCAGCAGCACATGGGGTACGCCCAGCTGCTGCAGCCGCCACGCCATCATCGCCTGGTTGGTCGGGTGATCCTCGATCACCAGCACGCGTGCCTCGCGCAGCGCCGGCGGCAGCAGCGCCGCCTGCTCCTGCTCCGCAACCAGCGCTTCAACGTCACCCCTGCCTGCCTCCACCAGCGCCAGCCGCACCTCGGCGCGGGTGCCCTCGCCCAGCGTGCTGTGCAACTCCAGCTCGCCGCCCATCATCTGCACCAGGCGCTGGCAGATGCTCAGGCCGAGGCCGGTACCACCATGGTCGCGCTGGATGTAGGCACCGGCCTGGGTGAACGGCGCAAACAGGTGCCGCAGCTGTTCCGGTGCGATCCCGGTGCCGGTGTCGGTGACGCTCAGGCACAGCGGCTGGCTGCCGTCTTCGGCGGTCGGGCCCAGTACCTCCAGCTGCAGCCGCACTTCGCCGCGTGCAGTGAACTTGATGGCATTGCTGAGCAGGTTGAACACGATCTGGCGCAGGCGCACGCCATCCACTTCGTGCGCTGCCGCCAGCTGAGGGTCGATCTGCACGTGCAGCTCCAGCCCGCGTGCACTGGCCTGCGCCGACATCAACCGGCACACGCTTTCCAGCAGGGGCCGCAGCGGTTGCGGCACCGGCTCCAGGCGCAGTGCACCCGCTTCCAGCCGCGAGTAATCGAGGATGTCGTCGAGGATCTGCCGCAGCATCTGCGCCGAATCCTCGATCACGCCGAGGATGCGCTGCTGCTCGCTGTCCAGCGGTGAGTGCGCCAGCACCTCCAGCATGCCCAGCACGCCGCTCATCGGCGTACGGATCTCGTGGCTCATCGTGGCCAGGAAACGCGATTTGGCCTCAGCGGCCTGCTCGGCGTCCGCCTTCGCCGCCGCCAGTGCATCGGCCTGCATCCGGGCTTCGCTTACATCCACCCAGTACCCGCTCCAGATCACCGCGCCTTCTTCGGCGGCGTAGGGATGGGCCTGGCTGCGCACCCAGCGCACGCCTTCCCCGTCGCTGCGCAGGCGGAACTCCAGGATCAACGGCGCGAACTGGTGCGCGGCCTGCTCGATGGAATGCAGAATGCGCGCGCGGTCCTCCTGCTCGACGCGTTCCAGCAACACCCTCGCATCCTGTTCGGCCTGCTGCCGGGTGATGCCGAACAACGCAGGCAGGTCGCCGGCGATGAACGGGAAGCTCAGCGTGCCATCGGCATCGCGGCGGGCCTGGTAGACCACCGCCGGCAGGTTGTCGGTCACCTCGGCCAGGCGCTGCTCCAGCTGGCGGCGTCCTGCCACCTCACGGCGCAGCCGCCAATGGCCCACGCCATGCACCAGCAGTGCGGTCAGCAGCACCATCAGCACGGGCACGCCCCACCGCAGCAGATTGCTCCAGTCGACCCCATTGCGGTACTCCACCGCCAGCCAGGCGCTGCGCAGCGCCTCGCGCTTGCGTGGGGTCATCTGCAGCAGCAGGCGATCGAAGGTCGTGGCCAGGGCCGCATGGCGGCGATCCACTGCCAGCGCCAGCTGGTCGTTGAAACCGGCCGGAGCCGAGACCTGCATCCGCCCCGGGAAACGGCTGCGCAGCAAGTGATCGACCACGGCAAGGTTGCCGACATAGGCATCGGCTTCACCCTCGAGCAGGCGCTGCAGCGCCTGCTCGGCACTCCGCGCAGCAATGATCCGGGCCTGCGGCGCCTGCTGCTGCACATAGCCACGCACGCGCTCCGGGTCGGACAGCAGCACGCGCTTGCCCTGCAGGTCGGCCAGCCCCAGCAGCGACTCGCCATCGCTCCTGACCACAATCACGTTCGGCACGCTGATGAAGGGCTGGCTGAACACCCAGTCCGGGCCCAGGTAGCGCGAATCAACGGGTATGCCCATCACCGCCTGCAGTTCACCGCGGCGGGCCTTCTCACGCACCTCGTACCAGTCGTGGCTGTTCTCGACCTTCAGGTTGGCGCCGGCCTGCATCAGGCGCTGCAGGTACTCGCTGGCCAAGCCACTGGGCCGGCCATCCTCGCCGGTGAACGACAGGGGCGCGGCATTCGGCGCGAAACCGATCATCAGCGGCTGCTCCAGCACACGCTTCTCGGCCTGGCTCAGCGCCAGCTGCGCCGATGCCGACCAGTGCGGCGGTGACAACCAGCGTTGTGCGAGGGCATCGCGCTGGGCCTGGCTGGTCGCGGCCAGCGCCAGGTCCAGGGCTTCGGCCAGGGGTTGCTTGCTGTTGGGAATGCCGAAGTGCAACCGTTCAGGGGGCAGGTCGCTTGGCCGCAACAGCGCCACGCCCTGCAGGCGCCGGCTGGCAATCAGCTCGGTGGCGACGAAGGCATTGCCGATGTAGACGTCCGCTTTGTCGTCTCTGACCATCTGCAATGCGCTCAACGTGTCGTTTGCGACAAGCTGGCGGGCACGCGGGAATCGGGCGCGCACCTGCGGACCGGTCAGGAAGTCCTGTTCGATCACCACCCTCAGCCCATCCAGGTCCGGCATGTCGGAGGCACGCAGGTCATCGGGCCGGCCCACCAGTGCGAGCGGCGCCTCACTGTAGGCGGCGGTATAGACCATGCAGCGGGTGCGGTCGGCACTGAGGCCGACATTCATCACCACGTCGATCTCGCCACGACATGCCGCATCCAGCACGGATGTCCAGTCCGGATAGCGGCGCGCCTCGACCTTCACACCGAGCTGGCGAGCAAGATGCGACAGGTAGTCCGGTCCCAGCCCGACCTGCTCGCCATCACGGAGGGACTCGAAGGGCGGCCAGCCGCTGTCATACTGCCCGACAACGATGGTCGGATGCGCCACCAGGTATTCGCGCTGCAACGGGCTGAGCGGCAGCAGGCCAGGGGCCGGCTGTGCCTGGGCCACGGGCAGCGCCAGCACCGCCAGCAGCAGGAGCAGCCCGCGAACAGCCCACCTACGCATCTGCGTCGATCTCCTAGAATCCTGCCAGGGACCGCGATGGTCGCGGTCCGGCGTGCCCGATGGCCATACTAGAGCATGAGCTTGCGCATCATCATCGCAGACGATCACCCCGTGGTCCGTATCGGTACCCGCGCCGTCATCGAGTCGAGCGGCGTCGGCCGCGTGGTCGGCGAGGCCGACAGCGCGCAGGCGCTGATGACCCTGCTCGCCAGCCAGCCCTGTGACCTGCTGGTCACCGACTACTCCATGCCGGGCAGCCCGCAGGCCGACGGCTTCGCCATGATCGGCATGATCCGCCGCCGCCATCCCGACCTGCCCGTGCTGATGCTCAGCGTCTCCAGCAACCTGGCGATCCTGCGCATGGTGCTCGACAGCGGCGTGCTCGGCCTGGTCGACAAGAGTTCGTCGATGGACGAACTGCCACAGGCCATCCAGTCGGTCTACCGCGGCCAGCCCTACATCAGCCGCAGCCTGCGCGAACGGGTGGAGGCGGCCGGCAGCTGGCGCATGCGCGAGGGCGACGGCAAGCCGCTGTCCCCGCGCGAGGTGGAGGTGCTGCGCTTGCTCGGCACCGGCATGACGGTCAAGGAGATTTCGCTGCTGCTGCACAAGAGCGTCAGCACCATCAGCCGGCAGAAGGGCGATGCGATGCTCAAGCTGGGGCTGAAGGGCGATGCCGAATTGTTCGACTATCTGCGTGACGGGAAAATTTGAGACGCGATTCACATAATCGCACCGGCAACAATGCGAGGTCGAAGGAATCGACCGGCGCATGTCCGGCCGCCAGCCGCGTCACCGTGGAGACGCGGGCCGCCAGCGGGCAGAGCCTGGCGCTTCGCCGCGGTGCGGTGCCAGAGCGCGCCTGACGTGCTGCGGCCGCAGCAGGAGACCCCGCAGGAGCAGGCGCGGCAGGCCCAGAAAGCGATGGGCGTCGGACATGCCAACGCCTTGGCAGAGAAGGGAGGGGCCACCTCCGCGGCCCTTTTCCTTTCCGCCAGCTGAGCGGCCGCAGCCGCTTTCAGCCTTGCTTCATGCCGCCTGCCGCTAGATGAATGCGCAAGCCGCTCGGTGCACCAGGCAATGTTCCGGCAATGTTGGAACGCCAGCGTGGACATCACGGCAGCCGGGGCGCCCCGCGCCCTCCCTGCCCAGCGTGGCATGCACCTCACAGGAGAACGAACATGCTCAGTACTTCCACACTCAGCTTCCGTGGTCTGGCGATGGCCCTGGCACTGGTTGCCGGTGTCGCCGTGGCCAGCGATGCCAGCGCGATGTCGAGGAAGGACAAGCGCACCCTGGTCGGCGCCGTGGTCGGTGGCGTGGCCGGCAACCTGCTCTCCAACGGCGACCCTGCGGCCACCGTCGGCGGTGCCGTGGCCGGTGGCGCAATCGGCAATCTGACCACCTCCGACCGCCGCGACCGTCGCTATTACGACAATCGCTACTACGACAACCGCTACGACCGCCGCTACGATCGTGGCTACTACCGCAGCGGCTACTACAACCGTGGCGACGACCGCCGCTGGCAGCGCGAGCGTTACTACGACAACCGCTACTACCACGACCGCGGTCGCCATCGCGGCTGGTAAGCGGCACGGTGGCGTTACCCTGCCGATGGCAGGGACGGGCGGGTCGATGACCCGCCCGTTTGCGTTGGCCGCGCGCATGGCGTTGAATGCGCAGCCTTGGATGTGACTTTCCCCTCTCGGGCTGCGGCATGACGTCTTCCTCCCACCGCGTGCAGGGCCTCAACAACGACGAGGTCGCTGCCGACTGGCCACCGATCAGCGCGGCGGACATCGCGTGGTTGCGGCAGTGCTATCCGCAGCTGCACAGCGGCAGCCAACCGCGCTGGCACAGCCCGCGGCCGTTGTCGGCTGCCGCCATCGTCGATGGCACGCGCGGCGCGGTGTTCATCAAGCGCCATCACCACAGCGTGCGCAACGCGGCCTGCCTGGAAGAAGAACACCGCTTCATCGCCCATCTCGACGCTGCTGGCGTGCCGGTGGCACAGGTGCTGGCAGCGACCGATGGTCACACCGCGGTCGAACACGGCGAATGGACGTTTGAACTGCACGACGTCGGCGTAGGCGACGACCTGTACCGCGACGCGGTGTCGTGGTCGCTGCTGACCGACGTCGCGCAGGCCCGTGAAGCCGGACGCATGCTGGCCCAGCTGCACCGTGCTGCCGACGGCTACCGCGCGCCCCAGCGCAGCACCCATCTGCTGGTCGCGCGCGATGATCTGATCCGCGCCGACGATCCGGTGGCGGCAATCAAGGCAGGGCTGCACGAGCGCCCCGGCCTGGCCCGCTATCTCGAGCGCATTCCGTGGGAAGCGCAGCTGCAGCACGACGTGCTGCCGTGGCACACGGGCCTGGCCGAGCGCCTGCGCGACGAACCACGGCTGTGGGCGCACAACGACTGGCATGTCTCCAACCTGCTGTGGCGCGACGGGCAGGTCAGCACCGTGCTGGATTTCGGCCTGGCCTCGCCCACCAGCGCACTGTTCGACCTGGCCACCGCCATCGAGCGCAACGCCGTGGCATGGCTGGAGCTGGCGCGCGGCATGGAGGCCGTGCGCGTCGATATCGCGCTGGCGTTGCTCGATGGCTACCGCGAGGTGCTGCCGTTGTCGGCGGCACGCGTGCACCTGCTGGCCGACCTGCTGCCGATGGTGCATTTCGACTTCGCACTGTCCGAAGTGGAGTATTTCGAGGGCGTCACCGGCTCGACCGCCAATGCCGACGTGGCGTGGCAGCCCTTCATGCTTGGCCATCCGGCGTGGTTCCATGCCGCCCCGGGGCAGGCACTGCTGCAGGCCCTGCACGCCGCCGCGTGATCCGGTTGACGCAGCGTTGGAGTCAGATCCCTTTCCGCAGGAAAGGGATCTGACCCTGGGTGGCGCTCGCAAATCCGTACCATTTGTAGTGAAATGGTCACCTGAAGCGGGGGTGCCTGGATCTGCCAGGCTGAGAGAGTCCCTTGGAACCTGATCCGGTTTGCACCGGCGTAGGGAGCTTTGAGCCGCAGCCACACCCCCGTCATGGGTCAGTGCACCTGCGCGCCGTCGCTTCGTCTCCCTTGTTGTCCGAAGACGAACCGAATGAACCGCTGCCTGCGCCCCACCCTGCTCTCCCTCGCCCTCTGCGCTGCGCTGCCACTGCACGCCAGCGAGGCCGAGGCATCCCCTGATGCGGCTGCCACCGGCGCCGAGCGCTCGCCGACCGAACTGGCGGCGGTGCGCGTGCAGGCCGGCAAGCCGAAGGCCGATACCTCGCGCGTGAACGCCTTCGGTGGCGGTTCTTGGAAGGACACGCCGGCTTCGGTGAACGTGCTCGAGCGCGACTATCTCGACCGCCGCCAGCTACGTTCGCTGTCCGAGCTGGCCAGCAATGATGCCTCGCTCGGTGATGCCTACGCGCCGGTGGGCTACTACCAGAACATCGCCATCCGCGGCTTCGCCCTGGACGCCGCCACCGGCTACCGCTTCAACGGCCTGTCCATCGCCGGCGAACAGCGCCTGGCGCTGGAGAACGTGCAGTCGGTGGAGATCCTCAAGGGTGAAGCCGGCCTGGCGGCAGGGGTGATGGCGCCGGGCGGCATCATCAACTACATCGGCAAGCGCCCGGCCGAAGTGCGCACCGCCACGCTCGGCACCGATTCGGAAGGCTCGCGCTACGTCGCCATCGATGTCGGCCACTGGATCACCCCGCGCTTCGGCCTGCGCCTGAATGCCGCATGGGATTCCAGCAATTCCTACGTCGAGCATGCCGATGGCCGCCGCAACTTCTACTCGCTGGCCGCCGACTGGCTGATCGGCGAGCGCGGCAAGCTGGAAGTGGATGCCAACTACCAGACCAGCGCGCAGCGCTCGGTGTCCGGCTACCAGCTGCTGGGCGCGCGTGACCTGCCGCGCGGTGTCGACCGCGAGCATCTGCTCGGCTACCAGCCGTGGCAGCGCCCGGTGGATATCGCCAGCACCAACATCACCGCGCTGCACACCTACGACTTCAATGAGGCCTGGCAGTCGCGCGTCTCGGTCGGCCACAGCCGCTCGGTGATCGACGACAACGTCGCCTTCGCCTACGGCTGCTACTACGCCGCGCAATGTGCCGATGGCAGCGTGCCGGGCAACTACTTCGCGCCCAACGGCGACTATGACATCTACGACTACCGCAGCCCGGACGACACCCGCCAGAACCAGCAGGCCCGTGCCGAACTGCGTGGCCGCTTCGAGACCGGCAGCATCGGCCACCAGCTGACCGTCGGTGCCGACTACTTCCGCCGCACCGTGGACAGGCGCCCGAGCGTCAACGAGTACGTCGGCACCAGCAACATCCACGAGGCACCGGTGCCGGTGTTCGCGCCGTCGCCGAAGATGCCGGGCCCCTCCGCACGGCGCCTGGACAGTCGCCAGACCGCGTTCTTCGCGCTGGACCGGATCAGCTTCGGTGACGACTGGCAGTGGCTGGCCGGTGGCCGCTTCGTCCGCCTGGACGAGCGCGCCTACGACAAGCGCGGCATCCCGCAGCGGCACAGCCGCCTGTCGCGCTTCCTGCCACAGACTGCGGTGGTGTGGAAAGCCACCGACCAGCTCAACGCCTACGCCAGTTACGTGCGCGGCATTTCGCTGGGCCAGGAAGCGCCGTTCTGGACCAGCAACGCCGACACCTTCCTGCCGTCGGTACAGTCGCGCCAGCTGGAAGTGGGCGTGAAGTACGTGCCGGTCGAAGCGCTGACCCTGGGTGCGGCGGTGTTCCGCATTTCGCAGCCGTACCAGTACGCCAAGCCCGACAACAGCGATGTGGGTTACACCTTCGTCGAGGAAGGCACGCAGACCCACACCGGCCTGGAGCTGACCGCCAACGGCCAGCTGACCGATGCACTGCAGATCGTGGCCAGCGCCAGCGTGCTGCAGGCGCGCGCGCGCGATACCGGCACGCCCACCTATGAAGGCCATCAGCTGGTGAACGTGCCGAAGGTGCGTGCCAGCGTGCACGTGGCCTATGCACTGCCGTTCGTGCAGGGCCTGGATGTCACTGGCGGCTGGCGCTATGCGGGTGCCAACGTGGCGCGCGCCGACGGCGCCGTGCGCGCGCCGGACTACTCGGTGTTCGATGCCGGCCTGCGTTTCCAGCACCGGCTGCACGAGCGTGCGGTGACCTGGAACCTGTCGGTGGACAACGTGTTCAACCGCTTCTACTGGCGTGACACCGGCAGCAGCGGCGGTGACTACTACCTGTTCCCCGGCGCACCGCGACAGGCGCGCCTGTCGGTGACGTTCGCGCTGTGAACGGCGTCGTGCTCGAGTGGACCGCCGCGCTGTGCAGCGTGCTCGGCGTCTGGCTGATGGCACGGCGCCGGTTGTCTGCATGGCCGGTGGGCCTGCTGTCGGTCACGCTTTATGGCCTGGTGTTCGCCGAGGCCAAGCTGTACTCGGACACGCTGCTGCAGGTCGCCTTCGGTGGCTTCCTGGTCTACGGCTGGCTCAACTGGCGCCAGCACGCCGCCGATGAGGGCAGCATCCGCATCGTGCCACTGGCGCGAGGCAAGCTGCTGCGCGACCTGGCCTTCGGCCTGTGCGGTGGCGTGGCGCTGGGTGCGGCCATGCACACCTTCACCGATGCCGCGCTGCCGTGGCTGGACGCGATGCTGACCGCACTGAGCCTGGTCGGCCAGTGGTGGCAGGCACGCCGCCATGTGGCCTGCTGGTGGGTGTGGATCGCGGTGGACGTGGTCTATGTGGGTGCGTACCTGTTCAAGTCGCTGCATGTGACTGCCGCGCTGTACGTGTTCTTCCTCGGCCTGGCCGTGTTCGGCCTGCGCGCATGGAGCGCGGCCGCGCGCGAACCGCAGGTGGCGCCGGTTCGTTGATGCGGATGGCCGGGCTGTGCGCTGGCCATCCACAGTAGAGCCACGCCATGCGTGGCTGAAGGGTCACCGGTAGGCCCATCCACGCATGGCGTGGATCTACCGGTCAAGCACCAGACCCAATCGCAGCGGTTGGCGCATGTCGGCCGGCGGAGCCGCCTGCAACGGCGCGGCCTGCAACGTCACGCGCAGGTCCGCATCCACCTCGCGGTCACCCAGGCTGTCGAACTCCAGCTTCGAGATGCGGCCGTCCGCCGCAATCCACAGGCTCACCGGCAGCGGCGTGGGTGTATCCGGGTGTGCACGCAGCCACTCCACCACGCGCTGCGCCTGCGGGTCCTGTTCCTGCTGCAGGCGCTGCTGCAGCTGGCCACCCACGGCGGCGGCGTAGGCCATCCAGTGCGCAGGGGCTTCGTGTGCGGACGCCGCGGCACTCCCCAGTGCCAGTGTGCCGAACACCGCAGCCAGACGCCGCCACCAGCGGCGGATGCCGGTCCTGTTCCCTGCCATGGCCATCGCCTGCCTCCTGCGCTCCCATCCAGCGCGCCATGGTCGGCGCCATAGATGACAGGCAGATGGCGGGCCGTGATGGCCCGGCGCGATCACTCGCCCAGGTCGGCCAGCACCTTGCGCGAGGGCGCGAAGAAGGTCACGCCGGTGGTGGCGGTGGAGAAGTCGAGGATGCGGTCGTGCAGCGGCGCAGGATTGCCGATGAACATGCGCTCGAGCATCTTCTCGATCACCCACAGGCGGCGCGTGTAGCCGATGAAGTAGGTGCCGTACTCGCCGCGCCCCGGGTTGGCGAACGGCATGTTGTCGCGCAGGATTTCGTGCTCGCCGTCGGCGTCTTCGATGGTGCACAGCGTCTTGTGCGATTTCTGCGCATCGGCCGGCGCATCATCCAGCTCGATGTTGTCGTGCTTGGTGCGGCCGATGATCGCCTCCTGCGCCTCGGTCTTCTGCGCGCGCCAGGCATCGAGGTTGTGCAGGTACTTCTGCACCACCACGTAGCTGCCGCCGGCATGCTCCGGGTCTTCATCGCCAACAATGGTGGCTTCCGGCAGCGACAGTCCTTCCGGGTTGGCGGTGCCGTCGACGAAGTCCAGCAGATCGCGGCCATCGAAGTAGCGGAAGCCGGCCACGTCATCGACCGCTTCCACCGCATCACCGAAGGCCATCAGCAGGTTGCGCTCGAACGCCACGATCAGGTCCATGGTACGTGCGCGGATGTGGTACAGCAGGTCACCGGGCGTGGCCACAGCGGTGTGGGTCGCGCCCTTGATCTCGCGGAACGGCTTCAGCTCGCGTGGCGGCGTGGAGCCCAACAGCGGCTGCCACACGCGATGGCCGATGGCCACGTTGCAGGTGAAGGTGCGCTCGATCTCGCGGATGGCGGTGTTCTTGATCAGGTCATCGGTGCTGGCCAGCACCTCGCGTGCCTTGGCGATCGACGCCTCGTCATCCTTCACCTTCAGCACCAGAAACGCCGCCGAATGGGTAAGCGGTGCGGTGATCTGCTGCGGCTCGTTGTCGAGCGTGTGGTTGAGGGCGGTGATCGGTGCGGGCTGGGAATTCACGGCAGTTCCTGCTGGCTTGAGGCGGGTGCATCGTCAATGGCGACGTGCCGGGATCATAGCGGAACCGCCTGACCGGCGACGGAGCGTTTCTCGTTCCGTCCTGCGAGCAGCACCGTGCATTCCCGCGCTACATGGAACTGCTGCGGCCCTGCACTCTCCGGACGCACACAAAAGAAGAAGCCCGGCGCGAGGCCGGGCTTCGGTTGGCGTGTGGGAGAGAGAGAGAGTCACACGCCAGCACAACACGCTCTAACGACGGGCGTTTGTTACCAGGTGAAGCGCGGGCCCACGAACCACTCGCGGTCGCCGGCCTTGGCCAGCTTCACTTCGCCACTCAGGCCCCAGTTCTGGTTGAACTTGGCGGTGGCGCCGACGCGGCCGTAGAACTCGCCGTCCGGGTTGATGCCGTGCTTCTTGGTGTAGTCCTCGTAGCCGGCCATCACGTAGCCTTCCACGTACGGGTTGAACGCGGTGCGCACGCCGACTTCGGTGGAGTAGCCGTTGAAGTCCAGGCCGTGCTTCATGTCGAACTTCTGGTACGCGACACGGGCGACCAGGTCGGTGTTCGGTGCGATGCCGTAGTTGTAGCCGGCACCGATGCGCCACTGGTCGACGTCATTCTTGAACGTGTCGGTCTCCTGGGCGCTGTAGTCGCCGAAGATGTGGAAGTTCGGGTGCACCGCCACGGAACCCTTCACCTTCCAGCCATCGGCGTCGCCGCCCTTGGCATCGGTGTTCACGTAGCCGCCTTCAACGTAGTTGTACGACAGGCCATCGGTTGCCGATGCAGCGAACGGCAGGGCAGCCAGAAGGCCCAGGGCGAGCAGCGAATTCTTGTTCATCGGGACACACCTTTAATTATTTTGGTTTCGTCGGCCGTCTCCCGGGAGGGGGAGAGAGAGGAGGCGGTCGACAGGTGTGAATTATCCGTTAGGGGGTCTAATCGACCCTGAATATTGAACTGACTGGTGTATAAATAAGGCTGGCGTTCAGGGAACTCCTCATGCCGCACGCATCAGTCGCGTCACTGCTGTTTCCGCTTCATGCCCGGCGCACAGTGCGGGCTTTGCTGCTCTTCGCCCTGCCGATGATGCTGCAGGTAGCCAACGCAGCCGAGCGTACCCGCCCTTCCGGGCGCATCGTGATTCAGACCGACGATGTCACGCGCTTCTTCAGCGTGCTGGATGCAAGCGGAGGGAAGCCGAATGCCGACGATCTGCAGCGCGGCTATCTGCATGCGGGTACGGATGCACTACGCAGCTTCACTGACAGCCGTATCGGCTCGATGGATCGTCTTGCAGATGCGATCCAGCGCAGACCTGCGCTGTTTGCCAAAGCCCGTACCTGTGCGACGGCACTGCCGGAGATCCGCGAGCGGGTTGCCAAGGCACTCGATCGGTTGGGCACGCTGTTTCCCTCCGCACGTTTTCCGCCGGTCACCGTGCTGGTGGGTCGGGGAAACAGCGGCGGTGTCACCACGCCCGACGGCGTGGTGATCGGACTGGAGGCACTGTGCCACGCCGACTGGATGCAGCCCGACATCGGCGATCGATTCGTGCACCTGATCGCCCATGAGTACGTGCACGTGCAGCAGCCCGGTGCGAGCGTCGATGTCGCGCAGCCCACCCTGCTCTATCAGACGTTGCTTGAAGGCGGCGCCGAGTACGTGGGCGAACTGATCTCGGGGCAACCGGCCAACGCGCATCTGCGTCGTTGGACGCAGGGCCGCGAATGCGCCCTGGAACGCCAGTTCGCCCGGGACAGCGCTGGTACTGATCTGTCGCAATGGCTCTACAACGGAGCGGGCGACGAAACGCGCCGCGGCGATCTTGGCTACTGGATCGGCTACCGCATTGCCGCTGACTACGTTGCCCGCGCCGATGACAAAGCTGGTGCCGTCGCCACGCTGCTGACGGTGCGTCCGGAAAGTGCGCCGGCGTTGTTCGCCGCAAGTGAATGGCGCCCGGCGTGTGGGCCAGTGGAAAACGGGTAGGAATGAAGCCGTCTTCAGGCTGATGAATTGGGCGATTCGAGCAACCGCAAGGCCATCGCCTCTGTGCACATCAGCTCGCCTGATCTCACTCGTTAAGCTTTGCTGATGAACATATTTCACAACCCTTCCACGTCTTCCAACTTCAGCTGAAAGCGCTTGTCAGCGTGGGGAACAAACGCCGCTATATTCCAGCTTCCCCAGACGAAGGAGGGAGTGCAATGAACCTGAACCCGCAACACATGAAGACGGCCCGCGCACTTGCTGTAGCGCTCATCGCCACCGTGAGCCTTGGCGCTTGTGCCACCTACAAGGACGAGTTCGCAACCATCAACTCGCGCCTCGATCAGCTCGATGTAAAGGTGCAGGGCGCTGCACAGAGTGCCGAGTCCGCCAACCAGTCGGCACAGCAGGCCAACCAGCGCCTGGACCAGATCGAAGGCCGCGTGCAGCAGCTTGAAAGGGCACCCGTCGGACGCAAGCCGCGCGGCTGATCGCTCCCTCACCGTTTGAATTGATCCACCTCTGTATCGGGAACCAGTGGCCCTCGCCGGCCACTGGCCTCCTTCCACCAGGATTGCATTGCCAGGAGCCGTCCCATTCGTACCTCCTCCTCCCCTGCACGCCGCGCCTTCCATGCCGCTCTGGCCATGGCACTGGCCGTTGCATGCAGCGGCGCAGCCAACGCCAGGGACAAGGACGCACCCGCAGCACTGGCGGCCGCCGTTGATGAACTTCCGCCCGACCAGAGCGTCTCCGAAACAGTGATCGAGCTGGCCGGCTGGGTGGTCGCCAGCAAGGACAATCAGGGTTATCCGTTCGCGATCATGGACAAGGCCGCGGCGCAGGTCCTGGTCTTCGGCGGCGACGGCAAGCTGCGCGGCGCCGCGCCGGCGCTGTTCGGTTCGGCCATCGGCGATCATTCCGCACCCGGCGTCGCCAAGCTTGCCCTGAGCGCGATTCCCGGCCACGACCGCACCACGCCTGCGGGCCGCTTCATCGGCGCCTATGGCCCCTCCGACGATGCCGGGCGCGTGCTGTGGGTGGACTATGATTCCGCCGTGTCGATGCATCCGCTGCCGCCGGGCACCCCGAAGGAAAAGCGCGCCGAACGACTGGCGACGCCGACGCCGGACGACAACCGCGTCACCCACGGCTGCATCAACGTCTCGCCGGCGTTCTACGAGCAGATCGTGCACTCCACGTTCGAGAAGGGCGGCGTGTTCTACATCCTGCCGGACAAGGATTCGATCGCGAAGACGTTCCCGGCGTTCGCGCAGAGCCGTGGCGATGCAAAGGACGAGAACAGCAAGGGCGCGCAGCGCGCGAGCAGGTAGCGCGCGTACTGGAACTCAGGAAGCCGTAGCCCCTGCAGCCCGCGCCAATGCCGCGGCGTGCGCGTCGCCCTTCCGCTCGCTGTAGCGGTCCACCAGGTAGTCCGACCGGCCCCGCGTCAGCAGCGTGAACTTCACCAGTTCCTCCATCACGTCCACCACCCGGTCGTAGTACGGCGAGGGTTTCATCCGGCCGTCGTCATCGAATTCCTGCCAGGCCTTGGCCACCGACGACTGGTTGGGGATGGTCAGCATGCGCATCCAGCGGCCGAGCACGCGCAACGTGTTGACGGTGTTGAACGACTGCGAGCCGCCGCTCACCTGCATCACCGCCAGCGTCCTGCCCTGCGTCGGCCGCACGCTGCCATCTTCCAGCGGCAACCAGTCGATCTGGTTCTTGAACACGCCGGTGACCGTGCCATGCCGCTCGGGGCTGACCCAGACCTGCCCTTCCGACCACTGTGACCATTCGCGCAGTCGCCGCACTTCGGGGTGATTCCTGTCCACGCTGTCCAGCATCGGCAGCGCATGCGGATCGAACACCCGGGTATCGCACCCCAGGTGGCGCAGCAGCCGCTCGGCTTCCAGCGCCAGCTTGCGGCTGAACGACTGGGGCCGCAGCGAGCCGTAGAGCAGGAGAATGCGTGGCGGCCCCAGATCTGCCGCGGCGAGCTGGTGATGATCGGGCTGGGGCAATGACGATTCCGCCAGGTTGGGCAGGTCCGGGCTTGTGATTGGCGCACTCATTCGACTATTCTAGAAATATGGAAACGTCGAATGCAATCACCGCCCTGACCGCCCTCGGCCATGCCACCCGCTTGGCCGCCTTCCGCCTGCTGGTGGAGGCGGGCCCGGCAGGGCGCATGGCGGGCGACATCGCCACGGCCCTGCAGGTGCCTCCAGCCACGCTCAGCTTCCACCTGAAGGAGCTGGTGCAGGCCGGGCTGGTGGAGAGCGAAAGCCAAGGTCGCCACGTCTGCTACCGCGCCAACTTCGATGCGATGAACGGCTTGATCCAGTACCTGACGCACAACTGCTGCGCGGGCTCCCCGGATGCGCGGTGCGCGGTGAGCGAACCGGCATGCAGGTGCTGAGATGAAGCCCGACCCGGTGATTCGTGCAGGCACGCGCGACGACCTGTGCTCCATCCGCGACCTTCTGCGGCAGGCGCAGTTGCCCGTGGCCGATCTGGAAAGCAGCGAGGTGGCGTTTCTCGTCGCAGACCTCGACGGCATTCCCGTGGGTGCCGTTGGATTGCAGATCTTCGGCGCGTCGGCCCTGCTTCGCTCACTGGTGGTGTCCGATGACCGACGCAATACCGGCCTTGGGCGCGCGTTGCTGTCAGCGGCCGAGGACATGGCCCGCCGCATGCAGGTCAGGGAACTGGTGCTGCTGACGACGTCGGCAGGCCCGTGGTTCGCGCGGCACGGCTATGCCGGATGCGATCGCGCGCAGATAGCGGAGGCGATCCGCAGCTCTGCCGAGTTCACTCGTCTCTGCCCGGCCAGCGCGCTGTGCATGTCCAAGCCACTCACTGACCACGGAAGCCACATGACCCGCAATGTCCTGTTCCTCTGCACCGGCAACAGCGCGCGCAGCGTGCTGGCTGAAGCCACCCTGCGCGCCTGGGGCGGCGATCACTTCAGCGCATTCAGTGCGGGCAGCCAGCCCACTGGCCAGATCAATCCCTTCGCGCTCGCCCAGCTGCAGGCCGAAGGAATGCCCGTTGAAGGGCTGCGCAGCAAGTCGTGGGATGAGTTCGTGGATGCAGCCCCGATGGATCTGGTGATCACCGTGTGTGACGCGGCCGCTGCCGAAGCCTGCCCTGTGGTGTTCGGTGACTTCATCCGCAGCCACTGGGGCCTGCCTGATCCGGCCGCCGTGGCAGGCAGCGATGCCGACAAGGCCGCGGCCTTCGCACTGGCCCATGCCATCGTGAAAACGCGCCTGCGTGCGCTGCTCGCACTGCCCGAATCGGTGTGGTCCGAACGCGAAGCGCTGCAGCACGCGCTGGACCGGATCGGCCAGCTGCTGCCGACCGACGGCGCACAATGACGGTGCCACTGCCATGAGCCTGTTCGAGCGACACCTGACGCTGTGGGTTGTGCTGTGCATTGCGATGGGCACGCTGCTGGGCCACGTCCTGCCCGATGCCTTCGCGGTGCTGGCCTCCGCCGAAGTGGCCAAAGTCAACCTGCCGGTTGCGGTGCTGATCTGGCTGATGATCATCCCGATGCTGCTGAAGGTCGACTTCACTGCGATGCGCCAGTTGCAGCAGCACTGGAAGGGCATCGGCGTGACGCTGTTCATCAACTGGGCCGTGAAGCCGTTCTCGATGGCGCTGCTGGGCTGGCTGTTCCTGCGCCATGCCTTCGCGGACTGGCTGCCCGCAGCACAGATCGACAGCTACATCGCCGGGCTTATCCTGCTGGCAGCCGCGCCCTGCACCGCCATGGTGTTCGTGTGGAGCAACCTGTGCCGCGGTGATGCCAACTTCACCCTGAGCCAGGTGGCGTTGAACGACGCGATCATGGTGGTTGCCTACGCGCCGGTGGTTGCGCTGCTGCTGGGCCTGTCGGCGATCACTGTGCCCTGGGACACGCTGCTGTTGTCGGTTGGCCTCTACATCGTGGTGCCCGTGCTGGTGGCCGCGTTGCTTCGGCGCTGGATGCTTTCGCGCAGCGGCGAGGCGGGCCTGCAGCGCGCGCTTCGACGGCTGGGCCCGCTGTCCCTGTCCGCGCTGCTGCTGACGCTGGTGCTGCTGTTCGGGTTCCAGGGCCAGCAGATCGTGAAGCAACCGCTGGTGATCGCGCTGATTGCGGTGCCGATCCTGATCCAGGTCTATTTCACTTCGGGCCTGGCCTACCTTCTGAACCGCCGTCTGGGCGTGGCGCATCGCGTGGCCGGCCCGTCAGCGCTGATTGGTGCGAGCAACTTCTTCGAACTGGCTGTGGCCACAGCGGTGGGACTGTTCGGCGTGCACTCGGGAGCGGCGCTGGCCACCGTGGTGGGTGTGCTGATCGAGGTACCGGTCATGCTGTCCGTGGTGCGGATCGTGAACCGTACACAAGCCTGGTACGAGAGACGCGAAGAGCACTGACAGATCAAAGTGTGTGGGAGTCGAATTGCGTTCTTCGCCCCGCACTGTCGTCATCGACTTGGTGGGGTGCCCGTACGCCACGTCATCAACTTCGACCCATGTCGCATATTCCCCATGCCGCTACGGCCGTTGCGGCGCCTGCGTCTGCGACAGCTTAACAGCGTGCAAAAATGCCAAAAGCGTCTTTGATCAAGCGTTGAATGCAACTGTTCTGATTGGCACCGCGCAGCAGCACGCGTACAGATGACGTGCCATCGAAAAAGGATGGCCGGGCTTCGAAAACCCGTGCGCTTGTTTAACAACGCTTGCCCGCCGGCGTCACCCCTCGTGGCGCCGGCGGGCAATCCGTCTGCCGGCTATGGCGGGCGGAGCGTGGAGGCCCTGTGCCTGCCGGTTTCAACAAGCGCCCGGTTTTCGAGCCACGTCTCCGCCCGCCACCTTTGTGTGGCGGCTGCCGTCTGTCCTGCACGGAGCATTGCCATGAGCACACCCGAATCCTCCCGACTACGCACGCAATACGTGCCCGCCAACGCGGACGCGCCTTCGGAAGCACCGCACCAGCAGGATCCTCTCGGTTTCATCGCCACCCTCGACCGCATCGGCAAGGGCGCCGCCGCCGACGGCCAACCCTGGCCCGAACGTCATCAGATGCCGGGCCGCCGCATGGCGCTGGCCGACGCGGATTGCGCATTGACCGGCCTGCGCGTGGCGCTGGAAATGCTGCTGGCTGCCGGGCGCGTGCGCCAGAACGGTCCCGACGAGAGGAGTACGTGGGCGACCGCGTGATGGAGGGCCTGATGATGGCCAGTCTGTCGCTGACCGCACAGGTCAGCGCACGCATGCGCCCGGAAGGGTGACACGGGGAACAACGCTCACTGCAACGCCGGGCACGGCCCGGCGCTGCGGCGCGCGCCACATCACCCGCAAAGCGCGCTGTCTTCCTTCAGCGCGGCATCCTGCAGTGGCTGGCGCTGTTCGATCTGCACACGCTGTTCCGCCGTCGGCTCGCCCAGCCACCACACACGGCAGCGCGCAGTAAGACGGCCGACCATCTTCGCCTGCGTGGGTGAGTACAGCATCGCCAACGCGGTGCCGGGGCAGTCGTGGGCCTGGCAGGCGGTGTAGAACCACCACGGCTCGCCCTGCAGCACTACCAGTTCGCCAGGACTGCTGGGCCCGCTCAACAGGCGTTCGCGCAGCGATGGAATCTCCTTGTCGGCGGATTCGGCTGCGGCCGTGTTCTTCATCAGGGCGTTGAACGCGGCCAGCACCTTCGGATCCTTGCGGCCACAGTCGTCCACGGTGTTGCCGCCCACCAGGGTGAAGAAGTGGGTCGCCAGCGGGTTGTCCGCGCAGGTCAGTTCGCCGCCGGCGCCCGGGTCTTCCGGTTCGCCTTCGTTGTCCCACACCGAGGGGGCCACGCCGTCTTCGGCGGACGGTTCCTCCTCGACCACCGTCGCCGCGGCGGCCGGTGCTTCGGTGGTCGGCGCTGGCGCCGCAGCAGGTGCAGTCCCGCCAGTCTTCTCCGGTGCCTGTCCGCAGGCTGCCAGCAGCGCGGCCATCATCGCCATCCCTGTGATTCGCATCTTCATTCCGTGTCCTTGTCTGATCTGCGCTGCGTCCGCCGAATCGGCGGCCGCGTGATTCTAACCAGCACCGTGCCAGGATGCGTTCGCAGCTTCCCGTCATCGCCTGGAGCCGGACGCATGCGCCGGACACGACTCGCCATGATCTTCTGCAGTGCTCTGCTGCTGGCATCGCCGGCAATTGCTCACGATGCAGGAAACGCGAAGCCTGCGCAGTCGCTCCCGGACGCAGCGCTGCCCGCACCGCTGGACCGTGTACTGCGCGACTACGAGCAGGCGTGGCGCACGGGTGATGCCAAGGCACTGGCTGCGCTGTTCGCCGAGGATGGCTTTGTGCTGCAGAGCAACCAGCCGCCGGTGCGCGGCCGCAGTGCGATCGAGGCCGCGTATGCCGGCCAGGGCGGCAGCCCGTTGCGGCTGCGTGCGCTGGCGTATTCGATGGAGGGCAACACGGGCTACATCGTCGGTGCGTACAGCTACGGCAACAACGTGGGCGATACCGGCAAGTTCACGCTCACGTTGAAGCGCGTGGACGATGGGCCGTGGTTGATCTTTTCGGACATGGACAACACCAGCGCGCCGCCGCGGGCGCGGTGATTGCTGCCGCCGGGCGCCAACCAAGGTTGGCAGCTACCAGAAGCGGGTTCGGCAGTAGATCCACGCCATGCGTGGATAGGGCACGCACATAAAAAAACCCCGGCGCGTGGCCGGGGTTTTTCGATTCACTTGAACAGCGTGTCCGGATACTCCGGTTTCTGTTCCCGCGCCAGCAGTGCGCGCAGGCCTTCTTCCGGGGTCTGCTCGCCATGCAGCACGGCACGCACACCGTCGGAGATCGGCAGGTCGATGCCATGGCGGCGCGCCTGTCGCATCACTTCGTCGGCGGTCTGCACCGACTCGACCACCTGGCCGATTTCGCGCACGGCATCCTGCAGCGTCTGGCCACGGCCCAGGGCCAGGCCCAGGCGGCGGTTGCGCGACAGATCGCCGGTGCAGGTCAGCACCAGATCGCCCAGGCCGGCCAGGCCCATCAGCGTTTCCGGCTTGGCGCCGATCGCAGCGGCCAGGCGCAGCATCTCGTTCAGACCACGGGTGATCAGGCCGGCACGGGCGTTGAGGCCCAGCTGCATGCCATCGGCCACGCCGGTGGCCACGGCCAGCACGTTCTTCATCGCGCCGCCCAGCTCGGCACCGACCATGTCGTCGCCGGTGTAGGCGCGGAACGCCGGGCCATGCATCGCCTCGGCCACCGTCTGCGCGAACTCGGGCACGTCGCCGTGCACGGTGATCGCGGTCGGCAGGCCCTGGGTGACTTCCTTGGCGAACGACGGCCCGGTGACGACGGCCAGCGGCACATCCTCACCCAGCACTTCGCGCGCCACTTCATGCAGGAAACGGCCCGAACCGGGTTCGAAGCCCTTGGTGGCCCAGGCCACGCCGGCACCGGCCGGTCGCAGCGGCGCCAGCGCACGCACGGTCTCGCCGAACGCGTGCGACGGCGTCACCACCAGGATCCAGGCCGCGCCCTGCACCGCCGACGCCAGATCGGTGGTGGCACGCAGGCTGTCCGGCAGCGGGATGCCCGGCAGGTAGCGCGGGTTCTCGTGGCGCTGGTCGATGGCGTCGACCACGGCCGCGTCGCGCCCCCACAGCACGGTCGGGTGACCGTGCCGTGCGAGCAGGCTGGCCAGGGCGGTTCCCCAGGAACCGGCGCCGAGCACGGCGATCTTGTCAGCGGGAGTGCTCATCCGTGACGTCGCGGCAGGAATCAGGCGTTGCCGGCCGGCTCGGAGTCAGCCAGCGACGGTGCGTCGCCCTGCTCCTGGCGCTGGCGCAGGGTTTCTGCGTACAGGCCTTCGAAGTTGATCGGCTGCAGGAAGAACGGCGGGAAGCCGCCGGCCTGGATCAGGTCGCTGATCAGCTGGCGCACGTACGGGAACAGGATGTTCGGGCACTGGGTGCCGAGCAGCACGTCGATCGACTGCGGGTCCAGGCCGACCAGGCCGAACACGCCGGCCTGCTTCACTTCGGCCACGTAGGCGGTGCGCTCACCGGCCTGGCAGGTCAGGGTCACGGCCAGCACGACTTCGAAGGCGTTCTCACCCAGGCGCTGCACCTGCTGGTTCAGGTTCAGCTGCAGCTCCGGCTGCACCTGGTCATTGAAGATGGTCGGCGCGTTCGGCGACTCGAAGGAGACGTCCTTGACGTAGATCTTCTCGACGGTGAAAGCGGGGCCGGTAGCGGCATCGACCGGCGCAGCGGCGCCGTTGGTGATCTCTTCGGACATTTCCAGTAACTCCAGGTGAATGCAATGAAAACGATGGTCTAACTACTGCGATGGGGGCGGGACCCGGCCCAGACAAGGCCGGATCCGCCACCTGCGACAATCAGTTGCGGCCCTTGACCAGCGGCAGTTCGGCCTGCTGCCAGGCGGGAATGCCGCCGTCGAGCACGTAGACCTTTTCGAAGCCGGCCTTCTTCAGCGCCTTGGCGGCGGTTTCCGAGGCGTTGCCGCTGCGGCACACCAGCACCACCGGCGACTGCTTGGCGTTGGCCACCAGCTTGTTTTCCGGGCCGAAGGCACTGGCCTGGGCATTGCGGCTGCCGGCAATGTGGCCCTTCTCGAAGTCACCGCTGGCCGACAGGTCGACCACCACCGTGCCGCCCGCGTTGATCAGCTGGGTCAGTTCGGCGGGCTTGATGCCCTTGAAGCCCCGGAACAGGCGGCGGATCTCGGTGACGATGATGGCCACGGTCAGGCCGACCAGGGCCGCGGACAGCATCGGGTTTCGGCCTGCAAAGGCCAGCAACTCTTCGTAATTCACTCAGGTCACGGGTCGATTAAGCGGGCGCCGATTGTCGCACAAGCCGGACGCGGCCCGTCACTGCCCCTTCCACAGGTCCGGCAGGCCGGCGGTCTGCCACCAGCGCTTGGCCTCCGGGTCCCAGCGCCAGCGCTCGACCACGACCACGGTGCGCTCGGCCTGGGTGTTCTGGTTGATCACCCCGATTTCGACCCGGCGCTCGACCAGGCCACCGTCCAGCGAGGCGCTGCTGCGCTCGCGATAGGACGACACGCGCAGCTGCGCGTAACGGTTGAGCTCGAACTCGGTCGGCGGCTTTTCCTTGCGCAGCTTGGGGTCGAGGTAGCCGATGGCATCGTCCATGCTGCCCCAGCGGATGGTCGCCCCGTAGGCGATCTGGGTCTCTTCCAGCAGCTTGCGCTGCTTGCGGCTGAGGTCGTCGGCCGAGGCCACGGCACTGGCCAGCAGCAGGGAATACATCAGGAACTGGATGAGGCGGCGCATCGGTGGTTTCCCCAGAACGTCAGCCTGCCATCCTACCCTTTGGCGAAGGCAACAAAGCGACCGCTGAATTCGGCGGCGGGCTTGCCATCGGCACCGGGCTGGGTGGCGATGATGCTGATGCGGGCCTTGCGGCGCTGCCGGAAGGTATTCAGGAAGGCGTCCCAGCCGGTGGCTTCGGCCGCTTCGGCGTGGGCGTGCAGGTCCTCATAGACCGGCGCCAGATAGCGCAGGTTGCTGTCGGCCACATAGACCTCGGCATCGTGGCCGGCCAGGCGCAGGCGCAGGCTGACCAGCGCCCAGCCGGACAGGGTCAGCACCGAGGCCAGGCTGCCGCCGAAGGCGTTGCCCTTGTCATTGACGTTGGCCGCCAGCGGCGCGGTGATGCGCAGCACGCCATCGGCATAGCCGTCGAGCTGGATCTGCATGGCGCGCACCGCCGGCATGCAGTCCAGCACGTCCTGCAGGGCGGCCAACGAGGAAGTCAGGGCATCAACGGACATCGGAGCAGCGACCACGACAACGAAGGGCCCGCATAATGCAGGCAATGGTCGACCATACGATACCCACTGGCGCCAGCCGTTCCGGCCCACGCTGGACCCTGATCTCGCTGCGCCCGCGGGGCCAGAACGTGGCGCTGCGCCGCGCCGTTGCCGGGCTGGGCGGGAATGTCCTGGCCCTGGCGCCCTGGCGCCTGCAGCGCCTGCATGGCACGGCTGTGGTGCGCCAGCTGCAACGCGCGCTGAACTGCGACCGGGTGGTGTTCACCAGCCCGGCCGCCGTTGCCGCAGCCGCGTCCCTGCTGCCGCTGGCCGGCGTGCAGCGCAGCCCGTGGCTGACCGTGGGCGAAGGCACTGCGCGCGCATTGCAGGCACACGGCATCACCGAGGTGCACGCGCCGCAGCGGATGGACAGTGAAGGCCTGCTGGCGCTGCCGGTGCTGGCCGACGTACAGGGCCTGCGCATCGGACTGGTGACCGCGCCCGGCGGGCGTGGCCTGATTGCCGCGCAGCTGCAGGCGGCGGGCGCCACGATCGAACGTGCCGACGTCTACAAGCGTCGCCTGCTGCGACTGCCCCCGCGAACGCTGGCGCGATTGGCGCATTCAGCACAGCCGTGGGTACTGGCCGTGAGCAGTGGCGAAGCGTTGCAGCATTTCTGGCAACAGCTTCCGCCGGCCGGGCAGCAGCGCCTGCGGGCGTCTGCCCGCGTGGTGGTTGCCAGTGACCGCCTCGGCGAACAGGCGCAGGCGCTCGGCCTGCAGCGCATCACACGCAGCGCCGGCCCCACCGCTGCGCAGCTGGTGGCCGCTGCACACGCCACGCTCACCGTCCCGGCAGCGACCTGAACAGGGACGTGGATCACGCTTGCCGCTGCCGTCGGCAACGGTGATGCTGTGCACAACGCAGCCTGCCGGCACCCCGACCGGCGACGTTGCCGACAAGGAAGCCTGATGAACGATACTCCGCCCGCACCCCCACCCCATCGACCCGTGCGCTGGCTGCTGCCGCTGGCCGCCGTGGTCGTGCTCGGCGCGGGCGGTTATGCCGGCTGGTACGTCTGGCAGCAGCAACAGCGCGAACAGGAAGCGCAGGCACAGGCCAAGGCCGTACAGCTGAAGGGCCTGGAGGCCACGCTGGATGCGCTGCGCCGTGACCAGCGCGCGACCAGCCAGCGCCTGCAGGATGCGGCGACCACCAACCGCGTGCTGCGCGACGAGATGCTGGGACTCTCACAGCGCAGCGCGCTGCTGGAAGAGAACGTGGCCAAGCTGGCCGACAGTGCCAACCAGGGCCGCCAGGCGGTGCAGCGCGATGAGGCCGAGCTGCTGCTGACCCAGGCTGCGCAGCGCCTGAACTACGCCGACGACGTGGACGGCGCACGCCGCCTGTATGCACAGGCCGCCATCGCGCTGGCCGATCTGCCCGACGCCGACGGCCTGAACCTGCGCCAGGCGCTGGTGCAGGAGCGCGAGGCACTGGATGCGCTGGGCAGCGGCCCGCGCGTGCAGTCGCTGCAGCGCCTGGATGCTGTGGCCCGGGCGCTGCAGGGCCTGCCCTCGCAGATCACCGGCACGACCGGCAGCAGCACCGCCAAGCCCTGGTGGCAGGCCACGCTGGCACCGTTCGTGGACATCACCCCGAGCCGCCAGAACGGCCCGCTGACGGCCGCCGAAAAGCGCAACGCCGACGATGCACTGCAGCTGGAATTGACGTTGGCGCGCGCCGCGATCGAGCGCGGCGACCGCGCGGGCCGCAACACCGCTCTGGACCGCGTGGAGCAGTGGGCACAGCGGCGCTGGCCGGATTCACCGGCCCTGCGCGCGCAACGTGCTGAACTGAAGGCCTTGCGCGAACTGCCGCTGCAGGCCAACGACGCTGTCCTTGGCAGCACCCTGCAACAACTGCGCACCCAGACCGACCGGAGGTAAGCCCGCATGAAACCCCTGCAATCCCTGGTCGTGCTGTTGCTGGCCGTGGCCATCGGCGTGGTCGCCGCGCAATGGCTCGGCGCCGATGACCTGAACCGCTTCGGCGAAGTGACCCTGCGCTACGGCGGCTACGACTATCACAGCAACCTGCCGAAGGTAGCGCTGCTGGCGGTGATCACGGTGCTGGTGCTGTGGCTGCTGTGGAGCCTGATCGCTGCACCGTTCCGTGCCTGGGGCCGCTACCGCCGCAAGCAGGGCCGGGTGCGCCTGATCGACGGCCTGCAGGCCTACGAGCATGGCCAGTGGCAGCGTGCGGAGAAGCTGCTGGACGGCGCCGCCAAGGACCCGGAAGTGAGCGCGGTGGCACTGGCCACCGCCGTGCGCAGCGCGCAGGCACGGGCCGACGGCCCCGCCGGAGAGGCGCTGCTGCAGCGCCTGGGTGAAAGCGACGCCACCCTGCAGGCGCTGCTGCGCGCCGAACAGCTGCTGGCGCGCGATCTGCCGGTCGATGCGATCAATGCGCTGGACGTAGCGGCGATCCAGCCGCTGCCGCCGCGCGGCCTGTGGCTGCGTACCGAAGCGCTGGCACAGGCCGGCCGCGCGCACGAAGCGTATGGCCAGCTGGGTGCGCTGCGCCAGAGCAAGGTGCTGCCGGCCGACGCGAACAGCGAACTGGAGGCACGCCTGGCCGCACAGGCGCTACTGGAAGCGGCCGACGTCAACGCGCTGGCCGCACAGTGGGAGGCCACCCCGAAGGCGCTGCGCCCCACCCCGGACGTGGTGGGCGCCTATGCCAGCCGTGCGGTGGCGCTGGACTGGGATGAGCCGGCGCTGCTGGCGCTGGAACAGGCACTGGACCAGCGTTGGAATGACGATCTGGTGGCGCTGTATGGCCGCCTGCCCGCCGAGCGCCTGGCCACCCGCCAGGCCAATCTGGCGCGCTGGCGCAACGTGCACGATGACTCGGCCGCCCTGCGCCTGGCACAGGGCCGCGTGGCCCTGGGCCAGCAGCAATGGGATGCCGCCGATGCGTTCCTGCACGAGGCCATCGCCGCGGGCGCCGGTGCACCGGCGTGGGAAGCGCTGGGTGAAGTGTTCGCCCAGCGTGGCGAACACGCGCTGGCCGCGCAGTGCCTGGCCAATGCGCTGCGCCTGCAGCGCGGCGAGGACAGCGTGGAACTGGTGCGTGGCACCGAGACGCCGCTGCGCGCCACGGTGGAGGAGCAGCCCATCGTTGCACAGCCGCCGGTGTATGACGCCAACGAAGAGCGCGACGAGTTCGGCAACCCGCGGTTACCCTGATTGGTAGTGCCGGCCGCTGGCCGGCATCCACCGGTGAATTTGGCACCCACCAGAGCAACAATCCGAACAAAAAAAACGCCGCCCGATGGGCGGCGTTTTCAGTTCCAGGAGTGCCGGCCGGATCGTGCCGACCAACGGTCGGCACCCACCGATGGATGCGATCAGCGTTCGACGATCGCCACCACGCCCATGCCGCCGGCGGTGCAGATCGACACCAGTGCGCGGCCACCGCCGCGTTCGGCCAGTTGCTTGGCTGCCGTGGCGATCACGCGTGCGCCGGTAGCGGCGAACGGGTGGCCGGTGGCCAGCGACGAGCCCAGCAGGTTGATCTTGTCCGGGTCGATGCGGCCCAGCGGCGCGTCCAGGCCCAGACGGTTGCGGCAGTAATCCTCGCTCTCCCACGCACGCAGGGTGCACAACACCTGCGCGGCAAAGGCTTCGTGGATCTCGTAGATGTCGAAGTCCTGCAGGGTCAGGCCGTTGCGCTTGAGCATCTCCGGCACCGCGATGGTCGGTGCCATCAGCAGGCCTTCGCCATGCACGAAGTCCACTGCCGCCACGTGTGCGTCACGCAGGTAGGCCTGCGGCTCATGGCCATGCGCGCGCGCCCACTCTTCGCTGGCCAGCAGTACCGCAGCGGCACCGTCGGTCAGCGGGGTGGAATTGGCGGCGGTGAGCGTGCCACGCCCGGAAACCTTGTCGAACGCCGGCTTCAGCGTCGCCAGCTTTTCCAGCGAGGTATCCGGGCGCAGGATGTTGTCGCGCTCGACGCCACGGAACGGTGCGATCAGGTCGTTGAAGAAGCCACGCTCGTAGGCGGCAGCCAGCTTCTTGTGCGACGACACCGCCCACTCATCCTGCGAGTCGCGCGAGATGTTCCACTCCTTCGCCATGTCCTCGCAGTGGTCGCCCATGCTCTTGCCGGTGCGCGGCTCGGCCACGCCCGGGAACTCGGGCTTGAGCTCGGAGAACTTGAAACCGGCGGTGAGCGCACGGATCTTGTCGCCGGTGCTCTTGGCGCGGTTGGCCGCCAGCAGGCGTGCACGCAGTTTCTTTCCGTAGACGATCGGCACGTCGGAGGTGGTGTCCGAACCACCGCCGATGCCCGATTCGATCTGGCCCAGCGCGATCTTGTTGGCCACGGTGATGATGCTGTCCAGCGAGGTACCGCAGGCACGCTGCAGGGTGATGCCCGGGGTCAGCGGCGACAGGCCGGACGACAGCGTGGCTTCGCGGCCCAGGTTCCAGTCGCTGGAATGCTTGATCACCGCGCCCATCGCCACTTCACCCAGCTGCTGGCCATGCAGGCCGAACCGTTCGACCAGCGCACCCAGCGTACGGACCGACATGCCGAGGTTGCCGACATCCGAATACGCGGTGTTCTGGCGGCAGAACGGAATGCGGACGCCACCGAGGATGGCGACGGGACGAGCGTTGGGCATGGAGATACCTGGCATGGATGAGGGTGTCTGCAACATGGCCTGCACGACGGAGCAGGCATAATGGAGCCAAGTGTAGCTGCCGCCCTGTGATGGGCCAACCGTGGAACCATGAGCAAACCCGACCCCGCGATGAATGCCCTTGGCGTGCTGGCCCTGGAACTGGCCGGCGGCGAAATCCCCCGCCAGGCGGTGCTCAGCGCTGAACAGGCCGGTGAACTGGCCGAACGCGTCGGCCGTGACCTGGCCAAGCTGGTGCCACAGGTGGCCGAGCTGGACCTGGTGTTCGCCGCCGCGCATTTCGACCCGGCCGAAGTGCTGCGTCCGGGCTGGCCGATCCATCGCCGCCTGGAAGAACTGCAGATGCGTGCCCCGGGCCGCAACCAGGGCCCGCGCCTGCTGGCTTTCGGTACCGATGCCGAAGGTGACGTGCCACTGCCGTTCCAGGCCGATGCCACGCTGGTGGGCGGTGGCCTGCGCGTGGTGCCGTTCCTGCTGACCGGCAGCGACGTGGCCACCACCAGCGCGGTCGCCGATGCGCTGGAAGAAACCTTGCTGGCCAACGGCATGGCGCACGCCGACACCGCGCTGATGGCGCAGAACACCTTCGGTGCCCGCATCGAGCACGCGCGCTATTTCACCGTGAACGACCTGGCCGCGATGATGTCGATGCAGTACGACAACCAGGGCCTGGCCGCACTGTGGCCGCTGATCGAGACCGCGATCATGGCGCCGGGCGAGGACGAGTGGCTCAATGCCGCGCCCGAGCCGCTGCTGCGCTATACGCATGGCGAAGCACGCATGGCGCTGTTCGACCCGGCCGGTTGGTGCGCGCACTACAGCCACAGCAAGAACGACTGCGATCGCCTGAAGGGCATCTACGAGCAGTTCCTGATGCGCCAGCGACAGATGGCCGCGGTGCTGGAAGCACATGGCGTGCCGGTACTGTTCGTGCACTGCGAGGCCGGGCAGGACGCGCGCGAACTGCTGGCGCGCTGATCCGGGTGATATGTGGGTAGTGCCGGCCGCTGGCCGGCACCCTCCGGATCTGTGATTGCCGGCCAGCGGCCGGCACTACCCATCAGGAAAAACGCCGGCTTGTGCCGGCGTTCTTTGTTTCTTACGGGGCCTTCTGGATCACCGCACAGGCCAGGCGCGCGCCGGCGTTGCCGGTCGGCTGGGTCTTGTAGTCGTCCGCGTCGGCGTGGACGATCAGGCCGCGGCCGATGATGTCGAAGTCATCACCCTTGCCGATGTTGACGTTGCTCGACACCGGGCCGTCGATGGTGGCCACGCCCTTGTCGTCGGCCTTGATGTTGGGCATGTCGCCGCCGTGGTGCGGATCGGTGGCGACGTTGCCGTGATCCTGCTTGCCCGGGTTGAAGTGGCCGCCGGCGCTCATGCCGTCCGGCGCGCTGCAGTCGCCCTTCTCGTGGATGTGGAAGCCATGTTCGCTGCCCGGCTTCAGGCCGGTGATCTGGCCGGTCACGTGGACCTTGCCATCAACCACCTTGAAGGTGACGCTGCCCTTGGTCTCGTTGCCCTGGGTCGGTGCCAGTTCGGCCGTTGCCGAAGCATCGCC